>ERZ808262.87-NODE-87-length-76553-cov-17.045975_pt1 | contig 76553 bp, 63 predicted proteins | sample MGYA00520895_ERZ808262 | MGnify/ENA primary metagenome ERZ808262 (study PRJEB31516, sample SAMN03275588) | gut metagenome | biome: mammalia-associated habitat; material: feces | host: Papio cynocephalus | place: Kenya | collected 2012-08-02 ...
AGAGGGTTATACCCTCAAATTAAAAACCACCAGCTAGGCTGGTGGATTTTTATTGAATGTTCCGCAACTGCGGCAACGGCGCAATATCACTGCCCGAATGGGCAATATCGCTGTGTCGCAGACACAATTTCTCGCACGCTTTGCGTGCATATAATTGCACGTAGGCGCAATGCGTTACAGATATGCGCGCAACGCCTTTATGTTTTTGTCGTAAACTTTCATAAGGTCTTTGGCGAGGTCGGGAACGTCAACGCCGTCGCGATTGAGTTCGTTGATGCACTTTTGTACGCTTTCGATGCCCATATTGTAGCCGTCGATAAGCATACTCGTAAGGTGCGAACACGAACTGTTTATACCTGCGTTCATCTTTACGCCCGCTTTGAGCATCATACGTTGCACGGGGTTGGTTTGCGCGTCTTCGAGTTCCTTTTCGCTCAATTCGGATTTTGCTTTTTGATAGAATTCTTCCATCGTTTCTTTTTGCGAAAGCACGAGATTTTTCATTTTTTCGCAGTCGATATAGCCGATGATGTTGTCGACGGATTGCGCGCCCATAGCGGTGTTGCGCACGATTTCTCTATAAATTTTCATAAGGTTCTCCTTCTATATTCGATGTTTTGCGGCTCTGATTATTTGTTTGAAAACAGTTTGTCGAGCCATTCTTTCACCCACGACTTGTACACGATTTTTTCGCCGCTGCCGCTTTCGGGGACGAAACATAGGGGCGGAAAAGCAACGCACCACCAGTTGTCGCCGACGCCCTCGCCGAGATAGATTATAAGCGCGTCGTAGTTGCCTTCGGGGAAGTCGTAGCCGTCGTATTTTCTGTCGGGGAAATACTCGTTTTTGAACGAAATCGAGGCTTTATATTCAAAATCGTTGTCGTAAAGCGTTTGATTTGCGATTTTGACGAGATTTGCCTTTTCTCTTTCAAGCGTGTTACGGGCTTCGTTTTTGCTCTTGCAACCGTCGAGTTTCGAGGTGAGATACTCGGTCACTTCGTCGCGCACTTTGAGTTTTACGGCCTGGTCGGTTTTGCTGTTCGAGTTGGCTCTTATATGTATGCGGATACATTGCTCTGCAATCTCTCGCCTACTCGGCGCGTCGTCGCAGGCAAAGAGCAAAAGCGTACACGAGAGCAAAACCAAAACGATACAAATTGATACGACTGCTTTTTTCATAGCGAGAGTATTGCCCCTCTTTGCGCGTTTTATACTTGCATAAAAATCGCAAGTCGAGGAAAACTATCCCAAAAGAGGTGAAATATGAATCGTAAATTAGACGCCCGAAAGTGTTTGATCTTTGCCCTCGTTTTGTCGCTCTCGATCGTGACGATACTCTCGTTTGCCCTCGTGCAAACGCCGAGCGTTGCGGACGCGGCAACCTTGAAGCAAGGCTCGCGAGGGGATTTGGTCAAAACCGTTCAGCAAAAACTCATACGCTGGGGCTATCTCAAAGGCACGGCGGACGGCATATTCGGCGCAAAGACGAAAGCCGCCGTCATCGCGTTCCAAAAGAAAAACGGACTTACCGCCGACGGTATAATAGGCACGCGCACGGCGCAAGCACTCGGCATAAGCCTTTCGAGTTCGACGTCAACGACGTCAACGACGTCTTCGACCGACCTCAATTTGCTTGCGAGAGTGGTATACGGCGAGGCGAGAGGCGAACCGTACACGGGGCAAGTCGCAGTCGCAGCGGTCGTGCTCAACAGAGTGCGTTCGTCGTCTTTCCCCAACAGCGTGGCGGGGGTCGTGTATCAGTCGGGCGCATTCGATTGCGTGAGCGACGGACAGATTAACCTTACGCCCAATCAATCCGCATACAACGCCGCAAAGGACGCTCTCAACGGTTGGGACCCGACGTACGGGTGCTTGTTCTATTACAATCCGCGCACCGCTACGAGCAAATGGATGCTCTCGCGTACGGTTAAACTCTCGATAGGCAACCACGCCTTTTGTTAAGGAGGAAGAATTATGAAAAACAAGGATAAAAAACAAGAAACCAAACAAGTCGAAAAAAAGAAAAAGCCGACTTCCAAAGTCGTGAAAACCGCCGTTCTCGGCACGGTGCTCGGACTGTTTTCCTGCGCTATCGTGGGGCTTTCCGTCGCGCTGTACTACGCCCAAACAAGCGTGAACACGCACGAAGCGTACCAACGTCAAATGGACGCCGTATATCAACGTGCGTACTACGATTTGCTTGACGGCGCAAGCGATTTGGGCATAAATCTGCGCAAAATCAGTGTGTCCAACTCAAAGAGTATGCAACAGTCCCTTCTTTACGAGGTGTACAACGCGGCGGAACTTGCAAGCGGCAATCTCGCAACCTTTAAGTCCAACGACGACGGCGTACTCAAAGCGCAAAAGTTTGTCAACCAACTCGGCGACTATTCGCATACGCTCGCTATGGGACTTGCAAACGGCAAGGAATTGAGCGGTGAGGACAGACAACGCCTTTTCAAAATGGGCGAAATTGCCGACGTCTATCAAAAGTCGCTTGAAAGCGTGCAAAAGAATCTCGACGACGCAAATCTCGCCCTTACCGACGAGGGCGCGCTCGACGTGTTCGTGCAATCCTTTTCTTCCTTTTCCGAGCCGAGTTTCGAGTATCCCGAAATGATTTACGACGGACCGTTTTCGTCCGCTTTGGAAAATAGGGAAACGAAAGGTCTTGTCGGTGACGAAATAACCAAAGAGCAGGGCACTGAAATCGTAAAAGCCAAACTTGCCACTCTCAATCCCGCCGACGTTGAATTTGCAGGCGAAGCGGACGGCGACATAAAGACGTTCGATTACACCGTCAAAATAAACGGCGAACCCGCATACGTTCAAATCGCGCGAAAGGGCGGTATGCTCATATCCTTTAACGCAAGAGCGGATTTGCAAAGAGCGGCTATCGTCGAGGCGAGCGAAACTTGTCAACAACGCGCCCTTGAATTTGCAAAGGCGGCGGGATTCAACGATATGGCAGTCGTATGGTCGTCCTCGTCCGACGGCGAGTGCGTCATAAACCTTGCGCCTATGCAAAACAACATCGTCCTTTATCCCGACCTTGTCAAAGTCAAAGTCCGCGAATCCGACAACACCGTCATCGGCTTCGATTCCACGCACTACGCCTTCAACCATTGCGCGCGCAACCTCGACCAGCCTGCGATTTCTCTCGAAGAGGCGACCAAAGTCGTGTCCTTGCCGTCTGTTCGTGACGGCAGACTCACCCTCATTCCCATTCGCGAAACGTCCGAAGTTCTCGCCTACGAGTTCGAGTGTCATCAAAACGGCACCTATTATATATATATTGACGCGCGCACGGGCGAGGAAGTGAATATTTTGTATGTTATTGAGGATTCTCTCGGTCAGCGCACCGCCTAAAATGCGCTATTGAGCGAATAACTGTGTCAACGCCCTTTTGCTCACCCGTCACGTACGGTTTAGTACGCTGGGCGGGTTCACAAAAGGGTGTTTCCTTGTTCTTCATCTCAATATCGCATTTTATAAAACCGCGCTAAATCGCGAATAACTGTGTCAGATGCGATTTTTTCACAAGTTACGTACGCATTAGTACGCTCGTTGTTCAAAAATTGCATCTTCCTTGTTCTTCATCTCAATATCACTTTTACCAAACCGCACTAAATCACCACACCCGACAAAATTCCCCGTCGCCTTTTATCAACCACACTCAACAATATTTTATATTCCTACAATACAAGAGAGTAGAGGATAACAAAATCATATAAAATAAAAAATCCATCGGCAACAGCCGATGGATTTTGCGTTTGCGTTAATCTCGATTATTTGACTTTCGGTTCCTTTCTTTTCAAGGACTTGCAGAAGCAAAGGCCGAGAATGAGTTGCAACAAGCCGAGCCCTGCCGACACGAACAATGCAAATTCTTTTTCTTCGACGATTCCGCGTAAGTACGGCAACAATTCCTCGCTTTCCGTGTTGAAGCAAACGAAGGGGTAGAAGAGCATAAAGACGGACAATCCTGCCAAAACGATGCTCATAATGAGGTTGTACGCTCTGCCGTACTTCTTGCCGCAAGCGGAAACGAGTGCGACGATGAAATTGATGCCCGCAAGAGTGAACAAAATCATAGGTATGATTGTCAATATGCCGCCAAGAACATCGCCCTCAAACAAGAGCGAGAACGCGTCTGCGTTTTGAATGAGCATATCCCAATAAGTGATACCGTCAAGCCAAGAGATTCCGAACAAGTCGTTTTTGATTGTGCCCGCATTGACGAGATAACCCACCACCGACAATGCAATAAAGAGAAGGGACATAATCATCATCGTGACGTTTCTGCCGATACCGCTGTGTTTTGCCTTGACTTTGGATTGAGGCACTGCCGCGGCTTCCTCGTTTGCGTAAACGGGTTCGAAGTTCGTTTGGGGTTGAGTATATGCCGGCGCTTGTTGAACGAGCGTGGCGGGAGTTGTGTCTATTTTGTTGATTTTAACGCCGATGGTCACTCCGCAACTGGGGCATTTGATACGATGCTTATAGCCGTCGGGAAGCGATTCCATATTCGCAGGCGGCTCGAAACTGATTTCGGCTCTGCAACTGGGACATCTTGTATACATAGTTCATCTCCTTAAAAAACTATTCTTTCGATATTATATTATTTTCGTAAGATAAAGTCAATGATAGAAAAGCAAAAATTTGCACAAATTTCGAGCGAAAACGCGCGTGAGGTCGGCGTTAATCGCTCGGTTTTCGCACAAAATGCACTTTGTCGTATCGTTTTGAGACGTTAAACTTTGCGTTGTGCGAAAAAACACAAGACTAATTTCGTTAAAAAATACTAAATTCAGCCCGTTTTTCGCGCTTTGTTTTCGATAAATCGTTTCATGCTGACATAATCGGCGCAGACGGTGAGTATGTAGCGTTGTCTGTCCTCGTGGGACAGAGTTTTCATCTTCTCTTGGTCGGCAAAGCACGCAATGGGATTGACGACGGTTTCACCCTCTTTTTGCATTTGGCACAGTTTCAAAAATATCGCCTTTTGTTCGGGCGTCGCGCCTTGCGGCACGCTCTTTTCGCTGTCGTATCTGTTGTCGCAAAGCCTCGATTTCGCACTTTTGGCAAGTTCTCTCAAAGCGCAGTTTTTGTGTTTTACGTTGCTCATATCCGCCTCCTCGACTTATGTTAGCACAACTCGCGCAAAAAGAAAGTCGCCGGGCAAAACAAGACACGATTCGGCACTATTCGCCCCGTTTCTTCCTTTTTCTTTTGACGATTTTCGAGCGAATAAGCGGCAAAACGCACGCGCCGAGCGCATACGCCGCAACGCAGTGCAGTGAGGGGCAGCCTTGCATAAAAAATTCCACGCAAAGTATAAATCCCGCGCCGAGTGCGCAAGTTGCGAAAAAGTCAACGAGAACTTTCTCGAAAAAGCCGCCTTTTTTGAAATAAAGCAACGCAAAAACGCCCGCGACTACGCCTGCCGCAAGGCAAAGCGCAAAGCAAATCGCTTGCGCTTTCGCGTTTGCGCCGAGATACAAAGACGTCATTTGAAAATGCGTTTGGCAAACGACGTAGGCGCACTCGAAGACGAATATTTGAGGGCGTTGACCTGACCTTCGATTTGCAATTTGCCCTCGGTTATGTCAAGGTTTTTTACGCTCAGATTCTGTCCGCTAACGGTGAGAGTTTCGTCTTTTAGACGAATCACAATCGTTTTGTCGGTGAAAGTCGGCACGTCCTCAACCCCCGTAACGCTCATTGCGTGTAGGTGGTCGAGTTCTACTTTGTGGCTCGTTTTCTGCGCCGTTTTTGCGGCTTGGTCTATTGCTTTTTGATTCGACGTTTTGGAAAAATCCATATTACCCCTTTCGTGCGTGGCACATTTCATTGACAATAATATTAAAAAAGCATAAAATATATGCAATATTCAAAGAAGGCGGTGGCAAAATTGTCGGACGAAAGCAAAAACGCAGCCGAAAACGGCGATAAAAAGCGCAAAAAATTGCGTTTTCAACTCGACCATTCGGCGAAGTTTTATCCCATTATGTCCACAAAAAAGGCGCAAAGCCTTTTCAGAATTTCCGCTTTGATGAAAGAGGACGTTGACAGAGACAAATTGCAAATCGCCCTCAACGAAGTGTTGCCGAGATTCGAGGCGTACAGCGTGCGACTCAAAAAAGGGTATGCTTGGCACTTTTTCGAGCATAACGACGCGCCTTGCAAAGTGTTTGACGAGGGCGCACTCTTAAAACCCATCGACCCCGATGAAACGAACGGATATTGGTTCAGAGTGTCGGCGGCAGGGAACAAAATCATACTCGAAATCTTCCACGCGCTTGCGGACGGCAACGGCGCGCTTGCGTTTTTGAAAAGTATCGTGAAAAGATACCGCGAGGTGTGCGGATTCACCGTCGAGGACGAGGGCGTTATAGACTGGCAAAGCGAACCCGTTTCGGAAGAAACCGAGGACGGATTCGAGAAAAACTACAAGCCCATATCTCTCGGACAAATGAATCTCAAAGCGCTTGCGGGCAAAGTGCCTCATCGCATAAAAGGCACGCTGTCGAAAGACGGCTACGAGGTGAGCGAAGGCGTCGTCGAGGCAAAAGACGTGCTGAAACGCGCAAAGGAAATCGGCGTGTCGTTCACGGCGTACGTTGCGGGCGTGCTTGCGTACTCGATTGAAAAAACCTGCGCAAACAAAGTGCCGATTGCGGTGATGATTCCCGTCAATCTTCGCACGCTCTATCCGTCGAGAACCATGCGCAACTTCGTGACGTTCGTAAGAATCATTCTCGCCCCGTCCGAGTTTAAGAGCATAGAGACGTGCGCAAAGGAAACGCAAAGACAACTCAAAATCCAAACCGCAAAGGACAAACTCGACGCGTTTATTTCAACGACGGTGAAAGCGCAAAAGAACTGGATTTTGAAAATAGTGCCGCTTTTCCTCAAAACCGCGATATTGCGGCTGGGCAGAGTGTTTATGCGCTCGCGCCAAACGATTATATTCAGCAATCTCGGCAACGTCGTATCCCCCGAAAGTATGGGCGTTGACAGATATGCGCTCAATATGAACGTGTCCAAAAACAACACGCAGAATCTCGGCGCAATCACCACCAACGGCAAAACCACGCTCGCGTTTACGAGGGCGATAAAGGAAAAGACGCTCCCCGACGAGTTCTTTGCCGAACTCGAAAAAGAGGGCATAGCGGTGCAAAGATAACGGCAAAAATAAGCAAAAAAACGAAACGATAAAACGAAATATTCACCATTAGAGGTATATATGAAACAACTCAATTCAAGCGAACTTCGCAAACTTTATCTCGACTATTACAAGTCCAAGGGACACGCCGTAATCGGTTCTGCGTCCCTCATCCCCGAAAACGACCCGACCGTGTTGTTCACGACTGCGGGTATGCACCCCCTCGTGCCGTACCTTTTGGGCGAAAAGCACCCGGCGGGCAATCGTTTGACGGACGTTCAAGTGTGCGTGCGCACGGGCGACATCGACGAAGTGGGCGACGCAACACATTGCACTTTCTTCGAGATGCTCGGCAGATGGTCGTTGGGCGACTACTTCAAAGAGTATGCGATTGCCTGCTCTTACGATTTTCTCATCAATCAACTCGAATTCGACAAAGATAAATTTGCGGTTACGGTGTTTGCCGGCGACGAGGATTGCCCTCGCGACGAGGAAAGCGCGTCCTACTGGAAAGCGCAAGGCGTTCCCGAAGACCACATCTTCTATTGCAATAAAAAGCACAACTGGTGGGGACCTGCCGGCATAACCGGTCCTTGCGGTCCGGACACCGAAATGTTTATCGACACCGGCAAGCCCAAATGCTCGGACGATTGCTCGCCCGCGTGCGATTGCGGCAAATACGTCGAAATCGGCAACGACGTGTTTATGCAATACTTCAAGAACGCGGACGGCACTTTCTCGCCCCTCAAACAAAAGAACGTAGACGAGGGTATGGGTCTTGAAAGAATGCTTTGCATTCTCAACGGCTACAAATCCGTGTACGAAACAGACCTCTTTGCGTTTGCAATCAAGAAACTCGAAGAACTTTCGGGAAAGACCTACGGCAAAGACGAAACGATGACCGTAGCAATGCGCATAATCGCAGACCATACGCGTACGGCAACCTTCCTCTTGGGCGATCCCAAAGGCGTGTCGCCCTCGAACGTCGATCAAGGCTACGTTTTGCGCCGCCTTATCCGCAGGGCGATGAGATATTGCAGAACGCTCGGAATCGACGACGGCGCACTCGTCGAACTTGCAAAACTTTACGTCGCAAAATACGAGGAAGCGTACCCCTACATCAAAGAGAACGAGGGCAGAATCGTGAGCGAACTCGAAGCGGAAAAAGACAAGTTTGCAAAGACCATCGAACAAGGCTTGAAAGAGTTTGACAAAATCGTGGCGCACCTTCCCGAAAATATGACGGTGTTCCCCGGCAAGACCGCGTTCAGACTTTACGACACGTACGGATTCCCCATCGAAATGACGGCGGAACTCGCAAAAGAAAAAGGCTATACTCTCGACAAAGAGGGCTACGACAAGGCGTTTGCAGACCATCAGGCACTCTCGAAAGCGGGTGCGGAACAAAAGTTCAAGGGCGGACTTGCGGACGGCGGCGAACTCACCGCAAGATTGCACAGCGCAACGCACCTTCTCAACGCCGCGCTCAAACTCGTGCTTCACGACGATTCCATTCAACAAAAGGGCAGCAACATCACGTCCGAAAGATTGCGTTTCGACTTCAACTTCCCGCGCCCGTTGACGCAAGAAGAAATCGCAGAGGTCGAAAAGGTCGTAAACGACGAAATCGCCAAAGACAGCGAAATCAAACTCGAAGAAATGACCGTCGAGGACGCAAAGAAAGCAGGCGCAATCGGCGTGTTCGACAACCGCTACGGCGACGTCGTAAAGGTGTATACGATAGGCATATCCAAAGAAATCTGCGGCGGTCCTCACGCAAAACGCACGGGCGAACTCGGCAAATTCCGCATCGTCAAAGAGCAATCTTCTTCGGCGGGCGTAAGACGTATCAAAGCGGTTTTGGAATAAGATTATGAAATGTGACACCCACGTCCACACCACCAATTCGCACGACGGAAAAGTGCCGCTCTCGCAAGTCGTGGAAATAGCAAAGGAGCAAGGTCTTTGCTATTTGGCAACAACCGAACATCTCGATTACGACTTCGAGTACGGCAAAAATCGCGCGCCCGTAAGGTGGCCCAATCTCGACCTCGAAAAGTATTACGAGAACTGGAAAAGCGCAAAATCGGCACTTGACGCGGACAAAAACAACACGTTAAACCTCTGTTTCGGCATAGAAGCGAGTTACGACTCGAGCCAAGCGGCAAAGGAAGCGTACAAAAAAGCCATTGAAAAATATCCCTTCGACATCGTTATAAATTCGGTGCATTGCGTGGACGGTTACGACGTGTACTTCAAACTCGCGTTCCTTTTCAAAACCAAAAAGAGAGTGTACAGAAGATACCTCGAAACCGTTTTGGAAAGCCTCGACGCACCCTATCAATACGACACGGTTGCGCACATCGGCTACATCGCGCACGGCGCGCCCTATCGCGATAAATTGTTAAGATACAAGGATTTCCCGAAAGAAATTGACGCCATACTCAACGGCATAATCGCAAGAGGCAAAGCACTCGAAATCAACTTCCATCACGATATGGCGCCGCAACGAGATATTATCGAAAGATATTACGAACTCGGCGGTCGCAAGATAAGTTACGGCTCTGACGCTCATCGCGGCGATATTTGCAAAAACTTCGACGAGGCGTGCAAGATGTTGAAAGAGATAGGCTTTACGCATTTAAGCACTTTCGTCAAGCATGAAGAAGTCCCCGTCCCAATCGAATGATTTGAAAAAACGGTTTCTTTTGAGGAATCGTTTTTTATTTGTTCAAATAAAACGGCGCGTTCGTTTGTATATATAAAGAGTTCTATCGAACAAAATTTTTTTACGAATGAAAATTGAGGGGAAAATTATGTGGTTTACAAAAACAAAAGGTTGAAAATAAGCAAAATTTTGCTTAAAATAAATAATTGAGGGGTAAGTTATGAAAACAAAACGAATTTTAATTGCAATTTTGCTGTTAGTGCTTGTATGCGCGATTCTCGTTGCTTGCAACGACAAAGCCGCGGACGAGTATGTTGGGGTGATAAAAGGTGACGCCTCGCGCGGTTGGAAACCAACCGCCGTTCCCGATCCGAACAATTCATTCGACAAGCGCGGAGAAAGAACAAATTTTAGCGAAGGCACTTGGAATTTTGACGGAACGGCTATAAATATATGGTTCACGAACACCGAGAGTCTAAACAACTTGTTTTACGATTACACATTGGACGATTTTGACAAAGAAAAATTCAAGCGTGTGGAAGAAGGTTTGGCTTTTCGTTTGAGCGAAGTTCGGGAATGCGTCGCTTCATACGGATATGATAGCAAAAAAGCCAAAGAGTACAATAGGACGCTAAGATTGGAACTTGTGAATCCGACCAAAGAAAATGCGGTGAAATATGCCGAGGAATTCTATTATGACAAAGGAATCAGATTTTCCGAGCCTGAGTTATACGGAAGTTGGTTTATTACAAGCAACGATCCGAGTTTAACAAACCAATGGGGATTGGAAAAAATCAAGGCATATGATGCGTGGGACATTATAACGGCATTTACATCTGCGGTGATTTCCCAAAGATAAAAAGCACAATAAAAATAAACAAAAATTGAGGAGGAAAAGATATGAAAGCAAAAAAGATAATAGTTTTGATATTGGCACTTGTACTTGTATGTGCCATTCTCGTTGCTTGTAACGACAAAGCCGCGGACGAGTATGTCGGGGTGATAAAAGGTGACGCCTCGCGCGGTTGGAAACCAACCGCCGATCCGGATCTGGACAATCCTCTCGATGTAGACAGTGAGCAGCGGGACTACAGAGATCCGAAATATGAGTTCAAAGGCGAAAAGATGAGCATCACGTTTACAAATTCGGAGAGCGTAAACAATCTGTTTTATGATTACACGCTGGACGATTTTGACAAAAGCAAATTCAAAAGGCTGTATGACAAGAAAGGATACATTGACCATTTACAAGAGGCGCGCGACGAATACAAAAAAAACAAGAATAGCGAGAAACTTAAAGACTATGTCAGAACGATTATTCTTGAACTAGTGAACCCCGGCAGAGAAAACGTGCTTGAGTACATAGACGAATTCAAAAAAGACAAAGGCGTCTTGTGGGCAGATCCGGACTTGAGCGGTAGCGGAATAGGCTGGTCTGCAACGACAAATGACTCTAATCTAAGCCACCAAACAAGCGTGTTTAACAAAATTCGGTTGTTTGACGCGTGGGACACTACAACGGGATCTGCGAGTGTAAAAGTTGGGGTTGTAGACACCGGCATATATAAAGATCACCCTGATTTGACAGCCAATGTAAGCACGAGTTTGAGTTTGGGTTCAAATCTCACAAGCGATCCGTTTGCAATAGGCACAAGCCAATACCACGGAACGTTAGCGGCAGGAATCATCGGTGCGGTCGGCAACAACGGTATAGGTGTCAGCGGAGTTTGTCAGCAGGTTACGCTTGTTTCGCTTCGAGCAGATGGCGACGAGTGGGATAGCACCCAGCGAATGTATCTCGAAGATGCCGACTGTGTAACGAACGCAATAGAATACGCAACAAGCCACAATATCCCGATTTTGAACTTTAGTGGTGGGTTTTTTAGTGCGAGAATTAGTCCGTATCAACAGCAGAAAATGAGACAAGCGATACAAAACTATCAGGGGTTGATTGTCACCGCTGCAGGAAACGATAACTACAATATAGCAGATGAAAACGGCAGCGGCACAAAACTTTATCCGCAAAGTTTCGACTTGGATAATATATTGGTTGTGGGAGCGACCGACAGCAACGACAACAAATCCGATTTTTCAAATTATGGTCAAACCACGGTGGATTTGTTTGCTCCCGGCAATAGTATCTACACAACGTATTCTTATCATAATTCAGGCACCGTCTATAACACATACGGTTCGTTTTCCGGCACTTCTTTGGCAGCGCCGTTTGTCACGGGCGTAGCGGCATTATTGTTGTCAATGGAGCCAAATCTTACGGCGGTACAACTGAAAACGAGAATTATGGAAAATGTTGATGCAATTCCGGCATTGTCGAATTTGTGCGTTTCGGGCGGAAGGCTCAATGCGAAGAAGGCGGTTGAGGCGCACGGACACAACATTGCCACCTGTACATACACCAATCTCGGTTTCAGAGCCGGACATAGTGTGAGTTGCGATTTTTGCAACTACACCGACACCGAGTCGCACAACTGGAGTCCCGTAAAAGTTCCGGGAACGGCGATAGTGAAGTATCACGTCTGTACCAAGTGTTTTGCAAAGACCGAGATTATAGAAATACCCAATCCGTCCGTATTGTTCAGTGCCGATACGCTTGCGCTCATCGGCGCACAAGAGGCACATACATCGGGTGATTTCGACATCGAAATATCAGAACACGTTGCGGTGGTCAAGAGAGACGGCAAGTATTATCTTATGATTGCGTGCGACGACGAGGGCAGGCGGCTTGCGGATTTGAGCAAGATATTAAAGAGAGAAGAAAAGGCTTAAACGAAAGGCGCGCGCAATTTTGCGCGCGCCGTGCTTATACGCTTTTCTAAATTGTTGCGCAAACGCGCATACATATCGTCGAGATTACGGATAATAGATAAGCAATTTTTTTGCGCACGATTGACTATTTATCAATCTTAGTTTATATTATATAAACGGCAATCGTTTTAACGATGTGCCGCGTGAGGTGAATCTATGAAAAAGAATCTCGAAAAAATATTCGCTTCCTGCTCGATTGTCGTGGCAATCATTCTTATTATGGTGCTTGTCGTCACGGCGTTCGGCGGTATCGACGCAAGCGAATTTAGCAGCAAACTCGTAAGAGGCTTGATTATCACGCTCGCAATACTCTATCTCGCTCTTTCGATAATCTCGCTCGTGCTTATCTTCGTCAACGGCGACGTCGTGAAAGAAATCACGCTTCGCCAAGAAAAGGGCGGCAACGTGAGAGTTTCGTCCGGCGTCATCACCAAGTTCGTCAAAAACACTTGCAAGCAAGTCGAGGGCGTTAAGTGCCAAAAGGTCGCTCTCGTCAGCGACGAATACGGCGTACGCCTCAAAACGAACGTAAAGGTCGTGGATAAAGACGTTCTCGAAGCGGAAACTTATTTGCGCACTTTGCTCGAAGACGTGTTCCTCGGCGAGTTCGGATTTAAGTTCAGTTCAATCGAAATCAAAGTTATGGCTCTTACGCCCAAGTACAAGGCAGACCAAGCCGAGGTTCAGGCGAAAGTGGAAAAGAAACTTGCCGAAATGAAAGCGCAAGACGAAAGGAACGCTCAAAACGAGCAATCCGAAGAAACCGTCGAAAATGCGGAAACAGAGCAAACGGAAGTTCAAAACGAATCCAAGTCTGCCGAAAGCGAAGAAGTCAAAGAAAAATCTCAAGACGAAGCACTCGAATGCGAAGTCGAAAAAGGCGAGGAAAACGTCGAATCCATACAATCGGTAGAAGCGCAATCCGAGTCCGACAGCGACGAAAAAGCAGAATAATCTCAAAAAAGAATAACGTATGACGCCGTCGGCGTCAGGAGGAAATAATGAAAGAAGTTTATCTTACCCAAGAAGGTCTTGAAGAACTTAAACAAAGACTTGACTATCTCATCGTATATTTGCGTGAAGACGTTGCAAAGAAATTGCAACACGCAAGAGAACTCGGCGACTTGTCCGAAAACGCCGAATACGATGCGGCAAAACAAGAGGAAAGCCAAGTCGCTTCCGAAATCAAGGACCTCGAAGAGCGCATTAAGAACGCAGTCATCATCGAAAAGAGCGGCACGCACAAAGTGTCAATCGGCAACACCGTCACCGTCGAATATCTCGGCGATCTCGACGACGAAGAAGACCGCGTTATGACCGTGCAACTCGTCGGCGAAACCGAAGCGGACTTCGCAAAAGGCAAAATCAGCAACGAATCGCCTTTAGGCAAGTCTTTGGCCGGAAAAAAGAACGGCGAAATCGTCAGATTCACAACCGCTCACGGCACCGAGGAATACAAGGTCGTAAGCATCAAATAACAACCGTGGACAAATGCGCTTGCGCCTGCCTTTTTGGCAAGCGTATTGCTTTTTTATAGAGAGAAATTACAATGAGTGAAGAAATCCGCAACAACGCACCCGAACAAGAAAAAGAAGTAGACGTAAACGAGGTGCGCAAGGTCAGAATCGCAAAACTCGAAGATCTTGTTCAAAAGGGAGAAAATCCGTTTGAAATCACGTCCTACGAGCGTACTGCAACCGCAGGACAAATCCTTGCAAACTACGACGAGTACGAGGGCAAGGAAGTCAGTATTGCGGGCAGACTTATGTCAAAACGCATTATGGGCAAGGCGAGTTTCGGCCATATTATGGACAGCGACGGCAAAATGCAAGGCTATTTCAGTCGCGACGATATGGGCGTCGACGAATATCAGGCGTTCAAAAAGACGGACGTGGGCGACATTATCGGCATAAAAGGCTTTGTGTTCAAGACCAAAACGGGTGAAATTTCCGTGCACGTCAAGAGCGCGACTTTGCTCGCAAAATCATTGCTTCCGTTGCCCGAAAAGTACCACGGACTTCGCGACCCCGAACTGCGCTTTCGTCAACGCTACGTCGACCTTATCGCAAATCCCGAAGTTAAAGAAGTGTTTATCAAACGCAGCAAGATTATTTCCACAATTCGCGAAGTGCTTGACAAAAAAGGATTTATCGAGGTCGAAACCCCCGTGCTTAACACGCTTGCGGGCGGCGCGAACGCTCGTCCTTTCATCACGCACCACAACACCCTCGACATCGATATGTATATGCGTATCGCAACCGAGTTGCACCTCAAACGCTGCATTGTCGGCGGATTCGAGAAAGTGTACGAGATAGGCCGTCAGTTCCGCAACGAGGGTATGGACACAAAGCATAACCCCGAATTTACCACGATCGAACTCTATCAAGCGTATGTCGATTACAATGAGATGATGCGTATAACAGAAGAACTTTACACGACGGCGGCACAGCGTGTTTGCGGCGGTTTGGACATCGTGTACCAAGGCACGCCTCTCTCGCTCAAAACGCCGTGGGAACGCCTCACGATGGTCGAGGCAGTGAAGAAGTATACGGGGCTCGATTTCGACAATCAACCGCTTTGCGACCTCATCGCCGCGGGCAATAAGAAGGGGCTCGAGATGGCACCCGATACCTCGTGGGGTCACGCGCTTTACAACATCTTCGACGCGTTCGTCGAGGAAAAACTCACGGGCCCCGTGTTTATCACCGATTATCCCGTCGAGGTCAGTCCTCTCGCCAAGAAGAAACCGTCCGATCCTCGCCTTACCGAGAGATTCGAGTTCTTCATTTGCGCAAGCGAGGGCGGCAACGCTTTCAGCGAACTCAACGATCCTCTCGATCAACGTTCGCGTTTCGAGCAACAAATGCTCGCCAAAGCCAAAGGCGACGAAGAAGCCCAACCCTATGACGAGGATTTCTGCACCGCGCTCGAATACGGTATGCCCCCCACGGGCGGACTCGGCATCGGCATCGACCGTATGGTTATGTTCCTCACGGACAGTGCGTCGATACGCGATGTATTGTTGTTCCCCACAATGAAACCCCTCAAATGATGATTGAGCGAATAACTGTGTCAACGCCCTTTTGTTCACCCGTCACGTACGATTAGTACGCTGGGCGGGTGAACAAAAGGGCGTTTCCTTGTTCTTCATCTCAATCATCATTTGAGAATAAAAAGTAAGACCGCGCTAAATCGCGACTAACTTTGTCAACGCCCTTCTCGAAAAAAAGAGGGGCTTTTTTTTCTCTACAAGAGTGTAGGGGCGTGAACTCTAATTAAAAATTCCCCTTTCCTCAGGTGTTTTCCCTATCGCCGTTCCCCCTCTGCATAAATTTGAGGGAACCCACGGCGACCGCGTAGCGGGGGACAACACTGACGCGATTGACTTCGTAGCAATCGCTAGTTCGTTGCAAGCAACGAACGGCAGACGAGCTGTTAGTAATACAAATCGGCTGAAAGCCGTGTCACCGTCCTTTGTGTGCCAGCTACGCACCCAAACGGCACAGTCGGACGGTACTAATCGTCGAGCTTCGACGCTCGCTTTTCTCGCCGCCTTGCGGCTCGTGTTCCGTCTTTGAATGAGCACATTCCGTTAATAAGTAGCCTTCGAACAAGTTTTCGTGTCGGGTGTGGGCAAAGCCCGCCCGCAATTATTAATTATTCATTATTAATTATTAATTTTCTTCTATCTTTTCTTTATATTTTTTTAAGTTGAAAATCATTATATCTATGTTATAATCTATCCATAAATATATTTGAGGTGAAAGATGAGTTTCAATATCTTGCTCGCGGAAGACGACGAGGATATAGTCAAACTGCTTAAACTCTATCTCGAAAACGAAGGCTTCGTTACGTTCCGTGCAAAGGACGGCGTTGACGCGTGCGAGATTTTCGACAAGGAAAAAATCGACCTCGCGCTCGTCGATATTATGATGCCCAGAATGAACGGATACGAATTGACCAAATATATCCGTCAAAAGAGCAATATTCCCATTATCATTCTTTCGGCGGCGCAACTAGACAGCGACAAAATTTTGGGGCTCAATCTCGGCGCGGACGACTATATGGTCAAGCCGTTCAACCCCCTCGAACTTATTGCGCGCATAAACGCGAACTTGCGCCGTTTCTACAAATTCGGCAACGCGCAGGACGAGGACACGGGCAAAATCACCATAGGCGAACTGACCCTCGACACCAACACGCTCACCCTCGAAAAGAGAGGCGTTCCCGTCAACCTCACGGCAACCGAGTATAAGATTTTGCTTATGCTTATGAAGTCGCCGGGTAGGGTGTTCACCAAAATGCAGATATACGAAGAAGTTAACGGCGACTACTACGCAAACGACGACAACACTATGATGGTGCATATCTCCAACATTCGCGACAAAATCGAGGACGACCCGAAAAATCCGCGTTACATAAAGACGTTAAGAGGTCTCGGATATAAGATTGAAAAACAATAAACTGCACGAAAACGAGGATTATGAGTTGCAAAACGGTGCTTTAAGCGTCGATTGTGACGATAATCGCAAAAAAAGCGGGCGCAACAAAAGAATGAAAAACGCGCCGCACATCGACAACGCAAGTTTCCTTGCGTTGCTTATTCGCAGTTTCGTTTCCTTTTCGCTGATTATAATTTTGGGCGTGGTTGCCATATTTATTTTGGTCAACTGGGCGTTTTCGCCAAACGGCATAAACATACGGCAAAAGAATATTTCCGACTATAAATCCTATCTCGAAAACGGCAACTATCAAAAGATTCCGGCAAACAGAATTCTCGGCGACAACGGGTGGCTCGAAGTCGTCACGGCGGACGGAAACACCGTTTATTCAACTCGCACCGAAAGCGGCGTTTACACGCAAGGCGAACTCGATTGCATTGTCCGCTACAACGTCGGCGAAACGAGAGCAGTGCACAATTTCAAACTCGCAACCGATAAATACAACTATCTCGTCACCATAAGTTACAACGACAGCGAGGGCAACCCGCAAGAGCGTTACTATCTTTTGAGCAAGGGCGACGACGGATTGTACAATATCGTTTCGTCGTCCATTTCCACAACCAAAACGAGTTTCACGCAACGTGAGTACGAATACCTCACCTACAACGCCGCACATTCCGAACAAAGGCTGTATCGTCTTTCCTTTAAGGGGGCGGACGGCGTGGATTATTACGCCGTTTTTCTCACCGAAAACGAAAACAACACCGCAGTCGTGTATTTGTTTATCGTGGTTATCGTGCTTTGTATTCTTGCGTTGTTTGCAACTGTTATGGTGTTTTACATACGCTACATCAACAAGCACGTTCAAAAACCGCTTGCGGTGTTGTCTTACGCTATGACGACGTTCCCGTCGAAAGAAAAGCACGAGCATTTGAATTACAAAGGCTCGAAAGAGTTTGAACATCTTTACGACAGTTTCAACGAGATGGTTGACCTTCTCGACGCGAGCGAGCAGCAACGACTTGCGCTCGAAGCGGACAAACAACGTATGCTTGCAGGCTTGTCGCACGACCTTAAAACTCCCGTCACCATAATTCAAGGCTTTACGAAGGCTATAAAAGACGGTTTGGTGAGCGACGAGGACAAGCAAAAGTATTTGCAGATAATCCTTACCAAATCCGACCAAATGGTTGCGCTAATCAATCAGTTTTACGAGTACAACAAACTCGAACACCCCGACTTCGCGCTTGACAAAAAGCCTTGCGACGTTGCGGAACTTGCAAGAAGTTTCCTTGCGGGAATATACGACGAGTTCGAGATACGCGGCTACAACCTCGACGCACAGATTTGTGAAGAACGTCTCGTTTGCGACTTGGACAAAGGGCAGTTCTTGCGCGTGTTCGAGAATATAACGGGCAACTTTTTCAAGTACACGCCGAAGGGTTCGACGTTGCTTTTCAGCGTTCAAAGAGAAGACAACAAGGTGAAAATCGCAATCGCGGACAACGGACTCGGCATAAACGAGGAATCGAAAAAAGACGTGTTCGAGGCGTTCGTGGTGGGCGAAAAATCCCGCAACAATCAAGGCTCTGGTCTCGGACTTGCCGTTTGCAAAAAAATCGTCACTATGCACGGCGGAAATATCGAACTTGCAAAAGAGCCTATAAAGGGTTACAACACCGAGTTCGATATTACGCTCGATTTAAGCGAGGATTCGCAAAAATGATTGCCGCAAAAGTGCCTGCAAAACTCAATCTTTCGCTTGCCGTAACGGGCAAAAGAGGGAATATGCACACCCTCGATATGATTATGTATCCGTATGAAAAATACGCGGATATAGTCGAGTTTTTCCCCGTAGACGGAAAAGTCGGGTTCGACTTGTTCGTAAAGGGCGGTTTCGACGGATTGAACGAGGAAAGATTTTTAGCCTTTGCTCGCGACAAATTCGACGCAATCGCAAAGCGTTTGCAAGTGGGCGGAAAGATTGAAATTTTCAAGGGCGTACCTCTCGGCGCAGGACTCGGCGGCTCGTCGGCGGCGATTGCGGGCGTGTATAAAGCCGCAATCGAATATCTGCGCGAAAAAGGTCAAAATATGCCGTTAGATGTCGAGTTTTTGCTATCTTTGGGCAGTGACGTGCCGTATATGGTTCACGGCGGCGTGTGCCGAGTTTCGGGCGTTGGCGAAGTTATAGAAGAACTGGAAAGCAAAGGCAAAATCGAGGTGTGCGAGATTATTGCAAAGGGCGGAAGCGACAGCGGAAAATGCTATAAACTGCTCGACGAACTGTGCGGCGAAAAATTCGACGTCGCAAACGTTCCGACGACCGTTTTTGAAGCAATCGAAGTTGCGAGAAACGACCTTTTCGAACCTGCCCGAATTCTCAATCCGCAAATAAAAGCCGCTTGCGACGAGTTGAAAGAGAGGGGATTCGACAAAATTTTTATGTCCGGAAGCGGAAGCACCGTTTTTGCAATTTCGGGATTCGTCAAATAAAAATCTTACAAAAGCACGAAACAAAGTTTCGTTTTTAACAATTTTCGCAAAACGAATTTTGCATATTTTGCATTTTTGCAAAAAATTTACATTTTAACTCTTGTATGCGCACGTGTTTTTTGTTACAATAAGCGTAAATAATATTAGAAGTATATCCTTGATTGATAAGGGATTTGCTTTTGGAGAAAGTAATGGCAAAACAAAAAGACAGTTATGCAAGTTATTTGTTCCACGAAGGAACGAATTATCAAGCGCATAAGATGTTCTCGCCCGTTCCGAGTGCGGAAGACGGCGTAGACGGTTGGGATTTCGCCGTATGGGCACCCAACGCCGCATCCGTTTCGGTCGTGGGCGATTTTAACGATTGGGACATAAAAGCAAACCGCATGCAGAAACAAGACGACGGAGTTTGGACGGTTTTCGTCGCGGGCGCGTCGCAATTCCAAGCGTATAAATACGCAATTACTACCGAAAACGGCGATACCGTTTTCAAGTGCGATCCCTACGGATTGCATTTCGAGACCGCGCCGGCAAACGCTTCCAAACTTTACGACATTTCAGGTTACCGTTGGAAAGACAAAAAGTGGATGAGAGAAAGGGAAAACTACAATCCCTACGGCTCGCCCATAAACATCTACGAGATTCATTTCGGCTCGTGGAAAAAGTATGCCGACGGCAACTACATCAATTACAGCGCGATGGCGGATGAACTTATCCCTTATGTCAAAAAGATGGGCTACACGCACATCGAAGTTATGCCTCTCACCGAGTATCCGTACGACGGAAGTTGGGGCTATCAGACGACGGGCATGTTTGCGCCGACTTCTCGCTACGGCACGCCCAAAGACCTTATGGAATTTATCGACCGTTGCCATAGAGCGGGCATAGGAATTATCCTCGACTGGGTGCTTGCGCACTTCCCGCGCGACGAGCAAGGTCTGCGCCTGTTTGACGGCACGCCCCTTTACGAATACGCCGACCCTCGCAAGGGCGAGCATAAAGAGTGGGGTACGATGGTGTACGACTTCGGCAAAAACGAAGTCAAATCTTTCCTCATATCCGCGGCGATGTTCTGGTTCGACGTATACCACATCGACGGAATCCGTTGCGACGCGGTTGCGAGTATGCTCTATCTCGACTACGGCAGAAAGGACGGCGAGTGGGCACCCAACCAATACGGCGGCAATTACAATCTCGAAGCAAAAGACTTCTTAAAGCAAATGAACACCGCAATACTTTCAAAGTATCACGGTGCGCTCACAATAGCAGAGGAAAGCACCGCGTATCCTATGATAACCAAGCCTGCCTACGACGGCGGACTCGGATTCAATTTCAAGTGGAATATGGGCTGGATGAACGACAGTTTGCATTATCTGTCCCTCGACCCGTTTTTCAGAAAAGACAATCACAACAACCTTACTTTCGCAATCACGTACGCATACAGCGAAAATTACATTCTTCCCATTTCTCACGACGAAGTCGTACACGGCAAGCGCAGTATGATAAACAAAGTGCCGGGCGATTACGATCAAAAGTTCGAGGGGCTCAAAGCGTTTTACGGCTTTATGATGGGACACCCCGGCAAGAAACTCAACTTTATGGGCAACGAGTTCGCGCAGTTCATCGAATGGAATTACGCTCAACAACTCGATTGGTTCTTGCTCGATTATCCGCGCCACCGCACCTTCCAGAAGTTTATGAAAGACCTCAACGCTTTCTATCTCGAAAATAAGGCGATGTGGCAACTCGACTGCACCTACGACGGATTCAAGTGGATAGTGGTGGACGACAATTCCCAAAACGTCATATCCTTCATTCGCAAGGCGGCGGACGGCGAGTACGTCATATGCATCGTCAACTTCTCGCCCGTCGAAAGGCTCAAATACGTTATGGGTGTACCCGAGGGCGTGACGTACAGAGCGGATTTGTATTCCGCGCTCAAAAAGTACGGCGGAGAGGAAGAAAGACGCCCCTCGTTCAGAGCGAGCGCAAAACCCTCGCACGGTTATCCGTATTCAATAAAAGTCAATATTCCCAAAAACTCTGTTATGTTTTTGAAGCCGGAATATAAGGAGGAAAAATAAATGAGCAAAATTTCCAAAAAGGAATGTATCGCAATGCTTCTTGCGGGCGGTCAGGGCACAAGACTGGGCGTGCTTACCTCGTCGGTTGCAAAACCCGCAGTGCCGTTCGGCGCAAAGTATCGCATCATCGATTTTCCGCTTTCCAACAGCATCAACAGCGGTATCGATACAATAGGCGTTCTCACGCAGTATCGTCCCTTCGAGTTGCATCAATACATAGGCAACGGTCAGCCGTGGGATTTGGACAGACTCAGCGGCGGTATCTACGTTTTGCCGCCGTATATGGGCGCAAAGTCGGGCGAGTGGTACAAGGGCACGGCGAACGCAATCTATCAAAATATAGATTTTATCGACAATTACAGCCCCGATTACGTCGTGATTCTGAGCGGCGACCACATCTACAAGATGGATTATCACGATATGCTCAAAGAGCATAAACGCAACGGCGCGGACTGCACCATTGCCGTGCGCGACGTACCCATCGAGGAAGCAAGTCGCTTCGGTATCCTCAACCTCAAAAAGAACAGCAAACAAATCGAAGAATTCGAGGAAAAACCGAAGAATCCCAGAAGCACGAAGGCTTCTATGGGCATTTATATCTTCACTTGGGAAAAACTGCGCAAGTACCTCATCGAAGACGAAAACGACAAGAACAGCGAAAACGATTTCGGCAAAAACATCATTCCCAAAATGCTCGCGGACGGACAGAGAATGTACGCCTATCAATTTGACGGCTACTGGAAAGACGTCGGTACGATTTCTTCCTTGTGGGAAGCAAATATGGACGTCCTCAAAGGCGACGAGTTCAATCTCGACGACGACAAGTGGAAAATTTACGCGCGTAACAACGCCGAGCCGCCGCACTACGTTGCGCCGACGGGCAACGTCATAAACTGCCTCGTCAGCGAAGGTACGGTCATCAACGGCACGGTCAAAAACAGCATAGTGTCCAACTCGGTCAAAATCGGCAAAGACGCATACATAGAAGAATCCGTCATTATGCCCGGCGCGGTCATCGAGGACGGCGCGGACGTCAGATATTCGATCGTAGGCTGGAACGCGGTCGTGGGCAAAAACAGTATGGTCGGCGAAACGCTCGAACATTGCAATCCGGGCGAGTGGAAAATCAGCGTAATCGCCCCGAACTACACTCTTGCACCGAACTCGGTCGTCGGCGCAAACGAAATGATAGGTTAAGGAGGGAAGAATATGAAAAACAATACGATGGGCGTTTTGTTCGCGTCCGACCCCGACAGCCATCTTAACGATTTGACAATCCATCGCACCACGGCTTCGTTGCCGTTTGCGGGAAGATACCGTCTTATCGACTTCACGCTGTCCAACCTCGTACACGCAAATATCACCACGATAGGCATCGTCACGCGCAACAACTACAATTCCCTTATGGACCACCTTCGTATGGGTCGCGATTGGGATTTGAACAGAAAAAACAGCGGTCTTACGCTTTTCCCGCCTTTTGCGTTCAACAGCGAGCATAAGGTTTACAAGGGCAAAATCGAAGCGTTGTTCAATCTGCGCGGCTATCTTTTGAACAACAACGAGGAATACGTCGTTATATCCAACACGAATATCGCTTACAATATCGATTTCGACGACATCGAGGCTTTCCACATCGAAAAGGGCGCGGATATAACCGTTCTCACCTACAAAACCGACGATATTACGCCGAGAAAACTCATCATTTCTTCGGACAAGAATCACCGTATCACCGATATGCGCTACGCAGTGGCAAGCGACACGGGCAAGCAACAATGCAACCTCAACGTCTACTTCATCAAGAAGGACTTGCTCATATCCCTCGTCGACAACGCATACGCGCACGGCTGCTACGACTTCGAAAAGGACATTCTTCAAGAAAACCTTTCCGAACTCTACATTATGAACTACGAGGTCAAGGAATACGTCGCAGTCATCGACCGTATCCCGACCTATTTCAAACGCAGTATGGACTTGCTCAAACCCGAAGTGAGAGAAGCCTTGTTCTACAAACATTCCACCATTCTCACCAAGGTCAAGGACAGCGTTCCCGCAAGATATAAAGGCGGTGCAAACGTCAAAAATTCAATCATCGCCGACGGTTGCGTCATCGACGGTACGGTCGAAAATTCCATTCTTTTCCGTTCCGTCAAGGTTGGAAAAGGCGCAGTCATTCGCAATTCCATCATTATGGAAGACACCATCATTATGGAAAACGCCTCTCTCAATTACACCATCACCGACAAGGACGTTATCATTCAGCCGGGACGTGTGTTGAGCGGGTATGAGACCTACCCAATGGTAGTGGTCAAGGGCAAGGTGATTTAAGCGCGCTATTTGGCGTGATACGGCGTCAGCGCACCTCGCTCGTCAATTCACGTACGGTTTAGTACGTTAGGATTGCCGCTTAAGGAACGCTTCCTTGTCTGACGCTCAAATATCGCGCTTAAATATAAAGGATAAACATTATTAAAAAGCGCGCTTAAATAACGAATACTCGTTCAAGGCGTACTTATAAACGAAATGTGTCAATTCGCAGACGGAACGCGAGCCGCAACGGCGGCGAGCCATTGCTCAAACGGCGTTGCGGCAATGTCAATCGCCCACGTCGTCATTCAGAGCGTAGCGTGGGAATCCCCTAAACAGAAACGAAAACTTTTGGGGCGATTGTCAAAAACCGCACTTGTTCTCGCAATCACTAACCGCGCAGAGAATTTGTGCTATCAGTACAAACACGGATAAAACCTCACGCCGCAATTTCGCCAAATTATCTGCTTGGTGCAACGCACTTCGTGCGCAAGCGGAAAATTTGAACGGCGGTTGGGCGCGACGCGTTAAACAACACATTCGGTGAATGTGTTGTAGCCAAAGCGAACGAGGCGGATTGCCTCGCAAACGCCGAAGTCCAAACACGTGAGGAAGGGGGAAACTTTAATTCAAAGTTTATCTCAAACTCTAATATAAAAAGAGGCATATTTATGAAAATTCTATTTGTTGCATCAGAAGCAATGCCGTTCGTCAGGTCGGGCGGCTTGGGCGACGTAGCCGGTGCTCTTCCGAAGGCTCTGAATGAACTCGGACACGATTGCAGAGTTATCATTCCTTTTTACAAAGAGGAAATAAACGAAACATATCGCGATTCGTTCAGGTTTGTCGCTTCGACTTTCGTCGATTTGAGTTGGCGTCGTCAGTATTGCGGCGTTTTCGAAGCCGTTTACGACGGTGTAACGTATTACTTTGTGGATAACGAGTATTATTTTAAACGCAAAGGTCTTTACGGTCATTTCGATGACGGCGAACGTTTTGCATTCTTCTCAAAAGCCGTTCTCGAAGCGTTGCCTCTCATCGACTTTTATCCCGACGTGTTGCACGCAAACGACTGGCACACTGCGCTTACACCCGTATTCCTTGACGTGTTCTATCGCGCAAGCGAGGAATATCAACACATAAAGACGGTGTTCACCATTCACAACATCGAGTTTCAAGGCAAGTACGGCGACAGCCTCATAGGCGACATTCTCGGCTTGCCGGACTGGGCGCGTCCTCTCGTTATGAACGGCGATTGCGTAAACTATATGAAGGGCGGCATCGAAGCGTCCAATGCGGTCACCACCGTAAGCGAAACATATGCGCAAGAGATACTCGATCCGTTCTACTCCTACGGACTCGAAGGCATTCTTTCAAGCCGCAGATACAAACTTCACGGCGTTGTCAACGGCATAGATCAGGTGCTTTACGATCCCAAAACCGACAATAAACTTTTTGAAAATTACTCTGTCAAAAACTATGCGACCAAAAAGGCGGAAAACAAGAAGTCACTTTGCGAAATGATAAACTTGCCGTTTGACGAAAATCGTCCGCTTATTGCTATGATAACAAGACTTACCTCACAAAAAGGACTTGATCTCGTGGGTGCGGTTATCGACGATATTATGCGTGCTGACGTTCAGGTCGTAATACTCGGTACCGGCGACTGGAAATATGAGAGCATGATAAAATCCGCACAGGAACGTCACCCAAACAAATTCAGAGCCATTCTCGCGTTTTCTAGCGATCTTGCAAGCAAAATTTACGGTGCGAGCGATATGTTCCTTATGCCGTCCAAATTCGAGCCGTGCGGACTTTCGCAACTCATTGCCATGCGATACGGTTCCGTACCCATCGTTCGCGAAACGGGCGGTCTAAAAGACACCGTGCCCGCGTACAATCCCGAAACGGGAGAGGGAAAAGGCTTCACGTTCAAGACCTATAACGCATACGATATGCTCGATGCGGTTTGGCGCACATATGCAACCTACAACGACAAGGACAACTGGAACAAAATCGTCAAAAACGATATGAAATCGAATTTCAGTTGGGAAGTAAGCGCAAAAAAATACATTGACATCTATCAGAGTCTGTAAAGACTTGCTTTGCGGCAACGCCGCAAGATATAAAAACAAAAAATAATTATCTTTCGTCCGGGGGAAAGCGGAAGGAAGGAAAGGATATGAAATTCAACATTACGCAAAAGGAAATCGAAAATCACATTTCCGGCGTGCTAACGAGTTATTTCGGCGTAAAACCCGAAGATGCAAGCAAAGCGCAAATCTATCGCGCAACTTGTATGGTCATTCGCGATTTGCTCACAAGCGAACGCGTAAACTTCAAAAAGAAATGTCGTGCGCAGAACGCAAAACAAGTCTACTATATGTCGATGGAATTTTTGCTCGGCAGATCTCTTCGCAACCATCTTTTTAATATGGGTATCATTGACGAAGCAACCAAAGCGGTTGAAAGTTTCGGCGTAAAGATGGACGAAATCTACGCTTTCGAGCCCGACGCGGGTCTCGGAAACGGCGGCCTGGGCAGACTTGCGGCGGCATATATGGATTCGCTCACCTCTTGCGATTATGCCGCAAACGGATTCTGCATTCTTTACGACTACGGCATTTTCAAACAAGTCATTGTTGACGGTTGGCAACTCGAACAGCCCGACGATTGGCTCAAAATGGGCGACGTTTGGCTCAATCCGCGTCCCGAAGAAACCTATCAGGTCAAGTTCGGCGGCGTAGTCGAACAAAACTGGCAAGACGGCAAACTCTCCGTAACTCAAAGAGATTGCACCGTTGTCAACGCAGTGCCTTACGATATGAACGTATCGGGCTACGACACGAGTGCGGTCAACCGTTTGAGACTTTGGAAATCGCAAGCACCGCAAGACTTCGACATGGATATGTTCAGCAAGGGCGAATATATCAAGGCGAGTGCGGCAAAGGCTATGGCAGAGTCCATCAACAAAGTGCTTTATCCCGCAGACGACCACATCGAAGGCAAATCCTTGCGCCTTAAACAACAATACTTCTTCGTTTCGGCATCCATTCAATCCATTTTGCGCCGTCACTTGAAGTTCAATCCAAGCCTCGACAACCTCGCAGACCGAGTGGCAATACACATCAACGACACGCACCCCACGCTTTGCATACCCGAACTTATGCGTCTTCTTCTCGACGAATACGGCTACGGATGGGATCAGGCTTGGGACATCACAACGCACGTCATTTCCTACACCAACCACACCGTTATGGCGGAAGCACTCGAAAAGTGGCCGCAAAGCCTTTTCCAAAGTCTGCTTCCTCGTATCTACCAAATCGTGCAGGAAATCAATCAACGCTTCTGCGGCGAGTTGTGGGCGTACTATCCCAACAACTGGGATGTGGTCAACCGCAACGCGATTCTCGCAAACGGTCAAGTCAAAATGGCAAATCTCTGCCTTGCGACTTCGCACACGATAAACGGCGTCAGCGCGTTGCATAGCGATATTCTCAAAAACGACGTTTTCGCGGATTATTACCGTATGCACCCCGAAAAATTCACCAACGTCACCAACGGTATTACGCACAGACGTTGGGTCGCGCAAGCAAATCCGCGCCTTGCGAGTTTGCTCAACGATCTTATCGGCGACGGTTGGCTCAAAGACGCAGACAAATTGCAAGACTTGCAAAAATATATGGGCGACAGACATGTGCTCGACCGCCTTGCCGACATCAAACTTCAAAACAAGCAAGACCTTGCAAAATATATTCTCGAACACAACGGCGTAGAAGTCGATCCGAGCAGCATATTCGACGTACAAGTCAAGAGATTGCACGAGTACAAACGTCAACTTCTCAACGCGCTCAATATTCTCGACCTCTATTTGCAAATCAAAGAGAATCCGAACATCGACATTCATCCGCGCACGTTCATTTTCGGCGCGAAAGCGGCAAGCGCGTACTATATGGCGAAGCAAATCATTCGCTTCATATGTGCGCTCGGCGATCTCGTCAACAACGATCCCGACGTCAAGGGCAGACTAAAAGTCGTGTTCCTTGAAAACTACCGCGTATCTCTCGCCGAAATCATTATGCCGGCGGCGGAAGTCAGCGAGCAAATCTCTCTTGCGGGCAAAGAGGCGAGCGGCACGGGCAATATGAAGTTTATGATAAACGGCGCGCTTACGATCGGTACGCTCGACGGCGCAAACGTCGAAATCCATTCCGAAGTCGGCGACGGCAACATCTTCCTTTTCGGTATGCTCGCAAACGAAGTCGAGGATTTGTGGCGCAGAGGTTACAATCCCTCGCACTATTATCAAACCAATCCGCGTATCAAACGCCTCATCGATATGCTTCGTCAAGGCGTCAACAACATATCCTTCGGCGAAATCGCGGACTCGCTCACGACGGGTCGCGGCGGACAACCCGACAGTTATATGGTTCTTGCGGACTTCGACAGTTACTCGGCGGCGCAACGTCGTGTAAACGACACTTATCTCGACAAAGAAACGTGGAATCGTATGTCGCTCGTCAACATCGCAAAAGCGGGATTCTTTGCGGCAGACAGAGCCGTTGAGGAATACGCAACTCGCATTTGGAACTTGCAAAAAGTCCGTCATTGAGCGATTAATTTCGTCAGCAACGCCCGAACGTCAACTCATTTACACATAGTAAATTAGGGTTGCCGTTCGAACGTCGCTTCCTTATTATTCATCTCATTGACGCACTTTTTGAAAATAAAAGCAAATCACACAACGCGCACTTGCAAAAGCAAAAACGGGCGTATCCGATTTTGACGAACGTGCGCGCCGTGCGCAATAATTAGTTTCGGGGTGCGGGGTAAAAACCCGCCCTCAATTATTAATTATTAATTATCGATTAACCGTATGTACAATCCTTTGCTTCACAAAAAGCCGTACGGGGCAAGCGTTATGAATCAAGAAACGCGCATAACTTTCCCTGTTGACAACTCGCTTGGCATAAAGCGAGTTTTTGTCGTATTGCGCCAAGTTTTCGGCGAGGGCGGCGAAGTCGCGGGCGAGTCCTTGCGCTACGAATTGCCGCTGTCGCACAGTGAAAACGGACAAGACGTTTTCGTCGGTTCTTTCGCGCTTTCGGCGTGGGGCATATGGCAGTATCGCTTCGAGGGCGAGTTTGCAAACGGCGATTTGGCGTTCTTCGGCAGAGGACTCGACGGAACGGCGATTCGCGGCGACTGGTTGCCCGAATGGCAGTTAACCGTAACGAAACGCGACTATAAAACGCCGAATTGGGCAAAACGAGGCGTAACTTATCAGATATTTGCCGACAGATTTTGTAAGGCCGGGGACAAGCCGTTCACAAAAAGAGGCAGATTGCACGCCGATTGGTACGAACGCCCCGACATCGCGGAAGACGGCAGAGATTACCGCGCGGACGACTTTTTCGGCGGCAATATCGAGGGCATAATCTCGAAACTCGATTATCTTCAATCGCTCGGCGTAAGTCTGATTTATCTTTCGCCCGTGTTCGAGTCTTGCTCGAATCATCGCTACGATACGGGGGATTATCTGAAAATCGACCCGCTGCTCGGCACGGAAGAAGAATTTGGAAACCTCGTAAAAAAAGCCGACGAAAAAGGCATAAAAATTATGCTTGACGGCGTGTTTAACCACACGGGTTCGGATAGCAAGTATTTCAATAAAGAGGGAACATACCCCGATTTGGGCGCATACCAAAGCAAGCAATCGCCGTACTTCGACTGGTACTATTTCACAAAGTATCCCGACGAATACGCGTGTTGGTGGGGTAGCACCGTCGTTCCGACCGTCAACAAGAGCGCGCAAGGATTTTGCGATTTGGTTTTGGGCGAAAACGGCGTTATCGACAAGTGGTCGAAAGCAGGCGTAAAAGGCTGGCGACTCGACGTAGTGGACGAATTGCCTATTGATTTTACCAACAAACTTTGCTCGCGTATCAAAAGCGAAGGCGAGGATATGCTCGTCGTCGGCGAGGTTTGGGAAGACGCTTCGATAAAGATTGCGTACAGCGAATGGCGACCCTATTTTATGGGCGAGCAACTCGATTCCGTTATGAATTATCCGTTCAAGGAAGCGATTTTGGCGTACGCGCTCACGGGCGACAAAAACGCATTTATATCCGACGTCACGACAATATTAGAGCATTACCCCAAACAATCTCTCGACGTTCTTATGAACCTTGTGGACAGCCACGACACCGCTCGCGCGATAACCGTTCTTTCCGGTGTAAAACCGCCGTATTCAAAGAAGGACAGAGCGGACTTTGCGCTCTCTTTCGAGCAGTACGACCTTGCAAAACGCAGACTTAAACTCGCAAGCGCATTGCAGTATACCTTGCCGGGCGTTCCGTGCGTATTCTACGGCGACGAGGTCGGCAAACAAGGTTACGAAGACCCGCTCAATCGCGGCACGTATCCGTGGGGCAGAGAGGATACCGATTTGCTTGCGCATTATCGAAAACTCGGCGAATTGCGCCACACTTTCGCACCGTATTTGCAAGGCGAAACGCATTTCGTACCCGACCCCGACAAACTCGTTTTCGAGCGTGTTTGCATGGGCGGCGTATTGCGAGTCGAATCGCTAGGTTTGTGGCTTTCGATAAGCGTAAACGGAAAATCACAACTTGAAATTAATAATGAATAATTAATAATTAATAATTGCGGGTGGGGTTTCGCCCCACACCCGAAACGGGCACTTATTCAAAGCGTTCTTATACACGGTATTTGCTCATTCGCAGACGGAATTGGAATCGCAAGGCGATGACCGTAGCGAGCGTCGAGCTTGACGATAAGTACAAGTGAGCGGGCGAGTGTGGATTTTTTCGCCCGTGAACGAGTGATATAACAAGAGGACGATACTTTTCTATGCGAGCACCGAGTGTTGCCCCACGCGAAGCGGACGCCGTGGGTTCCCTCAAATTTATGCAGAGGGGGAACGGCGGTAGGGGAAACACGTGAGGAAGGGGGAAGTTTCAATTAAGAGTATACGCCGCTACACTTTTGTAGAGGAAGAATTACCCCCGTGAGGATGGGAAAAAAGTTTTATAAAATTTTGAAAGATTGAGATTAAAAAAGCGATATATAAAAAGAAAGCACGCAAATGCGTGCTTTCTGTAAGCATATCGCTTTTTTAATCGGCGTCAAGCGCATCCAATCTGATTTGTTTCTTTTCCTCTTTGGTGAGTTTTCTGCCTTTGGTGAGTTGTTTGCTGTCGCCGTGTTTGACAAAGAGCATCAACACGATTGCAATGACGATGCAAGTCGCACTGTAAAGGAACAGGTATTTGTTTCCGCCTGCGTCCATAATCGCGCCGCCGATTGCGGGGGTGATTGCTTGCGCGGACATTGTCGCAACGTAGTAGTAACCGGTGTATTGGCCGACCGTTTCCGCCGTCGAAAGTTCGGTGACCATCGGGAACGTGTTGACGTTTGCAATGATGAGCCCGAAGCCTGCGATGAGGTAGAACAGAGCAAATAACACTGCGGGGATAGCCGCAACGTCGTTGGGTGTAACGGCGAAGCAGATAAGAACGAATGAAACGACTGCGAGAGCGAAGCCGATCATAATGGATTTTCTTCTGCCGATTTTTGCTGCCATATATCCGACGGGGATAAATGCGATTGCGCTTATGCCCATCGAAACGCCCGATATAATGGACGCAACGCCTGCTGAAAGGTTGAGTGCTTTCGTCGTATAAATGGAAAGGTTGGAAGAAACAGCGTTGTAGCCCATAAACCACATAAATATCGAGGCGAGAATGAGCGCAAACGATTTGAGTCTGCCTTTTTCGAGGTCGTTTTTCGAGCCCCACCATTCTTTGGGGGATTGATGTTTTTTCTTTGTGTTTTCGACAACTTGTTTTGCAAAATCGAGAGTTTCGGGTGCGACTTCCTCTTTGGTCGTGCCGTTGACGATTTCTTGCGCCGCGCCGTCGGGCTTGCTGTCGAGATTGTACTCTGCGTCGCCTTCGGAAATGAGTTCTTCGGCAAATTTTTCCGCTTCGGGATTTTCGCCTTCCGCAAAGTCGTCGATTTCGTATTCTTTGCAGATTTCTTGGCATTTTGCAACCATCTTACGCTCGTTGACGAGGGCAAGGAATCCTGCCAGAAGCAAGAGCATGCCCGCCGCAACCGAACCGAAGATAATGACGTAGTTTTCAAGGCGTTGACCGAACAGAACCACAGTGTAGATCAAGAACGCTATTGCGCCGCCGATACCGCCGCAAAGGTTGATGATTGCGTTTGCTTGCGAGCGCAAGGGCTTTGGCGTGACGTCGGGCATAAGTGCGACTGCGGGGGAACGGAAGGTTGCCATTGCGATAAGCACCAAAAGAAGAATGACCATATATACGACAAGACTCTTGATACCTGAACCGTCCTCGGCTTTTGTGCATTTTTCGTGAACTTCGTTGCTTATGTAGTTGTTCATACCTGCCGCAACGTATTTTTTGTAAGCGGCGTTAGTGTCAACGAGGTCCTGATACGTTTTGCCTTCGACGGGCGAGGCGGCAGACAAATCTTCGACGACGTTGCCGTCATAGTAGTACGTCGTTGCGCCGAGCATATTGAGGACGGCTTTTTTGGACGTCATTTTGCCGTAGTAGCGCAAAGACACGAAGTCATCTCTCGTGACATTATTGTTGCCCAGGTAGGTGAGGTCGCAATAGTTTGCGCTGCCTTCCTTGCCTGCGACCGCGTTGTCGTACCATTCTTCGAGAAGCGGTTGCATAAACGTGTCGCTGTCAAGTTGCGCTTCGATTTGAGTGGTGAGTTCTTCCGCTTTTGCCTGTTGTTTGAGGGTGGCAACGGGAACGAACACCATAAGCACTACCGCGCAAACCGTACCGATGACGATAAACGGCGTACGGCGACCCCACTTTTTGACGAGTTTGCCGTGAGCGTTGTCGCTGAGTTTGCCGAAAAGCGGCAACATAAAGAGAGACAAGAGGTTGTCAAGCCCCATAACAAGTCCGCGCGCCCAACTCGGCAAGCCGTATGCGTGTTCCAAAAGAAGAGGAACGACAAAGTCGTATGCCGTCCAGAACAGCATAATGATTGCAAACGCAAAGCCGACCTTGAAGGTCTGCGGATAGTCGAGTTTGAGAGGCGGTCTGCCTTTCTCGTCGAGCACTGGTGCGGGTTTTTCCTTTTTACTCATAACAATCTCCTACAACAGAATATCCATAAATAGTGCATACGCATGCGCACGATATAATATAGATATATACATTATAGTGTAAGAATGTCGAATTGTAAATACTCAATACAATGCAATTGTGTAAAATTTTTGTAAAAGGTGCGGTTGTTTTTAAGGATTTACAAACGTATCAATCCGTAGCAAAGCATTCCGATGGCGGCAGATATGACGATAATGAGAATGGGTTGCAGAGTTTTGCCTTTGATTTTTACAAACGATATGCCGAATAGAAATACGAAAAGGCAAGTGCCAATCAAGTCGAATTGTACGGCGTCGTGAGAGAGTACGCTCGATATTCCAAACAGCGTTGACAGCACAAACCCCACGAACACGGCGACGAGCAATCCCGTCACCGTCGAGCGAACGTATGCGAAAACGCTTTGCACGGCAGGCTTCTTTATGAGACTTGAAAACGCCATAGCGACGAGCGTTATTATGATAAGCGAGGGAAGCACCACGCCGAAAGTCGCGCAAATCGCGCCGAGTATGCTTTCGCCGACGCCTGCCGATTGCAAGACCGATACGCCCGTATACGTTGCGATATTCACCGCAAACGGCCCCGGCGTGCTTTCGGAAATCGCGATAAAGGATTGTACTTCTTCAATCGTCAGCCAGCCTTTTTCAACGACTTCCTGACTTATCATAGGAATCATCGCTTGTCCGCCGCCTATCGTGAAAAGTCCTATTTTGAAAAACGTCCAAAAGAGTTGAAGATATATCATTTTTTATCCCCCTCTTTGACGTTATTCGCGGCGGCCCGATTTTCAGAAATTTGCGCTATATTCTCGCAATCGACGGTTTTGTATGCGGAATCGAGATGGTAAACGTCGGTTTCGCGCACGTATTCGTCTTTTTCGAGAGTGCGCCCCACGCGTTCGTTATAGTACTCGGGCGTGCCTACCGAGTGCAGAATTTTTTTGTCGTACACGCTCTTTATCGCCATTGCCACACACGCTATAACTATGGTGGAAAGTATGATGTATATCACTCGAACGTTTGTCAAAAGCACGAGCAGAAACGACGCGAGCATAAGCAAGTATGACAGCACGTTCTTTTTAACGTCTTTGAAAAAAGTGAACACCGCTTTTGCAATCAGCACCAAAACGCCCACGCGTATGCTCTTGAAAAAGTAGCCCGCCCATACGTTGTCTTTTACGAGTTCGATGACGTAACTTAGCGCGATTATGACGACGAGCGATGGGATAACCACGCCCAACGTCGCAACGATTCCGCCGAGAACGCCGCACTTTTTCACGCCTATGTAGGTTGCCGTGTTTATGGCGATAGGCCCCGGCGTACTTTCCGCAATGGCAAACACGTCGGCAAGTTCGTCGTGGGTTATCCACCCTTGCTTTTTGACGACTTCGGCTTCTATGAGAGACAGCATCGCATATCCGCCCCCAAACGAAAACAAGCCTATTTTGAAAAATATGCCGAACAGTTTTAATAAGGATAACAGATATTGTTTCTTGCTTTGCTTTTCCATAGTTTTGACAAAAAAAGTATATCACTCGCACTCGTCGTTGTAAAGTGCGCTCAAACCATTTGCCAAACCGCAAACTCGTGCTAAAATATAAATATGATACTTTGCGGATACGAAAAATTTTCAATGGTCGATTTCGACGGCAAAATCGCTTGCACCGTGTTTACGGGCGGGTGCAATTTCCGCTGTCCGTTCTGCCACAACGCGCCGCTTGTCATCGGCAACCTCAAATCGCAGCAAATCGACGAAAGCGAGGTTTTCGATTATCTTCAAAAGCGCAAAGGACTCGTGGATGCCGTATGCGTGACGGGCGGCGAACCTACGCTTCAACCCGACCTCTGCGATTTTTTGGCAAAGGTGAGAAGTATGGGTTACGCAACCAAACTCGACACCAACGGACTTCGCCCCGACGTGCTCAAAGCCGTGCTCGACGACAAACTCGTCGATTACGTCGCAATGGACGTAAAAAACAGTCCCGAAAAATATGCGCACACCGTCGGCGTTCAGAACGTCGATATGGGCAAAATTCTCACCAGTATTCAACTTCTCAAAGACAGCGGCATCGATTTCGAGTTCCGTACGACTTTGATAAAAGAGTTCCACACCGCCGACGACGTTCAAAAAATCGCCTATCTCGTGTCGGGTGCGCCCCGTTATTTTATGCAAAAATACAACGACAACGACGGTTGCATCGCGCACGGTTACACCCCCGTACCCAAAGCCGATGCGGAAAGTTACAAAGAGTATTTTGCGGGGAAGGTTGGCTCTGTATCCCTTCGCGGCTACAAATAAAACTGCGCTATTTGGCGAATAACTGTGTCAAAACCATTTTGCTCACCCGTCACGTACGATTTAGTACGTTGGGCGGATTTGCAAAAGGGCTTTTCCTTGTTCTTCATCCAAATATCGCAGTTTTACGTTTAATAATTTGTTTCGTTCTTCATCTCAATATTGCGGTTGAGAGTAATGTGTTAAGCATCGATTTTATGCAGTTTTACACTAAACTTGTTCGCAGACGGAACACGAGCCGCAAGGCGGCGAGAAAAGCGAGCGTCGAAGCTCGACGATTAGTACCGTCCGACTGTGCCGTTTGGGTGCGTAGCTGGCACACAAAGGACGGTGACACGGCTTTCAGCCGATTTGTATTACTAACAGCTCGTCTGCCGTTCGTTGCTTGCAACGAACTAGCGATTGCTACGAAGTCAATCGCGTCAGTGTTGTCCCCCGCTACGCGGTCGCCGTGGGTTCCCTCAAAGTATGCAGAGGGGGAACGGCGATAGGGAAAACACCTGAGGAAAGGGGAAACTTTTATTTTTTGATTCGTGTTTGTAAAAAGGTATGTGGTAGAGGTATATTTAATAAATGATTTCCTATTTAATTTCAAACAAATCGTTCGGGGTTATATCGAGTCTTTTGCAAAGATAAATGATTTTTTCGTAATCGAGTTCGATTTTTCCCGTTTCGTATTCGCTGTAATCGGGTTGGTATTTTCCGAGTTCGTCGGCAATTTGTTTTTGCGTAAGCCCCATCGCTTTTCGTGCCGATTTAAGATTGTTTCCAACAATTTTTCTTATGTCCATTTTTCTGCTCATAGATAGTATTTGGATAAAATATAGTAAAAATTCCATATTTGGTATTGACATATAGGAATAAATCCTATAAAATCAATTGGTGAACGGAGGCAATAAAATGGATAAATTTGACATAGCGGGGAAAATTTTTTCAGTAATTTTTGTAATCGGTGCTATTGTGGCGATTGTTGTCGGAATTACCTTAGGGGGAAACAAGAGTTCCGGTTCTAGTTCTAATTCTAGTTCTTCATCTAGTGTAAGTTGCTATGCTTGTGGTGGTAAGGCAACTAAAAAATGGCGTGATGGACGTTGGTATTGCGACCGTTGTTATGCTTATTGTGAAACTATTTGGGAGGGCTCGCATTGAGTATTGAGTTGTATGGCGCCAAAAAATATGGTTGTATCGGGGGAATGTGCCGGTTCGTTTGTCGGATTGTCAACAAGTCCAGATGGATGCAGAAAAGGAATTTCAATTTATAGCGGCGGTAAAAATATTTTTATTGAACGAGAATACATAGACTATTGGGTTCTTACAAATACTTTTGTAGATAAAAATAGTGCCGTCGCAAGAGGAGCGATTGGTTTTGCTTTATTTGGTGGAATTGGATTGTTAGGATCTGCAACTGCAAAAAAAATATATCAAATACGGATTTTTTGGAAAATTGATCTAGGACCATCACTTATTGAAGTTGATGAATCAATTTATAATAGAATTGTGGAAGAATACTATTAATTAATATAGTTTCGATATAATAGCGGGCATTGCCGCAAGGCAAGGCCCGCTATTATATGTTATTTTTGGGGCGTTTTGACGTTTACGAAGCCTTGCGCGGCTTTGCAAAGCGGACATTCTTTCCAAGCCTCTTTCGACGAGGATTCGTAGCCGCAACCCGAGCAACGCCACGTCGTGGATTTCTCTTTTTTGTAGAGCGTGTCGTTTTTGAGTTGATTGTGCAAGTCCTCGAAGGTTTTTTTGTGCTGTTTTTCGACGTCGGCAAGCATTTTGAAAGTGTTTGCGATGTTCTCGAAGCCTTCCGAGCGCGCCGTTTTTTCAAAGGATTTGTACAGTTTGATTTCGGTTTCGTGGTCTTCGGCGGCGAGTTTGAAGTTGTCCGTCAAATTCCACTTTTCCTTGAAAGGATAGCCTGCGGTTATGTCGATGTTGTCGATTTGCTCTTTGCTCGATTGCTGAATGAGGGTGTACAAGAGTCTTGCGTGGTTAAATTCGTTGTACGCGATTTTGTCCACCACTTCGGCGAGGGCGTTGTAGCCTTGATTGCGCGCGCCGTATTCGATAAACTGATATCTTACGTACGCTTGCGTTTCGCCGACGTACGCGCGTGCGAGATTTTGATAGGTTTTGCTGTCTTGAAGTTTCATATGCTTCTCCTTCTTTTTTGAATTATGCAAGGATTATTGCAATTTTCGCGGCGTTTTATTCGGATTTTTGACCGCAAAACGCAATATTTTCATTTGCAATCAAAATGCGCAAAAGTCTTTTAATATCCGCGCGGAAGTGGTATCATTATATAGAAATAAAGTTTGGCGACTTCGGTTGCAGAAGGAGTTATATATATGAGCGATTGCACTCACGATTGCGGTTCTTGCGGAAGGGACTGCTCGTCAAGAATTACGTTTGAAAAGCAAAATCCGCTTTCCAACGTGAAAAAAGTTATAGGCATCGTCAGCGGAAAGGGCGGCGTAGGCAAGTCTCTCGTCACGTCGTTGCTTGCCGTGGGCAAGGCAAGAGAGGGCAAAAACGTGGCGATTTTGGACGCGGACATCACGGGTCCGTCCATACCTCGCGCTTTCGGGATCAGAGGCACGGTCGAGGGCGACGCCAACGGAATTTATCCGCGTTTGAGCAATTCGGGCATAAAAATCGTTTCGTCCAACTTGCTTTTGGACGACGAAACCGACCCCGTGATATGGCGCGGTCCTGTCATTGCGGGGATGGTCAAGCAGTTTTGGACGGACGTCGTTTGGGACGACGTGGACTTTATGTTTGTGGATATGCCTCCGGGAACGGGCGACGTACCTCTTACGGTGTTCCAATCCATCAAACTCGACGGCATAATCATCGTCACCTCGCCGCAAGACCTCGTGTCAATGATTGTCGAAAAAGCCGTGAAAATGGCAAACAAAATGAATATCCGCATTTACGGCGTCGTCGAAAATATGAGTTATATCGTATGCCCCGATTGCGGAAAGCATATCGAGATTTTCGGTTCGGGCAAGGTTGACAAAGTGGCAAAGGATTTCGACCTCAAAGTGCTCGGCAAGTTGCCTATGGACCAAAGAGTTGCGTTTGCCGTAGACAACGGCGACGTTGAGATTTTGAGCACGGACGGACTCAAAGCCGCTTTAGATGAGATTGAAAACTAAAACCGTTTCGCAGACGGAACGCGAGCCGCAAGGCGGCGAGCCATTGCTCAAACGGCGTTGCGGTGAAAGCAACAAACAATGTATTTTGCTTAACACCGCACTTGTTTTCGCAATCACTAACCGCGCAAGCCCTATTTGCTCTCAAAATAAGACGGGTAAAAACTCAAACCGCAATTCCGCGCTAGTGCTTGCTTGGTGTGTGCGCACTTTGTGCGCAACCGGAAAATTTGAACGGCGGTTGGGCGCGACGCGTTAAACAACACATTCAGTGAATGTGTTGTAGCCAAAGCGAACAAGGCGGATTGCCTCGCAAACGCCGAAGTCCAAACACGTGAGGAAGGGGGGGATTTTATTTAGGGTAAACTCTGTAAAACCTACTGAAATCTATATATGACGAAACGTGAATTAGCAGAATCAAACTTTGTGACAGGTTACAGTTGCGCGCAAGCGGTGGTCAAAGCATTTGCGGACGTAACGGGTTTTGACGACGAACAAGCAATGCGCCTATGTTCGTCTTTCGGCGGCGGAATGGGAAGACTTCGGGAAGTGTGCGGCGCGGTGAGCGGTATGTTCATCGTGGAAGGACTTTTGGAAGGCTATTTCGACCCGACGGCAGAGAACGCACAGTTGCAAAAAGCCGAACACTACAAGCGCATACAAGAACTCGCTCGCCGTTTCAAAGAGCGCAACACGTCCATAATATGTCGTGAGATTCTCGGTGCGAGAGCGACTACGAATCCCATGCCCGACGAGCGCACGCCCGAGTATTACAAGACGAGACCTTGCGCAAGAATGTGCGGTGACGCCGCCGAGATTCTTGAAGCGTTCCTCAAAGAACGGAATATAATTTGATGGCAAAAACGAGATTTTATTATCGCAAAATCGATATATAAACGCTCGATTGTACAAATAATAGAATTATGAGTTTTTACGACGTAGTATACGAACAAGTCAAAAAGATACCTCACGGCAAGGTTGCGACATACGGGCAAATCGCATGTTTGTGCGGCTCGCCTCGCGCTTCGCGTGCCGTCGGATATGCGTTGCATTTCAACCCCGATCCCGAACATATCCCGTGTTTCAGAGTGGTCAATCGTTTCGGCAGATGTGCGCCCGCATTTGCGTTTGGCGGACCCGACGTGCAAGCGAATCTTCTTCGCGCCGACGGTGTGGAAGTGGACGATGACGGCTACGTCGATTTGTCAAAACACCTCTGGGACGGGGAATAAAAACGAATCGTTTTAATTGTTATCGCATATAAAAGCATATAAAAAACCGCCGATTTTCGGCGGTTTTTCGTTGATTTTTTCGATGTTGATTTTTTGATTTTTTTTGCTTTTTAATTTGCGGAAACGTCGGGATATAAAGTTTACTTCACCGAGTTTTCCATATAGGCGAGGTAGGCTTCCGCTTTTGAGGTGGCGGCGGACTCGGTCGGCTTGCTCGTCGCAACGTAGAATTTGAGTTTGGGTTCGGTGCCGCTCGGACGTACGCAAATCCAGTCGCCGTTTTCAAGGTGAAGTTTGAAAGCGTTGGTTTGGGGAAGGGTGATGTCCTCGACTTTGCCGTCCGCATAAGTCTTTTTGCGCGTTACGAAGTCGCTTTGAGCAAGCACTTTCGTGCCGTCGATTTCCTCGAAACGAGTAGAGCGGATTTGCGCCATAATGTCCGCCATCTTTTGCATACCGTCAAGACCGCCGAAGGTTATCGAACGCGCTTTTTCGACGTAGTAGCCGAATCGTTTGTAGATGTCTTGAAGTACGTCGTAAACGCGTTTGCCGACAGAGTCGAAATAACACACCATTTCGGCAAACATCATACTTGCAACGACCGCGTCCTTATCGCGTGCGTGAGTACCTACCAAAGAACCGTAACTTTCTTCAAATCCGAAAAGATAGGTGTATTCGCCGCTTTGTTCCCATTCCTTGATTTTTTCGCCGATAAACTTGAAGCCGGTCAGCACGTCAAAAGTGGTTACGCCATAACTCGTTGCCAATGCGCGAGCGAGTTCGGTGGTGACGATAGTTTTGACGAGCGCGCCGTTTTTTGGCATAGTGCCGGTTTCTTTTTTGCGAAGGAAGATGTAGTTTGCAAGAAGCACGCCGATTTGGTTGCCGTTGAGCAACACGAATTTGCCCTCGTCGTTGCGGATTGCAATGCCCATTCTGTCCGCGTCGGGGTCTGTGCCGATGACGACGTCGCTTCCGATTTTGTCTGCAAGTTCAACGCCGAGTCGCAAGGTGTCCGCTTCTTCGGGATTGGGGACGCGCACGGTCGAAAACTCGGTGTCGGGCAGTGCCTGTTCGCTCACGACGTTGACGGTGATACCCATCTTTTTGAGAATTGTGGTGACGGGGATATAGCCGCTTCCGTGAATCGGGGTGTAGACGATTTTTACGTTTTTGCCGAACTTTTCGACCGCTTCGGGCGAGAGCGAAAGTTTGCTAATCGTGTCGAAATAACTTTCGTCCACGCTCTTGCCGATGACGGTGATATGCTCGTGCACTTTCACGTTGTCAAGCCCTTTTATATTGTCGGCGGTGAGATTGGCGTCAACCTCGTTTATGCCGAAATAAGGGGTTTTGTCTATAAATTTGACCACTTTATTCGTCGATTCGGGCGACATCTGCGCGCCGTCCTCGCCGTAAACTTTGTATCCGTTGTAGATTTTGGGATTGTGCGAAGCGGTTATCATAACGCCTGCGATCGCATTTAGGTGACGGATTGCAAACGAGCACATAGGCACGGGGTGAACGGTGTCGAACAATAATGCGTTTATGCCGTTTGCGGCAAGCACTTTTGCAACTTCGATTGAAAATTCGCTTGAAAAACGGCGGGTGTCGTAGGATATGACTACGCCTCTTTCCATTGCTTCCGCGCCCAAAGTTTTTATGTACTCGGCAAGACCTTTCGTCGCGCGTCTTACGGTAAAGACGTTCATACGATTCGTTCCCAAATCAAGTACGCCGCGCATACCTGCCGTGCCGAATTGCAACGGACAGAAAAACATTTCTTTCTTTTCTTCTTGTGTAAGGGAAGCAAGGCGAGCCTTGTCGCTGTCGCTGAGTTCGTCCGAAGCGAGCCATTGCTGAAAGTTTTTCTCAAAATCCATAAACTTGAAAACCATCCTTGTTTGATGACTGAATTATACCGCTATTGCGGCGCGTCTGTCAACGGTGATGTTTTCGTTCCTTTGAGAATAATTCGTTTTTGGGGCGCGTAGTTGTCCGAGCGCACCAGCACGGATTTTGCGAGTTTTCCGTTTTGGTAGTAGTCGAGCCAGCCTTGCGATTTGAGACCTTCTTTGCCGTAGATGTCGATGACTTCTTTGCCTTGTTCGAGGGTGTCGTCGTCGCGGTATTCCACCTCGAAAGGTATCGAGCCGAGAGTCATAGACCTACGCTTTATGTCGAATTTGCCTACGCCGTAAATCTCGGCGCGAAGATACTTTCCGTTTGCGCTCATACGCAAGGTTACGGGCGCGCAAAGCGTGTTGACGAATCTCAAATCGCTTGAGCTCGACACCATAGCGTCAAAACTCGGCGCGACGTAACTTACGGGCAGAGAATGCGCCCTTACGCAAGTTATTGCGAGGTTTGCAAGCAACGCGCAGTTGTAAAGGGTGCTCGATACTTGACATACGCCGCCGCCCACGCCCTCGACGAAATCGCCGTCTTGAATGACGTACGCGGTTTTGAATCCGTTTTCAATCGTGCGCTTTCCCACGACGTCGTTGAAAGAAAACTCGTCCTCGGGATAAAGCACGAGTCCGTCTATTTTGCGAGCCGCAAGGGCTACGTTGTCCTTTCTGTTCTGCTTGCTGTCGCCGTAGTACGTCGAAAAATGCGCGATGAGTCTATACGCCTCGTTTTCCTCGTCGATTGCAAAAACTTTGTCGGGCATACTTAGTCCCCCTATTATTATCGTAGCGCAAAAGGCGAGTGCGAAACAAACCGCCGCGCATGTTATTCGTTTGGCTTTCATACGCATAGTATGCGTAATCTATCGAAAAAGAGTCGGATTCCGTCGAAATTTCATAGAATAATCTAAGGCGATTTTTTATATGGCGTATATCGAGGCGCATAAAAAGTGTATATGCATTGATTCCGGTCGGACGCTTTTTTTGCGAGTGCGCTTGCAGGCATAATTTGTTCGACGATTTTCGTTTTTTGCTTTTAATGAAAATTTATTTCATAAAATCGACCGTTTAGCGTCAAAGTCGTGTTACAATTTGCTCGATGAAAAAAGCCGTGACAAAAAAGGGTATATGCCAATATCTTACCTCGCCGTTCGACGTCGAGGTTTTTGCCACGCTTAAATCCTCGAACCTCACCGCAAAAGACGAGATAAAGGAAAGCAAAAAATCTAATTTCGTCGTCGTTGCAAGAGAGCAGACGGGCGGCAGAGGCAGATTCGAGCGCAAATTCTTTTCGCCCAAGGACTGCGGCGCGTATTTCAGCGCGGTTGCGGACGTAGACGAAGAAAAGTTGGAATATATCACCCCTCTTTGCGCCGTTGCGACGGCAAACGCAATTTGCGATATTTGCGGCAAAAACGCGCAAATAAAGTGGGTCAACGACGTGCTTGTCGACGGCAAAAAGTGCGTGGGAATACTTTGCGAGGCGGTTGCGAGCGAGGTTTCGTCAAATATCGACAGAGTGGTTATGGGTATAGGCATAAACCTTTTCGAGCCGAAGGACGGATTCGAGCAAAGCGTAAAAGACAGGATAGGTATTGTCGGCGAGGGTGTTTTCGACGTCGGAAACAGAATTATCGCCAAAACCCTCGACAATATATATGAATTGCTTTCAAATTTCGACAAGCAGAGGATAGCGGACGAGTACAGACGACTTTCTATGCTTATCGGCAAAATCGTGACCGTGTGCAAAGTCGAAAAAGAGGATAGAACGGCGAAAGTTTGCGATATAGACGAAAAATGCAGACTCGTGGTCGAATATCAAGACGGACAAATCGAAACGCTCGATTCGGGCGAGGTGAGAATAAAATGTTAAAATCGCAAAAAATACAATCCAAATCAAACAAAACAGCAGCGTCGAGAACGCTGCGTATAGTGCGCATTGCGGTGTTCGTCGCGCTTATAATCGTGGGTGCGTTCGTCAAATTCCCCATAGGAATCGTGCCCGTGTCTATGCAGTTTGCGTTTTGTATGTTCGCGTCTCTTATGCTCGGCGGACTCGACTCGTTTGCGTGCGTTGCGATATACATTGTTATGGGGTTTATCGGCATACCCGTGTTTTCGGCGGGCGGCGGATTTGCGTACGTTTTGCAACCGACGTTCGGGTATATTCTCGGATTTTTGATTGCCGCGCCCGTCGGCGGATTCGTGGCGAGAGGTCTCAAAAACGACGCACGCTTAAACGTTTTCCGTCTTTTGCTCGGCGCGTTCTGCTCGCTCGCAATCGTGTATACGGTGGGCGTGTTTTATATGTACCTTATGCTCAACTACTACGTCGGCACGGCAATGTCTATGTCAAAGGCGTGGATGGCGGGTTGCGCCGTGTTTTTGCCCACCGATTGCAGTTGGTGCGTGGTCGGCTCGCTCGTGACGTACGCCGTGCTTAAACGTTACAATCCTCGTCTTACGGTGAAAAAGGGTTACGAGGCGCAACCTTACGTCCGCGAAATCGACTGATTTTTTGTGGTATTTGCCGCTTTTTCGTATTGAATTGACGAGATAAATGTGTTAAAATACTTTTACAATAATATTTATAGGGGTAGATTATGCAAAACGAAATCACCAAACCCACCGATCTTTTGAACGTCGAAGGCAATATTGCCGAACCGGGCTTTGCCAAAAAAATGCTTTACAACTACAATCGCGAAAACGTTACGGCAAAGAAAACCCGCCTCAAAGAGTGGGATTATTACTATATTTCCAACAAAGAGTTCGCTCTTTGCCTCACCATCAGCGATATGGGCTTCGTGGGCGCGCTCAGCCTTTCGGTTATTGACTTCGTGACCCCCGCGCAATTCACAAATTCCGCAATATGCCTTTTCCCGATGGGCAAATTCAATATGCCTCGCACGAGCGAAAAGGGCGATTGCGGTTTCAAAATCGGCAAAGTCGAAATGAAGTTTGAAAACGACGGCGAAAAACGTCGCCTTACGGGGGTATATCCCAACGCCGACAAGTTCGGCACGGATGTCAAATGGGACATCGTCATCACCGACGTTCCCGAAGAAAGCATGGTCATCGCAACGCCGTTCAACAAGAAAGGGCACTTCTATTTCAACCAAAAAATCAACTGTATGAGAGCGGAAGGCAGTTTCTGGCTCGGCGATAAGGAATGTAAGTTCGACGGCGCGGACAGCCTCGCAACTCTCGACTGGGGTCGCGGCGTATGGACGTACGACAACACTTGGTACTGGGGCAGTTTGCAAACTCGCCTCAAAGACGGTTCGACTTTCGGTTGGAACATCGGCTACGGCTTCGGCGACACCACCGCCGCAAGCGAAGATATGCTGTTCTACAACGGCAAATCCCACAAAATCGGTCGCACCGAGTTTATCATTCCCGGCGACAAAGAGGGCGATCCCCGCTATATGGAAGACTGGAAATTCGTATCCGACGACGGACGTCTCGATTGCACCTTCCATCCTCTCATCGACCGTTACGAACCCTTTGACCTCAAAGTTATGTGTATGATACCTCACCAAGTTTTCGGCTACATATCCGGCAAGTGCGTACTCGACGACGGCACTGTAATCGAGTTGGATAATGAACTTGGTTTTGCAGAAAAAGTCCACAACAAGTGGTAAAATGTGCTATTGAGCGAATAACTGTGTCAACAACGCTTGTCTGTCAACTCATTTACGATTTGTAAATTAGGGTTGCCATTCAAGCATTGTTTCCTTGTTCTTCATCTCAATATCGCATTTTACAAACGCACTATTTGGCGTGATACTGCGTCAGCGCAAATATTGCGTTTTACAAACGCGCTGTTTGACACAATGAAATGCACGCAAGCGTGCGTGAAATTGCCCTTACGGGCAGTGAAATTTGCGCATAGCGCAAATGAAATTGCGTCTGCGACGCAGTTGCGGAATATTTGAATATTCCATAACCCAAACGAAGTTTGGATATCATCGTGCGAAATTGCACGATTTCATCACAAAGTGATATCATCGCCATAGGCGATATCATTAAAATAATCGTAGGTGCATATGAACTACAATGGCGAAGGCGTACACGCTCTCGTGTGCGCGGTTGAGGACCTAACAAACTCAAACCTCATTTTCGTTGACAGAAAACTTAAACCCGTCTTGAAATGTCTGGCGTTTTATCCCGAATTTCGTTCGGTGCTTTCAAAATGCAGTCAAGGTTTCGACTACGAAGCGGAAAAGAAAAAAGCCTGCGCGAAACTCGGCGACAGCGACGTTTTCAGACTTCCCAAAAATCCCAAAACGCTCGTTGCGCTCGTGTCGAATATGCTCGTCGAATTTGACGCCGACGGTATGGACATCGTAAGTTTTTCGTCCAAGTATTTCCCCGAAGAAACAAAGCAAGCAAGTTTCGAGCAGTTCTGCTTGCGTGTTGTCGAGCCGTTCAAACTCGCACTCGTATCGCTTGTGGTGGACGGCATAGAGGAAGAACCCCAAGCCGTCGAACGCACGGTGGAATTTGCTTCGAGCGGACTTCATCAACAGACGGAATATCTCATAGTCGCGATGTACAACACACTTCAAGAAACGGATATGGACGAGAACGAAAGAGCGGAATTTATGGTTATGCTCGAAGGCTTTGCGGCGGCTCTCGACGCAAGAGATTCGCTTATGATAAAGGCGATTTGGACGGGGCTCAAAAAGGCTTTGAACGCAAGAAAACTTTGCGCGAAAGAGGTCGAAAAGACGAGCGAGGTGCTTCGCCTCTATCTTGTCACGAAATAACGATATATGCGAAAAAGCGGGTTTTATCTTGCGAGATTGCAACGATAAAACCCGTGTTTTTATAAAAGAGGGAAAATTATGAAGACAAAAAGAACGGTAATCGCGAGCGTTTTGATTTTGTGCGTGCTCGTATCCGCGCTTGCGCTTTATGCGTGCGACGATAAAGACGAGAAGAAAAACGACAAAGCGATAATATACGTCACGGCGTTGTTCGGCGGCGGACTTTACGACAAGCAAACGGGCGAAGCGGTTTGGGAACCTTTCAAAACCGAAGTGGACGCCGTGAAAGTTATGAAAGGCGAGATGTCGATGTCCGATTTGGCAACGCATTTTCAAGACGAGTTTTCCGAAATCGTTAAACTCGTGGGGAGCGCGGTAGGCTACAAAGAGGGTAGTTTGCTTTGGAATCTCACTCTCGACAACGAGGGCAATTCCTACAATCCGAACATCGTTCCCGCAAACGGCTTGCCCAAAGACGCAAACGGAAAGGCGCTTGACGTAAGTTACGGCGCGTTCGGAATTTACAAGAGTTTCGTAGACAACATTCAAGCAGACTACGGCGATCGCTACGATGTTATGGTTTACAATCAAGACTGGCGTATGTCACCTGCAAAGAGTGCGGCGGAACTTGAAAGTTTTATCGATTCGAGCGGTTACAAAGAAGTCATATTTATGTCGCACAGTATGGGCGCGCCCGTTGTGAACAACTATCTTGCGCGAAGCGAAGCAAACCGCAACAAGGTCAAACTTTATATGGGTTTTGCGCCCGCAACGCTCGGCTCGTTCGACGCATTGGCGGCTATGGCTTGCCCCGACGTGTACGTCGACAATTTCCTCGGCGGTATGGATTTGAGCGGACTTCCCGTTGACGTGTACGCAATCGTGGACGACGTCGTAAACGGAAAACTCGGCGACTTCTTCCGCAATAATATCGGACTTATGTCCCTCGTTCCGTCTTGGCAACTGATAAGTTCGGATCAGTACGACGAGCAAAACCCCGCAATCACCGTTGACGGAAAGGCAATCGAAACAAAAGAGGAACTTTACGACCTCTACAAATCTATGCGCTGGGCAAAATACCTCTTGCCTCGCACCAAAAAGGAAATCAAAGAATCCGAAGACGGCGCAGAGTACGCAAGAGTCAAGGCGGAAGGAAATCAACCTGCGGACAAATACGGCGATCGCCTCAAAGACTTTGCCGCAAACCTCGACGAATACTTTGACAATATGTTCATCGACGGCAAGATTGCAAGCGAAAAGGTCAATTCCTACTACTTCCTCGGCACGGGCGGAAGCAAAACTATCACAAATCTCGAACTCACCACGCAAAAGGACGAGAACGGCAACGTGCTCTACGACGATTACGGTTGCGTGAAGTACACCTACAAACTTATAACGGCGGGCGGCGCGCAAAACAAGTGGGGCGACGGCACAGTGCCGTATTACAGTTCAATCGGCGGTAACACCGCAACGGAAGAATACATAGCCGCGCTCGGCGACAGACTCGTCGAACTCGACGGCGAAAATCACGGTATGGTCGGCGTGGACTGGGATTTGCTCGGGCCGTACGTCAAAGCACTCTTGAAACAATTTGCGTAAACCGCAAAAAAGAACAAGGAATATAAAGAACAAGGAATATAAGGAATATTCGGTTATATTATATACTTTATAAAATAAATATAGAGGCCGACCGAAAATCGCTTGGCAGGACCAATATTCAAGCAATAGGACAAATAGCGATCATTATAGACAATAAAAATCCACCAGCCAAGTTGAAGTGCATCCCAAAAGTTTTACATTTTTGTCCAAACTTTTGGGTTTACATTAGGCTGGCGGATTTTTATTTTGCCATATGCAATATAAGGCAAAAGCGATATGCCGCAAGCAAAAGAGTTGAATCTTCCATTGTCATTGCGAGGGAACGAAGTGACCGTGAGAATCAAGCGTAGCGAAATGCGCTTTCGCCTTGACCTACATGCAACATTCGTTGTTCCTTGCAATGACAAGCAGATAAATGAGATTCAAAATACGTTTTCTATCTGCGCGGTTAGTGATTGCGAAAACAAGTGCGGTTTTTGACAATCGCCCCAAAAGTTTGCGTTTCTATTTAGGAGATTCCCACGCTACGCTCTGAATGACGATGCGGGCGATTGATATCACCGCAGCGCCGTTTGAGCAATGAGTGATGTGAAAATTTACGCAAATAAAAAAGCGCACGAAGTGCGCCACCAAGCAGATAATTTGGCGAAATTGCGGTAGGATATTTTGCCCTTGCCAGATTTGATAGCGCAAATTCTCTGCGCGGTAGTGATGTGAAAAACAAGACGACAAAAAACGCGCGAAGCGCGTAAATCAAGCAAACGATATCGCGAAACTGCGGCGTGAGTATTTATCCGTGTTTGAACTGATAGCAAAATATCGTTTGCGCGAAGTGATGTGAAAATTTACGCAAATAAAAGAGCGGCCGAATTAATCTTCGGTCGCTCGTAAAAATGCGTAAATTTTCACATATGCGTCGTCTTGTCTTCCCCGATTCCGATCATTCCGTCAACGACGTATTTCTTTCCGTCGGTGTCGGTGACGTAGCCGCTTATCGTGCCGTAGGGAAGAGCGTAGTAGCAAAGCAAGGGTATGGGCATATAGAACACTTGATTGATTTCAAATTTGATGTCAACGAGTCCTTTGCCCGCTTCGTCCTTGACGTACCATACTTTCGCTTTCTTCTTGCCGTTTTCGTGCGTGAACACTACGGGCGGCATCGGGAAAGATTGGTCGTCAACCCAAATGACGTTTTCGTTGTACCGGTGTTGGTCGACGGATTGATTGCGAGTGAGGTTGAAAGCAAAGTATTTCTTTTCGCCGTCCGCGTCGATTTGCCCCATAGTGGTGAGCCAGTCGTAGTGAGCGTTGAAAGGATAGTAGCCTTTGTGGTCGTCGATGATACCCACCGAGCGTTCGTTGGTGGTGTACACCTTGCCGTTGAGGGTTATCGTGCCGCTTGCTTTGAAGAAGTCCTTTTCGCTGTACAAAGCGTTTTTGAAAGAGCCGTCCTTGTTTCTTGCAAGGGCCATAACGCCGTTTGCGAGAGGGGATATGCGCTCGAATCTTATATCGATTGTAAATTCACCGTTTTTGCCTTTGGTGAATCCTTTTGCGTGCGCTTTGCCGCTTAGAAAATCGTTTTCGATTTTATACTCGCTGTTTTTGGTCTTGCAGTAGCAGTAGTCGTCCACGAGTTGAGAAGCGACGTGCGCCTTCTTTTTGGGAACGAGGTTGCGCCAACTGTAGATTTTGTTTTCCTTTTTGTCGTACCAAATGAAGATTGAAAATCCCATCGGACCCATGTTGTACACCGCGCTGATGAGCGCGCCCTCGTCCATATGAACTTCAAACGCTTCCCATTCGACGAGTCTTGACGGCTTCATAAAGTCGGGCATATTTTTGCCGCAGGGCTTTACCGCGTCGAGAAGATTGAGATTTTTGAAAGGCGCGTCGAAAGTGCCGAAATGCACTTTGCCGTTTTCCACGATAGAGTCGGGCGTGGGTGCGGGCATACGCGTCGAACTGATGTAATCGGGTATATTATTCATTTATTTTCCCCCTTAGTATTATATTCAAATTGTAACACAATAGTTTTTTGCGCGCAATACACTCGCGCGATTTTCTTGCACAAACGTACGATATTTTTTTGTGTAATGCGGCGTTATCGAACAAAAAGTAGCGTAATTTCGGCGCGGTTAAGATTATTTTCGATTTTCGATATGATTTTTCGATTTTTTGGCAACAATATCAAAATAAAAGAAGGAGATATTTATATGACATTCAACCCATTTGAACAAAAACCCGAAAACATCGAAAAACTCTTCTGCGACTGGAAAACCATGTATCCGCAAAGTTATTCCAAAAACGACGTAAGTCCGTTCACGAAACTGCGCTGCATACTCACCAACGGCGCGGAATACGAGGCGGTGTGGTTTTCGCATCAATTCTTCCGCCATTGCGCCGACAACGATTTGAGAAGGGAACTCGCCCTCATCAGAAAAAGCGAGCAAGCGCAACAAAAGATAGGCGCGTGTTTGAAGCCCAAAGACGAAACCGTGCTCGAAACTACGATAGGCTACGAGCAACTTGCCGTCGAACTCACCGCAATGCTCGCAATGCGCGAGCCAGACAAGAGGGTGAAAGACGCACTCAATTTCGCGCTTTTAGAGGACTTCGACCACTTGTATCGCTATGCGGATTTGCTCGATATGGAACACGGCGTACACGCAGAGAATCTCGTCGGCGACCTCACCGAGATTATGCCCGCGCGCCCCACGATAACCCACCACCGCTACCCCAAAGACGAGGTGAAAAAGCCCGTCGATTTCAAAAAGGCGAGTCCGATAACCAAACTCGACGTCGCAATCATCACTGCCGCCGAACAGCAGACGATGAACTACTATATGAATCAATGCGGATTTTACGAAACAGACCTCGGCAGACGTTTGTATCAAGAAATAGCAATGGTCGAGGAACAGCACGTTTCGCAATACGGCTCGCTTATGGACGTCAAGCAAAGTTGGCTCGAGGGTTGGCTCTGCCACGAGTACACCGAGTGCTACGTCTACTATTCCTGCTACAAGGACGAAACGGACAAGCATATCAAAAAGATTTGGGAAACCTGCCTCTTGCAGGAAATCGCGCACTTGCACAAAGCCGCCGAGTGCTTGAAAAAGTACGGCAAAAAGGAATGGCAAGAGGTCATTCCCGACGGCAATTTTCCAGAACTTTTGGCGTTCAAATCCACGAAAAACTACGTCCGCGACGTCATTGCAAACACGGTGTGCAACACGGCGCACAGAGAAGGTTACGTTTGCGTGAACGACCTTGACGATTCCGCCGAATTTTTCAAGTATCAAAAGATTGTCAACGCCAATGAAAAGATGACGCCAAGTCACAGCGTAATCGAAGCGCATATAGACAAATTCGGCGAAGACTATCGTTACGAGGACAGTCCCTCGCCCATCGAATCGCTTAGACGAAGAAACGAGGATAACACCACGCTCGGCAGAGTGAAGAATTGCAAATAATCGCAACACAAGCACTTTATATAGACAAAACGCAACTATAAAGCGTGTGTTTTGTCAAAATCTAAAATCGCGCGCAACGTTCGCGCGATTTTTCGTATGCTCTGCGTAATAGGTTGAAATAATCGAAAACGTTTGCTATAATTATATAGAGGTGCGATATGAAACTCAACGAAAAGTTTTTTCAAGCAGGCGCAAACGAGCCTGAAAACGTGCAAGACGTTCTCGTCGAAAACGAGAAAATAGTGTGGAACGGCAAGCCGCAAAAGAAAGCGTTCGTGCTCAACAACGTCTTGAAAATGCTTCCGATTGCGATTATATGGATTGCGTTCGATTCATTTTTCATTGCTATGGTCGCAATGAATTTTTCGGCTTTGCCGCCCGTTGCAATTCCTTTTCTTTGCATATTTTTCGTCGCGCATCTCACGCCCGTATGGGTTTGGATTTACAACTGCGCAACCGCGAGCAAAAGGCAGAAGAACACCGAGTACGTTTTTACCAATCAGCGCATCATCGTTCGCAAAGGCTTGATTGCCGCCGACTTCAAAAGCATCTGGTACAAGGACATCGCCGCCGTGAATCTTCGCTACGGTCTCGTTGACAAACTCGTCAAAGCGGGGGATATTTACGTCACTTCCGTAGGCAAGGCGACCGTCCTCGAAGACCTCGACAATCCCGCCACCGTCGAGGCGATTTTGCAAGACCTCATATCTTCTCAAAAGGCGGACGTTTCCTACACAGACAACGCAAAAGTCACCTACGTCAAGTGCAAGTATTGCGGCACGAAAAACATCGAAGGAAAGAGCGCGAACTGTTCCGCTTGCGGCGCGCCCCTCGATTGAGCGTACAATCGTATACTCACAATAGCATATCGAAAATATCGCAAGAAAATTACCGTAAACGAAAAATCTAAAACGGTTAATCGCACCAAACGATTGCTTGCAAATAATCGCAAACTAATAACCGTACGCGCGCAAAGAAAATTGCGCGTGTTTTTTGTTCGCTTGTCTTTTTATTTTGGGTATGGACATTTTGTCGTTTTTCAAATAGAATGGAATTGTAAATTCCATAAGAGAGGGAAATATGAGTTTGATTTCCAAGATAGTCAATCTGTTTTCGCCCACCGCTCAAAAGACGGGCGACGTGCAGGACAACAAAATGGCGGTCACGTCAAAACGAATGAGAGATACCGCTTGCGCACTTGCCGCAGAGGGTATCGTTTTGCTTAAAAACGACGGTGTTTTGCCGATAAAGAGCGAGGATAACGTCGCGGTGTTCGGGCGCACGCAAATCAACTGGTTTTGCGTGGGATACGGTTCGGGCGGCGACGTGAAAGCGCCCTACAAAAACACTTTTGCCCTTTGGCTCAAACATCAAAAAGACATAAATATCAACGCCGACGTTATGGCGGCGTACGACGAGTGGTGCGCAAAGCACGTTCCCGACGAGGGATTCTGGGGACACTGGCCCTTCCGCTTCGAGGAAATGCCTCTCGATATTGATTTTGTTAAAAAGGCGAGGGAAAAATCGAACGTCGCTTTCGTCGTCATAGGCAGGGCGGCAGGCGAGGACAGAGAACAAAAACTCGCAAAAGGCAGTTACTACCTTGCCGACGACGAACTCAAAATGCTTGACAAGGTATGCTCGGTCTTTGAAAAAGTCGTGCTTATCCTCGATACGGGCAACGTAATCGACTTTGCGCAAATCGACGAGTACGGCGACAGAATCTCGGCAATAGTGCTTGCGTGGCAAGGGGGTATGGAAAGCGGCCGCGCCCTTTGCGACGTGCTTTCGGGCAAGGTCAATCCGTCCGGAAGACTCACCGACACGATAGCGGTCAATTACGATTTGTACCCGTCGCAACAGTTCGGATTCAAGGACTACAACGTATATCAGGAAGACGTGTTCGTCGGCTATCGCTATTTCGAAACCTTTGCAAAGGAAGAAGTGCTTTATCCGTTCGGCTTCGGACTTTCCTACACGACGTTCGCCGTTACGGGAAGCGTAGAAAAGACGGAAAACGGCGCGAGAGTGACTGCAAAAGTCAAAAACACGGGCGAGCGCAAGGGCAAAACCGTCGTGCAGATATATGTCAAAAAGGCGGACGGAATGCTCGTAAAACCTGCTCGCGAACTCGTCGCATACGCAAAAACCGCCGAACTCGAAAGCGGAGCGGAAGAAGAATTTTCTTTCGATATAAGCGAGTACGCGCTTTCAAGTTATGACGAAGAAGGCGCGACGGGCTACAAGGCGTGCTGGGTTCTCGAATACGGCGATTACGAGTTTTTCGCAGGCGAAAACGTGAGGGAAGCAACGAGCGCGGGAAGCGTGCGTTTCGACAAGAAAATCACGAGCGAATGCCACACGGCTTGTTCTCCGCAAAAGGATTTGTCGGTGCTGTTAAGATACGATTCGGCAAACTCGCTCTGCGCGGATTTGTCGCAGTTCTCGGGCAAAGAAACCTTTGCCGAGTTCAAGCAAAAAATGGACGTACTCACCGACGATGAAGTCGAGCGTCTTATGCACAACCTCGAATACACGCTTGAAAATTACGGCTGGAAAAACCGCGTAGTAAAGGCGCAAAGCGGCTATCTCAAAGAGCGCATAGAAAAGAATATGCCGACCGAAATTGCGCAAAACAAGGACTTAAACGTATCGTTTGACGACGTTAAACGCGGCGTTGCGACGATTGACGAGTTTATATCCACGCTTTCCGACGAGGAACTCGAAACCCTTTGTCACGGCGATTTGCGTATGAACAGTCCTCTCGGCGCAAAGGGTAACGCGGGCGTTTTCGGCGGCATAAGCGAGAGTTTGAGAGCAAAGGGCGTGCCGACCGCAACCGCAACCGACGGACCGAGCGGAATACGCCTTACGCAAAAGGCGAGTTTGCTTCCGTGCGGAACTTGTATCGCTTCGGCGTGGAACGAACAACTTGCAAAAGAACTCTACGAGTGCGTTGGCGACGAGATGGTCGAAAAGGGTTCGGACGTGCTTTTGGCACCGGGAATGAACATACATCGCAACGTGCTTTGCGGCCGCAACTTCGAGTATTTTTCGGAAGACCCGTATCTTACGGGCAAGACCGCAAGCGCAATCGTCAAGGGCATACAGTCGCGCGGCGTGAGCAGTTGCGTAAAACACTTTGCTTGCAACAATCAGGAAAGATTCAGATACGTCAACGACAGTCGTTTGAGCGAACGCGCGTTGAGAGAAATTTATCTCAAAGGCTTCGAAATCGCAATAAAAGAGAGCAATCCGCTTGCGGTTATGACTTCCTACAACAAAATAAACGGCGTGTATTCCTATCACAACTACGACCTTTGCACGACCGTGCTTCGCAATGAGTGGGGCTATAAGAATCTCGTTATGACGGACTGGTGGACGAAAAAAGCAAAAAATCCCGACTTCAAAGGCGTTGACGACAATGCGTACAGAGTGCGCGCGCAAGTTGACGTACTTATGCCGGGCGGCTCGCGAGTTTTGGGCAAATACGACGGTTCGACCCTCAAATCATTGAAGAAGGGCGGACTGAAACGCGCCGAACTTCAACGCACCGCAAGAAACGTCTTGTCCTTCCTTTTGAAACTGAAAAAGGACTAATCGGCAAATAAGTAAACATCGCAAACGCAGTCAACATCAATATGTTTAATGCGCGCATAGTGCGCGCGCATGCGGAAAACGAAAAAGAAAAGAAATGCAAGAAGCACGATTCCGTACAAAGCCCGATAAACGATACAAAAACGAAAACTTGTCGGTTTTAATTGATAAAAATTTATTGATACATGTTGCAAAACGCTTGACAGCATACGCTTGTTTGGATAGAATTATATCGATAAATAGTTATCGAATCGGCAAATATACGACGAGATAACCCAAAATTTGTATAATCGTTATAGGAGAAGCAAGTATGGAAGCAAGAAACGTTATCGACAGCGTAGAAAGACTCGAAGAAGCCATAGCGCGCGTTCGCAAGGCGCAAAAGGTGTTTGCAACCTACACGCAAGAGCAGGTGGACAAAATCTTTTTTGAAGCGGCGGTTGCTGCAAACAAGATGAGAATACCCCTTGCAAAACTCGCGGTTGAAGAAACGGGTATGGGCATTGTCGAAGACAAGATCATCAAAAACCACTATGCGTCGGAGTACATTTACAACGCCTACAAAAACACCAGAACCTGCGGAGTTATCGAGGAAGACAAGGAGTACGGCACAATTAGAATAGCCGAACCTTTGGGGCTGATTGCGGCGGTTATTCCCACCACGAACCCGACGTCCACCGCTATATTCAAGACTCTCATTTCGCTCAAAACGAGAAACGGCATCATTATCAGCCCGCACCCCAGAGCGAAAAAGTCTACGATTGCGGCGGCAAAAGTCGTTCTCGACGCGGCGGTTAAAGCAGGCGCGCCCGAAGGTATCATCGATTGGATTGACGTGCCTAGCCTCGAAATGACCAACCTCATTATGAAAGAAGCTGACGTTATTCTTGCAACGGGCGGCCCCGGTATGGTCAAGGCGGCGTATTCGAGCGGCAAGCCGGCAATCGGCGTGGGCGCAGGCAACACCCCTGCAATCATCGACGATACCGCCGACGTAACGCTTGCGGTAAACTCTATCATCCATTCCAAGACGTTTGACAACGGTATGATTTGCGCGAGCGAACAATCCGTCATCGTTCTTGACAAGGTATACGAACAAGCAAAGAAAGAATTTAAGGACAGAGGCTGCTACTTCCTCGACGACGAGCAAACCGAAAGAGTGAGAAAAACCATTCTCATCAACGGCGCGCTCAACGCAAAGATAGTAGGACAAAAGCCCGTCACCATCGCAAAACTTGCGGGATTCGACGTGCCCGCTTCCACGAAAATCCTTATCGGCGAAGTGGAAAGCGTTGAGTTGAGCGAAGAATTCGCACACGAAAAACTCTCGCCCGTGCTTGCGATGTACAGAGCAAAAGACATAAACGAAGCATTCGACAAAGCAGAACGTCTCGTCGCCGACGGCGGATACGGACACACTTCTTCCATTTATCTCGACGCGGTTACGCAAAGAGCGAAACTCGACGAATTCGCGTCCAGAATGAAGACTTGCCGTATTTTGGTCAACACACCGTCCTCGCAAGGCGGTATCGGCGACTTGTACAACTTCAAACTCAGACCGTCCCTCACGCTCGGTTGCGGAAGTTGGGGCGGAAACTCGGTTTCCGAAAACGTGGGTGTCAAACACCTCATCAACATCAAAACGGTTGCGCAAAGGAGAGAAAATATGCTTTGGTTCAGAGCGCCTCAAAAGGTATATATGAAGAAGGGTTGCCTGCCCGTTGCTCTTGACGAACTCAAACACGTTATGGGCAAAAAGAAGGCGTTTATCGTAACGGACAGTTTCTTGTATAACAACGGCTACACCAAGCCCATCACTGACAAACTCGACGAAATGGGAATCCAACACACGACGTTCTTCGACGTCGCGCCCGACCCGACCCTCGCTTGCGCAAAAGAAGGCGCGGCGCAAATGGCGGCGTTCAAACCCGATTGCATCATCGCACTCGGCGGCGGCAGTGCAATGGACGCGGGCAAGATTATGTGGGTTATGTACGAGCACCCCGAAGTCGACTTTATGGATATGGCGATGCGCTTTATGGACATAAGAAAGAGAGTGTACACCTTCCCCAAGATGGGCGAAAAGGCATACTTCATCGCAATCCCGACCTCTGCCGGTACGGGTTCTGAAGTCACGCCGTTTGCGGTTATCACAGACGAAAAGACGGGCGTCAAGTATCCTCTTGCCGACTACGAACTCTTGCCGAATATGGCAATCATCGACGCAGACTTCCATATGAGCGCGCCAAAGGGACTCACCGCCGCGAGCGGTATCGACGCAGTGACGCACGCACTCGAAGCGTACGCGGCAATGCTTGCGACCGATTACACCGATTCGCTTGCGCTTCACTCGCTCAAAATCATATTCGAGTATTTGCCCAGAGCCTACGACAACGGTCAAAACGACCCCGTCGCAAGAGAGAAGATGGCAAACGCGGCGACTATGGCAGGTATGGCGTTTGCAAACGCGTTCCTCGGCGTATGCCACTCTATGGCGCACAAACTCGGCGCATTCCATCATTTGCCGCACGGCGTTGCCAACGCGCTTATGATTGACGAGGTGCTTCTCTTCAACGCAAGCGAAACCCCCGCAAAGATGGGTACGTTCCCGCAATACGCATATCCGCACACTCTCGAAAGATACGCCGAAGTCGCCGACTATCTCGGAATCAAGGGCAAAAACGACAAGGAAAAACTCAACAATCTCATCAAGGCTATCGACGAACTCAAAGCGAGAGTTGGTATCAAGCCGACCATTAAGGATTACGTCCCCGACGAAAAAGACTTCCTCGACCGCCTCGACGATATGGTCGAACAAGCCTTTGACGATCAATGCACGGGCGCAAACCCCAGATACCCGCTTATGAGCGAGATCAAACAAATGTATCTCAACGCATACTATGGCAAACACACCGAGGTTTAAGAGGAGGAAAATATGAATCTTGACAGAATTATTGCCGTAAGAACAAACAAAACCGTTTACCGCGACGGGGATTACTGCGTCAAAGTTTTCGACGACGATTTCTCGAAAGTGGACGTACTCAACGAGGCTCTCAACCAAGCGAGAGTCGAGGAAACGGGTCTCAACGTCCCCAAAATCATCGAAGTCGCGAAAATCGACGGCAAATGGGCAATCGTTTCCGAGTACATTCAAGGCAAGACCCTTGCAAGACTTATGGAAGAGAATCCCGACAAGAAAGACGAGTATCTTGAAAAGTTCGTCGACTTGCAAATCGAGGTTCAATCCAAAAAATGCCCCTTGCTCACCAAACTTCGCGACAAGATGAACAGAAAAATCGACTTGACTAATCTTGACGATAGTATAAAATATGAGTTGCACACAAGGCTCGAAGGTATGCCCAAGCACGACAAACTCTGCCACGGCGACTTCAATCCGTCCAACATCATAATAAAAGACGACGGCACGGCGTACTTCATCGACTGGTCGCACGCAACGCAAGGCAACGCTTCTGCGGACGTTGCAAGAACGTATATGTTGTTCTGGCTCGCAGGCGACATCGAGGGCGCGGAAAAATATCTCAATCTGTTCTGCCAAAAGAGCGGCACGGACAAGAGATACGTCCAAAAATGGATGCCTATCGTCGCCGCTTCGCAATCGGTCAAAGGACACGAAAAAGAAAGAGAATTCCTTATGTCTTGGATAGACGTTGCGGAATTTCAATAAAGAGAGGGAAAAATATGAAAGTAACGGTTTGTATCGGCAGTTCCTGCCACATCAAAGGATCGAGACAAGTTGTGGAACAACTGCAATATCTCATCGCAAAAAACAATCTCAAAGACAAAGTGGAACTCGGCGGTACGTTCTGTATGGGAAAATGCCAACAGGGCGTATGCGTAACGGTTGACGACGCGTTCTTCTCGCTCACGCCCGAATCCACCGACGACTTCTTTGCAAAGGAAATACTCGCAAAGGTTAAATAATATGATAATAATTCGGATTTGCGTTGGCAGTTCCTGTCATCTCAAAGGTTCGCAGGAGATAGTCGATCTTCTTCGCAGCGAAATCGAACAAAGACATCTCGAAGGCGAAATAGTGCTTTCGGGAAGTTTTTGTTTTGGAACGTGCAACAGAGTGGGCGTAACCGTCGCAGTAAACGACGATATTTACCCCGGCATAACAAGAGATAACTTCAAAGAATTTTTCCAAACCAAAATTTTGCCTCTCGTTCAAGAACAATGAGTCGAGCGGCAGACGAAATAAAGAGGGAATATGGATTGTTTAACTCTCAAAAAATCGAACTGCAAAAACTGCTATAAGTGCATACGTCATTGCCCCGTCAAAGCGATACGCTTTTCGGGCAATCAGGCGCACATCATCGGCGACGAGTGCATTTTGTGCGGACATTGTTTCGTCGTATGTCCGCAAAACGCAAAGGAAATCGTCAACGAAACCGAAAAAGTCAAAGTGCTTTTGCAGTCCTATCCCGTTTACGTCAGCCTCGCGCCGTCCTTTATCGCAAACTACGAAGGCGTGGGCATAAACTCTATGCGCAAATCCCTCAAAAAGTTGGGATTTGCCGACGTTGAGGAAACGGCTCTGGGCGCAACCGTCGTCAAAAACGAGTACGACAGACTTTTGAGAGAGGAAAAGAGAGATATAGTCATATCGTCGTGTTGCCACACGGTAAACCTGCTCATACAAAAGTATTTCCCCAAAGAATTGCCTTATCTTGCCGACGTGCTTTCGCCTATGCAGGCGCATTGCGCGGACTTGAAAAAACGTCACCCGAACGCCAAAACCGTGTTTATCGGACCTTGCGTGGCAAAAAAGGACGAGGCGCAACATTACGAGGGCATAGTGGACGCCGTTCTCACTTACGAGGAACTCACCAAATGGCTCAACCAAGAGGGAATAACTCTCGAAAAGGAAACGGATTCGCAAGAGGAAAGCAGAGCGAGATTCTTCCCCACGACGGGCGGTATTCTCAAAACCATGAACCTCGACGCTCCCGGTTATCAGTATATGGCAATCGACGGAATCGAAAACTGCATTTCCGCGCTCAAAGACATCGAAAACGGCAATATCGATCATGCGTTTATCGAGATGTCCTCGTGCGTGGGTAGTTGCGTGGGCGGTCCTGTTATGGAAAAATATCACCCCTCGCCCGTCAGAGAATATCTTGCGGTCGCAGAGTATGCGGGAAAGAAAGACTTTGTCGTCGAGCAGCCCGACAGCCACGATTTGAAAAAATATTTCTCTCCGATAGAACGCAAAGAAAAAATGCCGAGTGAAGCCGAAATCAACGCCGCATTGCGCCAAATGGGCAAGATGAGCAAGCGCGACGAACTCAACTGCGGAAGTTGCGGATACAACACTTGCAGAGAGAAAGCGATTGCGATTTGTCAGGGCAAGGCAGAAGCGTCTATGTGTTTGCCGTATCTGCAAAAGAAAGCGGAAGGTTTTTCGGACAGAATCGTCAACAACACGCCAAACGGCATAATCGTTCTCAACGACACGTTCGAAGTGCAACAGATAAACGAAGCGGCTATGGACATTATGCACATCCGCTCGGCAAGCGACGTTCTCGGCGAACACGTCGTGCGCATTATGGATCCCAAAGTTTTCTATGAAGTGCAGAAAACGAGGTTTAACGTGCACAATCGCAGGGTTTATCTTGCGGAATATAAAAGATACGTCGAACTCACCGTCGTTTACGACACCGACAATCACCTCTATATCGGCATTATGCGCGACATAACCGACGAGGAAAAAGAGAGAGAAAAGAAAGAAAATATATCGAAGCAAACCATCGAAACCGCAGACAAAGTCGTAGACAAGCAAATGCGCATCGTTCAGGAAATCGCGTCCTTGCTCGGTGAAACCGCGGCGGAAACCAAAATCGCACTTACAAAACTCAAGGAGTCGATAAAAGATGAATGACCTTTGCGCCGACATCGGCTACAAAAGCATAAATCACGTCGGCGAGCAGTTGTGCGGCGACCACGTCGACGTCGTTCATCAAAGCGAGGATTCGACGGTCGTCGTGCTTGCGGACGGACTGGGCAGCGGCGTTAAGGCGAGCATACTTTCGACGCTCACGAGCAAGATTATTTCCACTATGATGGCGGAAGGTCTTACGCTCGAAGACTGCGTGGAAACCATTGCCGCAACTTTGCCCATATGCTCGGTAAGAGGCGTTGCGTACTCGACGTTCACCATTCTGCACCTCGTCGAAAATCGAGTTGCGGAAATCATACAGTACGACAATCCCGCCGTCATACTTTTGCGCGACGGTCAAAATTACGACTTCCCGAAAACCGAAATGGTCATCGGCGGAAAAAAGATATACAAATCCACGCTCGACTTGTGCGAAAACGACATATTCGTGCTTATGAGCGACGGCTGTCCGCACGCGGGACTCGGACTTTCCTACAACTTCGGTTGGAAAAGAGAGGACATCATATCCTTTTTGGAAAGCATAAGTTTCGTGGGCTACACGGCAAAAACTCTGTCAACCATACTCGTTGACGAGTGCAACAAACTTTACGGCGAAAAACCCGGCGACGACGCAACCGCTTGCGTCGTGAGAATAAGAAAACGCGAGCCTATGAACATACTGTTCGGCCCGCCGTCCAACCGCGACGATTGCGACAGAATGATGTCCTTGTTCTTCTCGAAAGAGGGCAAGCATATTGTTTGCGGCGGCACTACGTCGTCTATTGCGGCAAAGTATCTCGGCAAGACCGTCCGCACGACTCTCGACTTCGAGGCGAGCGACGTTCCGCCCATATCCGAAATCGAGGGCGTAGACCTCGTAACCGAGGGCGTCATCACGATGAACAAGGTGCTAACCTACGCAAAAGACTATCTCAAAGACAACGAAAGTTACGAGCAGTGGAGTTTCAAGCGCGACGGCGCGTCGCTTATGGCAAGGCTTCTTTTCGAGGAAGCCACCGACATCAACTTTTTCGTCGGCAGAGCCATAAACCCCGCTCACCAAAACCCCGATCTGCCCATAAATTTCAGCATAAAAATGAATCTGGTGACCGAACTTTCAGACTGCCTCGTCAAGATGGGAAAGCGCGTGAAAGTGTCGTACTTCTGATCTTCAACGGCAAATAAGCGAAAAATATAAATATTTTTACGGAAACGAGACAAAATTCCATTGCGTAAAGGGCGATTTGGTGTATAATCCACTCGCAACGGCGCAACAGGCGCAACGCAACAATCGCAAAAGGTGTAAATATGAGAATATTCGATACAAAAGTTCAATATCTTAAATACAAGGTGCTGCGCGAAGTCGCAAGAGAGGCGTGGGCAGGTACGCTCGACAAAAACGCCATCGACATTCCAAAGCGCATAGTCCCCGGCAAAATTCCGACAATGCGCTGCTGCGTATACAAGGAACGCGCGATTTTGGGCGAAAGAGTCAAACTCGCTATGGGCGGCAACAAGGACAATCCCAACGTAATCGAGGTCATCGACATCGCTTGCGACGAATGTCCTATGGGCGGCTACGAAGTCACACCCGCGTGCAGAGGCTGTCTTGCTCACCGTTGCGAAGACGTTTGCAAATTCGGCGCGCTCACATTTGACAGTCAACACGTCGCGCATATCGACAAAACCAAATGCAAAGAATGCGGCGCATGCGCAAAGGTTTGCCCGTACAGCGCAATCACCAACCACAAACGCCCTTGCGAGATGGCTTGCAAAGTCAAGGCAATCAGTATGGGCGAGGACCGCGCGGCAAGAATCGACAACTCGAAGTGCATCGAATGCGGTGCGTGCGTATATCAATGTCCGTGGGGCGCAATTTCCGACAAGTCGTACATTCTCGACGTAATCGACCTCGTGAAAAAGAGCGAAAACAACACGAAGTACAAACTTTACGCCGTTGTCGCGCCCTCGATTTCCAGTCAGTTCACCTACGCAAAACTCGGTCAGGTCATCACGGGGATTAAAGAACTCGGTTTTCACACTGTCGTCGAAGCGGCACTCGGCGCGGATATGGTTTTGCTTTCCGAGGCAAGAGAACTCGCCGAAAAAGGCTTCTTGACAAGTTCGTGCTGTCCCGCGTTCGTGTCGTACATCAAAAAGAACTTCCCGAATATGGTCGAACATATCTCGCACAACCTTTCGCCTATGGCTATGATTTCCAAGTATATCAAGGAAACCACGCCCGGCGCAAAAGTCGTGTTTATCGGCCCTTGCACCGCAAAAAAAGCGGAAATTCTCGACGAAAAAGTCAAACCGTACGTCGATTCCGCCCTCACTTTCGAGGAATTGCAAGCACTGTTCGACAGCAGAGATATGGACATCACAACTCTTGAAGAAGGAGTTCTCGACAACGCGTCTTACTTCGGAAGAATCTTCGCAAGATGCGGCGGTCTCAGCGATTCTTTGAAAGAATCGCTCAAAGAGCAAAACATCGACTTCGACCTCAAACCTTGCTCTTGCGACGGTATCGACGAATGTCGTATCGCCCTTCTCAAAAAAAGCAAAAACCTTTCCGACGCCAACTTTATAGAAGGTATGGCTTGCATCGGCGGTTGCATCGGAGGCGCAGGCTGTCTTACACACGGCGAGAAAAACAAAGCCGAAGTGGACAAGTACGGAAGGGAAGCGTTGGAAAAGACTATTACGGACGCCGTTAAAGTGCTTGGTTAAAACCGCGCTATTGAGCGAATAACTGCGGCAGAGCCATTCCCTCAAACAGTCACGTACGGCAAGTACGCTTCTGTCTGCGAGAATGGCTCTTTCTTGTTCTTCATCTCAATATCGCGGTTTTAACTGTTCAAAGGACGATAATAAAACCGCCGTCCGCGAACTTGCAGAGCGGACTTTCTAACGAACACTTGTTCGAAGCGTACTTATTAACGGTATGTGTATATTCGCAGACGGAACACGAGCCGCAAGGCGGCGAGCCTATGAGCGCCGAACTTGACGGGCAGTACAAGTGAACGGGCGAGTGTAGATTTTTTCGCCCGTGAACGAGTGGCATAACAAGAGGACGATACTTTTCTATGTGAGTGCCGACTTCCACTCTTGCGAACGATGTTCAATCTTGTAGAGAATTGGCGTTAATTTGAGCAATAGGGGAAAGCCCGAAGGGAAGGGGTGATGTGTTATTTAGGGGACGCACGATTAAACTTTTGTAGAGGAAGAACAAAACACGTGAGGAAGGGGGAAGGTGTATTTTTTTTAATTTTGCAAAAAATTTGTGGATTTATAATCATAATTGATTATAATGGATTCAAAGAGGTTATTATGCAAGACATCAAGGAATCGAGAAAAATAATCAACGAAGTTGACGAACAGATGGCGCGCTTGTTTGAAAAACGTATGCAAGCGTGCGAGCAAATCGCGCTCTACAAAAAGCAAAACGGATTGAGCGTTCGCGACAGCGAGAGGGAAGAACAAGTCATTACCAACAACGCAAAACTCATCGAGTCGCCCGCACTCGTGCCGTATTACAAGGATTTTATCCGCGCGACGATTGACGTTTCGTGCAAATATCAATCTTCGCTTATGCGCAAAATGCGAGTGGCGTATTGCGGAACGGAAGGCGCGTTTGCGCACATCGCGGCAAAAAAGATGTATCCCGATTCCGAATACGTTGCGTTCTCTAACTTCCAAGACGCATACGCGGCGACCGAAAACGGCGATTGCGATTGCTCGGTGCTTCCGCTCGAAAACAGTTATGCGGGCGAAGTCGGCGAGGTTATGGACTTGATTTTTTCGGGCGCGCTTCACATCAACCAAGTGACAGACGTTGCCGTCGTTCACAATCTTATTGCAAAAGACGGCGTGTCAATCGAAGATATAAAAACCGTCGTAAGCCACCCTCAAGCACTTGCGCAATGCGAGGAATATATCAAAGCGCACGGCTTCGAAGCGAGAGCGTACTCAAACACCGCTCTTGCGGCGAAGTACGTTGCCGAGGCGCAAGACGACGCGGTTGCCGCAATCGCTTCCGACGAAACGGCAAGAATATTCGGATTGAGCGTTCTCGATTCGCACATAAACGACAATCTCAACAACACCACTCGTTTCGCGGCGTTTTCGAGGGCGGAAAACATCCCCGTATCTATGGGCAAGCGCGAGGACGAGAATTTCATTTTGGCGTTCACCGTTCAAAACGAATCGGGTGCGCTCGCAAGCGCGCTCAACATCATAGGCGCGCACAACTTCAATATGCGCACGCTTCGTTCCCGTCCTATGAAAGACTTGCAGTGGAACTATTATTTCTACATAGAGGCAGAGGGCAACGTTCGCACGGAAAACGGCAAGGATATGCTTCAAGAAATGTCCGCTCTTTGCGCAAAACTCAAACTTGTGGGCAGTTACTTTGCCGATAACGTGAGGTGAGTATGGTTTTTAGCGTAAAAGCGGGCGAAAACGGTTACGACGTGGTCGTGGGCAGAGGTATTTTGCCAAGTGTCGGCGAACTTTTGAATCTTGACAGGCGCGTGCTTGTCGTCACCGACGACGGCGTGCCGAAAACCTATTCCGAAAAGATTGAAAAAGCCTGCGAAAAGTGCGTGAAAGTATGCCTTAAACAAGGCGAGAAAAGCAAAAATTTCGACAATTTCAAACTGCTTTTGCACACTATGCTTCAAAACGATTTCACGAGAAAGGATTGCGTGGTCGCGGTTGGCGGCGGCGTAGTGGGGGATATAGCGGCGTTTTCGGCTTCGTGCTATATGCGCGGAATCGAGTTTTACAACGTGCCGACAACCTTGCTTTCTCAACTCGACTCGTCCATTGGCGGCAAAACCGCAATAGATTTCGAGGGCGTAAAGAACGTCGTGGGAAGTTTCTATCAACCCTCGAAAGTCATCATTGACGTAGACACGCTCGACACGCTTGACGAAAGGCAGTTGCACGCAGGGCTCGTCGAGGCGATAAAAATGGCGGCAACGTCCGACAAAGACCTTTTCGAGCGCATAGAAAAAAGCGAGAATCTGAAAGACGATTTGCTTGAAATCGTGCAAGCCTCGCTCGCAATAAAAAAGGACGTCGTCGAAAAAGACCCCAAAGAAAAAGGACTTCGCAAAGTGCTCAACTTCGGACACACGCTCGGACACGCAATAGAGAGCGAGCAAAAGGGCGCGCTTTTGCACGGCGAGTGCGTGGGCATAGGTATGTTGCCTATGTGTTCTAATGAAGTTGAAAAAAGACTTGAAAAAGTGCTGAAAAAATACGATTTGCCCACCGCCGCAAACTGCGACCGAAACGAACTTTTGCGCCTTATGACTCACGACAAAAAAGCGGAAGGAAGCACGATTCGCACGGTCGTCGTGAACGAGATAGGCTCGTTTGAATTTGCGGATATGACGGCAAAAGAAATTCTTGAAAGAGAGGATAGATTATGAAAAACACGTTCGGACAAAGTGTAGCCTTGACCGTATTCGGCGAAAGTCACGGCGCGGGCGTAGGCGTCGTTCTCGACGGCTTGTGTTCGGGAATCGACGTACGCGACGAGGACATAAAAACGGCTCTTGCTTTGCGCGCGCCGTCTATGTCCACCGACACCGCAAGGCGCGAAAAAGACGAATATCAAATCCTTTCGGGCGTGTTCAACGGCAAGACCACGGGTACGCCGATTTGCATTTTCATACCCAACGAAAACACGGATTCCAAATCCTACGAATACGGCGTTGCTCGTCCCTCGCACGCAGACTACGCGGCGTTTTGCAAGTACGGCGGATTTGAAGATTATAGGGGCGGCGGACACTTTTCGGGCAGAGTCACGGCGGGTATCGTCGCGGCGGGCGCGATACTCAAAGGCGCGTTGAAAAACGTCGGCGTTACGATAGGTACGCACATACTCGAATGTGACAACGTGCGCGATAACGAGTTTAACGATATACGAAACGAGGTTTTAACTCTCGATTGTGCAAAATTCCCCGTATTGAACGAGGAAAAGGGCAAAGAGATGATTGCTCGTATAGAGCAAGCAAAGGCAAATCTCGACAGCGTGGGCGGCATAACGCAAACGGCGATAGTAGGCGTTCCGTCGGGCGTCGGCGAGCCTACGTTCGACAGCGTAGAGGGCGTGCTTTCTCACGCACTTTTCGCAATCGGCGGCATTAAAGGCATAGAGTTCGGCAAGGGCTTCGAGATGAGCAGAATGCACGGCTCGACCGCAAACGATTCTTTCGTCGTAGAGGGCGGAAAGATAACCACCGCAACCAACAACAACGGCGGCATAAACGGCGGAATTTCAAACGGTATGCCCATACTCTTTAATTGCGCGGTGAAACCCACGCCGTCCATAGCGCAAAAGCAAAACACCGTCGATTTCGTAAACGGAAAGGAAAGACAAATCGAAATCGTCGGCAGACACGACCCCGCAATCGTAAGGCGAGTATGCCACGTGATAAACGCCGTGAGCGCGCTTGCGATATGCGATTTGCTTGCTCAAAGATACGGCACGGACGTTTTTAGAAAAGGCATAAAAGAATGAAGTACGGACTTATCGGCGAAAAACTTTCGCACAGTTATTCGTGCGAAATACACGCGCTAATCGCTTCTTACGATTACGAACTTAAACCGCTTGCAAAAGACGAAGTGGCACACTTTTTGCAAGAGCGTGATTTTTGCGCGATAAACGTCACGATACCCTACAAGGAAGTCGTCATACCATATCTCGACGTCATATCCGACGAGGCAAGGGCAATCGGCGCGGTGAATACGATTGTCAACAAGGACGGCAAACTTTTCGGCTACAACACCGACTATTACGGCATAAAAGCGTTGTTTGACAAGGCGAATATAGACCCCGCCGGCAAAGACGCGCTCGTACTCGGCACGGGCGGCACGGCAAAGACGGCAAGCGCGGTTCTTCGCGCGCTGGGCGCAAAGAGCGTCACGAAAGTATCTCGCTCGAAAAAGGACGGCGCAATCGACTACGACGAAGCAAAGAAAAGAAAGGATACGCAGATAATTTTCAACGCAACGCCCGTCGGTATGTACCCGAGCGACGAGCAACAGCCTATAGATTTGCAAAGTTTTTGCAATCTCGAAGGCGTGCTTGACGCAATATATCATCCGCTTTGCACCAACCTCACGTTGCAAGCAAAGGACAAGGGCGCAAAGGCGATAGGCGGACTTTATATGCTCGTTGCGCAAGCGGTGTATGCGTCGAGATTGTTCCTCGGAAAGGACGTATCGGACGTAAGCAAGGACGAAATCGAAAGCGTGTACGAAAAGATACTCGCAAAGAAGCAAAACGTCGTTCTTGCGGGTATGCCGTCGTCGGGGAAATCCACGATAGGCAAGAGGGTCGCAAGAATCCTTGAAAGAGAGTTTGTCGATACGGATTGTGAAATAGAAAGGAAAATCGGAATGTCCATAGCCGACTTTTTCGCAAAGTACGGCGAAGCGGAATTTAGAAAAATCGAAAGCGAAATTATAAACGAAGTTTCAAAAAAGAGCGCGGCGGTGATTGCTACGGGCGGCGGCGCGGTGCTTGACCAAAACAACGTAAACGCATTGAAGCGCAACGGCAAAATCGTGTTTTTGGACAGAAAGACGCAAGATTTGGTGGCAACGAAATCGCGCCCGCTGTCCTCGAATACCGACGATTTGAAAAAATTGTACGAAAAACGCTATCCCGTATACAACGCGTGCGCGGACGTGAAAGTCGTGAACGACGGAAGCGTAAACAAAGCCGCATACGCAATCGCAAAGGAATTTGAAAAATGAAAATACTCGTTCTCAACGGCCCTAACATCAATATGCTCGGAATCCGCGAGCCGCAAATTTACGGCAATCGCACCTATTCCGACCTTTTGGAAACCATAAAAGCGTACTGCAATTCAAAAAATATCGAGGTTGAGTGCTTCCAGTCCAACCACGAGGGCGCGCTTATCGACAAAATCCAAGAGGCGTATTTTGAAAAGTTTGACGGAATCGTGATAAATCCGGCAGGATATACGCACACGAGCGTTGCAATTGCGGACGCACTCAAAGGCGTTGATATTCCGTTTGTCGAAGTGCATATTTCAAAAGTGGACGAAAGAGAGGACTTCCGCAAGATAAGTTTTCTCAGAAACTACGCGCTCGCAACCGTTTCTGGCAAAGGATTCGACGGATATATCGAAGCAATAAAAATGCTCGAAAACTTGCAAAAATAACGCAAAAAAATCAATAAAAAATCGCAAAAACATGAGATTAAAAATCGAAAAATCCACAGCCGAAGGCGCAGTGATTGCGCCGCCGTCAAAGAGCCTTGCGCATAGGCTTATGATTGCGTGCGCGCTGTCGCAAGAGGGCGGAAAAGTCGTCGGAATTTCGGACAGCGAAGATATGGCGGCAACTCTCGATTGTATAAAAACTCTCGGCATAACCTCGCAAAAAAACGGCGATACGGTGACGTTCAAAAAAGATTGCGAAAACGCCGAAACCGACGAACACGGCGCAAAAACGCAAGGTTTTGAAAACGACAAAAACAGCGAGTTTGCAAACGACGGAAACTGCGTGTATGCAAATGGCAAAAACAATGAGTATTTAAGCGGCGATTGCTTGAAAAACGCAAAGATTTTCGATTGCAGAGAGAGCGGAAGCACGCTTAGATTTTTCCTTCCAATTGCCGCCGCTTTTTTTGAAAAATCGGTGTTTGTAGGCTCGAAAAGGTTGCTCGAAAGAGGCGTGGAAGTGTACGAAAAGGCACTCGGCGAAAAGGGCGTAAAAGTGGTTTGCGACGGCGAAAAAATCGCATTGTCGGGACGGCTCGAAAGCGGAATTTACACATTGCGCGGCGACGTGAGCAGTCAGTATGTTTCGGGACTTTTGTTTGCGCTTCCTCTGCTTTGCGGCGACAGCGAGATAAGGGTTCTTCCGCCCGTCGAGAGCAGAGCGTATATAGATTTGACTGTCGACGTGTTGAAAAAGGCGGGAATCGAGATTGTAGAAAAAGAAGAAAACGTGTTTTCAATCAAGGGCAATCAACGCTATTCGGGCGGCGAATACGTCGTCGAGGGCGACTGGTCAAACGGCGCAATGCTTCTTGCTTTGAACGAACTCGGCGGCAACGTCGAAGTCGAAGGTCTTGACGAAAACAGCGTTCAAGGCGACAAAGTTTGCAAGACTATATTCAAAGAATTGAACGATAAAAACGCGGTTATAGACCTTGCGAATTGTCCCGATTTAGCCCCGATTGCATTCTGCGTGGCGGCGGTGAAAGAGGGCGCGACGTTCGTCGGTACGAGACGACTCAAGATAAAAGAGAGCGACAGAGCGCAGGCAATGGCGCAAGAACTCGCGAAGTTCGGAATCGGCGTTGAAGTGCATGAAAACGAGGTTGTTATACACAAAAACGATATAAAAACGCCCGATTGTGCGATTTGCGGTCACAACGACCATAGAATCGTGATGGCGTGCAGTATACTTTTAAGCGCGGTCGGCGGCGTTATCGACGGCGCGGAAGCGGTGAAGAAAAGTTTTCCGAATTTCTTTGAAACGATAGGAAAACTCGGGGTGAAGTATGAAATTGAATAAGGATATGAAAATTCTCGTCGTCGGGTTGGGACTCATAGGCGGCAGTTATGCAGAGGCACTTTCAAAAAAAGGCTATGAGGTCGGCGCAATCGACAAGAGCAAAGAGGCGATTGATTTCGCACTCGAAAAGGGTTATATCAAAAGCGGCTCTACGAAAGTCGAGAGCGAATACGTCGGCAAATTCGACTTAATCGTGTTTGCTCTTTATCCGCATACGTTCGTCGAATGGATTGAAAAGAATCAAGACTGCTTCAAGTCGGGAGCGGTGATAACCGACGTTACGGGCGTAAAGGGCGGCGTCGTGGAAAAGGTGCAGAGCGTGCTTCGCGGCGACGTGGAATTTATAAGCGCGCACCCGATGGCGGGCAGAGAATGTTCGGGCGTCGAGAATGCAAAAGCGGAAATTTTCGACGGCGCGAACTACATCGTCGTTCCGACCGAAAAAAATACGCAAAGCGCAATCGAACTTTGCGAGGATTTGGGAAGGCAACTCGGATTTAAGCATATATGTACGCTCACCGTAAAACAACACGACGAGATGGTGGGATTCCTTTCCCATCTCACGCACTGTATCGCTGTGTCGCTTATGGTGTGCAAAGAGAGCGAGCATCTTGCCGATTATACGGGGGATTCCTTCCGCGACCTCACTCGAATCGCAAAGATAAACGACGAGATGTGGTCAGAGTTGTTCCTTGCAAACAAAAACGAGATAGTCGAGCAAATGGACCTTTTCGAGCAACATTTCGACAAACTCAAAAAGTGTATCGAGTCCGACGACAGAGAAGGCATACGAGAGATGATGCGCCTTTCGACCAAGCGTCGCAAGGTTTTCGATAAATGCAACGAGGTGAAAGAATGAATTTGGAATTCAAAAGAAAACTGCCCACATTGCAAGAGATAAAGGCAATGTACCCCATAGACGAGCAACTCGCCTCTCAAAAAAAGGCGACCGACGACGCACTCGAAGCGATATTCGAGGGCAAGGACTCAAGGCTCGTGCTCGTGATAGGTCCGTGTTCCGCGGACAGAGAGGACGCCGTGCTCGACTATATTTCGAGATTGCGCACCGTGCAAGAAAAGGTCAAGGACAAAATCCTTATCGTGCCGCGCATTTACACCAACAAACCGCGCACGACGGGCGACGGATACAAGGGTATGTTGCACCAACCCGACCCCCACGCAAGCGAAAATATGCTCAAAGGTCTTATCGCAATCCGCAAACTGCACATAAAAGCGTTGCGCGAAACGGGCTTTTCTTGCGCGGACGAAATGCTCTATCCCGAAAATCACTTCTATTTGTCCGACGTGCTTTCCTACGTCGCGGTCGGCGCAAGGTCGGTTGAAAATCAGTTTCACCGCCTTACCGCAAGCGGCTTGGATATTCCCGTCGGTATGAAAAACCCCACCAGCGGCGATTTGTCGGTTATGATGAATTCCATTCGCGCCGCACAACATCCGCACACGTTCGTGTACACGGGCTGGGAAGTCAACTCGAAAGGCAATCCGCTCGCACACGCCATTTTGCGCGGTTCGGTGGACAAAAACGGACAGACCATACCCAACTATCACTACGAGGATTTACGCAGACTTGCGGATTTGTACGCTCAAAGCGGACTTGCAAATCCCGCCGTCATCGTGGACACCAACCACTCTAATTCCGCAAAACGCTTCTACGAGCAACCGCGTATCGCAAAGGAAGTTTTGCACAGTATGCGCCAGTCGTCCGACATCAAATCCATCGTCAAAGGACTTATGATAGAATCCTACATCGAGGAAGGGGCGCAATCCCCCGACGGCGGCGTGTACGGCAAATCCATCACAGACCCGTGCCTCGGCTGGCAGGACACCGAGAGATTGATTTTCGACCTTGCGGAAACGCTTTGAGAATACGAAAGAAGTTCGGATTGAACGACAACTCGATTTGAGGTTGCATAGAAAATCGATATTGAAAGATATTAGCGACCGAGAAAAACGAACGAGAAAAAATCAACGGATAATTAAAGAAAAACGGTAATTTTGCGCCGCACAAACAAATATCCCGAGCGACCACGCTCGGGATACTTGCTTTGTAAGAAGATATTTAAGGGAGAAAATCACAATGCTTGTGAGCATTGACAATTTGTTTTTCTATTTCTTTGTGTCTTTATTATAAGCAAATATCTGCGCATTAGTCAATAGAAATATGAAAAAAATTTCATATTATTTTTATTTTTTTATTTGAGAATGCTTTATTTGTATTTTGAATTGTCGGTTTCGCCTCAATTTATGAATTTTGCTTTAGTGGTGTACTGGTCCAAAATTGTCAAAGGAAAAGACAATTTTATCGAAATTGATACAAATCGCTTGTCAAACGTCGACAATTAGTGTAAGATAACTCTTGCTTTGGAGGCATAGCCCAGTTGGTTAGAGCGCTACGTTGACATCGTAGAGGTCATAAGTTCGAGTCTTATTGTCTCCACCAGTTTTGCAAAAACCCTACTGTTTAGTAGGGTTTTCTGTTTTTTATGCTCGATTTTATTGCGTGGAATTGCGTGGATTTGCGGGGGTTTTCGTGGGTTTTATTACATAATTTATTACATATTTTTTCAAAAAATCACAACAGAGAAACCGCTTTTGTTTTGTCGTCTTCGTTGTGGCGCGTATAGGTTTTAACAACTTGTTCGAGCGTATCACCGATTAGAGCGGCAATAACGCCGAAATTTGCGCCTTTTGACATAAGCAACGTGACATATGAATGTCGCAAATCGTGAATGCGGATTTTCTTTAAATTAACCATTCTATAACCCCTTATCGAGTTGCTTTATTTCGTTTTCGTGATATAATAGTAAAAATTTATTAATCTCAAACGGAATATCCGCTTCGAGTAAAGGACATGGGCTATGGCTACTTATTACAATCAACCGTCGAGAACCTTCAACGAGTATCTGCTTATTCCCGGATACACGGACGAGAATTGCATTCCCGCAAACGTGAGTTTGAAAACGCCTCTCGTCAAATTCAAAAAGGGTGAGCAGCCTCAAATATCGCTCAATATCCCGATGACTTCTGCCATTATGCAATCGGTGAGCAACGACACGCTCGCAATCGCTTTGGCAAGAGAAGGCGGGATTTCTTTTATATTCGGCTCGCAATCAATCGAGAGCGAAGCGGAAATGGTCAGAAAAGTGAAAGCGTACAAGGCGGGTTTTGTAGTGTCGGACAGCAACCTTACACCCGAAAATACGCTTGCGGACGTGCTTAACCTCGTTGCGCAAAAGGGTCACAACACCATTCCCATCACCGACGACGGAACGTCAAACGGCAAACTTTTGGGTATGGTGACGAGCCGCGATTACAGAGTCAGCCGTATGTCGCCCTCTCTCAAAGTGAAAGAGTTTATGACGCCGCTTGAAAAACTTATCACCGCGCCGCAAAACACGACGCTTATCGAGGCAAACGACATAATTTGGGATCACAAACTCAATTCCATTCCCATAGTCGACAACGAGGGCAGATTGCTTTATATGGTTTTCCGCAAGGACTACGACCAACACAAGAAGAACCCCGACGAACTTTTGGATTCGAGCAAGAGATATATGGTCGGCGCGGGCATAAACACTCTCGACTACGAGCAAAGAGTCCCGGCTCTCATCGAAGCGGGCGCGGACATTTTGTGTATCGACTCGTCGGAAGGCTACACCGTATGGCAAAAGAGAACCCTCGATTATATCCGCAAAAACTACGGCGACAAGGTCAAAGTGGGCGCGGGCAACGTCGTTGACAAGGACGGATTCAACTTCCTTGCGGACTGCGGCGCGGACTTTATAAAAGTGGGTATCGGCGGCGGCTCTATCTGCATAACGCGTGAACAAAAGGGTATCGGCAGAGGTCAGGCAACCGCGCTTATCGAGGTCGCAGAGGCTCGCGACGAGTATTTCAAAAAGACGGGCATTTATATCCCCGTTTGCTCGGACGGCGGAATCGTGCAAGACTACCATATGACTCTCGCTTTGGCAATGGGCGCGGACTTCCTTATGCTCGGCAGATACTTTGCAAGGTTCGACGAAAGTCCCACCAACAAACTCGTCATCAACGGCAACTACGTCAAAGAATACTGGGGCGAGGGCAGCAATCGCGCAAGGAACTGGCAACGTTACGATTTGGGCGGCAAGAGCGGTCTGGGATTCGAGGAAGGCGTGGACAGTTACGTTCCGTATGCGGGCAGTCTTAAAGACAACGTCAGCAAGAGTTTGTACAAGGTTAAATCCACGATGTGCAACTGCGGCGCAACGACGATTGAAGCATTGCACAAAGACGCAAAGATGACGCTCGTTTCCGCAATCAGCATAAAAGAGGGCGGCGCGCACGACGTTATTCAGAAAAATACTTCATATGTAAATAATTAATAATGAATAATTAATAATTAATAATTGCGGGTGGGGCATTGCCCCACACCCGAAACGAACACTTATTCGAAGCGTACTTATTAACGGAATGTGCCAATTCGCAGACGAGATGAAAACCGCCGTCCGCGAACTTGCAGAGCGGACTTCTAACGGACACTCATTCGAAGCGTACTTATACACGATATGTGCTAATTCGCAGACGGAACACGAGCCGTAGGGCGGCGAGAAAAGGGAGCGCCGAGCTTAACGATTCGTACCGTCCGACTGTGCCGTTTGGGTGCGTAGCTGGCACACAAAGGACGGTGGCATAATGAGTGAAATGTCCCTTTCTATGCGAGCACCGAGTGTTGCCCCACGCGAAGCGGACGCCGTGGGTTCCCTCAAACTTGTGCAGAGGGGGAACGGCGGTAGGGGAAACACGTGAGGAAGGGGGAAGCTTTATTTTAAGAGTACACGCCGCGCACTCTGTGTATGGGAATAACCCCGAATAAACATACTTGAAATGCGCACTGGAACGTGTTATAATACAATTTGCAAAAAAAATTCAAAGGTGACGCCGAAATGAAAAAACCTATTGTCGCGATAATGTATGACTTCGACAAAACGCTTATCACTCGCGATATGCAAGAATACACGTTTATCCCAAGCCTCGGTATGCAACCCGACGATTTTTGGGCGGGGACGCAAATGCTCGCTTCCGAACAACAAATGGACAGCGTGCTTACCTATATGTACGCCATGATGATCCGCGCCGAAGCAAACGGCAAGCCGCTCAAGAGAGAGGACCTTGTCGAGTGCGGACAGCACGTGGTGTATTTGCCGGGCGTCGAGGACTGGTTCGAGCGCATAAACGAATACGGAAACGAGGCGGGCGTAGAGGTGGAACACTACGTTCTTTCGTCGGGGCTTAAAGAGATTATAGACGGCACGAGCATTGCAAAGCACTTCAAAAAGATTTTTGCAAGCGAATTTTTGTACGGAGAGGACGGCAAAGCGGTTTGGGCGAAAATGGCGGTCAACTACACCAACAAAACACAGTTTGTCTACCGCATAAACAAAGGTGTGCTTGACATAAGCAACAATATCGAAGTCAACGCATCCACTCCCGAAAACGACCGCCGAGTCTTTTTCCACAATATGATTTATCTTGGCGACGGACTCACGGACGTGCCGTGTATGAAACTCGTCAAACTGTCGGGCGGACACTCGATTGCGCTCTATCAGGACGGACAAAAAGAAAAGGTGCAACCGCTTCTTAAACACGAGAGAGTGGACTGGATTTTCCAAGCGGACTATCGCGAGGGACAACCGCTCGACGCCGCAATGAAGAATCTCATCTACAAACTCGGCGTTGACAACACGCTCATTACGCTAAGCAACGACCAAAAGAAAGAGATAAAAGAATAAGTGGAAAAGGCTGTGAAAAACATAGCCTTTTCATTGTATTACAAAACCACCGGATAGTCCGGTGGTTCAGTGGAGCTTTAGCGGTGA
>ERZ808262.89-NODE-89-length-76009-cov-26.794389_pt1 | contig 76009 bp, 59 predicted proteins | sample MGYA00520895_ERZ808262 | MGnify/ENA primary metagenome ERZ808262 (study PRJEB31516, sample SAMN03275588) | gut metagenome | biome: mammalia-associated habitat; material: feces | host: Papio cynocephalus | place: Kenya | collected 2012-08-02 ...
CTCCGCCGACACCAGGTCCTGGAAATACGTGATGTGCTTGGGGGTGGAGCACGAGCTCATGCCCAAGGCTCCTAGTGTGAGTAGTAGCAGTGTGATGGATTGTTTGATATTCATTGTCTTTCTTCTTTGTTGCTTTATTGCGGCAGAACTTCGATAAGGTCGGGGTGAACTTTGGCGGCGACCGCCAGCAGACCTTCCAAGGTGACGACTACCCGTCTGTCTCTGGCTCCTTCTGTTCTTACGAACAGGCCTTCGACGCCATCGAACGCTCCTCCCAGGATGCGTACTCGTGTGCCTTTCCTTAGGTTGATTTCCTCCGGCTTGAAATAGACGAGCTTCTCTTCAGGATGTGACGCGATCTTGATGAAATTGTCCATCTGGTCGTCAGGCACCACCATGTACTTCGTCTCATCGCCTGTCTTTTGCATGACATACTGGATGAAGTTGTTGTCTTTCTTGAATTTGATGATTTGTTTTCTGCTTGCGCGCACAAACACGAGACTTGGGATGACCGGAACCAGACGCCTTGACCTGACACCGTGATAGACTCTTACGGCATAGGTTTTCGGTATGAAGTGCCGCAGACCGTTTTCCTCGGAGAGCCGCTCCTCGGCCTTCCCTTCGCTTTTGTAGGCCCGCATGACAAACCATCTGACCAGATCGTTAGAGTTATTTTCCATTATGCCATTCCCATTCATGATCATCTGTTTTCCATGGTGACTTTACGTAGCGAATAATACCATAGTTCATCCCAATTCTTGTATTGGTCTGTGTAATAATAAGTTATGTAAAGAATAGCCAACAACTTAACCATTCGTGCGGTTTCTCCATAAGAGACATTATTGATAAGATCAAACATTGAAAATCAGTGCCTTATGCTATTGTGGATAGGATCTTTACATTACTGATTCTGTCATTGTCCGTAAAGAGAATTCTTTATGAAAGGTTCAATAAGGTTCAAAAAAAACTTTTTTTGATGTTTGCGAAGGCATGGCAAACAGGTTTATTTTAAATTTTAACTCATTGATTTGTATTATATTTAATTGAGCAATGGATAATTTTCCAAAATAAATAAGAGCAACTATCAGAAGAAATGCTATCTTTGCATGCAAAATGTGCTGTCTCTTATGGAGAAACCATCTCGCCAATGCTTCCTATAACGACCCGGTTGGCCTTGTCAATCACTGAGTTTTCCAGTGAGGCCAGGTAAATCATGGTTGTCTTTTCCGAATTGTGGCCCATTGCGGCGGAGATCACCGAAACGGGAATATTGTGGTTTCTTGCGGCTGTAGCCCATGTGTGGCGGGCGCAATAGGATGACAATGGAATATTCATTTCCGCCATTCTGGCAAGTTCCTTAAGCTTTCGGTTGTGGTAGCAAAGAGCCGTCTGGTACTGGCGGTATGCTTCCTCCATGTCCGATGATGAAATGATCGGGAACATGTAGGGCGTCCCTTCCGTCGTGGCGCTGTAGCGCTTGATTATGCGCTCCACACACGGTTCCACCAAAACTGTGAGCGTCTGGCCTGTCTTTTGTCTTTGGTACTTGATGTAGGAGCCGTTGAGATCCTTCTTGCGCAGAAAGGCTATGTCGACGAAGGACATTCCACGCATGCAATAGCTGAACAGGAAAAGGTCCCTGGAAAATGCGAGGGCGGGGGAGCCCTTCAGGTCTAGGCGCATAAGCTTTTTGACGGATTCCTCGTCCAAGGCCCTCTTGCGGGTTGTGTCTATGCCGGTGTAGACATTGCGGAACGGATTTCCCGGTCTTGCGAATCTCTCCTTGGCCGCTTTGTTGTAGACGGCTCTTAGGATTCTCATGTAGAATGAGATTGAGTTTCTGGCCAATCCTCTTGTCTGAAGGTGGCGGCTGTAGCGCAGCATGAGGTTTTCGTCCAACTTTTTAAATGGAATGTCGTGTCCTTGGAGGAAAACGCCGAGACTGTTCCTTGCCCTGCCGTAGTTGCGGGCTGTTCCGAACCTTTTGGCGGACTTCATCTGTTCGATCAGTCCTGTCATGTATGCCATGACTGTCGCATTCTTGGACTTGCGTGGATTTTCTTTTTTTGCAGTCATAAGATTGTTGTTTTTAATATAAAATCCGACAAGTTTTGTCATAATATTCATATAGCTCCAAAATTAGTTTGGTCTCCGGTGCTCTCAACGGCATTTCCCCTTTGCCGTCGCTTGATTCGCTGGCGGAAGACAGTATCCGGAAACACTCGATGAAACACTGCCGTTTTGAAACCTCTATGATACGAACAGAGACGGCATTTCTAAATGAAATGCCGTCTCTGCCAAGGTTTATTGAACTATTATTTTATGCGGTAAGGCTGATCGTTGTAGAGGCTGTAGCGTTTTGCCTTCCGGGTCCACTTTTGCTCTTCAAGTTTCACATGCTCCCTCAGCCCCTGAAAAGAGATCTCCCCTTTGAGGTAGCAGAGCATTGTCTCGTCGGAGATCTTCGCCTCGAATCCGTCGAGCAGTTCGAATTGCGGGTACCTTTCCAGAAAGTAGCGCATCAGTTGGAGCGTGTGGAGCAGGGAATGGTACTCTGTGCCGGGTTGGAGCATGATCTGGTAGCCGTTGCACCGCTGGCTTTCGTAGCGTCCAGTGGACGGCGTGAAGGTGCAAGGGCGCATCAGGACTCCGGGTGGCGCGGGAAGAACCTCAAGGCGGTTGTGCCGGATGAAGGGTGCCCCGAGATATTCATAGGGCCTTGCCGTGCCTATCGCCGGGGTGACGGTTGTGTTGTTCCAGAGGCCTCCGCCGCTGTACATCTCGCAGGTGAACATGCCAGGAATGTCAGAAGCCGGGGCTATTGTCCATGGGAGCAGCTGCCTTGTCGAATCGGTGGCCAGGGCGGAGATTATGTGCAGGGCGTAGGTGGCTCCGATCTCGTTGTACCAGAGTGTGCAGAGTTCACCCAACGTCAGTCCGTGCCTGTGGGCTATCTTGGGAGTGTAGGCTTCTACCGTGTCCCCTGGCATGGATCCTTCCACAATCCTTCCGGCAGGGTTGATGTGGTCCACAATGTACAGTGACGGAGGGCTCTCCATTCCGGCGATCGCGGCCATCAGGTTGAACACGTCCTTGGTGTAGTTGAAGTACCGTGATCCGGCGTCCTGGATCTCCACGACTACGGCGTCCAGTTCCCTCAGGACCTCGACATCGAATGAGATGTGGTTGGTCCCGGGGGTAAGCTCAGCGCCCACCGGACTGAAGACAGCCTTGAGGTTTCCGCGTTCCGTGAACAGGTCGTACATGTACCGCCCATGCGCCGTGTCCCAACAGTTCTGGGTGCAGAAGCATCCGACCCGTCCGTCCAGCAGAGCCTTGTCCAACTGATCCTCCAGCGCCGTGGTCCTAAACGAAAACATTTCTTCAGTTGTTCCCGATAACTTTTTTTGCTATCGCGATCACCTCGTCGGCAAGCGCCTCGGCGGCGGCGAGGGTCGGGGCCTCTGAATATATCCGGATGATCGGCTCCGTGTTTGACCGGCGAAGGTGAACCCATTGACGGCTGGACTCGAAACTGATCTTCACTCCGTCGATGTCGTTGATGTCCTCACTGGCATATTCCTTCTTCATCTCGTCGAGGATCCTGTCGATGAGGGCCTTGTCGCTTAGCTCGATCCTGTTCTTGGCGATGTGGTACTCAGGGTAGGTCTTCTTGAGCTCGCTCACCTTCATCTTCTTGTGCGCGAGGTTAGAGAGGAACAGAGCCACACCTACCATGGCGTCGCGGCCATAGTGGCTGGCAGGGTAGATGACACCGCCGTTGCCCTCTCCTCCGATCAGCGCGCCGGTCTCGCGCATCTTTGTGGTGACGTTCACCTCCCCGACGGCGGCGGCGTAGTATTTTCCGCCATATTTCTCGGTCACATCGCGCAGGGCGCGGCTGGACGAGAGGTTCGAGCATGACACGGGCTTGTACGGAGCCGTGACTTCCGCAAGGGTCTTGCCTTCCTTTTTGGCGATGGCCGCCGCCCTCTCGAAGAGATAGCCGGCCACGCTGACGAGGGTGTATTCCTCGACGAACGGCTCACCGTTCTCGCAGATGAACGCGAGACGGTCAACGTCAGGGTCTACGGAGATTCCGAGGTCTGCGTGTTCTTTGACCACTGTCCCGCTTAGCTCCGTAAGGTTCTTCGGCAGCGGTTCCGGGTTGTGGGCGAAGTCACCTGTGGGGTCGCAGTTGAGTTTGACACACTCTACTCCGAGCCTTTCCAGAAGGCGTGGCATTATGATTCCGCCGACCGAGTTGATGGCATCCAGGACGACCTTGAAATGAGCGTCTTTGATAGCTTGCACATCAACAGCCTCAAGAGCAAGAACAGCGTCCAAATGCTCGTCCGTGTAGTCGTGCTCGGTGACGTGGCCGAGATCATCCACGTTGGCAAAATTGAAATTCTCAGTCTCAGCAAGATCAAGGATTGCTTGTCCTTCGACTGCGGTAAGGAATTCTCCTCGGTCGTTGAGCAGTTTGAGGGCGTTCCACTGACGCGGGTTATGTGAGGCGGTGAGGATGATTCCTCCGTCGGCCTTGGCGAAAGTGACCGCCATCTCTGTGGTCGGGGTGGAGGCCAGGCCTATTTTGACCACATCCACACCGCAGGCCATCAATGAGCCTATGACGAGGTTCTCGACCATCGCCCCGGACAGCCTGGCGTCCCTGCCGACAACGATTTTGTACTTTGCTCCGTAAGGCCGCGGCTTCCTGGAGGGAAGGGTGGCGCAGTAGGCATAGGTGAACTTGACTATGTCAATAGGGGAAAGCCCGTCCCCGGGCTTTCCACCAATGGTTCCGCGTATTCCGGAAATTGATTTTATCAGCGGCATGATGTGCTGTCTTATTAAGCCATGATCGCGCCTACGAGTCCGAGGATCGCATAGAACTCAGGAAGGGCGGCGTAGATAAGGGTGTTGGTGAACACATCGTGTCCCTGGCTGATGCCGACGATGCCGTTGGCGCTGACCATACCCTGACGGATGGCGGAGATCATGCAGACAAGACCTACAGAAATCCCGACACCGAACATCAGAGGACCCTGGGCGGCGAAGTCCTTGCCGAGCCACATGAAGAAGGCCACGAATCCGTAGATACCCTGTGTGGCCGGAAGGGCTGAGAGCACCATGTAGTTTCCTGATTTCTCAGGATTTACCTTTAGCGCTCCTTCAGCGGCGTTGCCGGCGATGGTCGTTCCGATTGAAGAACCGATTCCAGAAAGGGCCAGCATAAGGCCCAGACCGAGATAACCTAAAATTTCATTCATAATGAGTTGATGTTTATTTTGTTATTATTTATTGACGTTTGTTGTCAGCGGGCTGTAGGCCTTTCCGGTCCCTTCGTAGCCGCTGTTCTTGAAGAACTCAAGGAAGTTGAGTCTCAGAGGGTGCACGAAGGCTCCGAGGCAGCACATCGCGAGGTTCAGGATGTGGCCGAAGCCGACGATCAGTGCGAAGCAGAGAACATTGACTCCCGGGACGTCGATTCCGTAGACCGACATTCCAAGCTCGTTGAACGCGTTGCCGAGCATTCCGCCGGCGAGTCCGAGAGCGTAGAGACGCAGGTAGCTGAGCACGTCGCCCAGAAGTCCGGTGACTGTGTTGTAGGTCTCGTAGAGGCCGGAGCCGATGTTCACAAGAGGGTTCCTGTGGATGTCGTTCAGAAGGAATATCCCCAGACCTGAGACCACCCCTAGCGCGATGACGATCCATTTGGTCACGGTTGAGTCGATGACACCGGCGAGGGCGGATCCTCCGACGATGACACCTCCCACAATCAGGAGAGTCCAACCTATTGTGCCGAGCGAGTTGGCGAAGCCGTTTCGTTTGACGGCATAGACCGTCTTCAGGAGCATCGCCACACTGATGTGCACGATGCCGATCAGGATGGAGAACAGCATCTGGGCGTCATAGCCGGCCACCGTTCCCTTTATCATGCAGGACTTCAGCCAGTCAGGGACCCATGTCGCTGTGGAGATGTCCATTCCGAAAAAGGTGTGCAGGATGATGCCCACCACGATTGTGGCGACTCCAAGGGTGGTGACAAGGGGAGCCATCGAGCCGATGAATCCCTTGGCTTTCCTCATGGCGAGACCTATGATGGCGAGCATGATTCCGTAGCCCGCGTCACCCATGCACATCGCGAAGAACAGGGTGAAGAATATGGAGATGCACGGTGTCGGGTCGAACTCATCGTAGGCCGGGCGGCCGTACATGTCGGTCAGAACCGTGTACATCTTCACGAACTTGTTCTCCTTGAACTTGATGGGCGGGTTGTCATCCTTGACGGCATCTTCCTTGAGATAGACGATGTCCATCTTGTCGAACACGGCGCAAAGTGCGGCGTCATTCTCCGTCGGAGCGAATCCGATGAAGGTGGTGATCATGTTCTCGGCGGCCTTTCCGGCGCCCGCGTCAGCGAGGTACAGCTGGAGGCGCGTTACATCCTCGTCGCACTGACGCCGCATTTCAGGAATATATTCCTTCAGCTTCAGAAGCGTTGCCTTGCAGGATATCATCCTCTCTTTGAGGGTTTCCACATCCCTTTCGGCGGACCTGAGATCCTCCGGCGGGGCGGCGCATTCCTCAACCGGCAGTGAATATGCCGGATCATCGGAAACGGTGACGAACCAGACGTTCTTTCCGTCGTCGAACACTTCCTGCAGCGGGTAGAGATCAGCCCAGGACGGGTCATAGACCTTCTTGGAGACATTGTACCAGCGTACAGTGAAGCCTTTGTCCCGGAGGGCGCCAAGGGCGGACTTGTCAAAGCGGCCCCATGGCCTGACGCTTTCGACAGCCTTTCGTGCCTGTGCGAGCTCGTTCCTGAGGACATCCAACCTTGTTGAAAATTCCTTGAAATCCGCCAGAGGATTCCCGGTCTTGGCTTCCGACACTGCTTCCGCCTTGATTCTGTCAATGTCCGGATCCTGCGAGAAGTCAAGGGACTCCAGCTTGGAGACAGCCTTCTTGAGGTCATTGGACAAGGAGAGAAGCGCCGCCGAGCGCTCGTCCACCGGCTTTGAGGACCTTGTGATGTCCACGAGCCCCAGTTCCTGCAGGCGTCTGAGGAATTCTTCAGTCTTCCCGCTGAGAAGAATGAAGGAGTATTTTGTCATTTTCTCAATCATTGCCGCTTTCCTCCATAGCTTCTTCTGATTCCTCCTCAGCGTGACGCTGCTTGACGATCTTGGACGAGGCCTTGCTGAGGTTCTCCTCGTCCTCCATGTAGCGCTTGATCTTGCGGACGGCCTCCTGGTAGCCCGGGATCTGGACCTTCTCGTAGAGGTTCACCTTCTGGGTGGTCTTCTTTCTCTGGAAATCCAGGATGCGGCGCTTCTCCTCATAGACCTCGGACTCGATGCCGAGCCTTGAAAGATCTTTAAGGATTGCTACTCCATCGATGTACCACGCGGGCTTGATGAACGTGTTGAACGGACTGATCTCGTAGCGGATGCTCTTGAGCTCCGGACACTTGACACCCGCTACCTTGACGGTCACAAGGTCGATGTCCTTTATGGAGACCAGACCCGGCTCGAACTCGTTCCACAGGGGGGCAAGGTAGTCGTACTTCCTCTGAGCCTCTTCGAGGTCCCTCAGAAGCCGCTCGCTCTTGTCCTTGGCCTTCCGCACCTCAAGCCTCAGCGCGCTCTCCTTGTTCTGCAACGTAGGGAGAGCCTTCTGACGCATCTTGAGCTGCTTCTGCAGGTTGTTGAGCGCAGTCTTGTTGTATTGAAACTTTATAGGCATTTCTTACCTTTCCAGTATTTGTCGATCAGGGATTGCTTGATTCCGGTCTCGGCCTTGGTGAAGTACTTGCCAAACAGTTCCCAGGCCGTGTCGAGCATCTCGGTGATGGAGATGTTGACATCGATGGAGAGAAGTCTGGTGGCATATTCCTTCGCATAGCCGAGGCAGCGGTGGTCGTAGTCGGAGAGGTCGAAGCCGTTCTCCAGCTTGGTCTTCGCGTTCTGCGCGTCGGCGTACAGGCGCACTCCCGCGTTCATCACCTGGCTGTGGTCCTCGCGGGTCTTGACGTTCTGAACCCTCTGCTTGAGCCTGGAAAGGGAACGGAACGGGTCGATGATGATCTTTCCCGAGTCGGAGTCGGCGCGGAGGAAGAGCTGTCCCTCGGTGATGTAGCCGGTGTTGTCAGGGATGGCGTGGGTGATGTCACCGTCATTCAGCGTGGTCACTGCGATGATGGTGATGGAACCGTCTGTCGGAAGCTGCACGGCCTTCTCGTAGATCTTCGCGAGATCGGAGTAGAGGGAACCCGGCATGGAATCCTTGGAAGGGATCTGGTCCATACGGTTTGACACGATGGAGAGAGCGTCGGCGTAGAGGGTCATGTCCGTGAGGAGCACGAGCACCTTCTCGTTCTTGTCGACCGCGAAGTACTCGGCGGCCGCGAGAGCCATGTCCGGAACCAGAAGCCGCTCCACAGGAGGGTCTTCGGTCGTGTTGACGAAGCAGATGATCCTGTCAAGGGCTCCGGCGTCCTCAAAAGCCTTGCGGAAGAACAGGTAGTCGTCGTTGGAAAGGCCCATGCCGCCGAGGATGATCTTGTCCACATCGGCTCTCAGGGCCACGTCGGCCATAACCTGGTTGTAAGGTTGGTCAGGGTCGGCGAAGAAAGGGATCTTCTGACCGGACACGATGGTGTTGTTGAGGTCGATGCCGGCGATGCCGGTCGGGATCAGCTCCGACGGCTGGCGTCTCTTGTAAGGGTTCACGGACGGTCCGCCGATCTCCCTTTCCTCGCCCTCCACCTCGGGGCCGCCGTCGATAGGCTTTCCGTAGGCGTTGAAGAAACGTCCTGAGAGCTGGTCGCCGACCTTGATTGTAGGTGGTTCGCCCAGGAATGTCACCTCGGCGTTTGTCGGGATGCCTTCCGTGCCGGAGAACACCTGGAGGGTGACCAGATCACCCTTGGTCTTCACGACCTGGGCAAGCTTGCCTCCGACCACGGCAAGCTCGTCATAGGAAACTCCCTTGGCCTTGAGTGAGACGGTGGCCTTGGTGATCGCTTCCAGTTTTGTGTATATTCTTTGATAAGCCTTATTTGCCATAGTCTTCAATCAGTTTGTTGATCTTCTTAGCGTAGTTCTCGAATTCCTCGCTGTGGAACTTGGTGTAGTTCATCTGGCGCAGTTCGTTGATGAGTTCCTTGAAGAACCCGCGGCACTTCTCGAAGTCCTCGAAGTCGAAATCGATGCCGCAGATGTCCAGAACGAGGTCCAGCATGTATTTCTGACGGTCCATAGGACAGAGCGCGTCTGTCTCGTCGAACGCGTCCTGCTGCAGGAACACGAAGTCGATGAGCTCTGACTTCCAGAAACTTACGTGGTACGCTACCGGAACTCCGTCGTCACCGAGGATGTTGATCTGCTCGTTGGCCTCGCGGCCTTTGCGCAGGAGATTTTTTGCCTTGGTCACGTTTGCCACCCAGCCATGCTCAACCTGCTCGTCGAGCCATGAGATGATCTCAGGATATTCAAGGTACTTTGAATATGACTCGATCGGGTTGACGGCGGGGTACCTCTTCTGGTCGGCGCGGTTCTGCTCCAGTCCGTAGAAGCACCTCGCGGCCTTCTTTGTCGATTCTGTCACAGGCTCCTTGAGGTTACCTCCGGCAGGGGACACCGTTCCGATGAAGGTGACGGCTCCGGTCTTGCCGTTGTTCAGGACAACCATTCCGGCGCGTGCGTAGAAGTTCGAGATGATGGCCGAGAGGTCAACCGGGAACGCGTCGGCTCCTGGAAGCTCCTCCATGCGGTTGGACATCTCCCTGAGGGCCTGTGCCCAACGTGAGGTCGAGTCCGCGAGCAGAAGGCACTTAAGACCCATCGCGCGGTAATATTCACAGATCGTCATCGCCGTGTAGACCGAGGCCTCACGGGCGGCGACAGGCATGTTCGAGGTGTTGCAGATGATGGTGGTACGCTCCATCAGGTGACGTCCGGTGTGAGGGTCGATGAGCTCTGGGAACTCCGTGAATATCTCGACGACCTCGTTGGCGCGCTCTCCGCAGGCGGCCATCACGATCACATCGGCCTCTCCCTGCTTGGCGATGGCGTGCTGGAGCACGGTCTTGCCGCAGCCGAAAGGTCCCGGAATGAATCCGGTGCCGCCTTCGGCGATAGGATTGAACGTGTCGATGCAGCGTACCCCGGTCTCCATGATCTTCTGAGGCCTAGGTTTTTCCTTGTAGGCCTTGACAGCTACCTTGACCGGCCATTTCTGGGTCATCGTGACGAAATGTTCCTCGCCTTCGGCGTCAGCCAGCACGGCGACAACCATGTCGATGTTGTACTTCCCTGCCTCCGCTATCTTCTTCACGGTGTACTCTCCCTTGAAGGAGAACGGCACCATGATCTTGTGAGGCAGCCAGCCTTCCTTCAACTCTCCGAGCCAGTCGGCGGCGACGACCTTGTCTCCAACCTTTGCGGTCGGGGTGAAATCCCAGAGCTTTGTGTGGTCCAGAGGGTCGGTGTACTCTCCTCTCTTGAGGAACACTCCCTCCATCGTGGTCAGATTGTTCTGGAGACCGTCATAGACGCTGGAGAGAAGACCTGGGCCGAGGGTCACCTCAAGCATCCTGCCTTCGAACTCCACAGGGTCTCCGTTCTTCAGTCCGCGGGTGCTTTCGAACACCTGGACCGAGGCCTTGTCACCGTTCACCTTGATGACCTCGGCCAGGAGGGGAGTACCCGCAAGGGTGATGTAGCAGAGCTCATTCTCCGCCACAGGTCCATCCACCTGAACCGTCACAAGGTTGGAAACAATTCCTGTTACCTTTCCTTTTGTCTTCATATTCAGTTATTTCAATTTTCTATTTTGTGGGTTCGTAGTTCACGCCCTTGAAAGTGCCCCTTACCTCGTCCACGAGGCGGCGGAACATCTCGCGGCCGGTCTTCTCGTCGAGGGCGAACCATCTGCCGATGATGCGCAGTCTGGCGATGAAGCCGAGGATGGCGTCAAGGTCGAAGTAGTTGAACGTGGTGATCTCATTGATCTTGTCCCACATCAGGGAATCCAGACCACGCTCGCGGGACAGCAGGTCGGGGGCGTTCAGCGCCTCCTCGAGCCTCTGGCCTTCCGCGAACTCACCGGTGTCCAGATGGATCGTGTCCTGGTCCAGCGGCCTCTCGAATGCCTTGTTCAGGAAGCGGGCCTTGCCGTTGCGCACGTTCAGGTCGAAGGTGAAATATTCCTTCAGGAACCTGTCGCTGTCCTTCAGGGCGGCCTCGTAGAACTCCCGGTTAAGGTTCTCGTCCTTGAATCCGTCCAGCAGACGGTCCACGACCTTGATGTCGGAGCCGCTGAGCTGGGACTTGATCCATCCGACGTAGGTGTCGAAGGACGTGCCCTCCCCGAACTTCCAGTCAAGCGAGATGGCCGGAAGGCTGGAGATTATGTACTCGTAGTTGTTCATTACTCGCCGAAGAGAATCTTGCGTGTGGCAGGTCTGAGGTAGTCGCCGATCAGGGACTTGAATGTCTCGTCGGTGAGGCTGATGAAATAGGAGCCGTCCTTAGGACCGATTGTGAACCCACCGGCGACCTTCTTGGAAAACGTAGCTGTGACCCCGCCCTTTAGGATGCCCGCCAACTCGCCGCTGACAAAAGGCTCAAGCTCTTTCTTGAGGCTTTCAGGAAGCACGATGTTGAGATCCTCAGCCTCCTCGGCGTTGAACTTCTCGGCCACGGCCTTGATGATCTCCTTGACGAAACCGGCTGACGAGAGTGCTGATGAGACCTGCTTGTCTGTCATCTTGCCGACCATAAGGTTCTCGATGTCCTTTTTGGTGGCCTGGAGGCTCTGCGCGGCTGCCATCTTCACGTCTCCCTCCACTTTCGCCTGGTAGTCGTCCGCCTCCCTTCTGGCTTTCATAAGTATGGCCTCGGCCTGTTTTTTTGCCTCCTCAACGATTTCTGCGGCCTTCTCGTTGGCCTTGGCGAGGATGGCCTCACCCTCTTCCTTGCCTTTTGACAGACCCTCCTTGTAGAGCTTGTCGGTCAGTTCCTGTAGCTTGTTTTCCATTTATGAATTGTGTGTTGATTTCTTAATCCTACAAATATAACCAAAAGAACCCTCTTGGCAAAACATTTTAGATTAATCTTTTAACATATATACTAAATAAACAAGAAAGTTGAAGCGAATGCCTCAACTTTCCTTGTGTTGTGTAAGATGAAAATTCGGAACGAGTGTATTCCGTCTTTTTGCCGTGCTTGTTTATCCGAGGAAACCGAGCAGGATTCCGGCGGCGACAGCGGAGCCGATGACCCCGGCGACGTTCGGTCCCATGGCGTGCATGAGAAGATGGTTGTTCGGGTCGGACTCCCTGCCTACGATCTCGGAGACGCGTGCGCTGTCCGGCACTGCGGACACACCGGCGTTGCCGATCAGCGGGTTGATCTTCCGGTCGCCCTTGAGGAACAGGTTCCAGATCTTCACGAACAGCACTCCGCAGGTCGTGGCGATCACGAATGAAAGCAGACCAAGGATGAATATCTTTACCGAGTTCCCGCTGAGGAACTTGTCCGCCTGGGTGGAGGCTCCGACTGTGAGGCCGATGAGTGTCGTCACGACATCGATCAGCGGACCGCGCGCGGTCTCTGCCAGACGCCTTGTCACTCCGCTCTCTTTCAGAAGGTTACCGAAGAACAGCATTCCCAGAAGCGGTAGTCCCGAAGGCACGATGAATGCCGTGAGGAGGAATCCGACGATAGGGAAGATGATCTTCTCCTTCTGGCTTACCTGTCTTGCCGCCGGCATTCGGATCAGACGCTCCTTCTTGGTCGTCAGAGCCAACATGATAGGCCTCTGGATGACAGGCACAAGGGCCATGTAGGAATATGCGCTCACGGCGATCGCTCCCATCAAGTCCGGGGCGAGCTGTGAGGACAGGAATATGGCCGTAGGGCCGTCCGCGCCTCCGATGATGCCGATGGCACCTGCCTGGTTAGGGTCGAAACCGAGGGCGAGGGCGAGAAGGTAGGCTCCGAATATTCCCATCTGTGCGGCGGCTCCGATCAGAAGCAGCCTCGGCTGGGAGATCAGGGCGGAGAAATCTGTCATGGCTCCGATTCCGAGGAAAATCAAAGGCGGATACCAGCCTTGCTTGACGCCTTGGTACAGAATGTTCAGCACGGAGCCGTCCTCATAGACTCCGATGTTCAGTCCCGGGAACATCGGGATGTTGCCGATGATCATTCCGAATCCGATCGGGACGAGCAGCAGCGGCTCCCATTCCTTCTTGATGGCCAGCGTGATGAACACGATGCCGATCAGGATCATCACCAGATTCTGCCAAGTCGCGTTGGCGAACCCGGTGAAGTACCAGAACTGTCTTAGACTTTCGAATATGATGCCCATCCTTCTATGCTATCTTGACGATTTCGGCGCCTTCAAGGACTGAGTCGCCCTTGTTCACAAGGATTGCTGTGACCGTCCCGTCAGACGGTGCCTGGATCTCGTTCTCCATCTTCATGGCCTCGAGAACAGCCACTTTCTGACCGGCTTTCACGGCCTGGCCTTCCTTCACAGAGATCTCTATGATCACACCTGGAAGAGGTGATGTCACGGGCTTTCCGGCACCTGCCGGTGCCGCCGTTTTCGGTGCAGGTGCTGCGGCAGTAGTCGCAGGAGCGGCTGCCGCGGCAGGCGCCTGAACCGGTTTCTGAACGGGAGCAGGAGTGCTCTCCATCTCGACCTGATAAGCAGCTCCGTTCACCGTGACGTCAGCGATGTTTCCTTCCACTGAATTGATCTCAACGTTGTACTCGTTGCCGTTGATCTTGAATTTGTACGTTTTCATACTATTTGAATCTTATATTATCTTGGTGATTGTCTGAAATTCTGTACCTTATCGTTCCAGTTGCTATTCTGCGAATGACGTATGGTCATGACGAGGCTTTCCTCGTCGTGGATCCCTCCGCCGAGATAGTCGTCAAGGGCCATCGCGATGGCCGCATAGACATCTCCGCCGAATTCCTGAGAGAGAGCCATCGAGATCGCGGCGGCGACCTCCGGAGTCATATTCCCATTCTTCTTGGAAGGTTTCGCGGCCTTTGCCGGTTTTGGTGCGGCAGCTTTTTTGTTGGCGTTGCCGATCCAGCCGAAGATGAACGCAAGGATGGTGAGCGCGATGAACACGGTCGACACTGAAATCAAGGTGAGAACCCATCCGTGCGGATCTTTCTCCTTCATTATCTGGCTGTTGGTTTTCGCGTCCACATCCCCGTTGTAGGATCCAGGGGTCGGCTGTGAGCTGAGTCTTGTCTCGAAATCCATCATTTTCACGCCTGTCGGGACCTTGACCACGGAACAGTCCGCCGGAAGATCCGACGGGATGTCGATGGTGTCGATGATGGTGCGTCCGTCATTGCTGACGAGGTAGATTGTGGAACCGTTGCGCAGGGTGAAGTTAGTGTAATACGTTCCCTGCGAGGCGTTTCCGCTTGCGTAGAAGACAACGCTCTGGCGTGGCTTCAGAGTCGTCGTCACGTCAGATGCCGGAACATGATACTTCCGCAGGTTGTCCTTGTCGTCGGACAGGTAGCAGCCGGCGAACTTCACGCTTCCGTAGGAGTTGTTGAAGATCTCGATCCAGCCTGTCCGCTGTCCGTAGCCGTCCGTGAGCCCGTCTGTGTTCTCCACGAGGACCTCTCCGATTCTCAGGTCCGAAAGGTTCTGGGCACCTAGATTCAACCCGGAGAACATCAGGACAGCCGATAATGTTAATTGTCCAAATCTCTTCATAACCTACAGAGGAAGATTGTCGTGTTTCTTGGCGGGCATCCGCTGCTTCTTTCCGGCCAGCTGCTCAAGAGCCCTGATGACGCGGAATCTTGTGTTGCGAGGCTCGATCACATCGTCGATGTAGCCTTTCTCCGCGGCCTGGTAAGGATTGTTGAAGAGCTCTTCGTATTCCTCTTTCTTGGCGGCACGGATCTTTTGCTGTTCGGCAGGATCCTCAACGGCCTTGATGTCTTTGGCATAGAGCACGTTGACAGCTCCGTCAGCGCCCATCACAGCGATCTGGGCCGAAGGCCAGGCGTAGACAAGGTCGGCGCGCAGGTGCTTGCTGCTCATCACGATGTAGGATCCTCCGTAGCTTTTGCGCAGTTCCACTGTGACTTTAGGTACAGTGGCCTCACCGTAGGCGTAAAGCAGTTTGGCTCCGTTGGTGATGACGGCGCCGTACTCCTGCTGGGTTCCCGGGAGGAATCCCGGCACGTCCACCAAGGTGACGATCGGAATGTTGAACGCGTCGCAGAAGCGCACGAACCTCGCTCCCTTCCTTGACGCGTTGATGTCCAGCACACCGGCGAGCATTTTTGGCTGGTTGGCGACTATCCCGACGCTTCGCCCGTTCATGTGGGCGAATCCCACTATGATGTTCTTGGCGAACTCCTTGTGGATCTCGAAGAACTTCCCGTCATCCACGATGCTTGTGATGACCTTGTACATGTCGTAGGCCTGGTTCGGATTGTCCGGGATGATCTCGTTGAGGGATTCGTCAACCCTGCCGACAGGATCGTCTGTCGGAACCCTCGGAGCCTCCTCCATGTTGTTCTGGGGAATATAACCGAGGAGTTCCTTGATGGTTGCGATTCCTTCCTGTTCGTTTTCCGCCGCGAAATGCGCCACGCCGCTCTTGGTGGCATGCACGCTGGCTCCACCAAGTTCCTCCTGCGAGACAACCTCACCGAGGACGCTTTTCACGACAGCCGGGCCGGTGAGGAACATGTAGGATGTGTTCTTGACCATCACCGTGAAGTCTGTCAGGGCAGGGGAGTAGACCGCCCCTCCGGCGCACGGGCCGAATATTCCCGAGATCTGCGGAACCACTCCCGACGCCAGGATATTCCTTTCGAAGATCTCTCCGTAGCCCGCGAGCGCGTCGACTCCTTCCTGGATTCGCGCTCCACCGGAGTCGTTGAGACAGATGAACGGAGCTCCGTTTCTTGTGGCCAGATCCTGCACCTTGCAGATCTTCTCGGCCATCGTCTTCGAGAGGGATCCTCCCGAGACTGTGAAGTCCTGGGCCGCCACATAGACAAGACGTCCGTCTATCGTGCCTTGCCCGGTGACAACCCCGTCCCCGTCAAAATGCTGCCTCTCCATTCCGAAGTTCGTGCAGCGGTGGCGGACAAACATATCGAATTCCTCGAAACTTCCTTCGTCAAGCAGCAGCGCGAGGCGCTCCCTCGCGGTCAGTTTGCCTTTTCCGTGCTGTGCGTCGATCCTTTTCTGGCCTCCGCCCATCCTGGCCGCGGCTCTGCGCTCGACCAGTTTCTTGATGTTATCCTGCTGGATGCTCATACTTTCTGTACTTTAATCAATTTTCAGAACCACAAATTTATCAAGAATCCCGTTTCATTCAAAATTCCGGCCCGCAAAATCGTAAAATTCCGTCTCTTGTGGCAAAATGCTGATTTCTGAATATAATTGTGTGCCTAATGTTCCGGTCGCTGAGCTTGTCGAAGCGACTATTTAAGCACAGTTGCAACTTTTGTGACGTCACCATAGCGCAAAGAAATTTTTCCATGGCAAATTTTTCACGTTACAAAAATTTGCCATGGAAAAATTTCTTTTGCGCGTCATGACCTCCGTAAAGTAAAAAGAAAGGCTGACTAAAATCACTTTCAGTCAGCCTTGATGTTCATTAGCGGCATTACTCCGCTGGTTTCAGCGTGTTATAGACATTGGTGACATCGTCATCGTTCTCCAGAAGATCGGTGAGTTTGTCAAGGGTCTCGCGCTGCTCTGGGGTCACGTCCTTCAACTCAACGTTCGGAATCCTCTCGAAGCCTCCGGAGATGAGCTCGTAGCCATTGTCCTCAAGGTATTTCTGGATGGCGCCGTAGGATTCGTAGGCGCCGTAGATCACTACCTCCTTGGTGATGTTCTCATCCTTGTCCTCGTGCTCCTCGATGAAAACCTCAGGATCGTCATCACAGTCGCACAGAGCCAGTTGGAGCTCATCTATGTCCATTCCTTCCTTATACTTGACGCGGAAAACGCACTTGTGGTCAAACATGAAGCTGACGCTGCCGCTTGTCCCCAGGGAACCTCCGCATTTTGTGAAGTAGCTTCTTACATTGGCAACGGTTCGTGTGTTGTTGTCGGTCGCCGTCTCGACGAGGTAGGCTATGCCGTGGGGGCCGTAGCCTTCGAACACAACCTCCTTGAAGTCTCCCTGGTTCTTCTCAAGGGCCCTCTTGATGGCTTTCTCGATGTTGTCCTTCGGCATGTTCTCGCTTCTTGCCTCCGCCATGAGGGCGCGAAGCCTTGAGTTGCCGACGACATCAGGACCGCCTTGCTTTACCGCGATGGTGATTTCCTTGCCGATCTTGGTGAAGGTCTTGGCCATGTGGCCCCACCTTTTGAGTTTTCTTTCCTTTCTGAATTCAAACGCTCTTCCCATATTCCTTATTTGGTCTGGTTTTCGATCCGTGTGATGTACTTGTCAATGTCATAGCCTTCCGGAGAATTGGCGTACTGATCCTTGATCCTCTTGTAGAAAGTGAGTGCCTTTGCGTTGTCTCCAAGCTCCTCGCAAGCCACACCGGCTTTCAGAAGGTAGGCCGCGGCGAACATGTTGTCGGCGGTGGCGGCCGCTTTCTCAAAGTAGCCGACCGCCTCGTTGTATTTCTCAAGGCCGACATAGGCGTCGCCGATGCAAGCTGTGGCACGTGCCGAGAGGATGTCATCTTTTCCCTTGTAATGCTTAAGGTAGTCTATGGCCTTCTGATAGTGTCCGAGCTGGAGCTCGCAGACACCTGCGTAGAAATAGACCGACTCGCCGCCCTTTGCTCCGAAATCCTTGATGATCTGCGCGAAGCCAAGCACGTTTCCGTCACCGTTGAGGGCGAGCTCGAACTCGCCGTTGCGGAAGTTGGCTTCGGCAGGGACCATTTGGGCCGTGGCTTCCTCGCTCTTGGGCTGCACGTGGAATTTCTGATACGCGACCAACGCAAGCGCGATCACCACGAGTGCGGTCAGTGTGCCGTAGATTGTCTTTTTGTTCTCTCTGAAGAACTGGTCGGTCTTGGACACGGTCTCAATGACCTTCTCCTCACGCTCCTGCTCTTGCTCCTTCAAAATTGATTCTTCTTTTGACATTTTTATACAGTTTTTGTTATTATCGAATAATAGTAGTCTGCAAAAATAGAAAAAAATGTTTAATCTTGCAATTTATGATAGCTCTATCTCTTTTCCCATGAAATTGACTATCTTTGCGGGATCAGAATGATCCAGATGCCGGCACTGAAGAAAATAGTCGTCCAGAATTTCAGGAACATAGCGTTTCAGGAATTGTCCTTCTCTCCCAACATAAACTGCATCTCAGGCAACAACGGGGAGGGAAAGACAAATCTCATGGACGCCGTCTGGTACCTTTCGATGACAAAGAGCGCGTTCGCGTCCTCGGACAGGTTCAACTTCCGTCACGGCACTGACTCATTCGCGGTCTGCGGGACATATTCAATGAATACGGGACCGGACGCGCGGTTCTCCGTCCAGGTGGACGGTAGGGGCGAGAAGAAGGTGCGGAGGGACGACAAGGCATATTCAAAGGTCTCTGAGCACATCGGGGTGCTGCCGATTGTGATGGTATCGCCATCGGACACTTCCCTCGTGAGCGAGAGCGGGGAGGACAGGCGCCGGTTCGTCAATTCGGTGCTGTCGCAGATGGACAGGGAATACCTCGCCGCGATGCAGCAGTACAACCGCCTCCTTTTCCAGCGCAACAAGATGCTCAAGGACGGGGTCTTCGACGAGTCGCTTCTGGACGTGTTCGATGAAAGGATGAATGAATATGCAGGTGTGATCCACGGCAGGAGGGACGCTTTTGTCAAGGATCTGCTCCCGTTGGCGGCCGGGCATTACGCCGCTCTTTCCGGAGGCCGTGAGACAGTGTCCATTGACTATAAATCAGATTTGAAGAAAGGCTCGCTGGCGGATCTTCTTAAGGCTTCCAGGGAGAAGGACAGGATATTAAAGTACACTACGGCAGGGATTCATAGGGATGATTTTATCTTTGAGATGAACGGGTTCCCTATCCGGCGCTGCGGCTCGCAGGGGCAGCAGAAGTCGTTCTTGGTCTCGCTTAAGTTCGCCCAGTACGAACTGATGAAACGTAGGTACGGATTTCCGCCGGTTCTGCTTCTTGATGATGTGTTCGACAAGCTCGACATGAGCAGGATCTCGAATCTGCTGGGGATGGTCGCCGGGAGTGACTTCGGCCAGATATTCATAACAGACAGCAACAAGGTCAGGATGTCCGGGATTGTGGATGGCCTGACCGCGGACAGGGCTTACTTCGAGGCTGTCGGGGGAGAGTTTAGGGAGATCTGATTATGACTGAGTTTCAAAAGGTAAAAGGCACGCCTCGCAAGGAGGCCTTGGGGATGGACCAGCTCATTCCTTTGTACATCAAGGCTTTGAAGCTGAGCGCCGGGCTCAACACCCAGCGTGTTTTCGCCGCTTGGGATGCCGTCTCCGGTGTGGGCGGCCAGACCCTTCGCCGATTCTATCGTGACGGGAAGCTTTATGTGACAATGTCATCCTCGATGCTGAGAAGCCATCTGGAATTCCAAAAGGCTGCCTTGATCCAGGCGATGAACAGGTTTCTGGAGGACGATGAGCTTTTCGTCAGGGACTACGACAAGGTGGGGTACGTCAAAGAGTTGATTCTTAAATGAAGATCTTTCTTTAATATTTCAGGAGTTTTTCTGTTTCTTAATCGGAGGAAGGTTATGGACAACAAGATCAGAATCATAATAGACCAGGCTATTCCGTTTATCGAAGGGGTTTTGGAGCCGTATGCTGATGTTAGATATATGGAAGGCCGCGGGATTTCTCATGAGGACGCCATGAACGCTGACGCGCTGGTCATCAGGACCCGGACCAGATGTGACGCATCTTTGCTTGAGGGCACTCCGGTGAAGTTCATCGCCACAGCGACAATCGGAATGGATCACATAGACCTTCCGTATTGCAACAAGAAAGGTGTCGTGGTCCGGAACTCGGCCGGCTGCAACGCCGGGGGAGTGATGAACTATGTGTTTTCCGCCCTTTACGGTGTGGCTGCCCGCAAGTCTATTCGTCTGGAAGGCGGCAAGCTGGGGATCGTGGGAGTCGGCAACGTGGGCCGCAGGGTGGATTCCGTGGCAGGCTCTCTCGGGTTCAAAGTTCTGAAGAACGATCCGCCACGCATGAAAGAGGAGGGAATGGAAGGTTTCTGCACCCTGGACTATCTTTTGTCGAACGCTGACATCGTGACCATGCATGTTCCTCTGAACGGGACGACAAGGGGAATGGCTGACGATGAGTTCTTTGACAGGATGAAGCCAGGGACGATATTCATAAATGCTTCACGGGGAGAGGTGGTCGATGAGGCTGCCTTGAAGCGCGCGATTCCGAAGCTTGGCCCTGTGATCATCGACACCTGGAACAACGAGCCGGACATTGACCGGGAGCTTCTGAACATGGTTGACATCGCCACTCCCCACATCGCCGGCTATTCCTATCAAGGCAAGCAGAACGGCACGACAATGGCCGTGCGCGCCCTTGCCCGCTTCTTCGGCATCGAGCCTCTGTACGACTTCTTCCCGAAGACCGAAATCATTGACCTTGAGTCAATACGCCTTGACTTGAAGGGCAAGACCCAAGGTGAGGTCGCCTCCGTCCTCCAGTACAACTACCCGATCTTCACCGATGACTTCATGTTCCGCATGGCTCCCGAGAATTTCGAGTCCCTACGTTCCAACTACCAGTACCGCCGCGAGTTTTACATCTTCTGACCGCCACGCTTCCCCTTGTGGGTGAAGAGTCTGAGACGGTGGTGGTCGGTACCGGACGGAGCCGATGCCGACGGCGGTCAGGATAATCTTGAATGCTTGTCTAACGCTTGCTGAGTATTTCCTTCGGGTCGAGCCCCAGAAGATTCATCTTTTTAAGAAAGGCGGGAACTTCGACTTCGAGGAACTCCTTCCTGTCGTTCTCAAGCACTATGTCCTTGGCCCGCTCTCCGATGAAATAGCCGATCCCGCGTTTGTTGTAGATGATTCCCTCGTCGGTGAGCTTCTCGTAGGTGCGCATCACCGTGTTGGGGTTCACGCCGATCGAGGCTCCATATTCCCGTACAGACGGGATTCTGTCTTCGGCCTTGAGTGCGCCCGAGAGAATCTTCTCGCGGATTATGTCGCTTATTTGTAAGTAAATAGCTTTGTTTGAACTGAATTTCATTGTTGAGATGTTTTTCAGAACGGGTGCCTTGCGGCGGCGATTATTCGTTCTTTTTAATATTCAGCGCCCTCCATTCCGTCGGAGTACAACCCACGACTTCCCTGAACTGTTGGCGGAAGTTTGACTTGTCGTTGAATCCTACAATGTAGCCTATGTGGCACACCGGCGATTCCGGGTGTTCCAGAAGAAGTACTTTCGCATCTTTGATCCTCAGTTCCTTTCTCCATGAAAGAAACTTTTTCTTCAGGATCCTTGAGCAGTAGAGAGAGAGTTCCTCGCTCGTCAATCCGAGTTCATCCAGAATCTCGTCCATGGAGTTGTAGATTTCGTGATGTTTTCCTTCCACAATCCATTGCTCAAGCCTGTTTCCGACTTTGGACAGAGTCCTTTTGGCGCTGATGTTGTCCTTGAGCCCTGAAAATCCGTTATTCCTTATCTTCTTGAACTTCTTCGTAATGTTCGCTATAAGAGCATTGCTTTTCCGTAGTTGTCCTTTCATCATTGGTTGTGTCAATTAGCGGCTGTGTTTGGTTGTGTGTGGTTTGATGAAAAAGAAGAGGTGATGACCGAGAAAACAGCGGCCATCACCTGATAGGGAACAATCAGCGATGGACTACCAGCCCAGCACGTAGGCGAAGATCAGTGGAGCGACAATCGTCGCGTCGCTCTCCACGATGAATCGTGGTGTGGAAGGGGAAAGCTTGCCCCAGGTGATCTTCTCGTTAGGAACGGCTCCTGAATATGAACCGTAGGAAGTGGTGCTGTCGGAGATCTGGCAGAAATATGACCACAGCGGCGTGCCCTTCCATCCGAGATCCTGCTCCATCATCGGAACGACGCAGATAGGGAAGTCTCCGGCGGTGCCGCCGCCGATCTGGAAGAATCCGACTCCGGCTCCGGTTGCGTTGGCCTTGTACCAGTCAACAAGGAACATCATCACCTCGACACCTGTCTTCACGAGGTCGGTCGGGAACTCGCCGCGGATGCAGTGGGCTGTGAATATGTTGCCGGTGGTGCAGTCCTCCCAGGCCGGGCAGATGATAGGAATATTCTTCTCGCATGCGGCCATTACCCAACTGTCCTTAGGGTCGATCTCATAGTACTGCTCCAGAACACCGCTGCGGAGGATCTGGTAGAGATATTCATAAGGGAAATACCTTTTCCCTTCGTTCTTCGCCTTGGTCCACACATCGACGAGAGCCCCCTCCAGGCGGCGGAATGCCTCCTCCTCCGGGATGCATGTGTCGGTCACACGGTTGTAGTGGTTCTCAAGCAGCTCCTGCTCCTGTTGCGGAGTGAGGTCGCGGTAACCGGGAATCCTGTAGTAGTGTGAGTGTGCGACGAGGTTCATGATGTCTTCCTCAAGGTTGTTGGCTGAGCAGCAGACGAACGAGAACTTGTCCTGACGGATCATCTCCGCGAGTGAAAGTCCGAGTTCGGCGGTGCTCATCGCGCCCGCCATAGCAAGGAACATCTTTCCACCCTTGTCGAGAAGGTCGCAGTAAGCCTTCGCGGCGTCCACCACGCACGCCGAGTTGAAGTGGCGGTAGTGGTGGGTTATGAATTGTGAAATAGGTCCTTTTTCCATTTTTGTCCTAATGTTAAAAAGTATTTTTTTTCAATCGCTATCTCGTGTCAGAAACCCCCTCTGAACGTACAATAGTGCGCGAATTTAGAAATTTTGGATTACTTTTGCAATTGTTGTATGTTCAAAGAATATGGTGAGATGCTGAAAATAGATGATTTCTCTTCCTTCCGCAGGGTCGCGACCCCGTTCTACTACTATGACATTGACCTCTTCCAGCGCACGGTGGACAAGGTCGCCGAACTTTCCGTACGCACCGGAATCAAGGTGCATTATTCCATAAAGGCCAATTCAGACATCCGTCTTAATGACATCATAAGCTCCAGAGGGCTCGGGGCGGATTGCGTGAGCGGAGACGAGATAGATTTCGCCGTCGGATGCGGCTACGATCCCAAGAAAATCTTCTTCGCCGGAGTCGGAAAGTCCGACAGGGAGATCTGTCAGGCCTTTCAGGTCGACATAGGGGCTTTTGTCGTGGAGTCCCTTGAGGAGATAGAGATCATCGGGGATCTGGCCAGGAGACTGGGGCGCAGGGCTTCCGTAAGCCTTAGGATCAATCCGAACATCGATGCCCACACGCATCACTACATCACGACGGGCCTGTACGAGGACAAATTCGGGATCTCGGACAGGAGTTTCGATGAGGCTGTGGCGTTGGTCAACTCTTTTCCTGGTATTGATTTCTACGGGCTTCAGTTCCACATAGGTTCCCAGATACTGGATGTGGAGGATGTCGTCAGGCTGGAATGCGCGAAAGTCAATGACATTGTGTCGCGGTTTGAGTCCAACGGGATGGTGGTAGGCAACATCGATCTGGGAGGAGGCCTGGGGGTCGATTACGATGAGCCTGACGCCGATCCGGTTCCCGATTTTGAGACATGGTTCAGAACCATTGACAAGAACCTTCGGCGCCGTCCTGACCAGACTGTCCACATCGAGCCGGGGAGGTCCCTTGTGGCCCAGTGCGGCTCGCTGATCACCGAGGTGCTGTTTGTGAAGAAAGGTGAAAACCGCCGTTTCTTGATGGTTGACGCCGGGATGAACGATCTGATCCGTCCCGCCCTTTACGGGGCTTACCATAAGATCGAGAATCTTTCGGCACACTATGAGGACAATGACTCCCGCGAGAAAAGGGTCTATGATGTTGTAGGACCAGTCTGCGAGTCAGCCGACACGTTCGGCAAGGAGCGCCTGCTCGCGAAGAGTCACAGGGGAGACCTTATCGCGATCAGAAGCGCGGGGGCTTACGGCCAGGTGATGGCTTCCCGCTACAACATGAGGCCGTTCGCCCCGTCGGTATATTCAGACCGCCTGGCCGAGGCTCCTCGCCGCAAGGACTATTTCATAGGATGAGGCTGCCATGAATATGATAAAAGAGCCACCGGATCCGGTCCGGTGGCTCTTTTGGGATATCCCTACCTCCTGAATCCGCGGAGCCTCTGCGTGAGGTTCCCGGCCAGGGCGCTCTTCATCATTTTTCTTGTGGCCTCGAACTGCTTGAGAAGCTTGTTGACCTCGGCCACATTCGTCCCGCTTCCGTCCGCTATCCTCTTGCGGCGGCTTCCGTTGATGATCTCCGGATTGTCCCTTTCCTCCGGGGTCATGGACATGATGATGGCCTCGATGCCCTTGAAAGCCTTGTCGTTGTCGATGTCGATGTCCTTGATGGCTTTTCCGACTCCAGGAATCATGCCTGCCAGATCCTTGATGTTGCCCATCTTCTTGACCTGCTGGATCTGGTTGTAGAAGTCCATCAGCCCGAACTTGTCCCTGGCCAGTTTCTTTCTGGTCTCGCGGGCCTGCTTCTCGTCGAACTGCTCCTGGGCCTTCTCCACGAGGGAGACAACGTCGCCCATTCCGAGGATCCTGTCGGCGATGCGCCCGGGGTGGAACACATCCATAGCCTCCATCTTCTCTCCGGAGGAGATGAACTTGATCGGTTTTCCTGTGACGTACTTGATTGAAAGCGCGGCTCCGCCTCTGGTGTCACCGTCCATCTTTGTCAGAACCACTCCGTCAAAGTCAAGCCTCTCGTTGAAGACCTTGGCTGTCTCCACAGCGTCCTGGCCGGTCATCGCGTCGACCACGAACAGGGACTCTGTCGGATTCACGGCCTTGTGCAGGGCCGAGATCTCGTCCATAAGCTCCTGATCCACGGCCAGACGTCCTGCTGTGTCTATGATGACCACTGAATATCCTTCGGCCTTAGCCTTCGCGATGGCGTCTTTGGCTATCTTGATCGGATCCTTGACGCCTTCCTCCGTGAAGACCGGAACCTGGATCCCTTCGCCGAGCACCTTCAACTGCTCGATGGCCGCCGGGCGGAACGTGTCGCAGGCGGCAAGCAGTACCTTCATTCCTCTCTTGCTCTTGATGTTGTTCGCCAGTTTGGCGGAGAATGTGGTCTTGCCTGAACCGTTCAGGCCGGCTATCAGCACTATCCCCGGATTGCCCTTGATGTTGATGTCCTGCGATGCGCTTCCCATGAACTCTGCCAGCTCGTCATGGACGATCTTGACCATCATCTGCTGAGGCTTCACTGCGGTGAGGACATTCTGTCCCATCGCCTTGGCCTTGACCTTGTCGCAGAAGTCCTTGGCCACACGGAAGCTCACGTCCGCGTCCAGAAGCGCCCTGCGGATGTCCTTAAGCGTCTCCGCGACATTGATCTCGGTGATCTTACCCTCGCCCTTCAGAATCTTGAAGGATCTCTCAAGTCTCTCCTGTAAGTTGTCGAACATATTCAGTAGCCTGTTATTCTTGTTTGTACTAAACCGCAAAGATAATTAAATTGATCGGAAGAATAAAATAATGGGCGCAGGCTTCTTTGACGATAGTCATAAAAAATATTTGCATCAGAATTTTTTTTGCTAAATTCGCAACCTTGAAAACGAACTTATCATGAAAATTGCTTCTCTGCTTGCCGTTTCCTGCGCTCTCTTTGCCGGGTGCATGGAAAGATTACCGGAAGATTCCCCGATTTTGTCCGGTAAAATCGTGAACAGCAGCTCTTCCTCTGAGGAAGGTACGCTGCTTCTTCAGTTTTCCGGTGACGCGCCGGAGACCATCCCCGTTCTTTCAGGGGATTCTTTGTGCCGCGTACATTTGGAGCCATTGTTCCGAGGCTCTTCCGACACCGATCTCGGGAGTTGGTACATCGCCGCTTTCTCTCCTGCCGCCCCGTCGGAAGAGATTGCTGTCGCTTTATCTGAAAGATCCGACATCATCAAGATCCAGTACAATAAGATAATCAGCCAGGGACCTGAGGAAAGGGTTCAGATTGCCGATGGAGGTCTTCAGACAAAGTCCACGGCCGCCACATCTGTCTTTAATGATCCGTATCTTTCAGATCAGTGGCATCTTATCAACACGGGCAGCACCTCTTTCTGCAAGACTGCCGTGGAAGGCGCGGACGTCTCGGTAAAAGATGCATGGAGGTTGACTGCCGGTGATCCTTCCGTCATCGTGGCTGTGCTGGATGGCGGAGTGATGTACGATCACCCCGATCTGGCCGCCAATATGTGGACGAACGATGCGGAACTCAGAGGAGAAAAGGGTAAGGATGATGATGGAAACGGTTACGTTGATGATGTCTATGGCTATAATTTTGTCTCCGGAAATCCTGAGATAACATGGAATCAAAAGATAGATTCAGGGCATGCCACCCATGTCGCCGGCACAGTGGCGGCGGTGAATGACAATGGAGTGGGAGTCTGTGGCGTAGCCGGAGGATCAGGAAACGGAGATGGCGTCCGGATAATGTCTTGCCAGATTTTCGAGAACAAGAATTCGACCAGCGCGGCTGTGGCCAGGGCTTTCATGTACGCGGCGGATAACGGCGCCTCGGTGGCCCAGTGCTCGTTCGGGTATGATCCGGGCTCTTTTGCTACGGAAGAGGATTTCATGAAAACATGCAGCGCGGAATATGCCGGAATACAGTATTTCCTTGACAAGAAAAACTGCCGTAGCGATGTCGTTGACGGAAACATCATCGTTTTCTCCGCCGGCAATGAGGGCCTGGCGAAGGCTGATTATCCCGGTGCGCTCAGGGATGTCATCGCGGTCACCTCGTTCGGACCCGGCTTCCAGCCTGCCGGATACACCAATTACGGCGTTGGATGCAACATAGCCGCTCCCGGCGGAGATTATTATGTGGGACGTGCCGGCTATAACAAGAAATGTCAGATTCTCTCCACAATCCCCGGTGAGGACAGCAGTGGAGAGTACGGCTGGATGGAGGGTACGTCGATGGCGACCCCTCATGTGAGTGGAGTGGTCGCTCTTGGTCTCTCGTACGCGAAAAAACTCGGCCTCAGGTTCAGCCGTGAGGATTTCATATCCATGCTTCTTACTTCAGTCAACGGGATCGATGGCTATTTCACAGGGACAAAGCCGAAGAATGGAGTTGACAATATGGATCTTTCCGGCTATGTCGGAAAGATGGGAACCGGAGCGGTTGACACATGGAGATTCCTTATGAACATAGAGGGGACACCGAGTGTGCAGGTCGGAGTGGGGCGATCCTCGATTGACCTTGGCGGAGTTCTCGGAGCCACTTCGGCGTCCATCAAGAACTTGTCGGTTAAAATGGATCAGGAGTCCATGAGATCCCTTGGCATAAGCGAGGAACCTCATGTCAATGGGAATATATTGACACTGAAATGCTCAAAGTCTGGTTCGGGCTATATGACAGTCCGGGCTGATTCTGAGGGAATCGCTATAGAAAGAAAGATTTCCCTCATCTCCCGTCCCGTAGTTTCCGGCAACGGAGGATGGCTGTAGAGTGTCATCCGGAAATCATCAGAAGATTAAAGTTATCAATAAAGCGAACAAAAACAAATGCAAAAGAAACATCAAAACCTTTTTTCAAAGGCCTTTGGAATGTTTCTGGCGCTGACGGCCGCTGCGTCCGCGGCCTCTGCCCAGAACATTAAGGTCAGTGGAACGGTGGCGGATGTGTCGGGAGAACCGATCATTGGCGCCACAGTCATTGTGGAGGGTACGAAAACAGGCACTTCTACAGGTGCGGACGGAGAATTTTCCGTAACAGCATCACCTGACGCGACATTGATTTTCTCTATTTTGGGTTATAAGACCCACAGCGAGAAGGTGGCAGGACGTAGCGACATCATGGTCACTATGGAGACTGATTCCGAGTATCTTGAGGAGACCATCGTTGTCGGATACGGTACCGGGCAGAAAATCGGAAACATCGTAGGTTCGGTCGCGACAGTGTCATCCAAAGACATCGCGGCAAGTCCGTCATCCAACATAGGTGACGCGCTGCAGGGCAAGGTCGCCGGACTTCAGGTCTTCAACACATCCGGAGAGCCGCAGAGTTCCGTAAGCATAAGGCTTCGTGGAGTTTCCTCCTTGAACCTTAGTAACGCCCCTTTGTACATCCTTGACGGTGTGCCTGTAAGTTCAGATGTGTTCTCAAGCATGAACCCGCAGGACATAGAGAACATCTCGATCCTGAAGGACGCGTCGTCTACCGCAATATACGGCTCACGTGCCGCTAATGGTGTTATTGTTGTGACAAGCAAGAAGGGACGCAAAGGCGAGAAGCCTACCGTCTCGGTCCGCGCTCAGGCAGGAGTGTCGATGCTTACAAACTACAACATGGACATGATGAGTTCGGAGCAGTTGCTGGAGTTCGAGCAGCTTTGCGTCCCTTCATTGAGTTCGGATCCGGCTTTTCTTGCCAAAAAGAACTTTATTCTTGGAAACAACATCAACTTCGACTGGACATCATACCTGTTTGACAAGTCCGCTCCTGTAATTCAGGGAGATGCCTCATTCAGAGGCGCCACGGACAAGACAAACTACTATGTCTCTTTCGGTTACTTGAGTGAGGAGGGAACCGCCAAGTCGAACTCCGGCTCGGACAGGTACAACCTTCGTTCCAATGTGGACATCCAGCTTTCCCCATGGCTGAAGATCGGAGCGAACCTCGCGCTCAGCTACACGAAATACCAGACAATAGTCACTGGATGGTACACGCAGTCGCCTATTCTCCAGGCAGTTACCGGAATTCCTTATTACACTCCCTACCAGCTTGTGTACAATGAGGATGGGACTCTCTCTTACGGTGATGTCTACGAAGTATACCCATGGGATAACTCAATTGACCTTAATGAGTATTACAAGAAGAACACCAACGACAGGGAAGTGGTCAGTCTGATGGGACAGACATTTTTCCTATTCACACCTCTGAAGGGCTTGAACATCAGACTTCAACAAGCGGCTGACGCGTTTGATTACACTAACCAGTCCATTTATTATCCTTCTTACACGCCATCTTCCGCGCGTGGCTCCAATTCCCAGGCTTTCCAGCGCTACAGCCAGTTGTCGTCAACGAACACTGTCGAGTATAAGAATGACATGGCAGGCAAGCATTTCTTCACCTTTCTTCTGGGGCATGAGTCATTCGTGAAGAAGGAAAAGACATTCAGCATGCTTGGCTCCGGGCTGACCGATGACAGGCTGGTGTCCATCGGCTCCGCCACAAGCATCGACTCATGGGCAGGCGGAACGATTGAATGCGCTTTCAACTCGTTCTTTTTCAACATGAACTATGATTTCTCAGGAAAATATTTCCTGGACGCTTCCGTGCGTACGGACGGTTCCTCCCTCTTTGGAAAGAACCATAGATATGCTACATTCTACTCTGTCGGCGGGATGTGGAAAATGAAACGGGAACCTTTCCTCCTGAACGTGTCATGGCTTGATGACCTTAACATGAATCTTAGCTACGGCACGACAGGTAACTCAGGATTGAGTGAGTGGTACGCGTCTTTGGGCCTTGTCGGCTCCGGTCCGAAATACAACGGAAACGCTGGTTGGGCCATTTCCCAGATACCCAACAGTGACTTGACATGGGAGACCGTCGCCACGCTGAACTATAAGATTTCAGGCCGTGTGTTCGACCGGTTCTCTTTCGGTGTCGAGCTCTATAACAAGCAATCCAAGAATCTGCTCATGGAAATCCCTTATTCCGCCACCACAGGGCATGCTTCCGGTTGGGGTAATGTCGCGTCTATGGTGAACAGAGGCTTGGATGTCGAGTTGAATTTTGATTTTGTCCACACAAAGAATGTCTACTGGGGCGCGTCTGTGAACCTGAACTATAACAGGAACAAGATCACCAAGCTCTACCAGGGGCTTGACGAGATCTCTTTCCCTGATTACTCTTTGAAGTATCAGGTAGGCTATTCATCCTCTCTGGTCTACACCCAGGTCCGTGCCGGAGTGGATCCGGAAGACGGCTCCCCTATGTGGTACGACCTTAACGGGAACCTTACCAAGACCTACAGCGATGACATCATGCAGTTCTGCGGAATGGACACCAATGCAAAACTGTCCGGAGGTTTCTCGACCAACTTCTCATGGAAGGGCCTCGGCTTCAACGCTGATTTCTCTTTCATAGGCAAGAGGTATGTCTTCCTTAACGAGAGATATTACACCATGAACCCTCAGACATTGCTGTTCAGCAGTAATTTCGAGACCAAGATGCTGGACATCTGGACGCATCCTGGGCAGGTGACTGACATTCCTAAATACGGGACGCCTTTCTATCACGATACATCCAGATTTTCCAACGCTTCCTTCATCAGGCTGAAGAATGTGTCTTTGAGCTACAGCCTGCCAAAGCAGATCTTGGAGCCTTTGAAAGAGATATCCAGCGTGAAAGTTTATGTCACAGGGCGAAATCTTCTTACATTCACTGGCTTTGAAGGCTATGATCCGGAAGTCGGTTATTCCAACGCGACCAGCGGTATGTACCCTAACTCCCGTCAGATTGTCGGTGGTATCGAGATAACATTTTAAACCTTGAAAGACAATGAAAATCAATAGAATATATTCGAGAATCGCTCTTTTGTGCGTCTTGGCGGCCTGCTCCGTGTCCTGCGACTTGAACAAATACCCAGACGATGCCATAAATACTGATGACTCAATGGAAAGTGCCTCGGACTGCCAGTCATTCCTGAACGGTCTTTATTCCGGAATGAAGTACTGCTTTACCGGTACACTTGTCTATGTCCCTGAACTACAGGCTGATTCTTTTCACGCCGTCAAGAATTTCGGCAACTTCAGCGGAGACTTCTACAGCTACAATGTGACTGCCGGCAACAGCACCGCAAATGATGTCTGGTATGGCATCTATGGGTACATCGGCAATGCTGACTTCCTGATAGACGGAGCCAGAAAACTCCTTGACAGTGGAACCTTGTCCTCAGATGACACAGCCTCGGTAGCTGAGATATACGGTGAGGCCTCCTACATGAGAGCTCATCTGTATCTCCTTTTGACTCAGTTTTTCTGTGAAGCGTACGATCCTTCCACATGCTCTGAGACCATGGGCGTTCCCGTTGTGGTCACTTATGAACCGACAGGTGATTCCAAGAAATATCCGGCCAGACCGTCGTTGGAGGCGACGTTCTCCCAGATAACTTCAGACATCGCCGTGGCTGAAGAATATGTCAAGAGAGAGGGCGAGCAGAATTCCCCTTATGTCACCAAAGATGTCGTGACGGCGCTTAAAGCCAGAGTCTCGCTTGCCATGCATGACTATGACACAGCCCTCATGGCGGCCAAGTCTTTGATAGACGGGGGACATTACACAGTGTGCACCGATGCGTCAAAGCTTGCCGACGGGTGGAAGAATGACAATCTTGCTGAAACAATATGGCAGATCGCCATGACCGGGCCTGATGACATAGGTAATTCATTCCGTTATTTCATCTACAATAATTCCGGAGTGGCCGGGGAGGACAATCCGCAGTATGTTCCTGAGGATTGGGTCCTGAATCTTTATGACCAGACAAATGACATCAGGTACTCAAGTTGGTTCAGCACAAGAAACATCACGACACCGGTTCCGGGACGTCTTACCTTGATGGTCAAATATCCGGGTAATCCTAAACTTTACAGCGCTGTCACCAATTACGTGAACATGCCTAAAGTCTTCCGGCTTCCTGAAATGTATCTTATCGCAGCGGAGGCTGCCGCGAATAAGCCGGGGCAGGAGGCTGTCGCATCGTACTATCTCAATGAATTGAAGTCCCGGAGAATCAACGGGTGGAAAAATCAGGACTATTCAGGTGTTTCCCTGATGAATGCCATACGTGAGGAAAGGGTCAGGGAACTGTTCTGTGAGGGACACCGGCTCAACGATCTAAAGAGATGGCATCTCGGTTTCACCCGTTCCTCAGGTCAGGATCCCTCGCTCATGATGCCTGGAGAGAACTATGTGAAGGCGTCCAGGCCGGCTGACGACCCGTTCTTCCTCTGGCCTATCCCTACAGCCGAGATAGAGGCTAATCCTCAGATGAAACAGAATCCCGCATACACAAATAGATAATGATGAAGATGAAGACATTTAATAATATCTTGGCTGTCGCGATGCTGCTGGCGGCTGTGACCGGAGTCATTTCCTGCTCCGAAGAAAACCTTGGCGCCGGTGACATCGCCATCGGGTTCGGCCAGGAGTCTTTTAGATTCAAGGAAGGAGCCGGACTGAACAAGATAGAAGTTGTTGTGACCGGTGAGGCGCGGAATTATCCGGTGACTTTTGACATCGAAGCCCGACTTCTGACCGACGATGGAGTCGAGGTCGATGACGTCCTGCACTTCACACAGACGAAAGGGCTTAAGGTGAAAGGGAAGGATCTCGCTCCGGTGTATGTCGAGTTCTTCGTGAAAGACGATGACGTCATCAATGAGAAGAGGGAGGTCGAGCTTTCCATCACTAATGTCGAGGGAGCTTCCGTGTCGGCAGCCAAGACGGTTGTAGAGATAAAAGACAATGACAGTGACCCTTATGACAAACTCATGGGTGACTGGACGGCGTCCGCCACAGACTACTACGGCAACAAGGTGACATTCCCTGTCAACATCAGCGGCGGGTTCACCCAGTCAGACATAGACGCCAATGAGGGACGTGTTCTGGTCTGCTGGGGATTCGGCTCTGTCCAGAGGGAGTTCCCTACGTCAAACCCGCCGAAGCAGCCAGTATGGTATATGGATTTCGATGAGGACGCCCATGCTCTTTATGTCCAGACCAACACTCTTATGGCTAATGTGTTCCAGTTCTCGGACATTCCTTATGATGTAATCATCAGATGCTGCACTATAATGCCTGGCAATGCCATTAGCCTGGTGTCTCCTTTGGAAGGTTCCTGGAGCTCAGACATGAACACGATCACATTCCAGTCAGGAGGGTATGGTCTTACCGCGGCCATATTCAACACCCAGGGGGAATACACTGACAGCGTATGGCTTGTTTATACAGATATTGTTTTGACACGAAATAAGTAGATGGACTATGAGACTTGATAAAATCATATCAATGGCGATTTGTCTTGCTGTTGTCGCCACGTCTTGCTCTGAGGATGGATTGAGCACCCAGAACGCCGGAAAGGACAAACCAGTGGTCACCATAGAGCAGAATGTCGCCAGCAATTATCTGATGACATTCACTTTGGAGGCTGACTTCAACACAGCCCAGTTCGGCTATGTAATCATGGATGGCGGCAGCACTGTGGTGCCGGCGCCTCAGGACATCTTGATGGACAAGGTCGGTACAGCGTTGCAGAGCGGTGTTTTCAATGCAGTGGACCAGGTCAAGAAAAGAATCGAGTTCGAGTGCGTGCCGAACCATGAGTATAAGGTTTATGCCGCCGCGATCTCGGAGACCGGACTTGTGAGCCTTTTGGCGGAGAAAACCATTAATGTGGCTGACACTGAGATCCCGACCATCCTGAAAGCCTATCCTGCCGGCAATGTGCTTACTCTGGAATATTCAGAGAACGTGGTAGTGAACAAAGAGAGTTATGCCACGATCCAATATGTAAAGTGGGGAACAATGGAAGTCACTCCAAAGAAGGATCTTCCGCTTGAATATATTTCTGTTGAAGGCAACATCGTGACCATTGAGTGTCCCAAGCCGGCGAACGGAGCGGGGTATCTGGTAAGTTTCCCGCAAGGGCTTTTCCTTGATTTGAGCGGAAACAAAGGGTGGGGCGTGAATTCTTCATTCAACACATCAACCGCCACCTACTCCAATCTCGGTTGGGATGACTCTTCTGTGGATTTTTCTGTCGAGGCTTCATATTTCAAAGACGCTCCCGCGACGACATGGAAAGAAGATGGCGCCGCCGTTGAGATGGTTTTCCCGTTCGATGTCTACAAAAACACACATCTTTCAAATACCGTCAGCGTCGTGTATAAGGATAACGGAGGAAAAGAGTATGCTTATGCCGACTATGAGGTGGCCGAGGACAGGAGGACCGTCAAAGTGAGGCTTCCGCATGCCCCAAAGGCTGTGTTTGACATCAAGCTTGACCGAGGCGCCGTGTATGACGAATGGGGTAATGTCAATTCCGCGTTCGAGCTTGATCCGGAGGAGTTCAAATATTCCGCTTTTGATCTCAAATCCGGCGGCTATTCCATAAATGGAGTAAAGAACAATTTCACCGTCACCTTCACCCGCAGTACGGCTTCCGTTGTGACAATGGCCGCGGACTGGTTCAACCTTGGAAAAGATCTTATCGGAGGCTCCGGGGCCATAATGCCCCTGCTTAAAGGCGTGGTCGATTATGAGAACAGGACGATAACCTTCGATGGCTCATGGTACTACAGGGGAGCCCTACAGGACTACAGCGCGTTCGGGACACCTTTTTATTATTATGGAAAGGATGAAAGCAAGAAATTGGTGTTCTGGGGAAGCGGCAAGGGCGGCAATTCTCCTGTTGTTGTGACATTTGACGAAGAAGGCGTCATGAAAGACATATCAGCTTTCGACTACTCTGTGCATTCTGCCGACACTGGCAATTACTTGTACGTGTACGATGAGGTAAAAGACAACACTGAGCTTACTTACACAGAATAATGAGATATTTACTTAAATCGTTGGTTTTGGTCTTCCTTGCCGCCGGGCTTGTCGCATGCGGCAAGGAAGGCGGTTTGGAATTGTCAACCGGAGAGCTTGAGTTCAAGTCTTCAGAGCAGAAACAGACAGTGGACGTCACGGCCGATTGTTCGTGGACCGCCGCGTCTGACTGTGACTGGATTGTCTGCTCGCCGGCGAGAGGGGAAGGAGACGCCGCGCTTTCAATCACTGCCCGTCAGAACGATGGATTGGAAAGAGAGGGCACGGTCATGGTCAGCGGGGGCGGTGACATGTGCGAGATAGCCGTCAGACAGGAGGGAGTAGATTTCTCCGCAAGCTCCTACAGTGTCGAGCTGGACCAGGAGGGAACGCCTGTGGTCATTACTATCACATCGAAGCATGATTGGGAGATAGTGATCCCGTCAACCGCCTCATGGTGCAAGGTGTCCCCGTCCAAAGGCTCAGCCGGCGAGACTCCGGTCACTGTCTCGGCGGCTCCGTTCACGGACCGCACACCGAGAGGAAAACAGTTCATAACAGTGAATTATGGGTCTACATTCTCGATGATCGCAGTCAGCCAGAACATGCCGAACAATGACCCGCTGGCTCCGGACCTCCTTCTTCCGGAAGAAGGAGCGACCGGAGTGAAGACGAATGGAACTTTTACGTGGAGGGCAGCGTCCGACCCGGACGGTGACGCTGTGAAGTATTGCCTCATGCTTTCCAGGGACAATGGCACGACCTGGGCTTCGTACAATTCCACGGCCACATCATGCAAGCCGTCCGATCTGCTCGAGAAAAATTCAAGGTATGTGTGGAAAGTCAAAAGCCTGGACGATTTCGGTGGGGAGGCGGAGAGCCGGACCCGATCCTTTATTACGGGAGATGGCGGAGCCTATGCTGACGGTGAGATCCTGAGATACCAGACGGAATCTGCCGGAGCGCCTGATCCTGTGCATCTTATCATCATGGGTGACGGCTACACGAAGGATGAATATTCCGACGGCGGGAAATTTGACAGTGATGTCGCAGTCGCTGTTGAGGCTTTCTTCGGTCTGGAACCTTTCGCCACGTACAGGGATTATTTCAGGATAACCGTGATGGCCGTGTACTCGCAGGAGAGCGGGGCCACAATTAAGAATGACATGGCTGAATGCCGTGCGCAGACAAGAAACACCGCCTTCAGCACGGTTTTAACGGGCGGCTCAAGCACCGAGGTTGCCTGTGACACCGACAAGGCCTATTCTTACGCCAAGAAAATCACCGGGGTGACCGACACCGAACTCCAGAACACCACGATCCTGATGCTTGTGAATCAGAATGTCTATGCCGGCACATGCTGGATGGAGCGTTCCGGAAGGTCTGTGTCGATTTGTCCGGTCGGTCCGACGTTCAGGAACATAGTTGTCCACGAAGGTGGAGGGCACGGCTTCGGCAGGCTTAAGGATGAGTACCGCTATACCGACGCCACCATTCCGGTCGGTGACAAGAACCTGGTCCTGGACTGGAGGACGCTCGATCCGTATTTTGCCTACAACATCTCGTTCACCAATGATAAGAACACCGCTCATTGGGGGCATTTCATCGGTCGCAAAGGATATGATGCGGTAGGATTCTTTGAGGGTGGAATGCTTTACACCAAAGGTGTCTGGAGGCCCGAGACCATCAGCTGCATGGAGGACAACAGGATGTACTACAATGCGCCCTCACGTGAGGCGATTGTCAGAAGAATATTCAAGGCGAGCGGAAAGACATTTTCTCTCAATGACTTCTATGCCAATGACAAGGTGAGGGTTGACAACACTGTGGGCAGCCATAACCATGTGGAGAAGTTCGTACCTTTGGCCCCTCCTGTGATGATAGACCGTTGAACGGACAATAAGACAACTTAACAATAACATTTAATCTTTTACGAAATGAAGAAGTTACTCTCATTGGTTTGCATCGGCCTGGTGGCCGTGGCAAGCTGCTCAAGGGTGGATGACCTTGAGACAAGGGTGGATGACTTGGATTCAAGGGTTGTAAAACTCGAGGAACTTGTCAGTACTCTTAACGGACAGGTGGCGTCTATCGATGCCCTGGTCAACACAATCAAGGATGGAGGGTACATCCAGGAAGTCAAGTCCGAGACAAAAGATGGCCTGAACTATTATACCCTTACCTTGAGTAACGGGAAGACATATACGATTCATGACGGCGCCAAAGGCGCTGACGGACATACTCCGGTGGTGGGCGTCAAGTTGGATGAGGATGACAACAACTACTATTGGACGGTTGATGGAAAATATACCGATCCTAAGGTAAAGGTCAACGGAACAGATGGGAAGACCCCTGAGATTTCCATTATTTCCGGTTATTGGTGCATCAGGTGGCCCGGGGATGAGAACTGGACAACGCTATCCGTCGCAGAGGGTGAGGATGGAGACTCGTTCTTCAAGGATGTGAAGATCGGTGACGATGAAGTCACATTCATCCTTGCCAGTGGCGATTCTTTCTCCGTTTCGCTTCTTGGCGGGTTCAGGCTTGTCTGTCCTGGCACGACTGTCGGGGTGTCGGCCAACAGCACCGCCAAAGTGAAATACACTGTGAAAGGTGCCAAGGAAGGTGAGGAAGTGGTAGTGTACATAAAACATGTGTCCGAAGGTTGGTCCGCGTCTGTTGATGAGTCCGCCGCCGAGGTTTCCATCAATGTTCCTTCCGATCCGGAAGGTGGACTCGTGATCATCGAGGCCATCAACAACACAACCAGTAAGGTGGCTGACCAGGCGATTCGTTTCGAGCAAGGTGTCCTTGCCGCCGCCAATCTCAGCTACGAGATCTCGGACGCGTCCGGAGTGCTGGAAATTCCCATCAGCACGAACATGGAGTATGAGGTCAAGAGCGACAGTGATTGGCTGAAGCTTGTTGAGACTAAGGCCGCGCACACCGAGACGCTCGCTTTCTCCTATGAATTGAACACGGGCGCCGATGCCAGGACGGCCACGATTACCATAAGTGGCGCCGCCGGCAATACGCTTTCCGTTGTCGTCCTTCAGCGTGGCTGCCCACCTCTTAAGGATGAATATGCCATCGGTGAATATTATGAGAGACAGGGCGTGGTTGGTGTGGTTTGGCATACCGATGAAAATTGTATCAAGGTCTTGGCCCTCGATGAGAAGAAGAACATCCAGTGGTCTGAGTACGAGTCCGCTAATTCATGGGCTGACAGCGAGACAGACGGCCTGGCCAACATGAACACAATCCTGAACAACCCTTATAGCTCCATAACCTATTTCACGGCCCAGAAATGGTGCAATGACAAAGGTTCAGGCTGGTATCTTCCTGCCGTGGACGAGATGTGCGAGATTCTGAACAACATCGGCACTCTTAATGACAGTCTTTCCGTACATGATGGCACAACTCTTTCAAAGGGTTATTATTATTGGACTTCCACCCAGAATACGGAAACCAGGGCTGTCCAGACCGCCTATTGGGATTGGGATTACGAGAAAGCTGTAAAGGCGGAGAAAACGTCCACGTCTTATTGCGGAGCCCGCGCGTCATACAATGTGAAGCTGAAAGCCGATGAGCCGGACACGCCCAAGCCTGGAGCGTACAAGATCGGTGACGAGATGACTTTGGACAGAGGTCAGGGAGTTGTTGCCTACATCGATGAGACTGGCGAGCACGGATATGTGATCTCCAAACTTGAAAGCGAGGAGGTCTATTGGGCGACAACAGGACAGTATGCCAGCTATTGGCCTACCAGCGAAGACGATGGCAAGGCCAACTGTGAAAAACTGTCATCCTGGCTTGAGAACATCAGTTCATGCCCTGCGGCTTACTGGGCTGTCTATACATGCGGAAACGCCGGGTGGTTCCTCCCTGCACAGAATCAGCTCAAAGCGGTGCTGGCCAATTTCAGCGCCATCAACGAGGGGCTGGCCAAGATAGGCGGAACGCAGTTGACGGAAGGTCGTGCCTATTGGAGCTCAACCACATGGTTCAGTGATGACTCCGGTGCGTTGGCAAGGTACTACAAATACAGCGAAGGCGCCGTAAGTCCTGACGCTTCTGATGAGCTTACCTATTGCAAGCATTTTGCCCGCGCAATCCATGCTTTCTAATAACTATGCTTAAACATATCGGATAATATATTATGAGATTAAAATCATTGATATTCGGACTATTGTCTGCCGTCGCCGTGTTGGCCGGCTGCAATGAGGAGTCTTCTGTCCCGACCATTAAGGCGGTCGCTTTGGACATCAGCAAGGACGCCGGGGAGTATGAGCTGCCATATTCCCTGCAGGGAGGCTCCGGCTCGGATCAGCTTACTGCCACACCAGATGCGGAATGGATTTACGATGTGCGTGTAGAGCCTGACAAGGTTGTGTTTTCAGCCGAGCAGAACGCCGGTGCCTCGCGGAGCGCGACCATGCGTCTTTCATATCCCGGAGCAGAGGATGTCTCGGTGAAGATAAACCAGGGGTCTGTGTTTGAAGGCCCATTCAAGCTTGAGGTTTATGACATAAATCCTTATGGCTGCAAAGTCAAGTACACTCCCGTCGAGTACAGTGGAAATTATATTTTCTTCGTGATGGAGAAGAGCATGGTTTCCAAGTATCTTCTGGACAAGGATGGACTTGAACAGTTGTATAAAGCGGATCTTGACTATGTCCAAGGGATCGCTGACTATAACAAGATGACATTGGAGGAATGCCTTAAGCATGCCCCTCAGTTCTACACCATGGATGGCGTTGAAACAGACATGACATACACCGATTTGGACTATGACACAGATTACATTGCGTATTGCTATGGACTCAGTCTGGACGGAAAGAAATTGACAGACGTGACCATGGTTGAATTCTCGACATCTATTGTGGAAACCTCCGACATAACGTTCAAGGCAGAGATTACGGACATCACCAATAACAGCGCGAAGATTGTCATCAATCCTTCCAACAGCACAGATTATTACTTCTGGACCTATGTCTCCGAGATGGATTATTCGAAATATTCCCTTGAGGAGATCATGTCCAATATGATCAGCAACATCAAGTCCAATGTGGAGAATTGGGGAATATCCATAAACCAATATATCCACACAGGCCCTTCAAGTGACACCCCGACAAACCTGTGGTCGGGCACAAAGTATTACATCGTGGCTTGGGGGATGGATTATGCCGGAACCCCTACCACGAAGCCTCGGGAAGTGGCAACCTTCGTGACTGAAGCCGAACCTGTCACAGATGACTGCACGTTCAAGCTTACTTTGCTTGAGACAAAGCCTGAGGACGTCAAGGTCAAGGTCGAGCCTTCAAAGGCGGACACCCGCTACTACCTTGCCTTCGTCGACGAGAACAAGTGCAGCGGCTACAATGACAACCAGATGGCGCAGAGGATCATAAATATGGAGGCCGCGCGTCTGGAGGAAGGCTACTATAAGGAGAACACTTGGGAGGCCCTTACATACACAGGAGTCAAGGAATTCTGGGGCAATGTCGATCTTTGCTGGAATTTCCTTCCGGAGCACACATACCGCGTTTATGCTTTCGGTGTAGACAACACAGGGAAACTGACCACCGCTGTCTCAAGACTTGATGTCACCACCAATCCCGCCGTCAAGTCTGACCTGACCATCGAGACGAAACTTGTCAAGTCAACATGGAACTACGCGACATTCGAGTTCACTCCGAGCAATGATGATGAGTATTACCTTCCGTTCCTGCTGACGGCGGAGGACGCGAAGCTGTACAAGAACGCCGACGGAACATACAACGCCAATCTGCTTATGATGGACATCGAAGGCTACTACGAGGACGAGATTGTCTATAAGAGAATGAAAGGCAAGCAGACGCTCGAACAATATTGGAAATCCGACACGGAATATACAATGATAGTGTTCGGCTATTCGGGAACCAACACAACCGATTTCTTCGAGACCGAAGTCAAGTCTCCTGAGATTCCGTTCGGAAAGAGCGATGCCGAGGTAGAAGTGGAATATTGCTTCATAGACGGTAATGAGCTGGCGGCCAAATATCCTGACAAATGGGATGCGGAAGACATGAAAGACGCTTGCGTGATGCTTACTAAATACACCCCGAACGCCGCGGCGGTGCATTGGTATGGTGGAGTCTGGGCTCCAGTGTCTAATTATGACTGGGGCGTGGATCAGCTTATGGCTCTGATAAGGAACGACTCCGCGCCTGCGAACTGCATCGACATGTATCAGCAGACCTGCCGTCCGTGGTATGGCCATAACTGGAGCTTCTCTTATGTCGCCGAGGGGTCTGATGGCAATTACGGAAAATGGCATTACATTGAGTTCAAGCCTACGAAGGAGGACACGGTAGAACCGTTCGACTTCTGGTCGCATCCGTATGATGGAGGGAAAGGCACAACAACCGTGTCAGTGTATTCTATTCCTAAAAATCCTGGCATCGCGCCTAAGGACATCACAAAGAGCGTGTTCAAGGCTTCGCCTGTGGCCGGGGGCAATACCGGAAAAGCAAGAAAAATCACCCGAGACCTTGAATGATGAAAATAATTGATCAATCACTATTGTTTTTGGCTTTGGTTGCGGGCCTGTCGTCATGCGGCGGGTCCGAACCAGAGGCCATGCCGGAGAATCCTGTCATATCAGCGCAGGTCTCAGAATCAGGAACGGATGTCCCTTCTTCCGGAGGAGAAGCGAGGATTGCGTATTCCGTGAAAAATCCTTCTGATGATGGCGAGCTGACCGCTTTCGTCTCTCCGTCTGTTGAATGGATTTCCGATCTGCGGGTCAGCTCCTCCGCTGTTGTCTTCCAGGTGGACGAAAACACCGGGGATGAACGTACCGCTGACATCAAGCTTTCGTATCCGAAAGCTCAGTCTGTAACTGTCCGGTTGCGTCAGCTGGCGGCTGGAGAAAACATTTCCCTTTCAATGGCTGAGGCAGATGTAAAGGCTTCAGGCGAAAAAGTGGGTGTCACAGTGACGAGCGACCGTTCATGGTCGCTGTCCGGAGGAGAGACCTGGGTTAAGGCTTCCTCCGAGTCCGGCGAATCCGGTGACATTGTGACCTTCGATGTGGCTAAGAATGAAAGCTCGGATTCCAGAACGGCCACTTTCAAGTTTATGTGTGGCTCGAATGAGATTTCATTCGTGGTGAAGCAGTCCGGGGTAAGCATCGGTGATCTGATAAAGGACGAGACATTGAGGAACATTCTGGCATCCGCCGACACTGACGGTGACGGGAAGATTTCATCTTCAGAGGCTGAGGAGGTGAAAACCCTCGAATACACAAATGAATCAGGAAAGCCTATAAAGAGTCTGGACGGGCTTGAGCATTTTACTGGTTTGGAAAAAGTCGTGCTTAAGGGCAACGAGTTCACCGAATTGAATTTCGCCGGCAGGACTTCCCTCAAGTCTCTGGACGTTTCTGAAAACGCATCGCTTGCCAGCGTTGATCTGAACGGCTGTAGAAACCTTACTGAAGTGTCGGCCTCGTTCAATGGAGCAATGGAAAGTGTTGACCTTGGTGGATGCTCATCGCTGGTCTCATACACCGGCTACGCGACAGGCTTGAAGGCGATTGATGTAAAGGACTGCCGCTCACTGGAGTCTCTGACTGCCTATTCATGCAAGATGGAGAGCCTGGACGTCAGCGCCTGCACTTCGCTTACCAATCTGAATGCCGGTTGCGAGACCCTGACCTCTGTGGTTCTTCCGGAAAAATCCAAAATCGAGTCTTTGTCGCTTTCAGGCTCGAAGAATCTGACTTCCTTGGATCTATCCCGGCTGCCATCCGTAAGGTCATTGGATGTCAGCTATGCTCCATTTAAGAGTTTAGACGTGGCGAAGTGCCCTCTTCTGGAGACTCTTACGATCAATTTCTGCAAGAAGATCACTTCTCTTGACGTGAGCAAGAATCTGCATCTGAAATCCATTTCAGCGACACAGACAAACCTTTCGAAAGTCATTATGTTCACCGGCCAGTGGGGGAACATAAAGGACGCGTGCTTCGGAATCAATTCCAGCATTATCACTTACGTGGACATTGACTATCCGGAAGACTGCTCCTCATTCGTGAGTGACTCCGGCTTGCGTCAGTATCTGCTTTCAAAATATGATGTTGATGGCGATGGCAAGATCTCAGGTGTCGAGGCCGAGAATGTGGCCGAGATAATTTACTCGGGAAAAGGTCTGGAGGCCGTCGGGACTCTTGTCTATTTCAGGCATGTGAGGAAACTTGACTTGTCTGACAACAATCTCTCGTCAATCGACATCGGGCCGTTCTCCGCCACTATAGAGGAACTGGATCTGTCACATAACAATTTGACCAGGATTTCTTTCTCCGGAACAAAAATCCTAAGGACAATCGACATTTCAAACAACAAGATCTCTTCATGCACGGGACTCAGCGGAATGGATCTTTCCAAGACTTTGGAAACGGTCAACGCTTCAAACAATTGTCTTACGTCTTTTGAATGTGCCTACGCAGGAAAACTGAAAAATGTGAACCTGTCCAACAATGAACTTTCAAAATGCGATCTTGAATATTGCGGTGCGATTGCCGATCTCAATCTGAGCCATAATCATCTTACCGAGGAGACTACATCGTTCGTAAGGCCTTACACGCTTAAGTCTCTGGTCGCGGTCGATTTGAGCCACAATGATTTCGTACGTATAGAAAGCGACCGCACGTGGACGACAGAATGGAAGAATCTGGTGTCATTCGCAAGTAACGGGTGTGCCAAGCTGCAGGAACTTGACCTAAGCCCGATTGAGGGGATCAAGGTCGTTGAGGTAAAGGATTGCCCAAGGCTTCAGGTTCTTTATCTGAATGTTGCTTCCAATCCGAAGGTTACGAAGGATGAGACCACTCAAATCAAAAGGAAATGAAAAGGTGTCTGACATTATCATTGGCTATCTTGCCGTCTTTCTTGATTCTGCTGTCTTGCGGCAAGGAGACTGAAAAAATGTCCGAGTCTTTAGTCGGTGAATGGAACGTTGTTTCCATCACCACTAGATCAGCTGTGATAGGATCCCGTGAAGTTGATGTCTATCTGCACTTTGGAGACGATGGAACATTCGCTGTTTATCAGAAGACAGGCGGCCTGCGCTATGTACGGTTTACCGGAACCTGGACTCTGGACTCTGGCATTCTGAGCGGTGTCTATGCCGATGGCGGCAAGTGGGCTTGTGACTACAAGGTCTCTCTGGCAGGCGGGACGCTGACATTGTCTTCAGAATCAACCCCTTCGGAAATCTCGGTCTATAAGATGACCGAGATCCCGGAGAGCGTCAAGGAAAACGCAATAGAAGGATTGACGCAATAGAAGGATTACTCCCTTCGTTCGTAAGCATCCGAAGAAGTACGTATTGACAAAGATGTAATGCAACTGGCACGAGTGGGATGTCAGTTGCATTCATTGAGTGTTGGGTTTTTGCTGGTTTGGTTTACTTTGTGACAGTGGCTGCAGTCCAGTTGGCGGGGAGTAGACCACTGCGGCTCTCTGGGCGGCCTCGTCATCGCCGCAGAACAGGTAGTTCTTGCGCCCTTATGTTGGCAATGCCGTTATGTTGGCATCGTAAAATAAGCTACTGGTGTACAATATAATAGCCATAGCAATGCCAACATAACGTATCGCGGTTTAAAGAGTTTTCAGGAAGCCGATTAGTGTTTTATCTCCCGGATTGTATTTTGGGGCTCCCTTAACAAAGACCTCGCATGTCTTCAGGGCCTTTGCTTTCATTCTGATATTTACCTCCGCATATATGTTGGTGGTGTTGACCGACACATGGCCCAACCATGAGCGGATGGTATTGATATCTATCCCGGCTTCAAGAAGATGGGATGCAGTAGAGTGCCGTATCGTATGAGGGCTGACATTCTTATCGCCGATAGACGGCATGATTTCCGCTGCTTTGGCCACGTATCTGGACACCATCTCATATACCCCATAGCGGGTTATGGGATTACCATAACGGTTCAGGAAGACCGGTTCGTCCGGATTTCTTCTTAATGAAGGCTGCAACAGTTTCACCGTGCTGTCCCACAAAGGACATACCCTTGTCTTGTTGCCCTTCCCGCGGATTGTCGCGAAGGCCGAACGCACGCTGTCATCTACAGCAATGTTTTCATCTCTTCCTTTTCCAGATACATGATTACCGGAACCGCCTTAACATCATGTTCCTTCGGCCCGTATCTCTTAACAGGTATTGCTTTCAATTTGGTATACCAGAACAAGTATTGAGGCTCTGATGCTGAGATATAGGCCGCAAAGCTATGTATGGCGGAAAGGCGGAGATTCCTCGTTTGAACAGAGCGGTTCCTGTCCTGTTCAAGATAGAGCAGGAGACAGATGACAGTCGTGCTTTGTCGGATGCTTACATTGATTTACCCTATAAAAAAGGAGGACGGCCAAACTGACCGTCCTCTTCGACATCAAAGAATTAATTGATTACTGCTGGTCGGAATCCCACCAGACGTTGATTGTCCAGGCATCAGGTTTAAGATTCCAGCAAGCCTTGCCGTCCTTCACGAACGACATGTCGGCTCCTGGAACTTCCGCCCCAATGGCCTGAAGATTGTCAGTGTTGTAGTTAAGTTCATGCGAGCACTGTCTCCAACGGCGGAAATACTGACCGGTCGGAATGGCAGCGGAAGCGGTGGCATTAACATCATGATAGGCCGCGATACTCCATCCAAGGAAATACTCCTTGTTGAAGTCGTAGCGACGCATGTCATTCCAAATTTCGACAGAGAACATCAACGCAATTCTTTTCTGGGTAAGGATCCTGCCCAATGTCAATTCTCCTGAGGAACCGATTCCGTTCGCAAGGAAGTTGTCTATGTCAGCCTGATCTATCGGTGTGAAAGAAGGACAAGAAGCCAAAGAAGCATCCTCGCTTACCCAAGCTTTCAATTTATCGTTCATTAATTCGATGGAAGCCTTAATTCCTTCTTTGTAAGCATCGTATGCACCAGCCTTGTCACCATTATTGAAAAGAACCTCTGCCTTGATGAAGCAAGCCTCAGCATATGTCCCAACGTAAGTAGGGGCAGACACACGTGAGTAGAATGATCCAGACTCTTCGGACCCATCTTTTTCGTTTCTTCTGAAAAGAAGATCCTTATTAGCGTGATATCCTTTTGATCTGGATGTGCTTTCCACATAAACAGTGTCACCAAGTCTAGCTGGTGAGGATGAGTTGATCCAGAAGAAATCACCGTTACGGATGCCTTTTTCTTCGGCTTTAGGATCCTTACCGTAGCTAGCTCTAAGCGGACCACCTGTACTGAATATGTTTGAGGACAAATCAACTCCAAGGGTTCTTCTCCAAGTACCATTTTCATTCCACTTTATCTCTTTAGGAGCTGCATCGCTCTTCTTGGACTTCGCCCAAGGAAGGATGTGATCAGCACGCGGATCCTCTACTCCAAGACCATCGAAGTTCGTCAAGTTGTCATAGAGCATCTTTGTGGCCATATAGCCACTGTTCATACCACAAACAGAGAACAGTGGAGAATAATCCACAGGTTCATCCCAGCCAAGGACATCGTGTGTCGTGCCGTTGTCGTCAGTATGGTTGATGACGGTGTTGTCAGCATTGCTGGTCATAGCCTTGGTAAGGCAGTCCAGAATAGTCTGACGGTCATATTTGCCTTCAAGGTAACTTCCCTCACCCTTCTTGATGAGCTTGTTAATCCAACGTGCCTTAAGCAGGTTGGCAAGCTTAGACCACTTGTTGACATCACCATTGTTCCAATAATCACCGACCGCAAGTGACGGCAGCTTATTAGTATCTATACTCTTTGACAGGAGTTCGATAGCCTCGTCAATATCCGTAAGACAACCCAGATAGATTGTCTTGCCATTGTCATATTCAGGAATGGCACTCTCGGCAAGTCCTTGGGTGTAAGGCATTTCACCATAAAGGTCGGTCATAAGCATGTAGCCGTATGCGAGAAGCACCTTGGCCACTCCCGCATAGTGCCAATTTTCTGCTGCTATAGCCTTGGCGTACATATCCTTGATGGTTGCTCCAGCCCCGACAAGGAACCATTGGTAAGGAGTTGTGGTTATTCCATCGGCAGGTGCCCAATAGGACATAGCCCAATACGTACCTCCGCTGATGTTTCTTGTCCAATCCCCCATAGCCATTGAAGAACGCCAGGCAGCGAACTGCTGCGCGCTGTTCGTGTAGAACTCGCAATGGGCGAGTTCAAGTTGGTACTCGGCTGACTCAAGAGTAGGGTTCTCCGGGTCGGTATTCACATCAAGCCATTCAGCGCAGGACACTGACGAAAGCACCACCGTCAAAGCACCAGAAAGAAATATTGTTTTGATAAGTTTCATACTTTTTGAATATTTAAATGATGTCACGGCTGATTAGAAAGTAAGGTTCACACCGAATGTAAAGCTTGAGACGGCAGGAACACCGCAGTAGTCGAATCCTACTGAAGAAGAACCTCCACGGCCTGCTCCGGAAGCTGCGACCTCAGGATCTCCGTCATAGTTCGTGAAGAGAAGAAGGTTGTTTGCGATGGCAGAAACCGATGCTCTCTTGATCACCTTGCTCCTTTCCAGAAGCTTCTTAGGAAGGTTATATGTAACGGAAAGGGTACGTAGTCTCAGGGAGTTAACCTTTGTTATCCAGTTGGCGGTCTCGTAGTTGTAGGCTCCGGTGTAGTAATTCTTGATGATATTGTAGCCGGATGTCTTTTGGTTGTTGAAGTCGTAAGTCTGTTCAGGCTCGAAAACATAAGTCTCAGGATCCGTGTAGCCGATTACCTTTTTATTGTCATCGAGGATCTGATGCACACCACTTATGATAAGAGGTTGGTTTCTAACCTCAGCGGAGAACTTACTGGTTCCATACTGTGTCATGGCATATTTGGTTCCATTGAACACGTCTCCCCCAATGCGGAACTCCCACAGCATGTTGAAAGACAGATTCTTGCAGGTAAAGGTATTGTTCCAGCCTCCTGTCAGATTGGACTCACGATTTCCTACCTGAATAGACGCAGCATCACTCTTGAGAGGCATATTATTACTGTCAAGCACGATGTTGCCGTCATCGTCCCTCATCCATGTAGTGCCACTGATAGCCATGAAGTTACCACCTGAGAAAGAAGCAGCTTTGGCACTTCCATATTGAACATCCGTAACATACATGACATCCATACCCTTAGGCAGACCGTCCATCGTACCTCTGTTGCCAGCGATGTTGAGGGCAGATTCCCAAACGAAGTCCTTATTCTCTATCGGGGTTCCGGAGAGCGAGAACTCAATACCTTTATTATAGACATTACCAGCATTGATCGAGCAGAAGATGTAGCCTGTTGACTGAGGGCCACGTGGGCTCAGAATCTGGTTGTAAGAGTCGTTGGTGTAGTAAGCCACATCCATCTTCAACCTATGCTGGAAGAAATGGAGTTCGAGGCCGATCTCGGAGGACTTACTCATCTCAGGACGGAGGTATGGATTACCGCGTGTCCAGGTGGCACCGACTCCGGTCTTTCCCAAAAGATATGAGCCTACAGGCCAAAGGGCAGTGTTGGTCTCATAAGCACCGGTGTCCTTACCAACTTTGGCCCATGATGCCCTGAGTTTACCGAAGCTGAGAATGTCATCAGACATAACACCGGTGTCCTTAAGCAACTGGCTGAACACAAACGCACCACTTACGGAAGGATAGAAATATGAACGGTTCTCTACAGGAAGGGTTGAAGTCCAGTCGTTACGTCCTGTGGCGGAAAGGAACACTGTGTTCTTCCAATCAAGACGAACCTCGCCGAACACACCGACAAGTCTCTTCTTGGTGGCGGAATGTTGGAACTTCTTGTTGTTGTCCGTAGCGTTGGCGTAAGAATAGAAATCCGGTACCTCGAAGTTCCACGCCATCTTGTAGTTTCTGTCAGTAGAAGTATCATCTGTCGCCATACCAGCCATAATGTTTCCGTGGAAATCACCGATGGAGTGGTTTGCATTGATCATGAGGTTGTTGGAGAGGTATGAATATTTCAGGGTATTGTCACTCATCATACCTTTCTGCCAAACCTGCTTGATAGCTCCCTCAGGGGCGATGCGGGTAGAATTAATGGTGTTGTAGGTGTCCAGACCAAGACGGTAGTTGATAAAGAGCCACTTGGTGATGTCCGCGCGGACATTGATGGAACCGGTGAAACGCTCGGTCTTGTCCTGATAGCTGTTCTTGTTGAGGATCCAATAAGGATTATCCCTCTCGTCCCAAGGATCAAGACGGTCACCAAACATTCTGTAACGGGTTCCGTCTGAATTGGCCCAAAGCTCCATGTCGTCAGTGGTGCTCCAACCATAAACAGCACCAAGAGTACCGGTGCCAGAAGATCCGTAAAGACCTCCTGAAGTTAGGGTCCTATCTGTAGTGGCCTTTGAATATGCGGTGTTGACGCTGAATGTGAAGATCTTGAACTTCTGCTCACCATTGAAACGGAATGTGGTCTTGTCGTAACCTGTGGTCGGAACGATACCGTCTTGGGCATATTTGGAAGCCGAAAGGAAGAAGTTCCCGTCCTTATGGCCACCTGAAACACTCAGGTTGGTGTCCCATGTTCCGGCTGGAGTGAAGAAGTTACCTATATTATCATAGGTCTGAGTGCCTGCTGCGACCTTTTCTCCCCAAGAGTTGTAAGAGAAGTCGTTGAATTTAGATCCAAGATAGTTTCCGCTTTTGTCGTAGAGATCCTCCAAGTAACCGCGACTGTACTCAGTCTGAGCTTCTGGAAGAGCCTTTGCCCAGGAGGTGATGTACTTGGTGTTGAGATTGACCTCAACGACCCCATCTTTACCTTTTTTAGTTGTGATGAGCACTACACCGTTGGCAGCGCGTGAACCGTAAAGTGCGGAAGCGGCAGGACCCTTGAGGATTGACATACTCTCGATGTCCTCGGGATTGATGTCCATCACACGGTTGGAGGATGTCGTGGATCCTGAGCCGGAACCATCAAAGGCGGAGTTGCCGACTACCTGTGAGGAGTTATCGTAGATCACACCGTCCACAACGAAGAGCGGCTGGTTGTCACGGTTCTCAGATCCGGATGTTCCACCACGAAGGATGATCTGAGCGCCTGATCCCGCGGCGCCGGATGACTGGGTGATGTTCACACCGGCGATCTTGCCGGACAGAGAGCTGATCGCGTTGGCGGTCTTGTTCTTCATGAGCTCGGAGGCGTTGATGTCCTCCACAGCGTAACCGAGGGACTTCCTTTCCCTCTTGATTCCGAGGGCGGTTACCACGGACTCGTCTAGAAGCTCGTTGTCCTCAGCTATTGTGACGTTGAGAGGCTGGCCGTTCCAGACAACCTCGATGGTTTTGTAGCCGATGCTGGAGAAAACGATTGTGGATCCTGGAGCCACGTTCGAAAGTGAGAACGTTCCGTCAGTGTTGGTAAGGGTTCCGTTTGAGGTGCCTTTAACCATCACACCGATGCCTACCGTACCTTGACCGGAAGCGTCGATGACCTTTCCGGTTACAGTGCGGTTCTGTTGCTGAGAGGCTGCTGCCTCTGACAATGAACCGGCCTTGGGCTCAGCTGCAGACGAGGTCGTTCCGGCCATTAATGAGCCCGCGAGCAGCATCATGAGAAAGGCGTTTACTTTGTAAGTGCGATTCTTTTTCATTTACTAATAGGTTTTGTATTAACTTATGGTTGTTAAAGTTCACCCTTATCAACAAAATCAAAATGCATGAACTCACTCCGCTTATGTCAGCATGCGCTGACTTTAGATTACAAATCTAAACGTTTTATAATAGAATAGCAAATTTTTCGCGCAATATTTTTGTTTCACACGAAACATGAAAAAGTTTTAAATTATTAAATCATTAATGAATAGGCCGATGTTGGGCCCGAAGCCATTCTTGGCGTCTTTTCTTCAGTTCGTCAAATTCCTGCTTGGGGACGGCGAAATCCACGAACCTGGACCAAATGTAATCCACTGCCTGGGCGGACGGGTGAATCATGTCGGGGGCGTAGAAGCGGTAGTCGCGCAGCTCGTCAAGCACGATCTCATAGGCGGGAAAATAATCGCAACGTTCAGGGAACTTGGCCATAACCTCCTCCAATGCGAGAAGCAGGGTGCCTTTGCTTAGCTGGTTGCCGTGCGCTCCATCCTTTAAGTGACGGATAGGGGAGACGGTGAAGATGAATTCCTTGTCCGGATGGCGTGCCAGCATATTCATGAGCGGCAGCGAAGTCTCGCGGACGGAAAGCCTGCGGCGGGTGAATTCCTTGGCGTCGATCTTGAGACAGTTGGAGACGGTCTCGCCTGTGCGGGAATATTCATAAATCCATGCGGTGCCGAGGGTTATGATGACTTTCGTGGCCGCATTCCAACGGCGCGAGGCCTCCTCCAATGACGCGTTGGCGACTTTCAAAAACTCCTCTTCGGTCCGGCGTGCGAACGATGTGTGGTGGCTGAACGAGCAGACCAATCCGGCTCCGGCCCCCATCGGGACGCACTCGTCCTTCGAGAACGGGATTCCGGAGGAAAGCCTGGCGATGCAGTTGCTGACGGAGACAGGGTTGTAGATTGTGCCGAAAGGGTTGACGCAGGCATCGAATCCCAGATCGGCCATTTTCTGCCCGATGTTGTCCGCGAAGCAGCTGCCCAGAATGAAAATCCTGTCATTCTGGGAGATGCTGACCTTGCTTTTGCAAGTCTCAACGGGAGTTTGTAGTTTTAGCATTTCCATACAGGTGCGAAATTACAAAATAATTAAGTAAATTTGTGGAATATGAGGAAACACATGATTATAACCGCATTTTTGCTGTCGGCCGCATGCGCCTGCATGGCACAGCGGAAAGTGGCGTTGACTTACGGAGCTGATTTCCAGTATTATTTTGATAATAAGGAATATGACCATGGCGGAAATCTGTTCGAAAGCTCAGGGACGATCCATGCCGCGCGCCTGACTCCTGCGATAGGTGTCGCCGTAGGCGATGGAAATGCGGCGCATAGTCTGTCGCTCGGAGTGGACGTTATGAAGAATATGGGGGAGTCCCCGACGTCCGCCGCGGACGAGGATCTTCTAAACGAGGACCTTATAAGGGAGATGATTTTCTGGTACAGCCTTGAGACACGGCGCAGGGGAGGAAAATTCTCTCTGCATGCGGGAATATTCCCCCGCCGCCTCTCTGTCTTCGGAGGGCAATATCCATTTTGGGAATATTCCTCCTGCGACAACATCCCCACCTTGTTCATCTCCGAGGCGAACAGATTCTACGACAACAACATCGAAGGACTCCTCCTGAAGTACAGAACCCGCCGGGGCTACTGCGAGGCCGGGCTGGACTGGATGGGCATGATAGGGCACCTTCGCAGGGAGCGTTTCCAGATATTCACGTACGGTGATTTCGGCGTCGGCGGTGACTTTTTTCATCTTGGATGGACCGGCACAATGTACCATTTCGCCAACAATCTTGAGTACAAAGGCGTTGTGGACAATGTCCTGGTCTCTCCGTTTGTGATGCTGAATTCGGGTAACGGGGATTTTCATTGGAGCGCCAAACTTGGCTATATTCAAGGAATTCACCAGGACAGAATCCGCGAGACGGGTTTGGATCTGTCTTACGGTGGCCAGCTCACTCTGAATCTGTCCTGCTGGAAATTCGGCCTGTTGAATGACACTTACTACGGTACGGGGCAGATGCCATACTTTGATTGGCTTGACGCCGGAGGAAATGTGTACGGAAAGGATCTGTACCCGGGCAGCCCGTTCTACAGGATTCAAACCGGCGGTGAGGACTGGAGGCACTCAGGGTACTACAACAGGGCCGAGGTTTACTGGCAGCCTGACATCGCGGATTTTGTAAGCCTCCGCCTCTCGGCGGTGTTTCATTTCGCCGGAGCCGGTTTCCAAGGCGGCCAGCAGAAATTGAGCGTGGTGTTTGACCTTGAGAGGGCATTGAGAGCAAAGGACTCACGAAGAAGGAGGGCTTCCTCGGATTCAAGAAGGAAAAGGAGTTTTGAAATCTATCTGTAAAACGATGAATAAGATGCGAGGAATATTCTTACAGGCGATCACCGTTGCGGCCGGCTTTATGCTGGCGGCGTGCTCTTCCGGTCCAAGGGACGGAGACCATGTGGTCCAGCTTCTGACCACCAATGACGTACACGGCTGCTATTTTGACTCCACCTATGTGGGTGGGGGAGTGAAGGGCTCTCTTTTTGCCGTAAAGTCTGTTGTGGACAGCGTCCGTGACGCTGACGGAGCGGACAATGTCCTTTTGGTTGACGCGGGGGACATCCTTCAGGGAGACAATGCCGCCTACTACTTCAACTATGTGGACACACTTTCTCCTCATCTCTACCCGCGCGTCGCCTCCTACATGGGCTATGACGCCGTCACTGTGGGGAACCACGACATAGAGACCGGGCACAAGGTCTATGACAGGGTGGCTCGGGATCTGGAGTCTTACGGGATTCCGTTTCTTGCCGGGAACGCCGTCCGCACGGACAACGGAAAGCCGTATTTTCCTGTTTACAAGATGTTTAAAAGGGCCGGGCTGAAGATAGCCGTTCTCGGATTTACGAACGCCAACATGAAGAACTGGCTGTCGGAGAAACTTTGGAGCGGAATGACGTTCGAGAGTCTTGTGCCTATGGTTCAGGAGGATGTGGACATGGTGAGGGCCAAGGAAAAACCTGACGTGGTGATTGTGTCCGTGCATTCAGGGACAGGCTCCGGCGACGGCTCCATGCTGGAAAGTCAGGGCATGGACCTGTACAAGAGTCTTCGTGGAGTGGATTTCCTGGTCTGCTCGCACGACCACAGGCCGTTTGTGGCCTGCTGCGACAGCATCGGACTCATCAACTCCGGAAGCCGCTGCCGCTTTGTCGGGCACGGAACCCTGCGCGTTACCGTGGAAGGCGGCAAGGTGGTCAGGCGGGCCTATGACACGGAACTGATACCGGTGGACCCTCACAAGATAGACCCTGGGATGGAGGCCAGGTTCCATGACGACTACAAGGCCGTACAGGCCTTCACGACACAGAAGGTAGGGGAGTTGAAGGTTGACATGCGCACCCGGGACGCCTATGGGGGAATGTGCGACTATGTCAATCTGGTCCACACGCTTTGCCTCGGCTGCGCCCCGGCCCGGGTCTCTCTCGCGGCTCCGCTGACCTATGACGGATTCATCAAGGCCGGGACTCTGATCTACAAGGATTTGTTCACAATCTATCCGTTCGAGAACCAGCTTTATGTCATCACGATGACCGGTCGGGAACTCAAGGACTACCTTGAGGCGTCCTACAATCGCTGGATCGTCACGGCGACCAAGCCGACAGACCACGTCCTGAACATCGTGCGGAAGGATGACCCTCGCACCGGCCGGAAGGGCTGGTCTTTCGTCGAAAGGACCTACAACTTCGACTCCGCCGCCGGAATCAACTACACGGTTGACGTCACCAAGCCTTCCGGCTCCAGGGTCGTTATCACCTCTATGGCTGACGGCACACCTTTCGACTTCGGAAAGACCTACAATGTCGCCATGACTTCCTACCGTGCCAGCGGTGGCGGCGGACTTCTTGCCGAGGTAGGCATCGACACGGACAGAATCACCGAAAGGACCGTTGAGTATTACCCTGAGATCCGCGAGATTCTCTATGAATATCTCAAAAAGAATCACGTGATCGATCCTGCCGTCATCGGTGACCCTGCTGTCATTGGTCATTGGTCTTTCGTTCCGGAGAACATCACCGGCCCTGCCATCGAACGGGACATTGACTTGATATTCAAAAAAAACACTAAAATATTCAAAAAAGATGATTAAACGAATTTTATCTGTGTTCGCGGTGCTGGCCGCCTCTGTGACCCTTCAAGCCTCGGAGTATGACGGCAAATGGATAGGCTGCGACTACAAGGGGGATGTACTGAAGGGAAACACAGTGCTTCCCGCACGTTACCTTCGCAAAGAGGTCACCCTTGACGGAAAGGTGAAGGAGGCGACCCTTCGGATCAGTGGCCTGGGATTGTACGACACTTGGATCAACGGGGAATACATCACCCGTGACCAGGAGCTTTCTCCTACTGTGTCCGAGTACAAGACGAGAGTGTATTTCAATGAGTTTGATGTCAGAAAAGCTCTGAAGAAAGGTAAGAACGCTCTTGCGGTGAGCCTTGGTTGCGGACGTTTCACTTCGATGCGCGAGCCGGGAATGAAGGGGTTCGGGGTACCGAGACTTTGGTACCGGTTGGACATCGCCTACACTGATGGACGCACGGAGACGGTTGTCAGTGACGAGAGCTGGAAGATCACCTGCGAGGGCCCGATCCGCGCCAACAACGAGTTTGACGGAGAGACCTATGACGCACGCAAGGAACTTGGCGGCTGGACAAAGGTCGGCTATGACGACTCGTCTTGGGCCAAGGCTTCATTGATGGAGGCCCCGGGTGGCAAGCTGGTTCTCCAGCCGAACCCGAACATCGCGGTCCAGGACATCGTGAAACCGGTCTCCATCACCAAGACCGGCCACGGCTACATCCTGGACATGGGGCAGAACATGGTGGGCCGTCTCCAGATCAAGGCCAAAGGACTCCGGAGAGGTGACACCCTGACGATGAAATTCGCCGAGATCCTCAACGCCGATGGCACCCTCTACCTTGCCAACCTTCGTTCCGCCAAGGTTCTGGACACCTACGTAGCCAAAGACAGCAAGCCGATCGTCTGGCATCCGGAATATGTCTACCACGGTTTCCGTTTCGTTGAGGTAAAGGGTCTGAAGAAAACTCCCAAGCTCAGTGATTTCGAGGGACAGGTGATGTACGACAAGATGGCGGTGACAGGACGTTTCGAGACCTCTGACCCTGTGATCAACCAAATCTACCACAATGCATTCTGGGGCATAAGGGGAAACTACCGCGGAATGCCTACCGACTGTCCTCAGAGGGATGAGAGGCTGGGGTGGCTCGGCGACCGCACTATGGGATGCTATGGAGAGTCCTACATCTTCAACAACCACGCCCTTTATTCCAAGTGGCTTACAGACATCCACGACGGGCAGAACGAGGCGGGCAGCATACCTGACGTCTGCCCTCGCTACTGGACCCTTTACCAAGACAATTTCACATGGCCGGGCGCCTTCTTCACCGGCGCGGACATGCTTTACCGCCGGTTCGGTGACGACAGGTCCATCAAGGACCACTACGGCGCGATGAAGAAGTGGCTTGAATATATGAGGTCCAAGTACCTCAAGGACGGCGTCATGATCAAGGACACCTACGGGGACTGGTGCATGCCGCCGGAGTCTCTGGAATTGATCCATTCCAACGACCCGGCGAGAAAGACAGCCGCTCCTCTGATCTCCACTCCGTTCTACTACTTCCTTCTTCACAAGATGATGGAGTTCGCTCCTATCGCCGGCCATCCGGAGGACGCGAAAATATTCAATGAATATGCCGACGCTGCCCGCGATGCTTTCAACGCCAAGTATTTCGATGCGAAGGAAGGTTTCTACGGCAACAACACCGTGACCGCCAACCTCCTTCCGCTCTATTTCGGGATGGTCCCGTCAGGCCGTGAGGGGGATGTGTTCGATCACATAGTCCGCAAGACAGAGGTTGACTGCGACGGACACGTCAGCTGCGGAGTCGTCGGGATGATGGTCCTGATGCGCACTCTGACCGAGTTCGGCAGACCGGACCTTGCCTTGAAGATCGCCACCAACGAGACCTACCCAAGCTGGGGCTACATGGCGAAGAACGGCGCGACCACGATCTGGGAGCTCTGGAACGGCAACACCGCCGACCCGGCGATGAACTCCGGCAACCACGTGATGCTCCTTGGCGACCTCGTGACCTGGTACTATGAATATCTTGGCGGCATCCGTCCCGCTGAGCCCGGCTACAAGTCAATCGAGCTCAAGCCGTACCCGATCGAAGGCCTTGACTGGGTGAACTGCTCGTACGATTCTCCTTACGGCAAGATCGTCAGCAACTGGAAGCGCGACGGCTCCAGGTTCGAGTGGACCGTCGAGATTCCGGCCGGCACCACCGCCACCGCCCTCATCCCGGGTCCCGACAGCTCCCGCGAGACCAAGACCCTCGCCCCAGGCAAGCACCGTTTCGTGACTGAGCTGTAATACCTTCGGCCTCAGGGCTAACCTCTTCCGCTCGCTGAGCCAGCATCTTCCGGTCGCAGAGCCTGCATGGCACTGAGTTTGTCGAAGAGCCGAAGCGACAGTAAATCGTGTCTGACGTCAGTGGAAAAAAGGCAAATGGCAAATTTTGCACGGAGGATCAAAATTTGCCATTTGATTTTTCCACTGTCGTTCGTTATGTTTCACTGGCGATTGCGAAAAAATAAAATTCCAAATTTTGGTAACGTGCAAAATTTGGAATTTTATTTTTTTCGCGTTCGCCCTAAAGCGATTTTGTTCAGATATTCGATGAACGGGAGACTATTCCACAAGGCATGAATCCATCAGATCGGCAATCTGTTTGCGGTCAAGGTTCTGGCCGATGAAGACGATCTTGATCATGCGGTCGCCATAGACCGGATCCCAGTCCTTGCGGAGGTTCTTGTCCCTGCGCATCATCTCCTGAAGCTGATCCTCAGGCATGGTCGCGAACCAAAGGCCCGCGTCCTTGATGGATTTCTGCACCCCTGACTGCTCGAAGAGGTAGCACTTGTCCTTTTCGTCAGCAAAGTAGCACAGCCCCTTGGCCCGGATGATATTCTTTGGCCATTTCTTTGAGACAAGCCAGTCGAACTTGTTGATGTCCAACGGCTGACGGCGATAGTAGACGAAAGTCCCGATGTTATATTCCTCGACCTCACCGCCCTCGTGGTCGTGATGATGGTGATGTTCGTGTCCTTCGTGATGGTCATGGTCGCCGTGATGGTCATGGCCGTGTCCTTCGTGGTGGTCGTACCCGTCTTCCTCGTGATGATCGTGGTTGTACCCGTCATGGTTGTCATGTTCCTCCTCGTCATGACCGTGTCTCTCATTGTCATGCTCGTCATCATGCTCCGGTTCGTTGCCTTCACCTTCGATGGCGTTGATCCATGCAGCGGAAGTGGCTGTCTTGTCGAAATCGAACATCTTGGTGTTCAGGAGTTTGTCAAGATCGATGTTGCCATAGTCGCACTCGAATATAGTCACCTTTGGGTTAAGGGCCTTCACTATGCTCCGTACCCTGCCGAGCTCCTCAGGCTTCACCTCGGAGGCCTTGTTCAGAAGCACGATGTTGCAGAACTCGATTTGCTGGATCACAAGGTTCTCAAGGTCGTCCTCCTCCAGATTGTCTTTCTTCAGGGCATCTCCGCAGGCGAACTCGCTCTGCATCCTCAGCGCGTCCACAACGGTAACGATGCAGTCGAGTTTAGGAACATTCGATTGGGCATATTCAGGAACAAGCTTCGGAAAAGAGCAGATGGTCTGCGCGATCGGAGCCGGCTCGCATATTCCGCTGGCCTCGATGACGATGTAGTCGAAGCGGTTGGTGCGGCAAAGGTCGTTCAGCTGGGCCACCAAGTCCATTTTAAGGGTGCAGCAGATGCAGCCGTTTTGGAGAGGGACAAGGCTGTCATCGGTTGTGCCGACAACGCCGCCTTTTTGGATAAGGTCAGCGTCGATGTTCACCTCGCCGATGTCGTTGACTATGACCGCGAACTTGATGCCCTTCTTGTTGGAGAGTATTCTGTTGACCAGAGTTGTCTTGCCGCTTCCGAGGTATCCCGTCAGGAGCAGCACCGGTATTTCCCTGTTTTCCACTTTTATTGTCATTGCTTTTATTGTCATGTCGCCGCAAAATTATAATATTTACTTTAGTTTAACAAATCGGATGGGATTGATGAGGCAGGTGAGGCTGGCGGAACTGGTGAGAGTCAGGTGACTCCGTGCGTGAGGGAGCTGTTTCGGCGCACGTGGCTGGCATGCCGTGCCGTTGGGTGCGTGGAGAAGGAGCGTTGACTCACGGTCGAGCCTTGGGGGAACGTTCCGTGAGTGGAGAGGCGGTTTTGGCTCACGGGTGGAGAAGGGCATTGGAGAGGGCATTGCCGGGGGCTTTGAGTGGGGGTGCCGTGCGTCGGGATGCTGCCATGAGCACAATAAGGAGTATTCCTTGGAACTTAATAGGTGATGTTAGTTGAAGTCCTTGTGCAAATGAAGATATTTTATTAAATTTGCGCTCGGACAGGAAACATAAGCCTTGGAGAATGCTTGAAGGTATAAAGACAGACATCGAGAAGTTGATCGCGCTGTATGAGGCGGAAAGGTCGGAGCGTGTTAGGCTTCTGGCTGAGCTTCAGCGGAGCAAGGCTGACAATGAATCCTGCAGGAAACGGATTGAGGATTTGGAACAACAAGTGAATAACCTCCATCTGTCGGAAGCTTTCGGCATGGCTGGCGACGGCTACGCGGCGAAGGAAAAGATAGATAAGCTTATCAGGGAGATTGACAAGTGCATTTCCTTGCTTGAGAATTAGGAATGGGACAGAACATAAAAATCAGGATAGCGGGCAATGAATATCCTCTCGTCGCCTCATCTCCGGAAATGGAGAGGATGATGAGGCTTGCCGCCGAGGCCATCAACCAGAAGTTGACGGCATACGACGCGAAGTACCCGAACAAGACCCTTTCCGACAAGCTTTCCTTTGTCGCCCTGAACGAGGCTGTCGGCAGACTGGCCTTCCAGAAGAGGCTTGCTGATGTTGATGCCCAGGCAAGGAGGCTTCAGGATGATGTCGAGTCCTACATAAAGACTATAGAAAAAGACGGCCGTTAGTCCCACGTGCTCAAATCAACAAGTTCTGCGGAACCGAGTTTGCTCGAGCCGGCTATGACAGGCCAAGGTTACCTTCGGGGATTGCGCTATTTGCGTGACGGTGGATCTCTGAACCGGTGCGGATCTCAAATCTTATTGATTTAAGGTTTTTGACAAGCGACTAACGGCTTTTTTTATTGTTTGATGACCGATCTGTTTCCAAAATAGGAGATGGACGGTCTTTTTTTTGTCGTGGTGGCTGCCGCATTGCGGTTTTTGTGCGGAAGGATGGCAAATTTGGAAAGATGGTGGTCAGGAGGGCCCGCTCCGGTTAAGTCCGAGATTGAGATTGTTGAACACTTTAACATTATAGATATTATGTTACTTTTTTTTATAGGAGTCCTGGCTGGTGCCGTAATAGCATTGGCGGCTTACATAATCATTCAGAGAATTGTTCTGAAGGGGCGGAAGAACGAGATCATCGCCAAGGCTGAGATTGAGGCCGAGGGCATCAAGAAGGACAAGATCCATCAGGCAAGAGAGAAATTCCTCCAGCTCAAGAGCGAGCATGAGCAGTACATCAATGAGAAGAACAGCCAGCTTAAGGATGCCGAGAACCGCATCAAGCAGAAGGAGAACTCCCTGAATCAGCAGAACACGGAGCTTCAGAGGAAAATCCGTGAGACGGACAATGCGAAGTCCGGCCTTCAGGCCCAGCAGGAGGCTTTGTCGAAGAAGGTGGAGGAATATGATCGGCTTAGCGCCCAGGCCAACAAGCAGCTGGAGACAATAGCGGGGATGAGCGCCCAGGAAGCCAAGAACATTCTTATGGAGAACATGAAGGCCGAGGCGCGTACAGAGGCGCAGGCCTACATAAACGACACCATGGACGAGGCGCGGCTTAACGCTACAAAAGAGGCTAAGAGAATAGTGATCAACACTATTCAGAGGACCGCCACCGAGACTGCCATTGAGAACGCCGTGACGACTTTCCCGATCGACAATGATGAGATCAAGGGAAGGATCATCGGGCGTGAGGGACGCAACATCCGTGCTCTGGAGGCGGCGACCGGAGTTGAGATCGTGGTGGATGACACGCCTGACGCGATCCTCCTCTCCGCCTTTGACCCGGTCCGCAGGGAGGTCGCCAGACTTGCGCTGCATCAGCTTGTCGTTGACGGACGAATCCATCCGGCGCGTATCGAGGAAGTTGTGGCCAAAGTTCAGAAACAGCTTGAGGATGAAATTCTTGAGACGGGTAAGAGAACCTGCATAGACCTTGGGATCCACGGGCTCAACATCGAGCTTGTGAAGATGATCGGCAGGATGAAATACCGTTCGTCTTACGGTCAGAACCTTCTGCAGCATTCCAGGGAGGTCGCGAACATCTGCGCCATAATGGCCGCCGAGCTTGGCCTTAACCCGAAACTCGCGAAAAGGGCAGGCCTTCTTCATGACATAGGCAAGGTGTCCGAGGAGGAGCCTGAGCTGCCTCACGCTTTGCTTGGAATGAAGCTGGCTGAGCAATACAAGGAGAAGCCTGAGATCTGCAACGCCATAGGAGCGCACCATGAGGAGATAGAAATGACGTCAATCATCTCTCCTATAGTCATGATCGGTGACGCGATTTCCGGAGCCCGTCCCGGCGCCCGCCGTGAGGTTATCGAGTCCTACATCAAGAGGCTCAAGGGAATGGAGGATCTTGCCGCTGCGTATCCGGGTGTGACAAAGAGCTATGCGATCCAGGCTGGCCGTGAGTTGCGTGTGATTGTAGGAGCCGATGAGGTCAGCGATGACCAGGCCGCGAGACTTTCCGCGGACATAGCCCAGAAGATCCAGGAGGAGATGACTTATCCGGGACAGGTCAAGATCACGGTGATCAGGGAAACCCGTTCGGTGGCCTACGCTAAATAATCACTCTCCATTCGCAACGGAAAATGTTTTGACGCTATGACACATATTTTCAAAAAAGCTATGGCGTTGGTGGCTGCGCTCCTGCTCGGGAGCGTGGCCTCATTCGCTCAGGCCCCTGACGCCACCGCAAAGTGGTCTGTCACAAGCAGGCATGTCTCAGACAACGTCTTCGAGCTGACATTCAAAGCCGCCATCGAGGACGGATGGCACATCTACACTGTAGACCATGCCGACAATCCGATAGTGATTGAGTTTGCGTCCAATCAAGGATATTCATTGGTCGGAGGCCTTGTCCAGGTGACAAAACCATCGGATTATAAGGGAGAAGAGGTTTTCTATGACTCAGTGACCCTGACCCAGAGGGTTGAATTGACCGGCGTGGAGGCCGTGGTCGCCGGAGAGGTGACTTGGAGCGGATGCAACGACCGGTTCTGCGCAGCTCCTGAGTCCTGGGAGTTTTCAGTGCCGCTCAAGGCAGAAGCCCCAGTGGCAGCCGGTTCGGCAACGGATGAGTCTGGAACATTGTCTCCTGACGAAGCCAAGAGCGTGGGCTCTCTGTGGGCCCTTATCGTCGAGGCCATCCTCTGGGGCTTCGCGATGCTGATGACCCCGTGCGTGTTCCCGATGGTCCCGATGACGGTGTCGTTCTTCATGAAGCAGTCCGCGACCGCTGCCGAGGGACGTTTCAAGGCTTTCGTCTACGGTCTGTTCATTGTCCTTCTCTACACTGTGCCTATCAGCGTGGTCATCGGCCTGACCTGGATCATCGGCGGCAACACTGTAACCGCCGACATATTCAACTGGCTTGCGACACATTGGCTGCCGAACCTGATATTCTTCATTGTGTTCATGGTTTTCGCCGCGTCTTTCTTTGGCGCCTTCGAGATCGAATTGCCGTCAAGCCTTGCCAACAAGAGCGACGCGAAGTCCGGCGGCAAGGGTTTAGGCGGCATATTCTTTATGGCGCTGACCCTTGTGCTTGTGTCATTCTCATGCACCGGTCCGATTGTCGGCACGGTCCTGATCAAATCCACGCAGGGCGAGTTCTGGACACCGATGGCCACGATGCTGGCGTTCTCCGTCGCCTTCGCCCTGCCGTTCACTGTACTGGCGATGTTCCCGTCACTTCTGAAGAAGATGAAGAGCAAGTCGGGCTCGTGGCTGAACAGCGTGAAGGCCGTGTTGGGCTTCATCGAGGTCGCCTTGGGTTTCAAGTTCCTCAGCGTCGCCGACCAGACCTATCACTGGGGCCTGCTTGACAGGGAAGTCTATCTGGGAATATGGATCGTCACGTTCTCGCTTCTCGGCTTCTACCTTCTCGGTAAGCTGCGTTTCAAGAATGACGATCCGGTCGGGCATGTCTCCGTGCCGAGACTTGGCCTTGCGATTGCCGTGTTCACATTCGTGGTCTACATGATTCCTGGAATGTGGGGCGCACCGCTGAAGGCTCTCTCGGGCTATCTTCCTCCGATGGAGACCCAGGATTTCGTGGTTTACAATCATGCGGATTCTCCCTCCGGGCGCTCCGTTCCGCCGGCCTGCGCCGTTCCCGCTGGCCAGGGGAACGCGGCCCCTTCCGCAAGTGTGCCGGTCCGGATGTCGGAAACTCCTTCATACGGAGAGAGATACGGCCTTAAAATGCCCCTTGGCCTGACCGGCTACTTCACCTTGGAGGAAGGTCTCGCGGCGGCGAAGTCAAGCGGAAAGCCCGTTTTTGTTGACATCACAGGCCACGGGTGCGTCAACTGCCGTGAGATGGAGCAGCGGGTCTGGAGCGATCCAAGGGTGCTTGACATCCTTCGGAATGACTATGTCATTGTGGCTCTCTACGTTGATGACAAGACCAAGCTTGATGAGGCGGACTGGCTGGTCACGCCGGAGGGCAGGACACTCAATAGGATCGGGCGTGTCAACGCCTACATGGCGCGCACTCGTTTCGGTGTCAACGCCCAGCCGAATTACGCCCTCCTTGACGCGGATGGCAACCTGCTTGCGCCTGTCCGTGGCTATGACCTGTCTGTGGACGGATTCTTGGATTTTCTCAACTCAGGGCTGAAAAGGTGAGTCCCGTCAGCGCTGCCTCATGTTCAGCGTGGTCATGCAGCAGGGGCCGGAATAAAACACTGTTCCTTTTCTGAAAAGTTCCTGAAGCTCAGGTGCGGTCTCCAGTCCTGAGGTGCTCGTGATGATTGACAGTGGCTTTCCCGAAGCGGAGGCCGCTTCCATAAGACGTTCAGTATCTTTGCCGTAGTCGGTGATCTGGCGGCCGATGTACGCATCGATGTTCTCCGGCCTGTGGAGGAAGACGGTCGCCACGTCGGTGCCTTCCGGAACCTTCGAGCAGATGGCGCCGTAGCCGATGTACGGATTGATGTCCTTTATTACGGCGGAGGCTGAGAAAACTGCCAAAAATAGACCCGCCCCCATAAGAAGCGCGGGAACATTCCAAACCTGGCGTTTGACAAGGAACCATAGTCCAAGAATATTCGCCGATGTCAGAAGGATGACGCCGTTGACGGTCGGAGCTTCACGTGCGAAAGGATATTCAATCAGAAGGTCCTCCACAGCAGGAACAGTGATGGCTCTGAAAAGAATCAGCAATGTGGCCAAACCGATGATTGTGAATATGATAGAGAATATTCCGACCGCCAGTCGCATCCACCCCCGCTCTCCTGAGCGGCCAAGTACGACCGGAAACAGGTAAACGCAGAAGGGGAGGACAGGCACAAGGTAGATCGGCAGTTTGGAACTGAAGGAGGACAGCATCGTCACGGTGGAGATGATCGTGCAGAGAAACAGGATCTCAATGTCGGAACGCGCGGGTGCATATTCCTTTGCATGCATGCCGATGTCTGCCTTTTCGCCCTCTGCCACGTTCGGTTTCTGCAAAAGGTTGACTCTGCTTGCAGGCAGCAGTGAGGTCGCGAACGATCCGATCAGCAGCAGGCTGTACGGTGCCAGGCACCAGACGATGGCCACGAGATAGAACCAGAACGGTTTGGCGTGTGTGAAGGCGTTTACCGCCCGTCCGACAGTCTGCTTGACAAGCAGGTTGTCGATGTACTCCGGGCCGCCTTCCAACCACACGCATGACAGCCAGACGGAGGCGAGACCTGCAATGATGCCCCAAGTCTTGAACCCAAGATACTTGCCGAAGCCTTTCCAGTCACGTTTCACAGCGAGGAACACCGCGATCGTGAGGGGCGGCATCAGAAGCCCGACCGGCCCTTTGGTGAAAAGCGCGAGGAATATCCAGACGGGAAGCATCACCGAATCTGATCTCCGGGTGTCATTCCCGGAGTACATCCTGTAGAACGTCCAAAGAGCCAGCACGATGAACAGGCACATCAGCATGTCCATCCTCAGCACTATCATCGTCCCAAGGAACATCACGCAAGTCAGAGTCATCCCCGCCAGTGCCATCCTGTCCATCACAGGCTTGCCTTTCATCACCCACTTGTCCATTGTCCCGACGATGCCGAACGCCGGAATCAGCGAGAACATCGACAGGGCGAGGCAACTGTGATGCCCGAACAGCAGCCTGCACAGCATCACTATCCAGAAATAGAGCGGTGGCTTGTCGGCGTAGGGGAGCCCGTGGTTGTAGAACGCGAAGATGTGTCCGTCTCTGAGCGCCTCGTCCGCTATGCTGAGGTACCTCAGCTCGTTTGACGGCGTGAAATCCCTTGTCAGCATCATCGGGAAAAGGCAGACGAAGGTGAATGCGAAGACCGTCATCATCGGATGGCGGGTGAATTTGTTGCCTTCAGGTAGATTGATTTTGCTGTCTCTCATCTGATCTTTCTGTTTTACCTGTTCCAAGAATGAGATTCCTGATGTAGACGATGAATCCTGACAACTGTCCGAGGATCAGCACCGGATCTCGCCTGATTATGCCATAGATCATGACCATTCCGGAGCCGATCATGCTGATGACCCAGAATCCTGCCGGAATGACGGAGGCGTGCCTCCTGAGGGAGAAGAAGAATTGGTGGATGAATCTGAGCGTGAACATCAGCTGGCCTATGGAACCGAACACCACGAGCCAGACGGGAATGTCCTCATTGCGGAAGAAGTTCTTTGAATATTCCCGCGCGTCGCTAAGCAACAGCATCGCTGCCACAAACGGAAGGGCCGGCAGCAGGATCTTTGCAAGTGTCTTCATCCGGCTCCAGATCCCGTTGGCGTTCAGGTTCCAAAGATAGATGAAATAGGCGACGAACTGCCCGAGGATGATCGAGAAATCATTCCGCAGGACTCCGTAGACGAACATCAGGCAGGCTCCGATCACGCTGAAGATCCAGTAGGACACAGGAGAGACCGACCTGCGGGCCATTTCGGATTTCAGCCACTGGAGCGCTGTCCTGAGTCCGAAGAAGACTTGGGCGGAGAACCCGATTGTGAGAGTCAGCCAGGCGGGAACGTTGTCAAACATATTCCAATAGATTAGTTCCGCTCGTCATCGACATTGCCCTTGCCCACGGAGTAGTTGATGTACCGCGGCTTCATCCAACGGTACGCGAAGCAGTCCGCCAACGGTCCCCAGAGCCTGTTCCAGAGGTGGAACTTGGACGCGCCGGCCGTGCGGGGGAAATGCCTTACAGGCACCTGCCCGAAACAGCCTCCTTCCTGAAGCAGGATAAGCGCCGGCAGGAACCGGTGCATTCCCTTGAACATCGGGATCTTCTTGGCCGCGTCCGTGCGTAGGATCTTCAGGGGGCAGCCGGTGTCCTTGGCTCCGTCGTGGGTCATCATATTCCTGAACCCGTTGGCTATTTTGGACTGGATCCGCTTGAACGCCGTGTCCTTGCGGTCCGCCCTGTAGCCGGTCATCATGGTGTGCTCCTTCATTCCGTCCAGCAGGAGATTGAAATCCTCCGGAGTGGTCTGGAGGTCCGCGTCCATGTAGCCGACATATTCAGAGAAGGAATAGTCGAACCCGGCCTTGATGGCGGCGCTGAGGCCTGCGTTCCTCTTGAAGCTGATGTAGAAGATGTCCTTGTCGCGGGAGCAGACCTCTTGGATCAGTTTCAGGCTGCTGTCTTTCGATCCATCGTCCACAAACAGCGCGCACGTCGGCACCTTGCTGTGAGGAATGAACTCAGACAGAGCCTTTTCCAGATTGCGGATGTTGTCCTCCTCGTTGAAGACAGGCACCACGATGGTGAGCGAGTATTTGGAAGTTCTGTTCATTAGCGCGTTTGGCGTTGATTGGGTTTTACATTCTTTGTTAGACATTGCTGCTCCTGTCAGGTTTAACGCGACGGAACATATTTGTCGGTTTCTCTTTGTTTTTTTATGATCGATTCCTATATTTACTGCGAATTTAACAAATTTATCGCCAGTCATGAAAACCAAGAATGTAATGCGCCTGCTTGCCGGCGCTCTTGCGTTGACATTGTTGTCATGCGAGAAAGAAGACAAGACGGTTGAGGTCGAGAGCATAGCCTTCCAGGAAACTTCTCTAACATTAAACATCGGGCAGAGCGCCTCTCCGGTGGTGACAATCCTCCCTGAAGACGCCACGGACAAGACTTACATCCTTGTCTCCGATGACGAGTCGGTCGTTAAAGTCTCAGGCGGTGAGGTGACGGCGGTGGCTTCAGGCGAAGCTGTCGTTACTGCCAAGGTTCCGGACGGAAGTCTCGGCGCCGAGTGTAAGGTGACTGTTGTTCCGGAGGGCTATTCCTCTGATTATACGTCTCTTGATTCGGCCACCGGCTATTTTTACGGTGACTACTATATGGCCGCGACCGACAACAGCTGGACCTATTTCACCTCCGGAAGCGTTGTCTTCAATGAAGGCGCGTTCTCAGGCAAGGGCACAGCTCTTTTCCTTGAGCTTAACGCTCCCAAGTCCGGAAACAAGACCGTGACGGCTGGCACCTATGTGGCTGACGTGACCGGTGACATGCCAGAGTTCACGTTTGTCAAAGGTGAGGACTTCGGCGCTGACGGGCTTCAGGGGACGTTCGTCTACGACAGCGAGGCCGAGGGCGGCTACCTTGTAGTCAGCGAGGGAACGGTCACGGTCAAATCCGAGAATGGTGAATATGTCATCACAGCCTTCGTCAAGGCCGGCGGCAAGGCCTATTCGTTCAGGTACAAAGGGGCTGTCGCTCTGAAGGATTACTCAAAGGACTACGACAAGTACAAGGTCGTCCAGATGAAGAACCTCTCGCACGGTACCCTGGACTACTACGGGACATCGGTCTACGGCAAGACCGGCACTGACTATTCCGGCTGGACCATCTATCTTGGTGACAAGACTATGGATTTCGAGAACTATGAAGGAACCGGGGAGATGCTGATGCTCGACCTCAACACGGCGTCAAGCTGCACCAGGGCCGTTCCTTCAGGTACCTATAAGGTCATGTATGCCGCTGACAACGCCCATTTCCAGCCTTTCACAGTCGTGCCGGGATTCACTAACGGCTCTTCGGTCCTGGGAACTTGGTACGCTTTGGACTGGGAGCAGGTCTACGCCGCCAATGTCGGTTGGGTGAAGGTCACAAATGAGAATGACAAGGTCTACACGATCGACTTCAAGTTCCGTGACGACACCAACGAGGCCTATTTTCAGGGGACCTACAAAGGTGAGCTCACTTACGGGGACTACAGCGAGTAAAGTGCTTCCAAATGAGGTCTTGGATCCTCTTGTCCGGTGAGAGTGGAGGGCGGACGAAGAGAGTTGGCCGGAAGGTTGCGTGTTTAATAAGCGATGGGACGGATACGGCTGTACGTGTGCCCTGGCCTGTAGCCGTTCCCTTTGTCCCCGGGCGCGGCGTCCTCACGCAGATACCCGCGCCTCTGGGCCACGATCATGCCCTCAATCATCATCTCAAGCAGGTTCTGAAGACCGTTTTCCCTTTCCGCGTGCTTGCATAATACCTCGGAAATTTGTTCCTTTGTGAAATCCATAAGTCTACGTTTTTTTTTGTTTGTAGTTTTTTTTGCTTTTACAAATCTAAAGAAATCCGTAGACTTTTTTTAGTTCATCTCAGATACACTTTTTGAAACAGTATCGTTGTCCCCGCTGATGTACGTCCGCATCGTGGTGAGTAGCCCAGGAATGAGAAAAAAAGGCCTGGCGGTCATCAAAATACCGTCAGGCCTTTTTAGTATACAGCGCTGTCTGCCCGGCCTGTATTATGATTCGCAGGCCGCCTAATAATGTCTACTCCTTAACGCAGCGGACACTCATGCCCTGCGAGCGGGCATCCTTCATCACCTTGTACATCCTCTTGTTTTTCATAATGCCCATATACTGGCCGTAGGCCACCGGGCTTGTGGAAGTCGCTGACTTGACGGAAGCGGTCCCGAACCAGACACCGGCGTAGGGATTGGCCTCGGGGTTGTCAAGGCCGCCTGAGGCATAGACCCTTGTACCTGTGCAAGGGAACCACTGGTCTTTGTCGATCGCTCCGCGGTTCGTTGGATCCCAGGTCATATCCGTGAACTTCATCCAAGCGTACGGAGTGTTGCCTTCAGCGTCGCTGACAGGAACCTTGTAGCCGACTGGGCATGGGTCGTAGATTGTCTTCTTGCCGGAGACGCCTCCCCAATAATCGTCGTCTGAGACATCCACCCAGTCTTTTGTGATGTAGTCACAATCATATTCAGGATTGCCGCTCTCATCGACATTGCCGTTGGCCTTGTAGGTCATGGCGAAGAAAGTGGCCGGCTGCCGGATTGATTTCTCGATTGTTCCGTGGTACTCGGCTAGATCCTTTATCTTGGGTAAGGTCTTGCCTTCGATGTCGTAAAGTGTCCTCTCACCGTCTTCCACATAGCTGTAGTCTTCATTCTGGATAGTGAACGCGCAGGCTCCAGGGAACGGATCCTTGCGGCCCCACTGGTAAAGCATCCCGAAGTTGCCGGACGAGCCTCTGTTCATGTCGGTGGCTCCGATATTCCTGTCCATGAATGTCCACTGTGTTCCGGAAGCGTTGGCATCGGTGGTGAAGAGAGTCTTCTCCGGATCATAGTCGCAGATCCAAAGGTGCCAGCTCCAGAGTATCGTTCCGGCGGCGTCGCACACGGCGACAAGGGCGTTACCTTTAGAGTTCGCGATCTCCGCATAGGCTGTCTGAAGTTCCGGATCGAAATAAACTGTCTTTACCAGTCCTTTTGTGTCCTGCCAGATGAGTTTTGCCACGGATCCTTCTCCGGTCGGTTCTGTCTTTGAATTCCCTTTGTAGGAGGTCTCAAATGACACCACACTGCCAGGCTTTACGATGTAGCAGTTGGCGGTTCCGTTCTCGGAGAGGTTCACCGCTGCCGCAGAGATTTCTTCAGGAACATAGATTGTTTTCTCAGGTCCGTTGTCCTTGTCGCATCCCGCAAGGATAATACTTGCGGCGAACAGCGCCGCCAGCAAACTTTTCTTGTAGTTGTTCATAAAATGATTTGTTAGGAACGTTATTATCGGGGCGGAGCTATTCGACAGGCTTAACGATTCTGAAGCCGAATTTCTGGCCTTCTGTCGCTTCAGGTTGAGAACATTCCCTGGCTGCGGAGCGGCATTGCCTTGGTGATTTGTCGAAGCATCCACCTTTTATGACTCTCATATTGTCTGATGTTGTTTCAGGGCCGGCGGGATCTGTGGCTTCGGAGGCACCCAGGTCATACACATAGTAGTCGGAGCACCATTCGTAGAGATTGCCGTGCATGTCGTACAAGCCATAGGCGTTAGGCTGGTATGATCCTACCTCCGTGGTTTTGCGCAGTGCAGTGCCGCCGACGAATTTTACTCCTCCATTGTCGTAGTCATAGATATTGGTACTCATGTAATTCGCCATGGTACCATCAAGATGCTTCCCGTCGCCGATTCCGAACGGAAGGTCATCTTTCCCGCCTCGGCAGGCATATTCCCATTGAGCCTCTGTTGGAAGCGAGCCCCCGGCCCATTGCGCGAACTCATTGGCTCCGTTCCAGTTGACAAAGATGACAGGATAGTTCTCATAACCGGAGACAGGTTCCCATTGCCTCGCCTCGGCGTCGTAGTGAAGCCCCCAGTCGTAGGAACCGTAGCTTTCTATAAGGAGTGCGGTCTTTGTTGTGGTTGACTTTCCATCCTCACCGACCCCGGTGTCGTTGAGGAACTTGGCGTACTGTGCGTTCGTCACCTCGTAAATCCCGATCTGGAAAGGCTTTGTGATTGTCACCTTGTGACGTGTCTCACCGTTCAGCCTGCTTGGCTCTTTAGGAAGTCCTTCGGTCTTGCCGTCCGGGCTTCCCATCCAGAATGATCCGGCAGGAATCGTGACGAACTTCATGTCCACTTTTTGTGCATCCTCGTACACCATTATGTCGCACTCTCCGTAGTGGGCCTGAGGCCACAGGGTGGATTTCGCCGTGATCTTGGCGTTGCCCTTGGCCTTGGCCTCGACCAGGCCGGTCCCGCTGACAACAGCCACAGACTCGTCGCTGCTCGCCCAGATGATCGTGTCATCGTTGTCCGCCGGGCTCACGGCGGCCGGAACCTGCCATGTCTCTCCGACTTTCAAGGACTTGGAAGCCTCCTCGCACATAATGAAATCCACCGGCCTCGGCTTCGCTGTGACAGAACATTTTTCTGTCTTGTCACCGGCCGTGACCGAAATCTCGGCGACCCCTTCCTTGGCAACCGCTGTCACAACACCTTCCTGGCTGACTGTGGCGATCTTGTCATCACTGCTGCTCCAGACCAATGAATATTCCTCCAAAGCCTCAGCAGGTGCCACGCTTGCCTTGAGCTTGATCTCTTTTGTGCGGATCAGGTCAAAGGCTTTCACGGCCTCGCCGGTCTCGTCGTCCGCGTACGAGATGACGATTGACTCGACAGGAACCGGTATGACAGTGAGACTGCAGACGGCTTTCTTGCCGCCGGCCTCGGCCGTGATGTTCGCTGAACCCACGGTCAAGGCCTTGACCAGACCTGTCTGATCAACAACGGCCACAGACTTGTCGTCACTTGACCAGATGATGGTCTTTTCCAGAGCGTTCTCAGGAAGAACTGTCGCGGTAAGTTGGACATCATGGCCTTTGACCACTGAAATCTCGGTCTTGTCAAGGACGACTTCCTTGACCGACCTGTCCTCCTCTTTTGTGCAGGCGACCGCCAGCAGACCTGCCGCCAGCAGCGCGGAAAAAATAAGTTTTCGCATAATTTGCAAATAATAATACCATTGGCCTCTATGTTTTTTAGAGGCATGACTGATTTGTGAATATTTTACAGATAAAAAGTTGCTCATACAGTACACGACGGTACCGCATGCGGACTTTTTTCGCAGTTTGTCACAAAATAATTTGTCAAGAACCTTATATACAGACGTAAAGTTAAAAAGATATTTCAGTTTCCTGACACATTATTTTAAGAAAATCGTTTTGCGCGAATGAGACCGGATGAGTGTCCTGGTCCTACAACAGCCGCTTCACAACCTTGAAAAACTTGTACGGCATGTACCTGAACGGCAGATCCGGCCACGCCGGTGTGGTGACGACGGCCCGATAGTGCGTGAACGCGTCGAAACTGCGCTTATGGTGGTAGCTGCCGAGGCCGGAGTTTCCGACCCCTCCGAACGGAACGTTCTCGTTGGCGATGTGCATTATCGTGTCGTTGATGCAGGCTCCGCCGGAGGATGTGTGGCGAAGGACGTGATCCCCTTGGCTTCCGAAATAGTACAGGGCCAGCGGCTTTTCCCTTGATGTCACGAACGAGATGACCTCGTCGATGTCCTTGAACGTCTGCACCGGGAAGATCGGCCCGAAGATCTCCTCACGCATCACCGGCGCGTCCGGCGAGACACCGTCCAGAACGGTCGGCTCGAAATACCTTTCATCCCGCTTCGTGTGTCCGCCAAAAACGACCCGCCCGTCTTTAAGGTAGCCCTCAAGGCGGTCGAATGCCTTGTCGTTCACGATCCTGACAAAGTGCTCCGTTTTCCGGGGATCCTCCCCGAGAAGAGCCTTGAAATTGATTTCCAGTTCTTTGAGGAACTCGTCCTTGATGTCCTCGTGAAGCATCAGGTAGTCCGGTGCGATGCAGGTCTGCCCGGCGTTGAGACTCTTGCCCCAGGCTATGCGCTTCGCGGCCACCTTGATGTCGGCATCCTTGTCCACGATGCACGGGCTCTTCCCGCCGAGTTCCAGCACGACAGGCGTAAGGTTCTTCGCCGCCGCTCCCATCACGATCCTTCCGAGCGCCGGGCTTCCGGTGAAGAAGATCAGATCCCAGCGTTCCTCCAGCAGGGCCGAGTTGACCTCGCGGTTGCCTTGGACGACGGCGACATATTCATCGCTGAAAGTGTCTTCGATCATTTGCTGTGTTACTTTGGAGACGTTCGGGACATAAGGCGACGGCTTCAGGACCGCCGTGCAGCCGGAGGAAATCGCTCCAACCAGCGGAGTGAGAAGCAGTTGCACCGGGTAGTTCCACGGCGAGATGATCAAAGCTGTGCCCAGCGGCTCGCTGATGATCCTGCTCCGCGACGGGAACATCTTCAGCGGAGTCGCCTTCCTCTGCGGCCTGCTCCATTTCCGAATGTTATGAATATGCCCGCGTATCTCTCCCAGAAGTATGCTGACCTCAGTAAGATAAGCCTCCTCATATGACTTGTGAAGATCCGTCCAAAGCGCCTCGCACAGCGGCCTTTCCCATTTGCGCACAGCCGCCTCGAACGCCTTGAGCCGCTCAAGCCGCCATTTCACGTCAAGGGTGGCCCCGCTCCTGAAAAAGCGTTCCTGCCGCCCCCTGATCTCCTTTATCCTCTCAATCGAAGTGTTTTCCAACATCATGACGCTTTATGAATATCCTGCCTCAAAGGTAGTGATTTCCCCTTGATATCCAGCGACTCTTTCTGAATATTCCTCCTTCCGGTGAAGTGGTCCATCACGCTGTAGACCCCGAAGCATCGGCCGAAGATGAAATCGAAGACCGCGAGCGGTAATATTCCTTGCCAGAACCTGATGAAGTGGTACGGGAACGGGATCCCCTTGAAACTTTTGCCTTTCTCTATGGCTTTGATGACCTTTTTCGCCACGGCCTCCGGCTTCAGGATAGGGAATATTCTGGACTGCACTCCGTCGAACATCCCCGTGTTTATGAAGTACGGGGCGACTGACATGACCTTGACCCTGCTCCTAGCCATCTTCAACTCTATCCTCATCGACTCCGTCCAGCCTATCACCGCCCATTTGCTCGCGCAGTAGACCGACATTTTAGGGACTCCGAGCATTCCTGCGGCGGAGGCGATGTTGCAGACGCACCCGCGGTCTCTTTTGATCATATCCGGAAGTACCTGTAAAGCCACCAGCATCGGTGCGGTCGCGTTGATGTCCATCGTCAGGCTGATGTCCTGGACGGTCTGTCTGTCGAATGTGTTGTTGCCTCTGACGATTCCCGCGCAGTTGATGAGGACATCCACCTCTCCGACCTCGCTGACAACCCTTGAATATGTCTCCGCCACTATGTCCGCGTCCGCGCAGTTGACCAGATAGGCATGGATTCTATCCTTATCGCCGCCGACGTTTGTCTTGGCTCTGTCTGAGTTGTTCTCGTCTGATTGGCCGGCACAGCTGCCCGGTGTTCCGGAAAGTTCGATCTCCGTCCTTCTGATGTTGTCCGGATTGACGTCCCAGATCACCAGATCAGACACTCCTTTCTCCAGGCAGATACGCCCCATGATCTTGCCTATCCCGGAAGCGCCTCCGGTGATAAGCACTGTTTTTCCTTTCAAGTTCATATTCTGTACAACTAACCAACCGGCTAACCAAGCGGTAAAAATCTTTGCCGAATCTGCTGCGACTTGTTTACTGCCGCTTGTTCACCACACAAAAGTATATTCTTTCAACCGATAAACAATAAAATTCGTCCTTTTGAAAAGAATTTCAGGCTTTGCATCGCAATATTTCCACTTTATGACTACCTTTGCCGAATGGACACGATGAACAGAGAGATGCTGCGCCTGGCTCTGCCGAGCATTATGGCAAATCTTACCGTGCCGCTTGTCGGGATGGTGGACATTGCCGTGGCCGGACATCTGGACGCTTCCGCAGCGGCTTTGATCGGCGGGATTTCGGTCGGATCGCTGATGTTCGACATGCTGTACTGGAACTTCGGTTTCCTGCGCGCCGGCACCGGCGGAATGACCGCCCAGGCTTTCGGCAGGCGGGACCGGGACGACTGCGCAGGCAACCTGGCAAGGGGAGTCGGGCTCGCGTTCATCATCGCGATCGTCCTTCTGCTGATCCAGTGGCCGTTCCAGAAACTGATCTTCCTCTTCGTCGGTTGCTCCGAAGAAGTCCGTTCGCTTGCCCTTGAATATTTCTACATCCGCGTCTGGGCAGCCCCCGCGACCCTCAGCCTGATGGCGTTCCGTGGGTGGTTCATCGGGATGCAGGACACGTTCAGCTCGATGCTCACGGACTTGATCGTAAACGGCGGCAACATCCTGTTCAGCATACTCCTTACCTTTGGAATTCCGGGAACCGGATTCGATGGTCTGGGCTTCAAGGGAATAGCCTTCGGGACAGTCGTGGCGCAATACTCAGGGCTCCTTTTCGCCTCCAGCCGTGCCGCGCTGAAGTTCAGAAACGTCTTTGAAGGCATTTCATTGATAGACCTCAAGTCCGCTTTTGACGGTGACAGGGTCAAGAGGTTTCTCTCCGTCAACCGAGACTTGTTCATCCGTTCGGCCTGCCTGATAATAGTCTATCTGGCGTTCACCTCCATCTCCGCCCGTTTCGGAGACGTGTTGTTGGCATCCAGCTCGATAATGCTGAAACTTCTTCTTGTATTCTCCTATTTCACAGATGGATTCGCCTTCGCCGGTGAGGCGCTGACGGGGAAATATGTCGGCGCGCGGCAGGTCAATCAAGTCAGAAAGACCGTAAGGTACACCTTCGCATGGAGTATGGGCATAGGAGTCTTTTTCGTTTTCATCTATGCTGTCTGCGGGATGTCGATGGTCCGCCTTCTGACATCGGACGGCATCGTGGTCGAGGCGGCCCGTGCTTTCATTCCGTGGCTGATCTTCTTCCCGTTGATCAGCTGCCCGGCCTTCACCTGGGACGGCATCTACATCGGCGCCACCGCCACCAAGGCGATGCGCGACTCCAACATCGGCTGCGTGACCGCCTTCTTCACCGTCTGGTTTCTCGGACATTTGCTCCTGCCCCACAAAGGAGTAGCTGACGCCCACCTCCTCTTCGCCGCCTACTACTCCCACCTCATCTACCGTTCCCTCTACCAGACCATTCTCTACCAGAAGTCAATCCTGAGACCTCTCCTCAGACCACACCCGAGACCGCTCCTCTGACCATTTCTCTGACCATTTCTCTGACCACACCAGAGACCGCTCCTCTGGCCGTTCCTCAGACCACTCCTGAGACCGCTCCTCTGGCCATTTCTCTGACCACACCCGAGACCGCTCCTCTGGCCGTTCCTCAGACCACTCCTGAGACCGCTCCTCTGGCCGTTCCTCTGACCGTTTCTCGTCCGCCTTATTTCCCTTATTTTCTCCATGCACGCTCCTTGTCTATTCAATTCTCATTTCCTTTTCATCACTTCTCCTTCCCCTCATTCCTTCCCCTCATTCCTTCCCCTCATTCCTTCCCCTCATTCCTTCCCCTTATTCCTTTCC
>ERZ808262.92-NODE-92-length-74708-cov-15.251390_pt1 | contig 74708 bp, 74 predicted proteins | sample MGYA00520895_ERZ808262 | MGnify/ENA primary metagenome ERZ808262 (study PRJEB31516, sample SAMN03275588) | gut metagenome | biome: mammalia-associated habitat; material: feces | host: Papio cynocephalus | place: Kenya | collected 2012-08-02 ...
AAGCCTCCTATTAATTAATTCGATACATTTCATGTGAACTAAATGGGGTTCAGTTAAATTAAAAAAAATCAAACGTTTATAACCTCAATGCCTAAAAGAAACAGTTTTAATACAATTTAGCACCCCTACTTGTAATCGTGTAAAGTTTTAGCACCCTTTGTATTAAATCGTGTAATTTGTTAGCACCTTATATAAGTTAAAGATGACCGTCGCCTGTCACCTTTTTTTATTTTAATCTAGGAGGTTTACAAGTATCTTACTTACTTGCCTCCTTCTCTAAATTTTTAGCTAAATTTGTATATTCATAATCATATTTGCAATAAGAATAGTTTTCAAAATCCAAATCTGGTTCTCTATCTTTTGCCTCTGTGTTGATATAAACCAATTCATTTATAAACAACGCATCATCTAAATCACAATTGAAATTATCAAAATTTATTGTTTGTGCATTTAGATACATATCTTGTTTTTCATCATAGCAATTAACTTGATAACAAATGTCATACATTAAAATATACTTCATAGGTTTAAAATAACGTTTAAGATAAGTATTTAATAAAATGCACTTATCAAGAAGTTTTGAGTTATCTTCTTTCAATGACATATTATAATTTTTAACAATTATTCTTGTCTCACTATTACGATAGTCACTTGACATTGAATATGAAATATTCTCTTCATCAAAGAATTTCTCAATGAAATCAATAACAGCTGTATTAGAAACATTTTGTAATCTTATCAAAACTGATCCAACAAATCTTGATTTATTTTGGATACCTTTTAATTTCTTAAAGAACCTGATACCAGCTGCAGAATCCATAAAGTTTATTGAATCATCGTTTTCAATATTCTGTTTTCCTTCATTTGAGCCATTAGATATTTCTCTAATCTCATAATGATTTTCAACCTTTAAAATTTCAAACTTCTTTCCATTAGCATTAAAAACTGGAAATTTGTCTGCTTTTTCATCATTAGTTGAAATATGGCAAATTATTAAATTATAATCAGCAGTCTTGCCACCCCTGCTTTGTGGAAGGATATGATCAACATTCCATCCAAATTCGCTGTTACGATTATTGTAAGCACCTTTAACAATTTCACGTCCAGTAAAATCTTTTACCTTTGTGGCCTTGCCATAGAACTTACTCCAAAGTCGCATAGCGGTCTCCTTGTTTAAATCCATAGATTTTGTGTTTGTCTTTTCCATATTAAAAAATTCAGAAAGACACTTTGACCTCCTATATTATTAAGTCAATCCGACAAAATCATGTGACCAGCCATAGGGCGACCTATTGCTATCAGCCTCAAAGGGCAATCCTCATAATAGCGTTGCAGAAGATTAACTAGTCAGCTTTCATAGAAAGTTATCAGTTTCATCGAATTGCATATTAATTTTACTTTAAAAAGTTGTTATTGTCAATGAAGACAAAAAAGCCCATTAGTATTAACCAATGGACTAACTACTATAATGTTATTTCTTTTCCGCCTTTAAACTTGAATTGAATTGTACCATTATGAAATAATCCAATAGCATAATCGACTGCTTCTTTTTCTGACATTCCAACTGAGCTAACATAATAATCTACAAGGTGGTTCATTCCTCTTAGGCCTGTTCTATTTTTCTCACACATCTCAAATAAAGGAATTCTCTCATCAGGTAAAACTTCAAATTCATCAACTTCAGGTATCAAGGCACATCCACCCCAAGTTCCATGAATTTGATTTGCATCATCAATTAAGATAACTTTTCCAACCTTACCTGAATATTCAGGTTCACTTTTCATATTTTTTATTTTGATATAACATCCAGCTTTTAATTCGGCCATGTTTACATCCTCCTTATTCGTGTTATATTAATCACTCTAAAAACAATAAATATCAACTTGAAAGTAAAATAAAAGAGCAGCTTTTTATACTACTCATTTTGAATTAAGCCAACTTAACAATTCCTTCTTTGAGTCTGTTTTAAATATTGGTTTATCCCATTGACCTAGTCCATAAACTGTATACTTACAATCGCTTCTGCAGCAATCAATTTGAATTGTAAATAATGCGTCATTTGTTTCTAAATCACAAATTCTAAATTCATCATACAATGGTCCAGTTAAAGGACAATTATTTTTAAAGAAGATTGTATTCTTTTCTAGATCAACCTTTCCGCCATCTTTTATTTTCTTTATAATTTGTCCCATTTTTTTAGTTTTATTTGCTAAACTGGAATCTCTACAAAACCAATCATACCATCCTGCCTCAATTTGTGTTTTTACATAAGGTGCATCATAAGCTCCTGTGTTAAATGCTTTTTGCCATTCACTAATTTTAATTTTTGCCATTTTGTTTTCCTCCTTGAAGGTTATTTTCTATTCCCTTCGTCGTGTATATATATCACTCTACTTGCCTTATATAGCAAGTACAAAATTGACAATTTTTAAATGAAAATCAAAATAAAAGAGCAGCTTTTTATACTACTCTTCACATAAACCAAGATATACCTTGATTATTATTCAGTTTTTCAAAATTTCAAGTTTTCAAAAATTCTGGGCCACGCATTTCTGAGGTGGGGCCGAACGGTACTTTAGCAATTGCTCGAAATTGAGACTGGGGGATGGCTATTTCTTTACTTCCTTTTCAAAGACAATATGTCCAATTGAAGCTGTTGCTCCATAAACATTTACAGTGTGAAGTCTCCACCCTTCTTTTGCATATTGATCAAGATATGCTTGAACTTTTTCATTAAAACCATTTTTTGTACTGAAAGTTAAACCAAAAGTAATGCTTTTGTATTCATATTCCATAATATTTCACCAACCTTTATCAATGAAATTATACCATGAAATCTACTTTTTTACCATATTACCATCTTCATCAAACTTATAATCTTTCTTGTCAGTAAAGCGTTCATGTTCCTTGTTGTGACATTCTTTACAAAGCAATAAAAGATTATCTTGGTTGATGCTGATTTCAGGATTATCTACATTTTCAGGAGTCAAGTGAATTATGTGGTGAACTTCAGTACCAACGTTCCCACACTTTTCACATCTTCCACCAGCTGAAGCTATCTTCATAGCTCTAGCAATTTTCCATTTATTTGATTTATAAAATCTTTCAATGGCTGGATGCTTCTTAGACATTAACCAAACCCCACTCAGCAAATTTTTCAAAACCACCGATTTTTTTAATAAAGGATCTCGCAATTTCTACAATTTCATCATAAGGTCTTCCATCAATAAATTCATCACCAATTGCACAACATAACTCAACAGGTTTATTTGTTTCTTGAGCTTTTAAGAAAGCATAAATATTAACTGACACATCAGCCTTAGATAAGTCCTTACCATGAAGTCCTCCTCCTGTTACAGAATCGCTAGGAGCGATGATCAAGACTTTTCTTTTACTATTAAATAATTTGTTAAATAGCTTCTTAGGAATAGACTCAGTCACGCTCTCAAGCACATTAGTGTTTCCACCAGATTGTTCCGCCACATTAATGCGGATGTTATGATTTTTTGTTCTCATAAATTTCCTCAAACTTTCTAGAAGGTTAAATTGCTTTTTCTCCTTCTGTGGCTTAGGCCGAACAACCAATAAAAAGTTAGGGTCAACAAAATTTTTGTTTTATCTTTTTTTCCAAAGTTTTTACTCGCTCGGATACAGTACCTTTTGTTAGGCCAAGCATCTTACACATTTCGCATTGTTTATACCCTTTAATAAATATAAGGTCATATGTTTCTTGCATTGTTTTAGGTAAAGTAGCTACAAATTCCCTAACTTCCATCTTTTTTTCACTTAACCAATTATCGCTATCAGCTTCTTTGGCTATTTGATATTGCAAGCGTGATTTATCCGAATCTTCATCACCATTTGAACCAAAGAAATCCAAACTTAATATTCTTTCTGGATGATTGTATGGGTTTGATTCCTTAGGTTGATCAGGATGGTCCATGGCCCATTGCTTTTTGTTTTCGATTTGTTTCCTTCTGTTTTTTTCATCTTCACAGTTGATGTATTTAAGGTTTGACCTTACCTCTGCATCATCACTTAAATGAAGACTTTTAATAGTGACATCTGTGATATTTTCATCGATTACTACCGCACTACCTCCAGATGCATAAATTGTTGTTGACTTACCAGGCTCAATTATTACCTTGTCACCATTATCAAAATGATAGGTATAAGTCTCCCTTTGATTAGTAAATGTTTTTCTAGTTTTCAAAATAAAAATCCTCCGAATGTAAATTTCTTTACGAAACGGAGGTTAATTACCTACTTATGGCCAACAAGGACTTTGGACGCACTTAAAGAATGGTGTTAAGACACTCCATTTCGATATGTGCAGTCCACTTCCTATTAGCTTTCTGCTTTATAAATTTGTTGCATCTTTTTCAATGTATAGGTTCGTGATTTGTACTTCATCACCCATTAAAAAATCAGCTTATTTTTGCAGCATTTTTCTTGCTACAATATATAAATAACACACTTACACAATTTGATAAATGTTAGGGCAGATACTGAAGTATCTGAGTAAAAAAGTCTAAAATATGCACAAAAATTCAATTTAAGTAAAAAAAAACACCCCTTTTTAGGAGTGCATGGTTCAAATAAGAATAACAGATATAATTTTATTGCGTTTTTTTCAAAAAAAGATACTTAAGTATTTGGAAAGTTTTTATTTTTCCATGATTTTGATAGTTTCAAGCATGATAAAATGTCAGGGCTATCTTTTAAAATATTACAAATTTCTCTTATATTACAGCGTGGTTATAATCTTAATGTTTCCATTAAAGCTGATCTAGCAATATTGGAAGGGTCGATCCTAATATTTGCTTTCGAAAGAAGGTCTTCTATATACGGAACTGATAATCTAAAACCTAAGCAAAACTTTACTATCACTTCAAATTTATAATCTTCAACTTCATCATTTATATATGCTCTAACCGTTTTTGCTGTAATATCACATAGCCTAACAACATCTTCTGTGTGGGGTCTATCATCTTCGTATTTCTTTTTAATATGATATTGCATTGTTCGTCCCGCAGAAGCTGGCATAAACTTTTTATGACTATTATAATGTGCAGTATCAGAGGTAAATTGTGATATTATAGCTCTATATTGTTCTATATCAATTGAAGCTTCATTTCCAATAGAATTACCTCTATATAAGCAAAATTTAAATTTAGAATCAGGTAGTGGTTTTGATTCACTTGATACATTAATTTTTATACAACATTGATCCACATGTAATAATCCAAAGCTATTAATTTCATAATCGGTAACGTATCTAGGATCATTTATAACTAATAAACCATTTGAATAAATTATTCGATTATTTTGAAAATCAGCTCTTATATCATCATTAGATTTTATTATAGAAATAACAGATTATTTTTCTAGAAAGTAAGTTTGATGATCTGTTAAAGAACCATTTTCAAATTTAAATGCTTTGTAATATTTACCTTCATCTTTATTATAATTTAAAATTCCATCATATTGATAATAGCCTAATTCTAGTAGTCTATATTTAACAGATTGCTTTGAAACCCCAAAGAATTCAGATAAAGATGAAATTATAGCACCTTCAATATCACCATAATCACTTTTTTTCCCAAAATTTGTCTTTAAAAATTTTGCAATTTCTCTTTCTTTTTTTAATTCAATTTTATATTGCTTTAAAAACATTTTTTTTGGCATTAAAATTTTTGGTGTAATAGAACGAGCTTGTGATTCCATCCATTTTATTTCATCATCTTCTTCGCTTGATTCTTTTTTAAAACAAACAGCACATGTTAATTTATTATCCAATAGCTGTCTTAACTCAAAAAAATTACTATGAAAAAACCAATGAACTAATTCATGAATAACAGTATTTCTAAATGGATTTTTTCCTCTTTCATATGCTTTTTGATCGCTGACTAAAATAGTGCCTCTTGGTATCATGCCATGAACCAACTGACCATTATCATAATAATCTGCTATATCATTACAAAAATAAATTTTTCCAAATGTGTCATATTCTAAAGGAGCAAAAAAACAATTTAATTTTGCCTTAGTTAAAATATCTCCAAGTGGTAGCTTCATAGGTGTTTTTAAGGCTTCAGGACAATATTTTTTCAAAAATTTAGAAGCATATTGATCCATTTTGTCTTTAGTAATAACAGGGACAAGATTTTTAGTTAACTTTTCAATAAATGGTTGTTTATCTACTTTTTCAATTTTCTTCTTTTTAATTTTAAAACCTTTAATAAAATTTCCTGAGTAATGAATGATATATCCATCTGTTTCATCATAAGTATAAATTTGATCACCATTATTAAACAATTGATAGGTGATTCTAATATAACAATCGAATTCAACCTTATTCAATTCTGATTTAGTAAACTCTATTGCTTTAATTCGTATATGTTTTATTTTACAAGTAATTTCATCTAAAATATTTTGATTTCTTTTATATTCATTAGGTAAAAATGCGTTAAATAATTCTATAAAATTACCAAGATTTTTTTCATAAAAATACTCTTTAAACGTACTATATTTTTTCATTTATTTTCCCCCTTTCAATTTTTAAAAAAATAGGGAGGACTTATATTAAATCCTCCTTAAAATTATAGTACGTCAGTTACTGTAATATTGATGAGCTAATAACTGCTTTAATGAAAGACAAAATAACTTTATTTTTATCTTCATCATTTACAATTTCATCATAAGCTTCACCATAGAATAACGAGAATAAAACAATTGGTTTAATTATTTGATTTTTAATCTTTGATATTTGATCACTTGAAGCAGATAAACCATAAACTTCACTTCTTAGTTGATCTGAATCAAGACATAATTTTATATCAATTTTTTTATTTACTTTATCTCTAGCAATATCACAAATCAAAGTTGCCTCATCAACAATAATGATATTTAAGTCTAAGCTCTTTGTTTGCATATTTTTTTCTTTATCAGGAGATTTTTCATTTTTTATTTCAAATACAATTTTTTCAGTTTCCATTGTTGTTGTATTATTTTTGAAATAAATAAACTGAATTGTATAAATTCCAGGTTTAAGAGAACCTGCATTTATAGAATATTGAATTCTACCATTCATAAAATTTCTTTGCAAATCATTAAAACATTTATCATTTAAGAATCCACTAATAATTGCTTCTTCATTAATATGCTTTTGAGCTTTAGTCGTAATAACAAATATTATATTTTCATCTTTATAAAACTCACGTTTTGACGATGTTAATTCTAAAGTAACAATATGATCTTCATATATTTCTTCTGGAGTTGGTTCAAAATGTCTACCATTTTTTCCTGGAAGGACTGTACCTGATTTTAAAAATTTGCTATATTCACTTTTTACTTGTTTTGAAACTTCATCAAGCAAATTTTGATCTATAGAAGATGAAACAGATTTTTCACCAATTATACCATTAATTTCAATTAGTTTTTGAGTTGAAGCTAATGCTTTTATAACTTTATCTAAGAAGCCTCTTGTTAAATCACTTTCAACAATTCTAGCTCTATCTGTGGTAAAAAATTTATATTTTTCTGTTTCTAAAATATCCAAATTAATGACTACTAATAACCTATATCTTAAGAAATTCAAACCAGCATTATTCAGCTTTGTATATCTTTCAGTTGTAATAGTTTGTCCATTTACTGTATATATTATTGGGTCATAGTACGCATTGAATTGCTCAAAAACTTTTTTACATTCTGATTCGCTTCCCCATTTATCTTCATCACTAGGAAGGAGTGTATAATAATCAATATTATATGTTCTATTGTTATGTTCAATCTTAATAGTTCCACAATAATCTTTTTTTACATATTTTTTTGAAGTCTTTAATTTAAGTTGAGTTCCATAAATAGATCTATTTTGCAAATGAATATTTGAAACATAACTTATTCTATTTTCTATTACTTTAACAGGTAACCCAACATTAAACAATTCGGTATTTAAATAATCTGCCAACATACCTGGTTTAGTGACTTCATTATCTCTAAATCTTTTTGAAATCTCAGCTTCAACCATTCTAACTAATGTTCCAGAGTCACTTTGATTAACAAAATCATCTAAATAATTATCATCACAAGTAAAATCATTAAAGTTTAATTCAGGGATTTGATCATTCAATGTGAAATATACATACACCATGTTTTTATAATCAATCAATTCAACCCTTTTAATTATTGTAAAAAAGAATCTATTTTTTTTCTTTGATAAAATTATTGTCGCATATGTGAAGGGCAAAGATGTTGAACCACCCTGCCCAAATGCTCCTATCAAATAAGATTTCTCTCTCGAAAGTTTATTACCATGATTAATAGATAAAATTGTACTTTCAAATTCAGAGCCTAATAACCCTGTACCTTTATCGATTACATCAAAAGTTGGCTTGTTTGATTTTGAACCATCATTTACAGCTAAAACAACTTGTCCTTCTGCATCTTTTGCAAATGACTTTTCAGCATTATCATTAATAACATCAATCATATTTTCATAATACTTTGGAAATGCTTTTTTTATTATTGCAAGTGAATCCTTAGCAGATACAATACCACATTTATTTTTTTGCTTTTCAATTACAGCATCAATTGCATTTGTTATTCTTTCTACTAAACCTTTTTCTCCACTTGTAAGTTGTCCAACATTTGAACCATTTGAACTGCTATTGCCGAGAAATTTATAATATTTCTTAATTTTTTCATAAGACAAATCTTTTTCATTTAATGATAATCCAGTATATTTTTTTAAGAAATCATCAATTTGAGATTCCTTGTAAATAGATAAAACTTCATCAATGGAAATCATACTACGTCACCTCACTAAAAACTAGCGGTCATCGTAGTCATCTTGACTTGCATAAATAATGTTTGCCAAAGATTACTGTTTTTTCCTGTTGCATTAGGATTATTTCCTAAATCACGTGACATTTGAATAGTGCTAGCGACTAAATTATTTCCTAATTCATTTAAAACAACAATAGGATCTTTAATCCATTCGTATTTTCCGTCCTTTTCTCTTACTAAAGCTCTAAAAGCACCTAAAATCGGATATATAAAACCGTTTGGAGTACTATAATCCATATCGTATTCATAAAATTTTGATTTATATTTTTCTTTACCAGGCTTCACCATTGAAACGCCAGTAATTGAGCCATATTTTTTTACACCAGTTGCTTCACCTTTATAAAATTCAGGCATTCTTGTTTCTAATTGATCGTATAATTCGGTTATTTTTGGCATGATGCTTTTCATCTTATAATAAGGATTTTGTGTTTGATCCTTTTCGTGTTTTTTATGTTCATCAATGTAATAATCACTACATGATTTTTTACTTGCATAAGAAACCAATGGCATGGGATTTAATTTATCCGTTGGATATCTATCAATATTAAATAAGTTTAAGATTGCTAAAATATCTGATACATCAATTCTTTTGATGTCATTTTGTTTATAACTAATATCGTTATAAAATCTTTCATTTCTAAAAGCATCTTTTATTAATTCAAATCTATTTTCTAGTTCAGCTATTGATTGGTCATTAACTTGAACAGATGTATTTCTCGCAGCTGCCAATTGTTCAAACATATCTTCAATACCAGTTAATACTTCAATTTTTACAAATTGTTCCCCTGCTTCTAATTGGTCACGACAATTTTTGATAATAGTATAAGTATGTCCACCATCAACATTTCCGTGAACATTTAAATCTTCGAATAAGACAGTAACAACATTCTCTTCATTGTTATATGATACAGACTTAGCAGAAAGTAAGATACCTCTATTCAATAAATAAAAATTTCTTTCCGTATGATTAGTCAATGATGCTTGAATTTTTTTTGCTACTTTCGTTTTTTCGTTTTGCATTCTTGGGTTTGTTCCCATTGGAATGTCAGTAGGTAGATCTTTAACATCACAAATTAACACATACATTTCTGGTTTGGTTTCACCCACATTATCTGATTTAATGTAAGGATTTGGAATCTTTCTAAAGCTTGAAACCTTAAACTTTAGTTCCATTTTATTATTTTTGCTCATATTTGAGTCTCCATTTCTCTGCTTCATTTTATTAGCCAAGCAGTAGCCTTAAATGCATACAGGATTACCTCATGCAATTATATTTTACAACCAATTAGTGCATATCTCAACGTCATATATAGCGTTATATACAAAAATATGATAAAATATTCAAAAGAAGGTGCTTCAAATGGCTAAGGTTCGACAAGATAAAAATAAAAACTACAGATATAAATTAGGCCAAAATATAGCTCGAATTAGGAAACAGGAGACAGGCTATACTCAAGCAGAAATGGAAGAATATACCGGAGTTTCAAGAGCATACTATGGAAGAATTGAACTAGGAACACATGCGGCAACAATTGACGTATTAATAAAAATAGCAGACGCTCTTAACGTTCCGCTTTATAGATTATTTTTAGATGAAAATGATAGACCAATTTAACGTAAAATGTGGCCTAACTCGTAATTGAGCTAAGTCGCTTTTCTTTATTAATTATTCTTTTCAAAATTCTCAACTTGATCCATTATCTTTGTAAATACTTCAGGACTGTATTGAGGTGGATACCCATTTTTTACTAAACAGATTTTAATATCTAATTTCAAAGAATTTCTAACATTTTGATTATTAAGCCAATCAGCAAATGAAGATTTAGTGTCAATGATTTCTTTAACTTTTTTAGCTAATGATTTACATTTATCATTCACAATCATTCCATCAAAAAGTTTATCTTCTCCATATTCGAAATTATATTGATCCCTTAATGAAATTAAAATATCATAGAATGCTTTTTCTTCAAAAGTTAACCCTAGTTTTCTAAAACTCTCCTTGCTTTCTTTCATTTCTTCTAAAAGTTTAAGAGCTTGTTTAGTCGCTTCTTCAATAATATCTTTAGAAGCTTTTTCTTGTGTTTCACCAGCTTCCTCTTCTGATAAAGACTTACGTCTATCGTGATATTCTTCAATTGTTTTTTCAAGCAATTCTTGGAATTTCTTTCCTGCAACTTGGTTAACTCTACCATATTCTGTTATTTCTTTTCTTAACATTTTTATAAGAATTTCTAATCTAGTAGCAGGCATTTTTATATCAGATAATTTTTCAACAAACTCAGGACTAAAAATATCTTCTTTTTCACCATTCTCTAGAATGCTTTCAACTTCAGTATATTTTAATGCTTCTTCTACCATCTTAGCAACATGCCTATTCATTACGTCAGTGTCAACATGGTCTGTTCCAGTCATTTTTCTTACAAATCCTGCAATAGCCATAAAGCATTGAGCTAACGCAGATTCTTCTTCAGATAAATTTCCAGATGGCTGACAAATCTCATATGCTAATCTCATGCGTTTAACCGTTTTTAAAAAATAAGTTTTGAATGATACTTTTTTCACGGTTGAGTTAGTATCAGAATTTAAATTTAACTCTAATGTGCTTTCAAAAACATATTCTCCTGCTTTTGCAAGTAGTTTATATCTTTCAACTGGATCACAATTAGGATTTAAAAATGGAATTAAATCATAATCATTAAATAGATTCTTTAAAATTCCTAGTTCATTTCTAAATGCTGTTGTTGCTTGCTCTACATCATCCTCAGTTGGTGCAATAGAAGAATCGCCACCATATGTTTTAAGAGCTTTTTTCATATTGTTTCTAATTCCAATATAGTCAACAATCATTCCATATTCTTTACCAGGATATTTTCTATTTACTCTACTAATTGTTTGAATAAGTATGTGCTTTTGTAATGGCTTATCATTATAAAGAAATGTCAATGATGGAACATCAAAACCAGTAATCCACATATCTACTACGATTACAATACTAAAATTAGATTTATCTTGTTTAAAAGCAGCATCAAGATCTGATGAACGTTTATCATTTGTTACTCCACCCAAATAATTATACATATCTTCAGGGTCGTTTTTTCCAACACTAGCAACCATAGCCATAAATGGCATAGCTTTTAGTTCTTTATCTTCATCAGAAGTAACTTTAATACCATCTGGATGCTTCTTTTCAATAAACCATTCTGGATATTTATTTTCAAATATCTTTAAAAGCTTATAAGCTATTTCTCTAGAAGAACATACAACCATACCCTTTTGTATTCTTTCAGGATCACTCTCACGAGATAAAACAAAATGATCATGAATATCTACAGCTAATCGTTCAAGTCTAGATGGCTCACCAAGAATTACTTCCATTGAACTCATTGCTTTTTTAGAAGCTTCTAAGTCTTCTTCAGTAGCTCCCATATCTTCACACTTTTTATAATAATCTTCAATTAACTTAATTTTTTCTTTGTCCAATAATACTTTTGCAATTCGAGGGTGATACTTAATATCAACTGTGATTCCATCCGCAACTGCTTGATCCATAGTATATCTATCGATTTCTTCACCAAATGTTTGATAAGTTTCAGCAATTGGAGTTCCTGTAAAGCCTACAAATGTAGCATTAGGGAATGCCTCTTTTAAAACTTTAGCATATGGTTTAGATACCATAGCCCTCATGTTTTCATCTATATCTTTGCTAAATTGTATAGTTCTTGATTTTTCAATTTGACTTCTATGTGCTTCATCAGAAAAGCAAATAATATTTTTTCTGTCATTAATTAAGCCTAGTTTATCATTTTCTCTATCACAGAACTTTTGAATGGTACAAATATAAAAGCCACCACTTTCTCTTACTTTCATCTCATCTCTTAATTTTTTTCTAGTCGGTACAACTTCAACTGCACCTAAATTAAGAAATTCAGTACTCTTTTTAAAAAGTTTTTCTCCTTGATTTTGTAATTCTTCTCTGTCAACAATCATTACAATTGTTGGCGATCCAATTTCAGGAATATCAGTGCATCTTAAAGCTAATTGTCTAGCTAAGAATGCCATAGTATAGGTTTTACCACATCCTGTAGCACCAAAATATGTACCACCTTTACCAGTACCATTTTGAACAGATTTAATAATACTTTGTTTTAATAATCTAGCTGCGAAGAATTGAGGATATCTACATACGATTTCAAATTCATCACCATCAAAAATAGCGTCTTTGAAAAATATATAATCTCTAAATATCTCAAGGAATCTAACAGGCGAATAAACACCTTTTACCATTGCTTGAGTTTCTTCAAAAGGAAGAGTTGAAACCTTATCTCCATCATTTACTCTTCTCCAAGCATAGAAATGTTCATAAGGGGCTCTTACTGTTCCAAGTCTAGTTTTTACTCCGTCAGATATGCAAGCAAGAGGACAATAATGTAATAAGTGAGGGATATCTCTCCAATATCTAATTGTAATTTGTTCCCATGCATCAAAGATAGTGGCATTTTGATCTGTAGGATTTTTTAATTCAATAATGCATAGAGGCATACCATTAACATATAAAATTACATCAGGAGTCCTTTTATGCTTTACTCCATTATTTATATATTCAATATCAAGTTGATTGACTACTTTAAAAATATTGTTTTCTGGCTTTTCAAAATCAATGACAGAAATATTATCAATAATTCCATCTACTTTTACGCCATCAACCATTAATCCATAAACTTTATGAAGAGTAGCAAAATCAGACTCAGCACCAATTAATCTAATTTTATCGTATATGCCTTCTATTTGATCATCTTCTAATTCAGGATGAGTTCTTTTGATAAATCCAATAAAATCATCTTTTATTAATACATCACTTATTTTTTCTCTAGAAACGTTACTTCCAAAGCAATACTTCCATCCTTCATTTTTTAAAAGGCCAACAAAAGCGTACTCATACTCTGTTTCATAATAGCTTCCATCATATTCTGTTAGTTTAGGCATGAGTTAATCCTCCTTTGCTTCTTCAATAGATCCTTTAATTAAAATTGGACATATATTTTTTATTTGTTCTTTTAATTGTTCGTTGATTTGTTTTCTTTGTTTATAAACTGTATAAATGTTAACGATATCTTGTTGAATATCCAATGATGGAATAGGCATCTTTATTGTTTTAAAGTCATCAAAGACGAAATTTTCTCTTGCACTGCCCCATGAATTATAATATCCATATCTTATAGTTTCTTTCCTACATAACCACATAAACAAATATTCAGGTAATAATTTATCTTTATTATTTACACCAAATACTTCATAAATTGGTGATACAACAAATGGTTCTTTTTTATCAGAGATAGCAGCAGCCCATATTTTCATGTGTGTTGTTGGTACGTATGCCATATCTTGAAAATTAACAATTTTATATCCTGTTAGATTTTCTTTATCTACAGAAGAACTAGCTGTAATAAATTGAAGAGAATTGGAAACACCATAGACATCTTTAATTTTATCATCAGAATTTTTATTTCGTTTTAATTCTAAATATTGCCCTATTTCTTCAACACCAATTTTCTTTTTTAAATCTTCAATATAACTATCGCAAACAAGTTTTAAATCATCTAGACCACGCTCATAGGATTTTTGATTTTCTATCATTGAAAGATATACTTTTACAAACTTCTCTTGTGTTGGAAGATCTGGAAGTTCTAGTTCAACATTACATAAATCATCCCAAGTCATTCCGTCTCTAATTGAGGAATCTGTATTAAACCAAAAGAATCTATCCCTCTCATCCGATTTAAGGTAAAGAAAGAAATATAATTCAGAAATCACATTATTCTTTTTAATTCTAAAAACTGAATAAGCAGGACTAACATGCTTAATGGTATTTGTATGATTATATGCTATAGGTAAAACCTTATCTCTACCAACGTGCATAAGATTACATGCAAAATATCTAGGCGGTACATTTTGATAGTTGACAGTATCTTCTCCTATTTGTCTTGACGGTTCAAAAAATTCTTTATCTCTATTTACCCCAGAAACTTCCATAGGATCTAATTTAGCAATACCACATTTTTGCTTCAAAGGTTCTAAATAATCACCAAGTCTAATTCTTCTTAATGCCATATCCGATACCTTCAAAAGCATCCTCAAGCATTACTTGGGACTTCTTTTCTACTTCCATTATATCCATCATTTCATTTTGTATTCTTGTCATTTCCTTTTTAAAGTCAATATCCATGTCATGATCAATAAACTCTATATATTTACTTGGAGTTAATGTCCAACCTTTATTTTCAATTTCATCAATATATACACTTCTATATAATTCAGGAACTTCGTAATGTCTACCATCTACTCCTTCATTTTGCCAATTGTGATAAATTTCTGACGCTCTAGCAATTTGATCAGACATTAAACGTACTTTCTTTTTATTTTCATTTTTAACAGGATTCTCTGTCCATGTTCTTAAATCCATAAATAAAATTTCATGTTCACGGTTTCTTTGTTTTCTACCATGATAATTTCCACCTTTTTTATTTTGATTTAAGATCCATAATGTGACACTGATATCTGTTGTAATAAATAATTATCTTGGAAGAACTATAATAGCTTCTACCTTATCATTTTGAATTAATTTCTTTCTGATTTCTAAAGTATCACTATCATTTAAAGCACCATTAGCAAGTAAAAATCCAGCGACACCACTATCAGTTTTTAAATGATAAAGCATGTGTAAAATCCATGCATAGTTAGCGTTACTTTCAGGTGGAGTTACATAATCGGCCCATCTTGGATCATCTTTAAGGTCATTGCTATACCAGCTCTTTAAATTAAATGGTGGATTTGCCATTATGTAATCAAAATATATACCTTTGTGTAAATCATTAGTAAATGTTGAGTCGTTAGTTCCACCAAGATTATGACTAATACCACGTAGGGCAAGATTCATTTTTGCAAGACGATATGTAGCCGCTTCTTTTTCTTGGCCATAAATATTAATGCTATTTAAATTTCCTTGTTTTGATTTAACAAGCTCTGCACTCTGAATGAACATGCCACCTGAGCCACAAGCAGGGTCATATAATGTTCCATCAAAAGGTTCAACCATAGACGCTATTAATTGAACTACATCATGAGGAGTATAGAATTCTCCTTCTTCCTTAGTAGCATTAACAGCGAATTCTTTTAAAAAGTATTCATATACTCTACCAATTAAATCTTTTTCTTCACCAAATTTCTTATGGCTAATTTTATTTACTTCATCAACTAACTTCTTAATATCATTTGATCCAAGATTTCTAGTAGTAAATGTTCCTTCAACAAAACATCCTTTTAATTGTTCTGAGCTATCAGCAATACTTTTTAAAGCAGTATCTAATGCAGCATTTAATTTTGTTGCGGGAGTATTAATAATAGTGCTCCATCTCGCTTCAATAGGAAGATTATATGTTCCATCTGTAAAAGTAGCATCATCAAAGAAAGCTGCTCTTATATTTTCATCATTAGGATCTAAGCCTTGTTCGATTAAAGTTTTAGAAAGCTTTTCAATACCATCATCGTACTTTTCACCGATAAATCTTAAAAACACCAAAGTAAGCATCATATCTCTTTTTTCAAAGAATGAACCTGAGTTTCTTGCAGATCTTAAAATATCTCTGCAATTAAATAAAATAGTATCAATATTTAATACATTTTCAGTTGTCTTCTTAGCCATAATTATTCATCCACCTCAATATTATACTTTTCAAAATATGGTTGTAATTTTCTTCTTGCTTTAATAGTTGGAACATATTTACCAGTTTCCCACCTATTTATAGTTGCAAAAGAAACATCTAGAAGTTTTGCAAACTCCTCCTGAGTCATCAACATTTTAAGTCTTAATTTTTTGACTGCCTCTTTATAAGTCATAAATACTCCTCATCCACATTTTTCTATTATCTTGTAGAAATTATAACATTTTTTTGCCTTTTTATCTATATGAAGCTTGGATTTTTCTCAAAATTGTCTCAAAATTCAAATCGTGTAAAATCGTGTAAATTTTTAGCACCCCTAGTCAAATCGTGTAGAATTTTAGCACCCTTGAGGTTAAATCGTGTAAAGTCAAAATAAAAAGCTGTCAATAGAACCTCTAAATGAAGCCTACTAACAGCTTGTAAAACTAACAAAATTCTATTTTTAAAGCAAAATATTGCATTTTAAACGTAAATTCTGCTATTTATGCAATAAAAAAGCCTGATAACATTGTATCAGACCTATTCTACTATTATGGTATGCCTAAGGGGAGTTGAACCCCTATCTTAGCCTTCGGAGGGCTATTCTTTGATCCAATTAAGATATAGGCACAATGGCGTTGCTAAGAGGATTTGAACCTCCGGCCTACCGCTTAGGAGGCGGTCGCTCTATCCAGCTGAGCTATAGCAACATCTTTTTTATTATAAAACATTTTATAAAAATTTACTTTAACTAAACCATTTTATTATTGAAAGGATTAATATAAAATGAAAATCATCAATAAAAAGTTAAATAAATGTTTATTATTAACATTAATTTTTCCTCTTTTAACATCTTTTGCAAACAAAAAAGACTATTTAAACCCGCGTAATGATCCTTATTATCATCGATTTGAAGATGGTGGAACTATGCCTATTTTAGACGAAGGAAATTTCTTTAATGCAGAATCTTTTGAAATGAAGAAAGGATCATTACGATTAAAAAGTAACAAAGCATTAAATTTATATGAAAATGATATATATACTTTTGTTTTCAAATTTAAGGATTGGGACAAATTAATGCAGCAAACTTCTAAAATAGAAACTGCAACATTTAACATTGGCTTTTTCACTTCACAGGCTATGCATGATCTTGTACATATTTATTTACATCATTCTGAACAAGAATTAACGCCAAAAGAGTTTTTTAATATAAACGAACAATATTTCAAAACAAAAATGGATGAAAAAACAAGAACAGCATTCGTACAATTTCAAATATTTTCTAATAAAAATTATCACATGAGAACAACAAAACTTGAAATAATTTTTAACACTGAAAATCTTGCTGGTGACTTGACTCATCCTATGCTATATAAAGGGACAATTGATGATTATAAAGGATATATTCCATACATGCATGCACCAAGTGGTTTATTAATTAATGATGATGTGGGTCCTTATAATAATGGAGATTCTATTGATGTTACTTTACCATATAAAAAAGAACAACAAGTTTCAAGCATAGATTTTTTAAACACAGTTAAGGCTTATGATCTAGATGATTTGGCTTGGAAAAATGTAGAAATAGAATATGATGAATTTACTTCTAATCAAAGAACTTTGGATAAACCACTAAAACTAATTTGTCGTTCAATAGATTCTTATAATAATGTTTCAAGATTAACTTTTAATATCACAATTAAAGATGTTGAACCACCAACAATAAATAAAAAAGATAACATTATTGAATTTTCATATAAAGAAACTCTCACTAAAGAAAAATTATTAGAAAAATTTATATTCGAAGATAATTATACAAATAATCTTGATATTGAAATAGAAGGATACGATTTTAGTAATACAGTAAATCTAATTCAAACTCACAATATCACGATTGTTGCTAAAGATACTTCTAATAATGAAACAAGATTAGCAACCTCATTTAATTTTGTAGATAATATTAAACCAGAAATAATAGGTCCAAGTAGCTTAAATGTAAATGTTAGTAATCAATTAACCAAAGAAGAGATTTTAAATATGTTTAAAGCTACTGATCAAATTGATGGAAATATAATCCCAGATTTTGAAGATGATAATTACACATCTAATAGTCATATTGTAGGAGATTATTCAATAACAATTTTCGCAGAAGATAAAGCCAAAAATCGTGCAACACATATTTTAAAGATGCATGTTACAGATACTGAGGGTCCAATTTTTTATATAAATGAAACGAAAATCACAACATTTCAAGGTGAAAAAATAGATCCTAAAAAATTATTGACCACATTAATAAATCAAGGATTACTAAAAAAACAAAATTATATAGATGCAAAATTTGTTAATGGAAACTTCAATGACACAAATAAAGTAGGATTTTATGAAACTACTTTAGAAGCAACAAGTGAAACTAATAATAAAGAATATGTAAATTTAAAAATAGATGTTATTAAAAAGAGTCAAAAAAATTCAAATGCCTTCCAGAAATTTCTCGAAAGTATTATTACCTTTATAAAAAATCTTTTTAAAAATATTTTTTAATCATTTTCTACTGGTCTAGCCTTACCCGTAAAGAATAAAGCAACAGTTCCTGGACCAGTATGAGAACCAATTGTTGTCCCAATATCATTAATTTCAATTTTTCCTTTTAATTGTGGGAATTTTTCTTCAATTAAATCAGAAACAGCTTTAGCATCTTCATGGCAGGCTGAATTAGATATATAAACTTTTCCATTGTAATTTAATCCATTATCAGCATTTTCAACCATTTTATCAACAATACGCATAATAACTCTTTTTTTAGTTCTAATTTTTTCTCTTGGAATTAAACGGCCTTTAAAATCAACATTAAGTAAAGGGCAAATATGAAGCATATTACCTAAGAATCCAGATGTTTTAGAAATTCTTCCACCACGTACAAAATATTTTAAATCAGTAGAAAAAAACCAATGATTAATATTAAGTCTATGGGCTAAAGCATAATCTCTAACTTCATCAATAGACTTTCCTTGATCTCTTAAATCAGCTAAATTATCCATTAAAAGACCATAACCAGAAGAGGCAGCTAAGGAATCAACAATATAAATTTTTCTATCAGGATATTTTTCTTGAAGAATTTCTTTAGCAGAATTTGCAGAATTAATAACTCCAGAAATCCCACTTGATAAGGTCAAATGGAGTATATCTTTCCCTGCTTTTAAAAAAGGTTCAAAATAATTACAAAATTCTTCAATATTTATTTGACTTGTTTTAGTAATAGCACCTTGTTCCATCATATGATAAAAGTTTTTCAATGGAATAGTTGTCCCAAAATCATCTTTATATTCTTTACCATCAATAAAATAATGAAAACAAATATATTTAATATCTCTTTTCTCTATATGTTCCTTAGTTAAATCAACAGTTGAGCAACAACTCAAAATGTAATTAGCCATAATTTTCCTCCTAAAATTTGGTGGAGCTAGTGGGATTTGAACCCACATAGAGTTACCTACAAGCTTCTGAGACTTGTGCGTCTACCAATTCCGCCATAACTCCATACCATAATTTTAGCATACTATAGCAAATAAGTATTTTAATAAAAAATCTATTATTAATTGTTTTATAAAATATTACTATTGTGAAACTTTATTATTTTCTTCCTTTTTTGATTTAGAAAAATATTTATTAAATGTTGGATTTTCTTTTAGTAAAACAAAGAATAAAGTATTAAATACAATTTCATAAACCAAACAATTTAAAAATGCTTTTAAAATATTAAAAGGTAAATATAAAGCAAAAATCATTGTAAAATAATTAGTTCCAAATTTACCTAAGCTTTTCTCTACTAATTCAACAGCGGCAGCATTAAAGCAAGTGGTATATTCACCAGTTAAATAAGTTGGTGTAATAAATAAATAATTAAGCAAAGTCATAAAAAGTGAATTAACTAAAACAATAAAACAATAAGCTAAAATTCTAAATTTAATTCCCTTTTTAAACCATTTAAAAACCTTAACTGATAAAAATAAACAAAATAAATATGTAAAAGAAGACAAAAATGCCGCTAATTGTCCAATATAATAAATCCCAACTGGTTGAACAAAAAGCGAAATAAGAGTTTTAATAATGGCAATAGCCAAAGCGCCCACAAAATTTGTCAAAGCGTAACCAATTAAGATTGTAATATCAGAAAACTCAATTTCAATCCATGGGGCAAAAGGATACGGAAATTTAACAAATAGCATCATTACAATACCTAAAGCAGAAAGCAATGCTACTGTTACCATCCTTACAATCAAAATATTTGAATTCCTTCTCATAAAAAAACCTCCCTACTTCAGGAAGGAATAAGAAAAATACTTCTTTCATCCAGCCTTTACTGTCGCTAGTGGAATTTCACCACTTCGAGAATAATCTTTGCGGAGTATAACCGCCGAGAGGGAATTTCACCCAACCCTGAAGCTTTTAAATATTAACATACATGTAATTTTGTAAGCAAATATAATGCTTACTTTTTATATGTATTGTGATTTTTATTGTAAAGACATTGTTTCTTTATAGTATCAATAGTTTTTAAATCAATTTCCCTAAATTCACCTTTTGGTAAATCTCCTAAATTAATTGGGCCAATTTTAATTCTTTTTAAATATTTTACATCTTTATAAATAGCTTCGCACATTCTCCTAACTTGTCTATTTCTTCCTTCGTGAATTTCAATATTAAAAATAGATTCATCCGTTGAAGTAAAAAGAACATTAACTTTACTTGGACATGTAAGACCATCTTCTAGCATTATCCCATTTTCTAATTTTTTTACATCCAAAGAAGTAAGAATACCTTTCACAGTAACTTGATAAACTTTTCCTAACGAGGATGAAGGATGAGTAACTAAATTAGCAAAATCACCATCATTAGTCATAATCAAGGCACCTGAGGTATTAATGTCTAACCTTCCAACTGGAAATAAACGTCCATATTTACTTGGTATTAAATCCTTAACAGTTTTTCTTTCTCGATCATCAGATAAAGTAGTTATATAACCAATAGGTTTATTTAAAAGTAAATAATAAAATTTCTTTGCTGTTAAAGGTTTTAAAACTTTGTCACCTATTTTTATAACAACTTGATCTTCTTCATACTTATTGCCTAAGGTATTAACAAGCTGATTATCAACATAAACTTTATTATCTAAAATAAGCTCTTCGGCTTTTCTTCTAGAACAAAATCCACGATCAGCAATGATTTTTTGTAATCGAACTAACATGAAATCTCCTTTAAATATTTAATAATTTTTTCTTTTAATTTCTCATCATTTACATGAATATTTATTTCAGCATCTTTTATACAATAGGAAAACTTAGAATCATTGATTTCGCCATTTTCTTTTAATGAACTTTTTATTTTACGTAAATATATTTCAGCTTCTTTATAAGATAATGGAATAATTTTCTTAGCTAGAGAATATACCTCAGAGGATTTAAAATTTACTAATAATTTTGCTTTTTTAGGATTTAATTTATCTTGTAATAATAATTTTTTAACGTCTTCAGATAGCGATAATAATTTAATGGCACAGGTTATTCGACCTTTAGGTAAATTAGTTAAATTTTGTATATTTTCTTCGCTCATTTTAAATTCGTCAATTAAAACCTTAAAAGCATAGCCTTGAACTAATAAATTATCATTGTTTGAAATCATATTATTTAATATATATACTATGACTTTATCAACACTTGCTTTAACTAATGTACAGCGTATTTTTTCTAAACCATTCTTTTTAGCAATTAAAAATCTTTTAACACCATTAATAACAGTTAAATTATTATTAAATTCATAGATATATACAGGTAAATCTATACCTTCTTTACCAATAGAATTTTCTAATATTTTTAGTGAACTTACTAAATAATTATCTTTAGAAAGAAGAGGAAATAAGCTTAATTTTTTTACTTCTACATCAAATGTGGGATTATTCAAGTTAGCTTCAATTTCAGAAACTATTGAATTTTTTTTATAGCGACCCACTAATTTTTTAAGCAAATCTTTTTGAATAAATTGAGTCTTATTTGCCTTCATAGTTAATTACTTCCTTTGCAAGAGTCTTATATGCTAATGCACCTTTAGCTTGAGGTTTATAAATATTAATCGGTTGCCCTAAAGCTTGTGATTCTGCTATTGTTATATTTCTGGGAATTATTGTTTTAAATGTTTTTTCTTTAAAAGTCGAAATAACTTCAGATGCAACTTCAGTGGCCAATTTTGAACGTTGATCATACATTGTTAATAAAAAACCAAGAATATCAAGCTTATTATTTGTAGACATTCTAATATTATTAATAGCAGATAGAATTTGTGCTACTGCTTCTAAAGCAAAATATTCACACTGAACTGGTATTAAAACTAGATCAGAAGCAGTTAAAGCATTCAATGAAAGAAAAGATAAAGATGGCGGGCAATCTATTAAAACAAAATCAAATCTATCTTTAATTAAATCTAATTTTCTTTTTAATAATGAAAAATCTGTAGACTTCCCACTTGAAAGAATTTTTGATTCTACTCCAGCTAAATCCAAATTAGCGGGTAATAATTTTACATTTTTAACATTTGTTTTTCTTACAACTTTTTCAAATGGTAAATCTGTTGATATAAAAGAATAAACAGTGTTTTTTAAAACAGAGGAATCAATACCAATACCTTTAGAGCAATTCCCTTGTGGATCTAAGTCAACTATTAAAATTTTTTTATTATAAATTTGACCTAAACAGGTGGCTAAATTGATTGCGGTGGTTGTTTTTCCAACCCCACCTTTTTGGTTAGCAATAGCAATAACTTTTGACATTTTAAAACAATCTAATTATAAGAAAAATTAAATAAATAATTAATAACAACACAATTAAAATTAAAATAAGTCTATAAATTAAAGCTAGACGTTTATTTAAAATTTCAGCTTTTTCTTCTTTAGAAAGGTATTTTTCAACTTTTTTTTCTTTAATAGTATCTTGCTTATAATTGGCTCCATCATTATTTATATTAGAAGAATTATATTGAACACTATTATTAAAAGAAGAATCAACTTTTTGTTGAAAATTATTAAAAGGACTTGAATTTAATTCCTGAGTAAGATCTTTTTTCTTATCTCTAAACATTAGAATTCACATTCCTTATAACTACGAGGATAAGCTTCAACATCTCTAATGTTAGTCATACCAGTAAGGTATTGTAACATTCTTTCAAAACCTAAACCAAAACCAGCATGTGGACAAGAACCATTTCTTCTTAAATCTAAATACCACTGATAAGCAGGAATATTCATTTTTAATTCTTCCATTCTTTTAACTAATTTTTCATAGTCTGCTTCTCTTTCAGAACCACCAACTAGTTCACCGATTTCAGGAACTAATAAATCAACAGCAGCTACAGTTTTTCCATCAGGGTTTTGTTTCATATAAAATGATTTAATTTCTTTAGGATAATTTGTAAGGAATATAGGTCCTTTAAAAACTTGTTCTGTTAAATATCTTTCATGTTCAGATTCCAAATCTAAACCCCAAAAAATATTATCATTTACAAACTTATGACCATTTTTCTTAGCTTCTAATAAAATATCAATAGCTTTTGTATAATCTACTTCAACAAAATCTTTTTCAATAAAATTCTTAAGTTTTTGCTTGAGACCAGGTTCAATTCTTTGATCAAAGAAATCAATTTCATCAGGACAATTAGCAATTACATATTTAGTAATATATTTTAAGAAATCTTCAATCAAATCCATATCATCTTGTAAATTTGCGAATGCAATTTCAGGTTCAATCATCCAAAACTCCGCAGCATGATGTGTAGTGTTTGATTTTTCAGCTCTAAATGTAGGACCAAAAGTATAAACATCTCTAAAAGCCATAGCAAAAGGCTCAACATGTAATTGACCAGAAACTGTGGTAGTAACTTTTTTGCCAAAGTATTCTTCAGGATGTCTTAAATCAGTAACGACTTGGAAAGTTTGTCCTGCACCTTCACAATCATTAGATGTTAAGATAGGTGTATGGACATAAACAAAACCTTCACCTTGAAAGAATTCATGAATAGCCATGGATAAAACACTTCTTAAACGAAAAACTGCTCTAAAAGTATTGGTTCTAGGTCTTAAATGAGGTATAGTTCTTAAAAATTCAAATGATGTCTTTTTCTTTTGAAGAGGATAAGACTCATCAACACCACCAATTAAATCAACAGTTTTTAAATGGACCTCAAAAGGCTGCTTTCCATTATCTGTATAATGAAAATTGCCTGTAATATGAATTGAACAGCCCAAACGCAATTTCTCAATGGCTTCAAAATTTGGAGTATCAGTAGAATAAACCAATTGAGCATTTTTGAAACAAGTTCCATCATTAAAGCTAATAAAACCTATTTTACCCATAAAACGATTGTTGTTTACCCAACCATCAATTTCAACATCTACTCCATCTTTTAAGCTATGAGTTAAGCAAGCTTCATATAATTCTCTTACAGTCATATAATTTTCCATAATTTAACCTCATTTCTAATTTATATTATTATATAATATTTTTTATTTTTCTTCCCCTAAAATTTTTGATGCCTCAGGTTGAAAATCTAAATTAGCAAATTGTTTTTTCAAAAACATTTTATAACCAACTTTACAAATCATCGCAGCATTATCAGTTGTACACCATAATGGAGGAATAACAATATCAAATTCTTTATTATATTTTTGAACAATTTTTCTTAAATATGAATTAGCAGAAACGCCACCACCAAAAACAATTTGTCTTACTTTAAAATCTCTTGCAGCCTTAATTGCCTTATTAACTATTTGATCAACAAAAGCTTTTTCAATGGAAAAAGCAATTTGCTCGATTTTATCTTCCGTTAATAAATTCTTTTCTTTTAATTCTTCAATTCTTCTAATGGTTTCAGATTTTAGTCCAGAATAAGATAAATTATATCCTTTTAATGATACCTTAGGAAGCTTAATTGGAACATAAGTCTTATCTTTGGTAAGTTTGTCAATCGAAACACCACCTGGATATGGTAACCCTAATTCCCTTGCAACCTTATCTAAACCTTCACCAATTGCATCATCTAAAGTTTCACCAACTATTTTAAATTGCAAATCATCTTTCATATAAACAATTTCAGAGTTACCACCACTAGCTAAAACAGCAATTAAAGGAAACTCAAATTCTTTGGCATATTCATTAGCATAAATATGGCCAGCCAAATGATGAACATTTATTAATGGAATATTGTAAAATGCAGCAATTGTTTTTGCAGCTAAAACACCAACATGTAAAGCACCAATTAAACCAGGTCCACCAGTAACTGCAACAGCTGATAACATATCAGGAGTAATATTAGCTTTTTTAAAGCATTCATCGAAAACATAACCTATATTTTCTAAATGTAAACGAGAAGCAATTTCTGGCATAACACCACCATATAATTGATGTGTTTTTATTTGAGTAGAAACAATATTAGAAAGTAATTCAGTTCCATTTTTTAAAATAGCAAAACTAGTTTCGTCACAACTTGATTCAATTCCTAAAATATAATTATCATCCATTTTACAACTCCTTTTCATAAACTAAGGCATCAACAGAGTTCTCGTAATAATTTTTTCTTGTGTATAAATATTTGAAACCTTCTTTAGTATATAACTTTATGGCATAAATATTATTACTTCTTACGTCTAAAAAGACTTTTTTTATACCTTTTTTAGCTAAAATAGCCAAACTATTTGATAATAAAAACTCACCTAGTTTTTTATTTTGCTCACTTTTAATAATTCCAATTTGATAAATTTCGGCTTCGTCTAACACCAAAGAATAATAAACATAACCAATTATTTTAGAATCTTCTCTTAAAAGAAAAACTAAATAATTCTTATTATTAATAGCTTTAGCAAAATTATTAAAACTAAATTGACTTGTTTTATAAAATAATTCTTTTGAAATTTTTTCTAAAATAAAACAATCATCATTATTTGTTAATAAACTAATATCCATTTTTACCTTTAAAATAAACGGCTTTAATATTAATTGGATCTTTTACTAAATCAAAATAGCTTAAATTATTTACCATGTTATCTATTGTTAAAACACCATTCAAATTTAAGTCACCAAAATTATTTTTAATATTAGTTTGTGCTACTGGATAATTAACAACATCAACATGATATGAATTATAAAGATCATAAATTTCTTTTGCTTCGTATCTTTTTTCTTCAACAATTAAATTGCCATTTTGATATATAGCACCATAACAAGCGTTATTTCTAGCATCAATTAATGTTAAAACTTTTTTATCTAAAGCATTTAAAGATAAAACCTTTAAAGAAGATATCAAATAAATTTTTGTATTTTTATTTAAAAGAGCATAAATTTTTGCAAAAGTAAGGCCTAAACGCTCACCAGTATAAGAACCAGGACCTTTAGTTAAATAAATCTCATCAATTTGATTAAACTTTAGATTATTCTTTTCAATAGCACATTTGATAAGAGGTATTAATTCTTCAGCTATTTGATTTTTATTAGAAAACACATTTTTTTCTAAAACTTTATTATCATTAATAATTGAATATTCTAAATCAAGATTACATGAATCGATACAAACTTTTAGCATTCTATTTTTCCTCAATTTCAATTAAGCGGGAATTTTTCCCAATTTTTGTTATATTGACTTCTAAATAATGTTCAGGTAAATACTGTTTAATAAAATTAGACCATTCTATTAAACAAACACCATCAGGATTACCTATCTCTTCATCTAAACCAATATTAGAAACCTCATTAGTATCTTCTAACCTATAGGCATCAATATGATAAAAATTTAACTTTTTACCTTTATAAAATTTCATGATATTAAATGTAGGGGAATTAATAATTTGTTTAACACCTAAACCCAAACCTATACCTTGAGCAAATGCAGTCTTACCTGCGCCTAAATCACCATTAGCTAAAATAACTTCACCACCCTTAAATGAATTAGCTATTATTTTAGCCAACATTTTAGTTTGACTTGGACATTTTGTAATAAACTTCATTATTCAAAATCTTCTTTCTCAATATTTTTTAAATATTGTTCATATATTTTAAAATTTTCTTCATCATTAAAAGGACCTAAACCTCTTATTAATTCATCTTCAACTTCTTTTAAAGACTTTTCACAGACAACTTTTAATTCCTGAGAATAATTATAAAACTTAGAATTTGAACGATATTCACCCCAATCAATTTCTCTTACTTTTCCATCTTCGCTCTTTTTTAAATCTAAATCATAATCAATAAATTCAAAGCAAGTATTAACTTTAATAGAAGGTGAAGCAATATTTACATAATAACAGATTTTTTTAGGCTTAATAAACATGCAAATAACATTAAAAAATCTATTTTTAGAAAGAATATATAACGAACCTTCCGGAGCTCTCCATTCTCTTCCATCATGTTCAATAACTTTTGCTCTTTTACTTGCTAAATAATAATACTGATTATCTTCTTTCAAAAAGTTTAAATACATCCACATACGATGGCTAGAACCATCATGTTTAAAACTTTTAATTAATGAAGAATACATAATTACTTTATTAAATCAATAAACTTTAAGACTTTTTCAAAATCAGCTCTGAAGTGTTTATAAGGGGAACCACTAACAGGTTTTTCAGTTGGAACTTCCATAACACTTTCATTGTAATTTAAGCAAAATTTTAAGCCATGAGAATTAATAGAAATAAAGAGATTTTCTAAATTTTCGTCTGGTGAAAAAGAATTTAAAAGCTCAACTAAATCCTTATTAGATAAAAGCTGTTCTAAAACGACATTATTATCTGTCCAGCAACGATACTTTCCTTGTGCTTTTTCGTCATAAGAATCAGAAAAATATTTAGTTACATCAACTTCCATGTAACCATCTAAATAAGTAGGAATATAACTATTTGTGCCAAGAAGCAATAGAATTACAGAAGCATTTTCTTTTAATGTAATAGGGTAGGAAATATATTTACCAAAAATACCATAAGAAGCAGTAGGAGTTTTTCTTCCAGTTTGAACACCTTCAGGAGCTTGATAAGGATTACGGCAAGCGACTTCAGATACTTTAATTTCTAATCCTTTATAATCGGCCTTTACAACATTACGAGAATTAAAATCTTGAATAGTATCGAAATAATGTGCTTCAGTTAAATCAGCTAAATCAGCTTTAGCAGAAGTTGAAAAAGTAACATTTTCTAAATTTTCTATATTAGAAAAATAAAAAGCATCTAACTGAGAAATAACATCAGTAACATAAGACTTTACTTCTAAATTAATATTCTTTTGTTCTCTACGTGAATAAATAAATGAGAAAATAAAACCAACAATAGCTAAGGCTAATGGAATGTAAGCAACCCATTTAATTCCTTCGTTTTTAACAGTAATCATTAAAATAATGGCAATTATTAAGAATCCAAAAATAACAAAATTTGCAATTTTAGAAAATAAAGAAGATTTATTTACCAATTTCTTAAAATCATTTCTTTTCTTCTCTACATACTTTTCTGGATCATCATCATCAAATAACAATTCAGGAAGAGGCATAAATGTAGAAGTAACTTCTTTAGATTCTTCAACAGTAGTATTTTCATTTGAAGTTTTATCTTCTTCATGTTTTGAAGCAATCTCATCTAAAGCGTTTGAAACTTCATCTTCTTGTTTAGAAGTAGTTTCTTTACTTTCAGTATTTTTTTCTTCATTGTTATTTTCATCTTTAACTTGTTCAGTCTTAACTTCTTCATGAGAAGTGTTATCATCTTTAGCAATATTAACTAAATCATCAATTGAATTAACATCATCTTTAGAAAGTAATACTTCTTCCTTTATAACTTTGGAAGAGTTACTTGTTTTTGTCGAAGTTTTTTTCTTTGCTGTAGTTTTCTTAGTAACACTATTTTTACTTCCAGGTTTTCTACCTCTCTTTTTAGGTGCAGGGGTTGAAACAGTTTCATTTGTATTTTCCATAATTTCCTCCGTTTAACAATCTTTATTAGTATAACATTTTAAGAGACAAAAATTTTAAAATAGTGGTGAAAAAATCGAAATAAAAGATAAGATTACTTTTAAAACAATATTAGTCTTAAATTCTTTTTCACCCATTAACTTACTTTGATTAAACATTTCTAAAAAATCTTCCTTAATATTTTTAATGCAATCATTATTTAAGACTATTAAAGTGCCGCACTCAAAATTATGAACTAAGGAACGATAATCTAAATTTATTGTGCCACAACAAGCATATTTGTCATCAGAAACAAAAGTTTTTGCATGATTAAAACCAGGTAAATAAGAATAAATCTTAACTCCTTCTTTGAAGAGTTTATGCGCCTGTAGCTTACTTAAATTGTAAATAATTTTTTTATCTGGAATACCTGGTAATAAAATTCTTACATCAACTCCTCTTTTTTTAGCATTAATTAAAGCTTCAGTTAAAGAATAGTCACAAACTAAGTAAGGGGTAGATATATATAAATATTTTTTTGAATTATTAATCATATTTAAATACACGTTACGGGAAACTTTTTCTTTATAAAGTGGCTTAGGTCCATCTGCGTAAGGTTGAATATATCCATCACTTTCGATTCCTTGTGTTTTTTTATTAAAATAACTATTCAAATCATCTTTTGGATATTTAGAATTTGAAGCCCACATCATTAAAAACATACCAAGCAAAGATTTAACTCCTTCACCTTTTATCATAATGGCATTATCTTTCCAAACTCCAAAAACTTTCACCATATTAAAATATTCATCAGAAAGATTTATTCCACCTGTAAAACCAACCTCACCATCAATTATGGTGATTTTTCTATGATCCCTATTATTGTAAACTGAAGAAATAATTGGTCTATATCTATTGAAAGCCATCGCCTTAATCCCAAGCGATTCTAAATATTTTGGATAACCATATTTAACACCTAACATTGAACCAATATCATCATAAATAACACGAACTTCAATACCTTGTTTAACTTTTTCTTTTAAAATTTGTAAAATTGAATTCCACGCTTTTCCATTCGAAATAATATAGTATTCTAAATATATATATTTAGTAGCCTTACGTAATTCATCTAAAAAAACAGGTAAAAAATCTTCACCAATCTTAAAATACTTAACTATTGAATTAGAATAAAAAGGAGTGCGTGCAACATTTTCTACATAGGAAAGTAATTGATAAGCTTCTAAATCTATATTTTTAAGTTCCGCATTTTCCTTCTTGCTTAAAAGAATGTTATGAATTTTATCATTAAAATCTTTAAATGATTTTCTATATTTATGAGAAACAGATAAATGCCCAAACAAAAAATAAAGTACAACACCAAAACCAGGTAAAAGTAAAACAGTAACAATCCATGGTAATTTAAATTCTGGCATTTCGTCTTTTTGAATAATATAAAGGCAAATTATAGTGGAAATAATATATAAAAAAATCCAAACAAAAACAGAATTAAAATTAAAACCCCAATAGATAAAATAAATTATTAAACCAAGTTGAGCTAAGATTAATAAACTAACTAGAGCTGCTCTAGAAAAAAGTTTCTTAAGTAATTTTCTCATACTATTAAATTTTATCAAAATTAATTAAAATTTTACATAACTTAAAAATAGCACAGAAAATTGTGTATATAACTTAAATTAGAATAAATTACCTAATATTAGTTTGCTTCAGAGACTTCAAAAACAAGAATAGCTTTAGCAGAAAGAGTTACTGAGAAAGTAAGTAATTTCCAACCTTTTTGAGCATATTCATTAGCAGTTTTTTCAACTTCTTTTGCCATCTTTTTTGCACATGGGTTATACTTTATGACAACTGTTTTGTATTTCATACTTTTCTCCTTATCTATATTTTTATTTTAATACTTTTTAAAATATTTTTAAAGCTCTCTAAAATTAAATAGTTTAATAAAAAAAGTTTGGTACATTTAAGCACCAAACTATTATTTACAAATGGGGTGGCTGACGAGATTTGAACCCGCGCGTGACCGGTTCACAGCCGGTTGTGTTAACCCCTTCACCACAGCCACCATTATTACCTTATTACTAAGGCGATAATTATTTTACCTTATTTACCATTCGTTTGTAAATAGAATTTTTTTGTTTTACTTAGTAAAGACAAAATCATCTTTAACTAAATCTAATTTAACTGAAGTACCAACTTTTCCGCTAATAATTTCAGTAGCCAAAGGTGTTTCAATATATTTTTGAATATATCTTCTAATAGGTCTAGCACCATAAAGAGGATCATAAGAATCATCACCAATCTTCTTAACAGCTTTTTCGGTATAAGTAAACTTAATACCTTTTTCAGATAAGTGAGAACCTAAAATTGACAAGAATTTAACAACAATCTTATCAACAACATCTTTAGTTAAAGAGTTAAACATGACAATTTCATCAATTCTATTTAAGAATTCTGGTTTGAATTTAGTCTTTAATAAATCCATAACCTTGTTCTTGTTTTCAGGAGTATTACCATTAAGTAAATATTCACTTCCTAAGTTAGAAGTCATAATTAAGATTGTATTCTTAAAATCTACAACTCTACCTTGAGAATCTGTTAATCTACCATCATCTAAGACCTGTAATAAAATATCAAAGACATCAGGATTTGCTTTTTCAATTTCATCAAATAAAACAATAGAATAAGGTTTTCTTCTAACAGCTTCAGTTAATTGACCACCTTGTTCATAACCAACATAACCAGGAGCAGCACCAATAAGTCTAGATACATTATATTTCTCCATATATTCAGACATATCGATTCTTATAATTTCAGAATCAGAATCAAATAATTGCTCAGCCAAAGCTTTAGCAACTTCAGTTTTACCAACACCAGTAGGGCCTAAGAACATAAATGAACCTAAAGGTCTATTAGAATCATTTACACCAGCACGAGATCTAATAATTGCATCAGAAACTAATTCCAAAGCTTCATCTTGACCAATAACTCTTTTAGCTAATTCACTCTTTAAATTCAAAATTTTACTTGATTCAGATTGAGTCAATTTAGCTACAGGTATTCCAGTCCAGGTTGAAATAACACTAGCAATAGTTTCATCAGTAACAGTTTCATCTAAGATCTTGTCTTTATCATTTCTAGCTTTTAAATCAGCAATCTTCTTCTTTAAAGCAGGAATTTCCATGTTTTGAAGCTTTGCTGCAGTCTCAGAATCATAATCAGACATAGCTTTTTCTAAGTTAAGCTTAGCAGTAGCTAATTTTTGTTGATAGACTTTAACATCTTCCAACTCTTTCTTTTCATTTTGCCATTGTAAAGTAAGCTCATCTTTTCTTGTTTTATATTCTGAAATTTCTTTAGAAATTTCCTTTAAACGAGCAGCTGCGGCTTCAGAATCATCATTTTTTAAAGAAACTTTTTCAATTTCTAATTGCATTAATTTTCTATTAACTTGATCAAGTTCATCTGGCATAGAGTCAATTTGCATTCTAACTTTAGCACAAGCTTCATCAATTAAATCAATAGCTTTATCAGGTAAATGACGATCAGTAATGTAACGTTTAGAAAGGGTTGCAGCAGCAATTAAAGCATCATCAGTAATTTGAACACCATGATGTCTTTCATAAGCGCCTTTAATACCTCTTAAAATTGTAATAGTATCTTCAACTGTTGATTCATCAACCAAAACCTTTTGCATTCTTCTTTCAAAAGCTGGGTCTTTTTCGATATATTCACGATACTCATTTAAAGTAGTAGCACCGATACAATGTAATTCACCTCTAGCTAACATAGGTTTTAATAAGTTAGCAGCATCCATAGCACCATCAGTACGACCAGCACCAATAAGCATATGAATTTCATCAATGAATAAAATTATACGGCCATCAGATTTTTTAACTTCATTTAAAGTTGCTTTTAATCTTTCTTCAAATTCACCACGATATTTAGCACCAGCAATTAAAGAACCTAAATCAAGTTCAAAAATAGTCTTATCTTTTAAAGAAATTGGTACATCACCTTTAAAAATTCTCCAAGCTAAACCTTCAACAACTGCTGTTTTACCAACACCAGGTTCACCGATTAAAATAGGATTATTTTTACTTTTTCTAGAAAGAATTTGAATAACTCTTCTAATTTCTTCATCACGACCAATAACAGGATCAATTTTACCTTTGGCGACTTCTTCAACAAGATCTCTCCCGTATTTATTTAACACATCATAAGTGGCTTCAGGGTTATCAGATGTAACTCTAGAATTTCCTCTTATTTCTTTAATAACTTTTAAAAAACTTTCTTTATTATAATTCTCAAGTTCCTTTAATTTTTCGATTAAAGAATTTTTAGAATCAAATTGAGCAAGTAAAAGATGCTCAATAGATAAATAATCATCATTGAATTCTTGTTGATATTTAGTAGCATTATATAAAATGTTTTTAAAGTCTGCTGATGGGAAAGGATCTTCATCAGAAGATGATTTTGCAATATTAGCAATAAATCCATCAATAGTTTGAGAAACAATTTTAGAATCAATGCCTAATCTTTCAAGTATTTTTACATAAAATGAAGAATCAACATCAAACATTGCTCTTAATAAGTGACAAACATCAACTGAAGGATTTGAATTATCTTTAGCAATAGTAGTTGCATTGTTAATAACTTCGATTACTTTTTGTGTATATTGTTGTTCAGCCATATTTATTACCTCGCTTTCACTTAACATTTAAAGTATAGCAAAGTATTTAGCACTTTCAAGTGGAGAGTGCTAATTTTTAAAAAATCTACAGCAACAAATACAAAATAAAATTAGTCAAAGATAATCACGCCATAGGCCTTTTTGCCTCTTTTAATAAAGACAAATTTATTAAAATAAGCATTATCTTTAACTACAATGGCGTCTAATGTATTTACTTTTTCACTATTAACTTTTACTGCATTAGAAGTTATAAAAGTTCTTCCTTCTCTTTTTGAGCTAGCGAGTTTTAAATCTACTAAAGCATCCAAAAGTAAAACTGAATCACCTTTAACTTTTAATGTAGGTAAACCTTCAGAAACAACTTCATTCATTTGCTCTTCAGTTAATTCTGAGAAATCACCACTAAAAAGAGCCTCAGACATCTTAACACAGGCATCAGCAACTTCTTTAGAATGAACTAAAGAAACAATTTCATAAGCTAGTTGTTTTTGACCAAGTCTTAATTCAGGTTTTTCCAAATGCTTTTGAATATCTTTATCTATCTCACTAACAGGACGATCATCAAAAATCTTTAAATATCTTCCGACATCCAAGTCAGAAACATTAATAAAGTATTGATAAATTGTATATGGTGAACACATTTTTGGATCTAAATATAATGCACCTTTTTCAGATTTACCAAACTTTTTACCTTCAGAGTTAGTAATTAACTTTACAGAAAAAGTTTCTACTTCTGGATTCACTTCTTTCTTCCTTATTAATTCTAAAGATGCAGTTAAATTACCCCACTGATCACCACCACCTATTTGTAATTGGCAATTATATTCCTTATACAATTTATAAAAATCACCGGATTGTAAAATCATATATGAAAATTCAGTGTAAGAAATACCACTTTCTAAACGGGAAGCTACAACTTCCTTGTTTAACATATAATTAATAGAAAAAGACTTACCAAAATCTCTTAAATATTCAATAACTGAGATTTTCCCCCACCAATCACCATTATTAAGTAAAATACCTTTATCAGGGTTAGAAAAATCAATATATTTACTTAATTGCTTTTTAATACATTCAACATTATAAAGAACTTTATCAGCATCTAAAAATTGTCTTTCAGCTTTTTTACCTGAAGGATCACCAATCATGCCAGTACCGCCACCAATAATTGCAATAATACGATGACCAGCTTGTTGTAATCTTCTTAATATTGTAATCATAACAAAATTACCAAGTTGCAATGAAGAAGCAGAAGGATCAAAGCCACAATAAATAGTTCTTTTAGTTTCTAACATTTTTTCAACTTTTTCTTTATCAGAAAAGTTATCAAGTAAACCACGTGCTAATAAATCTTCAATAATATTCATAAATACCTCTTATTTAAATATTTTAAACCTTCAAAAAAATTTTACATTCTCTCCTTAATTATTGCAAGTTTAAATAAGAAATTTTGCCATTAAAAGAAATTTTATAAAAAATAAAATTGAAGAACTTCAAATCCTTATATAAGTAATATGAAGCAACATTATTTTGTTCATCGTACTCATAAGAAAAGTAATATGAAGTATCAATAAATTTATACATACTTTCTTCAAGAGTGAAATTATTTTCAATGATATTTATTGTATTATAAAAATTACTTTCTTCTTTTCCATATAAATTGCAAATCTTTAAAGTAGAACAAGCAAGTAATAAAACCAATAGGATACTCATTCTTTTCATAAAAATAATTTAACAATATAGATAAAAGTTAAGACAAGAAAACTAAAAAAAATACCATAAGTTAAAAATTTGACTTTTTTATCCTCATCATTATTAAAGCTAATCATTTCTAAATAAACATCTTTATTATCAAGGAAATATTTTTCAGCACCACTATTTTTATTCAATGCATTATTAATTAATGATTCCAAGGTTTTACTTTCCTCAGTAGAATTTTCCGAAAGTTTAAAATTAAACAAACCATTTTCATCAATCTCAATTTCTTGATTTAAATCCTCTTTAAAAGAAGAAGTTTTAATTTCAGATTTTGCTTTATCAAAAGCTTCTTTAAAATTATCACCATTTAATAAATATGTAGTAATTTTATTAATAAAATCAGTTTTTAAACTAAAATTAGAATTAATATCATTTTTCTTCTTATAATCCTCTTTACCAAAAATAAACGCAACTAAAGATAATAAAGTCCCACCTAGTAAGAAAATCAAAGAGGTTAACATTTTTTTAGTAAAGTAAAAAGTTAAAAAACAACTTACAACACCAATTATTAAAAATGAATAAATTAATATTTGATATAAGGTATTGAGTTTAATTATCTTGCGAGTTTTTGTTTTAAATTTAAAATTAAATTTCATATGTTAATCCTTTCTTAAAATTAAGAGTAAAAAAATTAATGGTGATAATGAAATAATAAAATATATTAAAGTAAAATCTAAACTGGAAAAGTCAAAAACATTTTTTGAAAAACTAAACCTTAAAATTAAAAACAAAAATTGATATAAGGTAGATTCCAAAAAAGCATTTTCAATAAATTTAAAATTTTTACCATTTAAATGTTTAATTTTTTTATTTATTTCATTCAAGCTCATTGATATATTAAAGTTATTATCTAAAATAGATTTTTTTAATCCATTTAAAAATTCATCTTCCTTCAAATAATTAAGGGCATTAACATTATCTTTCAGAGATATGAAATCTTCAGGTAATTTTTTATTATTTAAAAATTTTAAACTTGTTTCATAAGCGATTTTATTTGATTTAGTTGATTCTAAACTTTCAAAGTAATTCTTTTTAAAAAGTAAATCACTTCTATAAAAATCCATTTTAAATATAATTTTTGATTTTAAATTATATACAAAATAAAATAACCCAGAACTTACAAGCAAATAAATTAGGCTTATCAAATAATTAGTAGAAATAAATATTACAGCCAAAAAACTAACTACTAAATAAATTATTTCCATTTTAACTAAATTAATATTTAATTTCATAAATTAATTCTCCCCTACTTGAACTTTATATACATATTTTTCAATAAAAAAACCACATTCAAATTTAATTTTTAAGTTTATATTATAAGCAAATGTTGGAAAGGAATAATTATTCACTTCTTTAATTTCGCTTTTTTCGATAGTAGCTATCTTTACTTCCTCAATTTTTTGAGAAAAATCTTTTAAAAAATTAGTGTAATTAATAGCTAAACACTCTTCTTTAAATAAATAGTAAGTGTTAGTCTTTATCAAATATATAAAGTGGTTTTTTAACATTAAAATATTATATTTAATAAGATTTTGACTTTTTAAGGTTAATAAAGAAAATAATGTTATTAAAAAACTTATAAAAAACAACCTATTTTTCATAATAAAACTCCCATTTAAAATTGTCATTTTTCATATAAAAAAATCCTGATAATTCTAAATTGTAAGTAACTGTATATTTATAAAAATTATAATAATTTAATATTAATTTCACTTTATTTAATTCTTCTTCAAAATCTACATGTTCTAATGGTAAATCTATAAACGTTATACCTTTTTCCCATTTACTTTCTAAATAATAATTTTTATTATTATAGGAAAATTGAAAATCAAAAAATGGATAATCTTTTAAATCAATTCCTTCAATTTCAATAAAATTATTTTCAATTACTTTTACGTCAATTGGCAAATAATTAGTTTTATATTTAAGCTTTAAAGTGTTAGTAAGTACATCTTTATTTTTATATTTTATAAATGTAATTTGAAATGTTGTATCATCTGTAGAAAAATTTAAATCTTTAAGTCCTAAAACTTCAATATAGTCAATTAACAATTTTTCATTTTTATATATATAATAAATTTCCAAATATTCATAAGATATATAATCTAAAGCTTCCTTAGAATTAGTTATTACAAAACTTACATTTTCTTTGTCATATATATATGATTTATATAAAAGATTTTTTCTAAATGTAATTTGTAATTCACCATTTTCTAAGTTTAATTTGTTAAATTCAAATGAAAATATATATCCAGAATTTATCAATTCAACCTTCAAGTTTTTTATGTAATTTTCATCATTTTTTATGTTAGTATTGAAAAATAATATTAATCCTAGAAAAGCCTTAAAAATCCTTAAGCCCATATTTTAGATAAAATGTAAAAATCATCTATGGCTTTTGCACGTGCCTTATAATATACAGCTGGAGAATATTGTAAAGCCCACCACTTTTTCTTTTGTGGAAAGAAAAAATCACCATTAAGGATTTCTTTTTCTTTCTCTCCTATTGCATCCAAAGTGAGTTTTACTAAAAATAAATATTTAGTTTGTTCATCTAAATTAGCTGGTAAATTTTCTAAGGAATAAGCGTCACTTGTTGCAGTTAAACCAAATTTTAAATTTTCATAGTTTTTTCCATCTTTAATAAGTTTAGATAAATTACTTTTGTATTTAAAAGCAATTTCTTTTATTACTTCGCCTTTTTGTTTCAATGTTTTCATTATTTTGTCCTTTCAACAAGTATATATTTTATTTTTATTATTTTTTTATAATTTTTTTAATTTTGATTTTTAAATAATTTTATTACATAATATAAAAGAAAGAAGGTAAAAGAAATGAATTTTGTTTTTGTCTCACCACATTTTCCAAATAATTATTTTCGTTTTTGCAAAGCCTTAAAAGAAAATGGAGTCCATGTTTTTGGTATTGCCGACCAACCTTATGAACTCCTTGATCCACGTTTAAAAGATTCATTAGATGATTATTATTGTGTTTCTGATTTAAAAAATTATGATGAAAAATATCGTGCTGTTGCTTATTTTATTTCTAAACACGGAAGAATAGATTTTTTAGAATCTAACAATGAGTTCTGGATGCAAGATGATGCCCACCTTAGAGAAGATTTTAATATTAATAGTGGCCCAAAGCTTGATCAAGTTAAATATTTTAGACATAAATCTTTAATGAAAGAAAAATACAAATTAGCTAATATTAAGACTGCTCGTTTTACTCTTTTTAAAAATAAAGATGATTGTTTAAAATTTATTAATGAAGTCAATTATCCTGTAATTGTTAAGCCTGATGATGGTGTTGGTTCTTCTTTTACATACAAAATTTCAAATGAAAATCAGTTAGATGCCTTCTTAGCAAAAAAAGAAAAAGAATTTAAAGATCGTCAATATATTATGGAAGAATTTATTGATGGTGAATTAATTTCTTTGGATGGGGTTTGTGATTCGCATGGAAATATTATTTATCCTACTCATCATGTTTTTCCTTTACCTATCATGGATGTTGTTGTTGAATATACTGATGTTTATTACTATACTTCAAAGACTATTCCAGAAGATTTATTAAAACAAGGTCAAGCAATTATTAAAGCCTTTGGTGCTAAATCACGTTTCTTCCATCTTGAATTCTTTAGATTAACAAAAGATTCTCATTTGGGCAAAAAAGGTCAACTTTATGGTTTAGAAGTTAATATGAGAGTTCCAGGTGGTTACACACCTGATATGATTGATTTTGCTTATTCCATCGATATTTATAAAATTTGGGCCGATATGATTGCTTTTGATAAAAATAAAGAAGATTGTTCATATCCTCCATTATATTGTGCATACATTGGAAGAAGATTTGATGCTGATTATAAACATTCAATGGATGAAATAAATAATAAATATCATAATTATATTTGTTATGAAGATAAAAACCCACCAGTATTAGCTGATGGGATGGGGGATTATTTTGCTATGGCAAAATTTAAGACTCTTGATGAAGTTTATGATTTTTTCCATTTTGGCTTAGAAAGAAATCATAAAGCTAAATTAGCTAAATTATAACTTAAGATTATTTTACAAACCAACAAAGCCCAGTTGCACCTGGACCAACATGAACACCAACAGTAGGACCAATATTAATTATTTTGGCTGGTTTGATACCAGTTTCTTCTACTACTAAATTATATAAAGTTTGTGCTCTTTCTAAATCGTTAGTATGTCCAATATATATTGGTAAAGAAAAATCTACATTTTCTTTCTTAAAAGTATCTACAATACATTTATAAGTTTTAGGAAGACCACGTAATTTATCAGTAGGAACTATTAAATTTTCACCAGTTTTAATAACAATTTTAAAATTCAAAAGATTACCTAAACTAGCTGTAACACCAGAAATTCTACCACCCATTTTAAGGTAAGTTAAATCATCAATATAAGCTCTCATATGAATTTTAGGAACCAAAAGATTAATTCTATCTGCTATTTCCTTTAAAGTGAGCTTACCTTCTTTAATTAATTTATCAGCTTCTAAAACTAAAGCTGCATAGGGAAAAGTAACATTTTGAGAATCAATAATTTCTATTCTAGAATTTATTTCTTGCCCTAATTCATCAACTAATTGATTTTTAGCTAAGCAAGCTACATTATAGGTAGAAGAATGACCAGAACCCATAAAAATTGCTAATACTTCATTACCTTTTTCTATATTAGATTTAAAACAATTAAAAGCATCAATCATAGGAACCGCTGAAGTATGAGGCAATGTTTTAGCCTCTTTTTGGAATTCGAAAAATTGTTCAGGTTGCAAATTCTTAAAAGGAATATATTCCTTTCCATCAATATAAACTGGAATTGGTAAAATATCTGCTTCTGGTAAATCTTTATTTGAAAGATCTGCACATGTATCAAATACTAATTTTATTGGCATAATGTCCTCCTATTCTAATTCGCTATTTGCCATAATTTCATCTAATTGTTTTAAAACTTCTATAGTTGATGAAACTTTTTCTAAATCAAATTTTTTAATCAAAATATTATAGAGCCTTAATTGATACAAATTAATTTTATTAATAGTTTCAACTGCCTTACTTGAAAGATATAAATAATTGTTACGGCGATCTATTTTATCTTTTTTTATATAAATATAATTGTTTTTAATTAATTTATTAACTGATAATGAACAAGCAGCTGGAGTGATAAATAAATAATTAGATAAATATTTTATTTGATTTTCTTTCTTCTCAAGTAGATAACCAGTTGCATACAAAATTTTTACATCATTAATTGTCAATTTATTTTTAGTTACTATTTGAACAATCCTATTTTCTATAAAAATCGCATTGTTTAGAAATCTTGCTATAAAAGCACCAGTATTAAAATAATTATTTTGTTTTTCCATAATTAGTTAAGCTCATTAACAATTAAAATTATATCATATTATTGTATAAATCAAAAATATTCTATGAAAACGCTTATTTAATAACATTATTTTAATAACTTAGATTTGATTTTTTGATATAATTTTTTAGGATAACAAAAGTTTTATATATTTATTGAAAGAAGGATTTAAAATGAAACAAATTAGAAACGTTGCAATTATTGCTCATGTTGACCATGGGAAAACTACATTAGTTGGTCAATTATTAAAGAACTCAGGAACTTTTAGAGATAACCAAAATGTTGATATTGATGTAATGGATTCTAATGATTTGGAACACGAAAGAGGAATTACTATTCTTTCTAAAACTACTGCTATTAATTATAAAGATTATAGAATTAATATAGTTGATACTCCGGGCCATGCTGATTTTGCTGGTGAAGTTGAAAGAATTATGAATATGGTCGATGGTGTTCTACTCGTTGTAGATGCTTTCGAAGGAACTATGCCTCAAACTAGATTTGTTTTGAAAAAAGCATTCGAATCACATTTAAAACCTATTGTTGTTATTAATAAAGTTGATAGACCTAATGCTAACATTCAAAAAACACTTGATGATGTTTTGAACCTTTTTATTGAACTTGGTGCAGATGATGAAATGCTTAATTTCCCTGTTGTCTACACTTCAGCCTTAAAAGGTACCTCTTCTTATTCTGATAAAGTAGAAGATCAAAAACCTGGTATGGATCCAGTTTTTGATATGATTATAAAATATATTCCAGCCCCTAAAGTTGATGTTAATGCGCCTTTACAATTTCAACCTTCCTTACTTGATTACAACGATTATGTTGGAAGAATCGGTATTGGTAGAATAGATAGAGGTAAAGTAAAAGTTGGTGAAGATGTAACTTGTTGTCGTTTAGATGGTTCTACCAAGAATTTTAAAATTACTAAATTATATGGTTTCCTTGGCTTAAAGAAAATTGAATTAACAGAAGCCTATGCAGGAGACATTGTCGCAATTGGTGGGTTAGCAGATATTAATGTCGGCGAAACTGTTTGCGATAAGGATCATATCGAGCCTTTAGAAAAATTAAGAATCGATGAGCCTACATTAAAGATGACTTTTTCAGCCAACCATTCACCATTCTCTGGTAGAGAAGGTAAATTACTTTCTGCTAAGCAAATTGAAGAAAGATTATTTAAAGAATGTCAAAAAGATGTTTCTTTAAGATATGAAAGTATCCCATCAACTGAATCATTTACAGTAATTGGGCGTGGCGAACTTCATCTCTCAATTTTAATTGAAACAATGCGTAGAGAAGGATTCGAACTATTAGTTTCAAAACCTGAAGTTATTATTAAGAAAATTAATGGCGTTGATTGTGAACCATTTGAAGACTTACAAATTGATGTTCCTGACCAATATGTTGGTGCAGTAATGGATATGATTGGTAGAAGAGCTTCTGAATTAATTTCAATGGAATCAACAAATAATTTAACTAGATTAACTTATGTTATCCCTTCTCGTGGTTTACTTTCATTTAACACCCCATTTATGACTATTACTGGTGGTTATGGTGTTGCTAACCATTCTTTTAAAGAATATCGTCCAATGATTAATGCTAGACTTGGTGAACGTTCTTTAGGTGTTTTAGTTTCCGTTGATACTGGAAAAGCTACAGCTTATGCTATTAAATCGACTGAAGAAAGAGGAACAATGTTTATTGGTCCTGGCGTAGAAGTTTATGAAGGTATGATCGTCGGTGAAAACAAATACAACATGGATTTATCTGTTACAGTTACTAAACAAAAATCTTTAGGTAACCAACGTTCTTCAAATAAGGATTTTACAGTTGTTTTAAAAGCTCCAAGAAAAATGTCACTAGAAGCTTGCTTAGATTACATCAACTCTGATGAATTAATTGAAGTTACTCCTAAATCTTTAAGAATGAGAAAGAAGATTTTAGAAACTGCTTTAAGAAAGAAATACGAAGCCCATCACAAAGATCAATTCTAATATGCTAAAATATTTATATGGCAAATATAATAGCAATTGACTTTGGAAGCTCCAATACATTAATTAAATCAAATAATTCTAAAGATATACTCTTTAATGAGCCAACATGTTTGATTTTGGATACAAAAATCAAAAAAGTTGTCGAAATAGGATACTTAGCTAATAAATTGATAGGTAAAGTTCCTCAAGATTATTCTTTAGTTTTCCCTGTTCAAGATGGTGTTATTAGCTCTGTTGAGCAAGCAAAATCATTTCTTTTAGAAGCTTTTAAAAATAATCATTTAGATGGAAAAATAAAACATTCAACTGTCATATTTTCTACTCCAAGTAATATTACAGATGTAGAAAAAAATGCTATTTTTGAATTAGCCAAAAGCTTAAAAATTAAAAAAATTTATTTAGCTGATGCCAGTAAAATGGCAGCTATTGGTGCTGGAATAAATATTTACTCAACCAAGGGAACAATGATTGTTGATATTGGTGGTGCTAAAACTAATGTTTCAACTTTAGCCCTCGGAAAAATTGTTAAATCAACTTCCATAAATATTGCTGGTAACACATTAACAAATGAAATAAGTAAATACCTTAGAAGAGAACATCATTTAATCGTTGGCTTTAAAACTAGTGAATATTTAAAATTAAAAATAGGAACTTTATTAGAAAACTACGATAATAGTTTATTAGAAGTAAATGGTAAAGATTCCCTTACTGGTTTACCGACCTCACTAATTATTTCTACAAGTGAAATAAATCAAATTTGCTATAAAGTTTATGATCAAATATTAGATTTAATGATTGATGTTTTAGAGACTTCTCCGGCTGAAATATCTTCTGATGTTATACAAGGCGGGATTACTATATCAGGTGGTGGCTGTCTTTTAAATGGTGTAAGAGAATATTTTCAAAATAAACTTTCTATTCCTATTCACATTGCAACTAATCCAATGCAGGCAACTATTGATGGTATGATTATTTCTGGTGAAAATAATAAGAAAGATAATTTATATTTATAGTTATTTTTCAATTTTTGCAAAATCATCAATATTAAAATTGAATTCTTTAGCAATTATTTTCTTTATTTTTTTCATTTTAAATTCATTAAATTTAGATGGTTTAACAACTATTAAATCTTTTCCTTCTTTATGCTCATTAATTGCTAACTTAAAAACATTTTCTAAAGCTTTAACTTGAGCTTCTAATCTAAATTTTTTTGAATAATCTAAATATTTTTTAGATAATTCTTCTTTAATCTCAGGATGCTCAATAAAATAATCAATATGTTTAGCTAAATCTTTATAATTACCATGTTTAAATAAACAAACTTTATCTAGTGCAAATTGATTTGTAGCAGAATTGGGATTATTTGAAATAACCGGTACTAAACCACATGTAAAAGCTTCAATACAAGCAATCGCTTCAGATTCAATATCAGAAGCATGAACATATAAATCAGAATAATTAATTATATTTCTTAATTCTTCTTGTTTAACAAACCTTACAAGTAAAGGATTTTTTAAACATTTTGTTGATAAATGTTGCAATTTATTTAATGTAGGACCTTGACCACATAAAATCAATTGAATTTTATCATTATACTTAGAATATTTAATTGCTTTAATTAAAACATCTTGTCTTTTTTCTTTAGATAAACGACCAATCATGAGAATAACAAATTTATCTTTAAATTCTACTGGTTTATCTGCTTTTATGGGTTTAAAGAAACCAGAAACACCATTAGAAATTACATGACAGACATTATTTTTATATCCGTATTTTTTTAATGTTTTAGCCATCATTAAAGAAGGACAGTGAACATGTCTAATATATTGATAAAAATAAAGATAGAAAAATCTATATAAAGCCCTATTAATGAATTTAACATGTCCTAAATTAGCCGAATAAGTAATATCCTCACATTGTAAATGAAAGGCAGTAGTTACTGGAACCTTAAGAGACTGAGCAATAATTCTTGCACGATTTTCAAGCGGAAAAGGTAAAAAAAGATGAACAATATCGCATCCTTTTATCGCTTCAACAATTTTTTTAACATCATCACATTTAGCAAATGCGAAGCCTTGTTTATCAATCAAAGGTTGAAAAATAGGAAAATAAAACTTTTTCAACCCATAATAATATGGGTCATTTGATGTTTCAGGACTTTCAACACCAAGAATTCTAACAATATTTCCCCTTTTTCTTAATTCATTAGCAAAACGCTGTGCTGTTGAGCTAGTCCCATTATTTAAAAGTCCATAAGAATCCATTACAAATAAAATAGTCATACTCTAATCCCCTTGGTTTATAGTTTCGTTTTCTTTTGAAAAATCATCTTCATCATTATTAATAACAATACTATTTTCTTTTAAAAATTTAATTGCTTCATCTAAAGTGATAAAGCTGATATTTTTATTAATCAAAAAATCTTTTATTTCATTTTCATTCAAAGAATTATTTTTGGATTTAGCAAAATCTAATAGTAATTGTTTCTCTTCACTTAGTTTATCATTTTCTATTTTTATTTTTGTTTGGACATTCTTATTATCATTTTTATTTATATAAGCAAAATCAGGTATTTTAGTAATATTTGTATTAAAAAATCTATATAAAAATTCAAAGAATGGTTCTTTTCCTTTATGTTTAGCTTTATAACAATTTAATTTCACTTCATGCTTTTCTTGCTTTTGCAATTTGGCTCTAAATGCTGCCCTTTGTCTTAAAACCCTGGTTAATTTGCGATTATTTATTTTATTAATATTTCCTACTGAATCTACAACAATGTTATATATAGTGGAAATTCTTTTTTTATTAAAATTATTTTTTATAACAAAATCTTCAACACGTAATGGATCTACATGAAAATTAATATATGAGCGTGCAGGAATAACTGGAGTATCTTTTAATTCTAAACTATCTTGATATTCTTTTATAAAGTCAAAGATTTGGCCTTTGTATTGTAAACCAAAAGAAGAAATAATAACATCACGGAAATTTGTATTATAAATTTTTATCTCTAGTATTTCTTTATCTTCATTATTAGAATTTCTAAAAATATTTACTTCTTCTTTTAAAGGTGAAATTATTGTATTTTTTACAAGACAATTAGTCTTTTTCAAAATAAAGAAAATAATACAAGTTATAATAAAAAGAATTATTAAGATAATTATAATAAAGACACCTATATTTTCTTTTAACCATTCCATATATTTTTCATCCCTTCAACAATTAAATTTTAACATTTAAAGCATTAAAACACTAATAAAAGCCATTTATCTTAAATAAATAATCTTTATTAAACTTAGTAATATCTAATAAATAACTTCTTAAATACATTCTTTTTCCCTTTTGCTTAGAGTATTTTGAATCATTTACAATAGGGCAGTTTATATTAGCTAAAGCAATACGAATTTGATTTTTTCTACCAGTTATAATTTCAATATCTAGCAAATATCCCTCTTTAACTTTTTTTATAAATTTATATTTAGTAATAGCTTTTTTGGCATTTGGATGATTTTTTGTGGAATTAAAAACATTTCCAAATTTATCAATAACTAAATAATTTATTAAAACATCTGTTTCTTTTGGTGGCTTATTAGTTGTGATAGCTTGATATTTGCGGATAACTTGACCTGTTTCAAATAATTTTTGTAATTCTTCTTTTACTTTAAATGATTTTGCAAAAACAATTAAACCAGATGTTTGAAAATCTAAACGATGAACAATAAATACCTTATTCATCTTATTTTTTTGCTTAACATATAAAGATAAATAGTGATATAAATTATCAGTTTTATTTTTCAAATTCGCAATAGTTAGCAAATTACTTGGTTTATTAACAACGATAATTTGTGCATCTTCATAAATTATTTCAATGTTCATCTTTTAGAAATTTTTCTTAAATAGTTTAAATAATCAAAAGTCTTATCTTTATATAAGTGAGTAGTAGCGTAAATCCAATTATTGGAAGCAACACCAGGAGTGTTAATTCTTCCTTCTTTTCCTTCGAAAAGTAAATCTTGTAAGGTTAAAATAACCAATTTAGATTTAGAAAGAACAATTCTTTTAAGCATTTCTTCCTGGGCATCTTTAATATTATTTACTTTCAAATCTTTAAAAATATGTTCCTTTAAAGGTTTAGAAACTGTAGATAAAAACTCATTAGTAGTCATATTATCATGGGTTCCTAAGTAAGCCACGGATTTAACTTTATAATTTTGAGGTAAATAACTTGATTTGAAATGTTTATCTTCTAAAGAATAACCAAATTGATAAATATTTAATCCACATAAATTAGCGTCTTTTTTTAATTTATAAACAGCTTTAGTAAGTTGACCTAAGTCTTCAGCAATAATTTTCATTTTACCAGCTGCTTTTTTTATAACATTAATTAATTTTAAACCCGGTCCTTTTTTCCAATGCCCTACTTTAGCATTTTTAGCACCATAATCAATTTCATAAAATGATTCAAAACCACGAAAATGGTCTAAACGTAATAAATCATATATTTCCTTACACTTTTCAATTCTTCTTTTCCAAAAAAAGAAATTGTCTTTTTCCATTTTCTTATAATTATAAATAGGATTACCCCATAATTGACCATCAGGAGAAAAATAATCAGGCGGGACACCTGCTACTTTACTAGGTTTATTATTTTTAAATTTAAATAATGAGCGATTAGCCCAAACATCGCTAGAATCTAAGGCAACATAAATAGGAAGATCACCTAAAATCTTTACATTTTTTGCTTTGGCATAATCTTTTAATTTTTTATATTGAATTTCCAAGACTAATTCAATAAAAACAAAAAAGTTATAATCATCTTCATGTAATTTTACAAATTCTTTAATGTCTGATTTCTTATGATTTGAGTACTCACTAGGCCAGGATAAAAAGCTAGAAAAATTGAAATTTACTTTTAATGTCATAAATTCAAAATAATTTTTTAAATCTTGACTTAGATTCTTTTTAAAATTGTTTATATTAAAAACATTTAAATCTTTATTGCGATTATAAGCTATCCTAATTACATTATAAAAATTCTTAAAAAGTACACCATATTCAACATGATTAGATATTGAAATTAAAGGCTTAATTTCTTCTTCAGTTAATAAGCTTAACTCTTTTAAATTATCTAGATCAATAAAATAGGGATTAAAAGCAAAAGAAGAATAAGCTTGATATGGAGAGTCACCATAGGAAGTAGGATTTAAAGGCAAAAGCTGCCAAACCTCTACCCCAGCTTCATTTAGATAATCGATAAATTCATATGCTTCTTTACCAAAGTTTCCAATTAAATATCTATTTGGTAAAGAAAAAATTGGTAATAAAATACCTAATTCTCTCTTCATTTATTTTCCTTTTCTATTGCTTCAACAACTCTTCTAGCTAATTCTTCAGGGGTGAATTTAAAGAAATTAGTAACATCTTTACCAGGTGCTGAACGTCCAAATTCATCAAGACCCATTACATATTTACTATATCTATATAAGCCATAAGTTGAAAGCATTTCAACAAAGATACGATGAGAATAATCACCTCCAAGAACTTCTTCTTTTTTATTCTCTTCTAATTCATTAAAACTATTTAAACTAGGCATAGAAACTACACGAGTGTCTATTCCTTTTTCTAATAAAATCTTTTGTGCATCTAATGCTAAGTTAACTTCCGAACCACTAGCAATTAATGTAAAATCTAATTTTTTTATTTCCTTGGAAACAATATAACCACCATTTTTAACTCCCAAATAATTAGTATTAGGAACTTGTCTTACATTTTGTCTAGTTAAAATCAAAACAGTAGGAGTTGAAGTAGATTCAAAAGCTAGTTTTAACGCAGCAAAAGTTTCTTTTGAATCAGCAGGTCTAATAACATTAACATTAGGAATAGATCTTAACATTGCTAAATGTTCAATTGGTTGATGAGTTGGCCCATCTTCACCTAAAGCAATACTATCGTGAGTAAAAATATAGACCGCAGGCAGTTTTGATAAGGCGGCTAATTTAATAGCGGGTTTTAAATAATCAGAAAAAACTAAGAAAGTAGAAACATAACTTCTTAAGCCTTTATGTAAAAGTAAGCCATTTTGAATACATGCCATACCAAATTCACGGATTCCAAAATTAATGTTTCTACCATTAGGAGTCTTATATGTATAAGTAGGAACATCTTGCATTTTTGTTTTAGTTGAAGAAGCAACATCAGCAGAACCACCCACTAAGTTTGGTAATTTACTTGCAAAAAGATTTAAGGCATGCCCAAAAGCTATTCTAGTAGCTTCGTCTTTATCAAATTGTATTGAATCAATATCCTTAATTAAAAAACTTGATACATCGTTATTTATTAATCCTTCAATTTGTTTAGCTTGTTCAGGATATTTTTCTTTATAAGCTTTATAAGTTTTTACATATAAATTATAAGCCTGAATACCACGAGAATAAATTGAAGATTTAAAAACCATATAGACTTCATCAGGAACTTCAAATGGTCCATAATTGTATTTATAAAATTCCTTAGCTTTTTCAGCATTTTCTAAACCAACAGGGGAACCATGACATTTACATGTTCCTTGCAATGGAGTACCATAGCCAATTATTGTATCAACAATAATGACACTAGGTTTATCTAATGATTGTTTTGCTTGAATAATAGCTTGATCAATTAATTCACAATCATTACCATCAGTTACTCTAATAACGTTCCACCCTTCAGCTTTAAAACGTAAAGAAACATCTTCTGAAGAAGAATCAGACAAAGGTCCATCTAAAGTAACTTTATTATAATCATAAAATAAGATTAATTTATTTAAATGATTTTCACCAGCAAAAGAAATAGCTTCTTGTGAAACACCTTCTTCTAAACAACCATCACCACATAAACAGTAAGTATAATGATTAAAAAGCTTATCACCTTCAGGATATGAATTTCTTAAAATTGATTCAGCTAAAGCAACACCAACGGCTTGACCAATACCTTGACCTAAAGGACCTGAAGTATTATCTACTCCGGAAGTGTGACCAACTTCAGGATGACCAGGTGTTTTAGAATTTAATTTTCTAAAGTTCTTCAAATCATCTTTACTAACATTAAACCCAGATAAATGCAATAAGGAATATAGTAAAATTGAAGCATGGCCTGCAGATAAGATAAATCTATCTCTATTAACCCATTCAGGATGAGTAGGATCACTATTTAAATGTCTTGTATATAAAGTATAAACAATTGGCGCTGACGATAAAGCCATTCCAGGATGACCTGATTTAGCATTGTTAGTACCATCTAAACTCAAGGCTCTTAAGCAACTGACACAGAGATTATCGTATTTCATTTTTAGCTCCAATCTTTATATTGATTTTAATAAAAATGCCCAAAGAACTTTTTAGATTCCCTTGCTTACAAGGTGGGTGCATAAAATTAGACTTTAGGACCCTAGCAAAGCTAGTACTCAACACCATCTAAGATACCCGCTCCCAAAATTAAAATGTCGGAAACGCATGTCGTCCTTTGGACAATTTAATTTTACCAAAAGTATGAAAAATTTCAAATAATACTACTCAAAATTGAATCTTTTATTTTGAATTAAAACTAAAAATCATTCTTAAATTTTACAAATTAAAAAGCTTCTATCAACAATTAATAGAAGCTTATTTATTTTATTTAAATATTAGGAATAGTTACATCTCCTCCGCAGGCATAAATGTAAATAACCTTGTTATTCCAGTAAATATTAGCAACACCAATATAGTAATCTGTTCCAGCTTTTTGATATAAATCTATTATTTCTTTTTCATCTACTAATTTTGCACTTGTAAGTTGATAACCTTTACTTTTAATAAGAGCAATATATTCATTCATAAATGAATTAGCATCATCTTCTGTATTAAATACCCCTGTTTTAATATAACTACAATTACTGCTAACATCAGTTTCTTTACCATCAATATTTAATTTATATCCATTTTGAACTTTAAAAACCGAATTATTATAACCAACACTAGGTAATAAATAAGGTAATTTATCATCCATATGACATTCTTTCATATTTGATAATAAAGTAGATAAATCAGGATTTGTTTCCCAACTATCTTTACTAGGTGTGTTTAATTTAGAAAAGTCAATGTCAACCTCACTAGAACCAACATCAGTAAATTCCATAGTTACATTAACATTTGTTTCATAAGTTAATGAATATAAAGCACCTTTAATTTCTTTAATATTATCATTTTCAAAACTAACAACACCTTGGCTAGCTCCATTTACCATACCTTTTAAATCTTTAGTAAGGTAACCAGAACACTCTATAATTTCACTTCCAAATGTTTGTTGTGTTTTATAACTTCCATTATCATCGTAGAAAATATCATTAGAAAAATCGAAGGTAGGATATTGTTTATCTATTGTTCCTTCTAAGTCACTAACTTTGGTTACAACTTTTGTAGAATCATCATATTTATATGAAATTAATTTATTATCAATTATGGTTAAACCAGAGTGAGCTGAAGCATTAGTTTTATTATCAGTAACAATTTGATCTATGGTGTTTTGTGTAAATATTGATTGTATTTTTTTATCTACTTCACCATTGTCACTTTTTATATTTGTAACGCAAGTATAATTTTTTCCATCTATAAGATTCTTCTTAGCTTTTTCTAATTTTTCATTAACTGCATCACTAGCTTTATATGGCTTTAAATGATCAATTTTTGCTGTATTTAAATCACTAAAAGTGGCTTTTAAGGTTGTTGAATAATATGTTGTATCCGATTCTTTACTCTTAAATGGGGCAACAACGAAATTTAAAGAAACAATTTGATTGTTATCAACTTCAAAATATATATCATCTGGATAAAAATCCTTATTCATTGTGAAATTGTAAGCTAAGTCTTCCATTCCCACATAGCCGCCAATATAGTGATAAGTTTTATTGTTATCATATGAAACAAATTGATTATGATCAAATTTCTTTAAGAAATTAATATAATAAGAATCATTAAATTTAAATTTTTCACCTTCATTATTGGTCACAGGACTATAATTCAATTCGTTATAAATATTTATCTCTTCAACAGCAGCATAACCAACACCAGTTGAACTTTTTATTCTAGATTGATTAATAGTTATTTTATCTTTTAGTAAATCTTTTTCTATTAATTGATAAGCATCTGTATAATTTGTTTCATTACTAGTAGGAGCAATATTTTCTTCAAAAATAGTAGTAATTTGATAAGTATCTTCATCAGTTAATTGTTCTAATTTATTATTGAAGGTTTTAGTATTTTCTATAGAAGTTGCTTTTAAACTAGATGTTACTGAAGAATATAAAGTCTCATCCATTTCTGAATAATTATCATCTAAACCTAATTCAATTGAAGATTTAATATTAGTGCCTTCCAAAGTTGCAGTAATAGTGACTTTACCTGTCTTTTTAGTCCAAAAAGAACCTTCTGTTTTAAAATCTAAAGAACTATCATTAGGATTCTCTGTTGAGCTTCTAGAAGTGATAGAAATAATATTAGGATCAGAAGATTCCCATTTAACTTTTCCTTCTAGTCCATCTTTTAAAACAGCAAAAATAGGTAATCCCATATTTAAAACTGGTTTAACAGGAACTACAATTTTTAAATTTTCATTATTATTTGAACCACTATCATTAGAATTACTACTAGATACACTACTATCAGTTTTTACACTATCAACGCTGCTATTAATAGTAGAATCAACTGAGCTTACAACATTATTATTAGAAGTATTTTCCTTTTCACATCCTCCTAATAGTGGTAAAACTAAGCAAGGTAATATTAAAAACAATCCTTTTTTCATATTTATTAATCTCCAATCTTTATTTATTATCTTTAAATATTAGACAACTGTCAATGTTTTATAAAAATAAAGAAGAAGAAATTTTTAAAAAATGCCTTTAAAATAAAAAAAGCACTTCATAGAAGTACTTTGTGAATATTCATAATAATGGTGCCTCGTGCCTGAATCGAACAAGCGATTGATCCTTACCATGGATCCGTTATACCACTTAACTAACAAGGCAGCAGTTAACAAATCAAGCTGCACTAGTAATCATAAAGACTACTATAGGTTTTGTCAACTGTTTTTTTATATTAAACAAAAAATATTTTATAACTCTAAGTAATTTTTCTAAATTAAATTTTAAAACAATATCATTTGACAAATGTAATCGGTTACATTATAATAAAAATACTCGTTAAGACGAGTTTCGTAAGTCATTTTTTCTTACCATATGGTAGATAATCAATCCCCCTGTATTATCAAACCATTTATATTAGAGTGATTGCTAAGTAAAGTATATTAGATACGTCTGCTTAATATATCACTCTTTTATTTTTATATAGGTATAACTTTTTATTGATAATACCTATTAACAATGTTAAAATACTTAAGATTTAATTTAGTAAATCAATATAAAGATTAAGGAGTCTAATTTAATGAAAAAATTACTTGATAGAGTTTGGGATTGGATTAAAACCACTGCTTGGTTCCAAGTTGTTTGTTTAGTCGGTGTTGTTGTTGGAATTGTTTTGTGTATTGCTCCTATTACTAAAGCAATTACTAGTGGTATAACAGAAGCTGAAAGAACTAAATATTTAGAAAACAATAGAATCAATTACAATAGCTTAATTAATAAAATTAAAGAACTTAACAAAGGTGGTGAAGAATTCGCAGTAATCTTCGGAACTGATTCTTCAGTCTCAAGTGATTTGCAAAAAGGTTTACAAGCTTATTCTGAAAGAGATAACGCTGTTAAAGTTTATTACTTAGATGTCAACATAAATGAAGATAACAAATCCACTTATAATGTTGATGAAAACTACTATAACTATTACCAAGTAACAAAAGATCAATTAGAAGGTTTGAATTACGCAGTCAATAGAAACCCACAAAACGGAACAAATATTTATCAGACTTGGTATCAATATTCAGAAAATCATGACAATGATGATCAAGAAGTTAAACAAACTACTGTTAGTTTAAATTCTCCTGATGGAACAATTTCTGGCGCTTTACCTGTTTCTTCTAATCCATTATTAATGTGGTTCAGAGCTACTAAAAATATTGATGAAAAAATCAAGGATGCTTCTATAGTTAATGACTTTAATTATCATATTGCTAAAGTTTATGCAACAATACAAGATACTAAATATACTTCTTCTAATGTACCTCAACAATATGAATCTGGCTTAGTTAAGTTCTTCCGTTCTTCCTCATTAAGTGATTAATTAAATAATAAAGATAATAAAAAACTTGGATTAATTTAAGTGTACTTCTTTCCTGTTAGTCCTAGGATTAAGAGTACCCTTCAAACTCCAAGTTTTTTTATTTATTTTTTCTTAATTCTTGTTCTTTATTCTAAAAGCTTCCAAGACAGGTGATGGTACTAAATGAGCAACATCTTTTGTGTAATGATAAATTTCTTTTACACGGGTTGAAGAAATAAATGAAAATTCTTTTCTTGCCATTAAGAAAACCATATCAACTTCTTTGCATAAATATTGATTAACTTCTGCAAATTGAACTTCAAATTCATAATCTGAAACCATTCTTAATCCTCTAATTATTGCTTGACAATTAAGTTTTTTAGCTTGATGAGCAGTTAAGCCTTCTTGAGAAATAACTTCAATATTTTTGTATTTTTTAAAAACTTCTTTACAAATTTGTATTCTTTCTTGTTCAGTAAAATAATAATGTGTTTTTTCTGAATTATTAGAAACTATTATATAAAGTTTATCAAACATATTTAAAGCTCGTAAGGCAATATCAACATGCCCATTAGTAATTGGATCAAATGACCCTGGATAACATGCAATTCTCATAAATTTTCCTTTCTATATATTCCAACTCTTTTATATGAATATTTGTATTTTTTTAAATTAAATCCTTCAATTTCAGTAATTTCATCTTCTTGTTCACAAATGACAATTGAATTTTTATTAAGTAAATCAAATTTAATTAAATATTCAATGATTTTATTATTAACGTTTAATTTATATGGAGGATCTAAAAAAACTAAGTCAAATTTTATATTCGTATCTTTAAAAAGATTAAGTGCTTTTAAATAATCAAGATTATATACCTTAATGTTATTAGTGATATCTAAATCTGTTGCTGACTTTTTTATTGCGTCAACGCATTTTCTATTACTATCATTAAAATATATATATTTAGCCCCACGTGAATAAGCTTCAAAGCCCATGGCACCTGAACCTGCAAAAAGATCAAGACAAACCTTATTTTCAATTTCTTTACTTATAGCAGAAAAAATTGCTTCTCTTACTCGATCTTGAGTTGGTCTTATATCAATATTTAATGGTGGTAATATTAGTAATCTTGAACGAAATTTTCCACCGATTATTCTTATTCTATTCATATAGCTTTTTTAATAATTTGTCTTCTATTAACTTTTTTATTTTTAAAAGATTATTATAACTTTCAATGTATTCTTTTACTGTTTTTGATTCTTTTAATTTATTTAAAATGTTTTGATAATCAATAAGCTTTTGTTCAAATTCTTTGGATCCAGGGATAAGATATTTAATATCTTCTTCTATTTTTTCTTTTTGTTTAAAGTATGGTAAAAGATTTTTATCTTTATAAAGGGCAAAATCTTTTTGTTTTAAATCCAAATACTCTTTTGATTTTTTAAATTCTTCTTGATAATTATTAATTTCTTGTTTTACTTTTTCTAAATTATTCATAGGTAAGCTATTCTCTTTTATTATAAATATAAATTATGGTAAACTACAATTGAAACAAAAAGGATATATTAAAATGTTACATATTTTTACAGATAAAGACAAAGTTTTAAGAACCAAATGTTCAGAATTTCCAAAACCCTATACTAAAGAAGATAAGGATCTTCTTATTGAAATGGTGAATTATTTAAAATTATCACAAGATGATGAATATGCTAAACAACATAACATTCAATCAGGTATTGGTCTTGCTTGTCCTCAAATAGGTGTTTCTAAACGTGGATTTGCAATCTATTTAACTGATAATAATAAAACTTACCAATATGCTTTACTAAATCCAGTTATTTTAAAAACATCAGTAAAAAGGGCATATTTAAATGGAGGAGAGGGCTGCTTATCAGTTAAAAAGAAGCATCCTGGTTTAACTATGCGCTATTATAAAGTTGTTTTACAAGGTTATGATGCATTAACTGAAAAAGAAGTTACTATTACTGCTTTTGGTTATTTAGCTATTTGCATTCAACACGAATACGACCACTTAGATGGTATTTTATATTATGATAGATTTGATAAAAATGACCCATTTAAGATTGAAAATGGCGCTGTTAGCATTTAGGTTTGACAATTTTTAAAAATAGTGTAAAATTAATTGAATTTAAAACATAATTAAATAAAACTCTATAGGAGTTTTGTTTGTTATCTTAATTAAAATTGAATTAGGAGTATTTTAAAAATGGAAAAGAACGCTAATAAAGTTGCTGTTTATGCTTTAGGTGGTTTAGGAGAAGTAGGTAAAAACTGTTATGTAATAGAAGATCAGAATACAATGATTTGTATTGATGCTGGTGTTATGTTTGCTGATAGTGGTTTACCAGGGGTTAATTATATAATTCCCGATTTTACTAGATTAAAAGAAGCTGGAAATAAATTTAAGGCATTATTTATCACACATGGACATGAAGACCACATTGGTGGTATTCCTTTTTTACTACAAAGAGTTAATGTGCCTGTTATTTATGCTCCAAGGTTAGCAATTGCTTTAATTAAGCATAAAATTGCTGAAATGAAAACAAAAGTTAATACTAAACTTGTCGAATATGATGATAGATCAGTAATAAATGCTGGTTCTTTTAAAGTATCTTTTTTCCATGTTACACATTCTATTCCAGATTCATATGGTATTAAAGTAGAAACTCCTGAAGGAACTATAATGACCACTGGTGATTTTAAGGTTGATTTAACTCCAGTTGATCATGATTTTGATTTGGATAGATTAGCTAAATTCGGCTCTGAAGGGGTCGATTTACTTTTAGCTGATTCTACAAATGCTGAAAAAGAAGGCTATACTCAATCTGAAAAAAGTGTTATTCACGCTATAAATGAAATTTTTAGAAACACTGAAGGAAGATTAATAGTTTCAACATTTTCTTCAAATATTTCACGTATACAACAAATTATTGAAGCCGCTAAACATTACGATCGCAAAATAGCAATCTTTGGACGTTCAATGGAATCAAATATTCAAGCGGCTAGAGAATTCGGTTATATTGATTTACCTGATTCTTATATTATTAAGAATCCTGATGAATTAAGAAAGACTACTCCATCTCAAATTTTAATACTTTGCACTGGAAGCCAAGGAGAACCATTAGCTGCCTTATCTAGAATTGCTTATAATACTCATCGTCAAGTTAAAATAGCTCCAGGAGATACAATAGTTTTATCTTCCTCCCCTATTCCTGGAAATACTGCCGCTATTAATAAAGTTATTAACCAATTAACTAGAGATGGTGCAAATGTTTTAGTAAATTCAATATTTAATCAATTACACGCTTCAGGCCACCCATGTAGACAAGAGCTTAGACTTATTCAAAAAATTGTTAGACCTAAATACTTTATGCCAGTACACGGGGAATACCACATGTTAAAATTACACGCTGATGTTGCTGTTGAATGTGGATTAGCTAGAGAAAGAACTTTTGTTTGCTCTAATGGTGATGTTGTCTATTTACAAAACCACCATTGCTTTGCAGGTGAAAGAATCAAAACTGATGTTGAATATTTAGAATCAACTGAATCAATCGGCATTTCAACTAACTGCATTAAGGAAAGAAGATGGCTTTCAACTAATGGTGTAGTTTCTATTGCTTTTGCAACAGATAATCATAAATTAATTGGTAAACCAAATATTACTACCAAAGGATTTTCTTATTATGTTACTAGTGAATCAAGTTACGTTAAGGATTTAGCAAATAAATTAGCTGAAATTATTTCTAATTCTAAAGCTAAATATGAAAGTGACTTAAAAGAAGAAATTAATAGCTTTACTAGTCAATATTTTTACAAAGTTACAAGAAGAAATCCTTTAGTTATTACTTCTATAGCCCATTTATAAAATGTTAATTTTAGCTTCAAAATCTCCACGTCGTCAAGAACTAATTAAAAAAATATATACTGGTGATTTAAAAATATATCCTGCCAATATAAATGAAAGAGCTGTTAAAGCAGATTCACCTTTTGATTTACCTTATAATATTGCTAGAGAAAAAGGATTATATGTTTCTAAATTATTTCCACATGACTATGTATTATCATGTGATACTTTAGTTTTTATTGATAATCAAATTTTAACCAAACCAAAAGATGATCAAGATGCTATTAGAATGCTTAAACTGTTAAATGAAAAAACACATGTAGTTGAAACAAGTTATTTTATTATTAAAGATTCTAAAATTCTATCTTCAAAAAAAATAATGACAAAATTAGTCTTACATAATTTAACAGATAAAAGAATTGAAGCTTACTTAAAAACCGGCTCACCATTTGATAAAGCCGGTGCATATGGTATTCAAGATAATAATTATATAAATTCCACGATTATTTCCGGAACTTATTATAATGTAATGGGTTTACCTATAGAAGAAATTAAAAAAGACTTTGAAAAATTAAATATCAAATAAAAAATTAAATCTTTCAAAATTTCTTAATTTTCAAAACTTAATATCTATTAAATATCAAAGCCTTATATATTCCACTTGTTTTGACCTTTTTATGCCGAAACAAGGGGATTTTTTATTTTATCTATTATCTAAAACTTTATCTAAATTTGTTCTTTTAATAGAGTTAAAAAAATCTTTATTGTAATAATGACATCAAAATGTCTAAGAAGTTAATAAATATTGTTAAATTTATTACCATAAGAAATTAGAGCACATTATAAAGCATCTATATGAGATAAAAAATACTATTAAACTTAACTACTCTAAAACAATAAGAAAAGTATATAAAAAGAGTTAATTGTTAATTATTAAAAACCACACTTATAGTTTTGCTAAAAATAACATATATACATAATAATTAACGTATAAAAAAATTTTTTAACCTTATATTAGTTTTATAATCAAGAAAAAGCATATTATAAATCTATCTTTTCAAAATTTTTAATAGACCAATGTAGTGAAATAACACTCAAAAATATAAAAATAATTGCACCTGTAAAAAGTACACCTATCTGTAAACCTATATGCGTAAAACTAAAAGCATTCAAAGAAGAAAGGCCAGGAATATGGAATAGTGTTTCACCAATACCAACAACTAAAAAAGAAGCAATAGTAAAGATGACAAATGGCTTTGCAAACTTATAGGCGGTCTTAAAAAAACCACCAATAAATATTAAATTAAATAATCCTAAAATCAGCAAAACAAAGCCAAGATACACAAAATTAGCATTCATTAAAACATTATTTCTATATACAGCAACTTCTGACAATACTGTCATCCGAACTAACACAGGTATGGATGTTAAAATAAAATAGAAGAATTCTATCATAATACAAAACAAAAACTTTGCTCTTACGATGTCAGATTTAGCAACAGGCAATAAAGCAGTATAGGTAATGTCGTTAGCTTCTCTCATACATTGAAATGACTGAAAAAGCCCCAGGCAAACGAAAAATGAACCGACCAATATTGGATAACCTGGTAAAAATGCCATCAATCCAAAAGCAATAAATATGTACGAAAGAGGAGAAGCTGCAAGCTTCATTTCTTTTTTTAACAATTTTCTCATATATTTTTTTCCTTTTCCATGCGTAATATAGTTTCTTCTAATGTTTTACCATCTTTACAATAAGTTTCAACAAATTTATCTTTAGAACAGTTAACAATAAGTTTTCCTTTTTTTATGTACATAATATCATCGGCACATTTTTCTAGATCTGAAGTAATATGCGTTGAAAATAATATAGCAACTCCTCTGTTTTTTAGTTCAATAAATAAATCAAGAAGTTCATCTCTAGAAAACGGATCAAGTCCACTTGTGGGTTCATCTAAAATCAAAATTTCTGCCCTATGTGAAAGAGCGAGAAGAAGATTAAATTTCACTTTCATTCCATCTGAAAGCTCACATGGCATTTTATTTTCATCCAGTGCAAATAATTCAAGATATTCCTTATAAGCAGCTTCATCCCAAGTTTTATAAAAGAGTTTGGTTATAGCAACTATATTTTTAATTTTTTTCTTTGGATAATAGTTAACTGCTCCAGTAGAAAATCCAATACGCAGCTTTATTTCTCTTTCATTTTCTGAAAATGGCAGTCCGAAAAAACTAATTTCACCACAATCAGGATGAACAAATCCCAAAATAGACTTAATTGTTGTCGTTTTACCTGCGCCGTTTCTACCAATAAAGCCGATAATTCTCCCAGCGTTCAACTCAAAAGAAATGTTTGACAACACAAAAGAAGAATAAGATTTACACAAATTTTTAATGTTACAAAGCGACATTATTTATCATCCTCAGTAGTTTCAAATATAGCAGCAGCAAACTGAGAAAATATTGTTTTGGGAGGAATTGCAATTCCTCTTTTTTCATCTCCTAAAATAACCAATGTGTCACCAGGTTTAATATTGAATATTTCTCTTGCCTGCTTTGGTATAACAATTTGTCCTTTTTCACCTACCGTAACAGTCCAAGCATATTTTCCTTTTAGTTTTGACAAAATAATTCCTCCTAATTAAGTATTCTTTGTTATACAAATCATACTTTACTTACTCCTTTTTGTCAAGATAATTAAGGCAAACATCTAATTCTTTTCACCAATAACATCTAAAGTTATTTAATTGCATCTTCCTTATCCTTTATTAATGCAACCAATTATAATAATGCATAACAAAAGATATATTGTTATGAAACAATATTTAAAACACATAAAATCATTTATTTTTAAAAATTTCTAATGACTTTAATAAAAAAGTATGATTGGTTAAAAAAACTGTAAAATTATGAAATTTTTAATTAGTCAACAAATGATTTTCTAATACGAGTATATTTGTCAAAATCTGTAGAATGAGCTAAAGCAAATTTTTCTTTAGATTTGAATAAAGTAAATTTATTTCCCTTTAAATTGATTAAAGGCTGCATATCACCTGAAATATATGAATCAACTTCATTTTTTCTTTCAATAGTAATTTCATCACCTTCTTCAATTACTAATGAATTTATTAAAGGATGGATAGTCTTATTTCTGATAGGTGCAATTAAAGATAAAACTAGCCCTTTATCACCAACAAGTAAAGATCCACCTAAAGAGTGATTATAACCAGAAGAACCAAATGGTGTAGCAATACAAATACCACTACCTTTAACCATCATAAAATATTTTCCATTTATAAATACATTTAAATCAAGAGTTGTAATTGGAGAAGACCAAATAAATTCATTACAAGCTAGAGCACAGTTTCCAAATTCATCTTTAATTTTTAAAAAATGATGTTCCTCAAAAGTTAATTTTTTATAATCAAATTCAGCAAAGAATTTATAAACTTCATCAACATTGTATTCCTTAAAAAATCCTAAAGTTCCTGCATTAATCATCATAAATGAGCATTTAGGATTTTTATTAGCTTTAATGGCGTTTAACAAAGTACCATCTCCACCTGCTACAAAACATATGTCTGGATCTTTATCAGTATAAATATTTCCTTTACCAGTAAAGTAATCTTCAATTTGTTTAGCTAAATTATCTGCGGCTAACATTTTAGGTTTTATAGCAATATTAAATTTAAACATATTTTTTCCTTCCTAATAATATTATAAGAAAAAAGTAATTAAAAATCCAAACTCAAACGAATAGGACAATGATCCGAACCATAAATGTCATTTAAAATTTCTGAATCTTTGACATCTTTAAATAATCTTTGAGAAACTACAAAATAATCAATTCTCCAACCAATACCTTTTTCTCTAGCTTTAAAACGATAAGACCACCAAGAGTATTTAACAGTATTAGGATATAAAGCTCTAAAGGTATCGACAAAACCTAAATCTAATAATTTAGTAAATTCATCTCTTTCCTCTTTAGTAAAGCCAGCCGAATGTGTATTTGTTTTAGGATTTTTTATATCAATTTCATTGTGAGCAACATTTAAATCACCTGTATAAATTACAGGCTTTTTTAAATCTAAATCATGAAGATATTTTCTTAAATTAGTTTCAAATACAATTCTAAAATCTAAACGCTTTAATTCTTCTCCAGAATTAGGAACATAACAACCTACTAAATAAAATTTTTCAAACTCAAGTGTAATAACTCTTCCTTCATCATCATAAAGGTTGTTTTCTAAGCCATAATGAACACTTAATGGTTTAATTTTAGAAAAAATAGCAGTCCCCGCATAACCTTTTTTTACTTTAGAATATGTATAAAAAAGATGATAACCTTCAGGTTGAAAAGGAAATTCTTCATTTTCTTTTGGAAAAAACTTAGTTTCCTGTAAAACAACAATATCAGAATCAAGCTTTTTGAAATCTTCAACAAAATCTTTTTTTAAGATTGCCCTAATTCCATTAACATTAAAAGAAGATATTTTTAACATAATTATTCATGATGATGACATTCACAATGGTCTGAACAACAGGTTTCATTTTCATGATGTTCACCATGCTTTTGACATTCACATTCACCATCTTTAGTTTCTTCATATTCATTTAAACCATCATCATCTTCAACTGGTTTTAAATCACCATTTTGAAATGCTTGTAAAGTGTCATCTAAATATTCTGTAAGTTCAGGATCATTTGTTGAATCAACAGTGAAAATTTCATCTGGTTTATCATCAGTAGAACCTAAAACTAAAACTGAATTTTCATCTTTATCTTCTGGATCATAAACATAAATATAAGTAGTTTTTCTTACATCCCAATGAATAGAAAATAAAGCTTTAAAGGTGTGCTTTTTTCCTTCATCATCTGTAAGTTCTAAATCTTGTGTATCAAATTCTTTCATTTAATAGCCCCTTTCTAATAAAGTTTCAAGAATTATTTGTGCAGCCATTTTATCAATAACTTTCTTTCTTTTATTTCTAGAAAGATCAGACTCCAATAAACTTCTTGTTGCTTGCTTTGTTGACCATCTTTCATCAACTAAACTTAGTTTAACACTTGGAAGTGCTTTTTGAATCATATTTGCAAAGTTTCTAGAATTTTTAGTCATTTCAGAATCTGTTCCAGTCATATTTAAGGGAAGACCTAAAGCAATAACATCAATTTTTTCTAAATTTACTACACGAATAACTTCATTTAGAGCTTGTTCCCAATTGGAATCATCAAAGCGAAATTCTTCATAACCTGTGGCAAAAATACCTGTACGAGAAATAGCAATACCTAAAGTAACTGTTCCTAAATCTAAACCTAAATAACGCATTATTTTATTAACTCCTTAAAATGAATTTTACCTGATTCTAAATTATCTTTATTACTAAAACCACCAAAGGCCATATCATTTTTACCGCCACCAGAACCTAATAAAATTTTAGAAACATCTTTTACTAATTTACCTGCACTATAAGTATTAATTAAATCATTAGAAACACCAACGCCTAATTCAGATTTACCATCTTTTAAGTTAAAGACTAAAGTGAGAACATGTTCTTGATTTGTCAAATCTTTTATTAAAGAAACCATTTGATTGTGTTGATAATTATTAACTTCTAAAATGTATACTTTTTTAGAATTAATAATTTCATATTTATTTCTTAATTCTTTTAATGAATAAGATAATAACTTATTAGAAAATTCTTTATTTTCCTTAATAAGTTTATCTTTTTCTAACAAATTGGCTTTTAATTTAGATAGAGCTTCTCTATCAGATTTAACTTCTAAAGCAAGTGAAATATCATCAAGTTCACCTTGTTTTTCTTTCATAAACTTATAAGCGTTATAAGAAGTATAACAAGTAACTCTTCTTACACCATTAGATATTGCTTGTTCATTACCTATAATAAACAATCCAATATCTGCTGTATTTTTAACATGAGTTCCAGCGCAAAATTCTTTTGATACATTACCAAAAGAAACAACTCTTACTTTGGAATCATATTTTTCATTAAATAAGTGCATAGCAGAAGTCTTTTTAGCGTCCTCTAAACTCATAATTTCAGTTTTTTGTTCAATACCTTGACTAATCCATTGATTTACTTGATCTTCAATTTCATTAATTTCATCCTTAGTTAATTTACGATCCAAAGTAAAATCAAACCTCATAACCTTATCATCTTCATAAGATCCGGCTTGATGAGCGTCTTTAGAGACAATTTTTTGTAAAGCGGCTTGGAATAAATGCGCAGAAGAGTGATTTTTTCTAATTTTATTTCTTCTTTCAAAATCAGGTTTTAAAGTAAAAGTATCACCCATACTAACTTGGCCATACAAAACTTTAACATGTAATAAATGTTGCTTATTAGGAGCAGTAACAACATTAACAACTTCTAATGAGGTTTTATCATTTTCTACAAAACCAGTATCATAAATTTGACCGCCAGCTTCAGCATAAAAATTAGTCTTTTCAAAAGCAACATAGCCTTCATCATCAAAAGATTCAACTTTTAATCCATCCTTAAATAAACCAATAACTTTTGAAGATAATATTTCATCATCATAAACAAAAGTTGATGGAGTAGTAAATTCCATTAAATCCTTATCTTGTTTTTTAAATGATTCTCTTTCACCTCTAGCATCTCTTGCTCTTTGTTTTTGTTCAGCTAATAATTTGTTAAAGCCTTCAACATCAACATCCTTACCTTTTTCCTTAGCAATTTCTATAGTTAACTCTAAAGGAAAACCATATGTATCAGAAAGCTTAAAAGCTTCTTCAGCCTTTAAAATCTTATCAGTATTAGCTAAATAACTATTTAATAAATTTTCACCTTGAGCCAATGTTTTTGAAAACTTAACTTCTTCAGAATATACCATTTTTGAAACACGATCTTGTTCTTTTAATAAGTAAGGGTAATAGTGAGACATACAATTAGCGCAAACATGAACTAATTCAGCCAAGCTACCAACTTTTAATCCTAAAGTATTAGCATATCTTACTGCTCTTCTAACTAATCTTCTTAAAACATACCCTCTTCCTTCATTAGAAAATAAAGCACCATCTGATAAAGCGAAGGTTACACTTCTAATATGGTCAGAAATAACCCTATAGGCTAATTTATTTTCACCTTCATATGGTTTATTTGTTCTTTTACTAATCCAAGAAATAATAGGAGTAAATAAGTCTGTATCAAAGTTTGTTTCAGCATCTTGCATAACACAAGCGATTCTTTCAAGACCAGCACCAGTATCGATATTTTTCTGAGGTAATTCTTTATATTGAGTACGTGGTAATTTACCAGGTTCACACATATATTGAGAAAAAACAATATTCCAAATTTCTATATAACGATCATTATCTTCATCTTTTCTTAAAAGTTCTTCACCTAAATGATGAGGATCATATTTTTCACCTCTATCAAAATAAATTTCTGTATCAGGTCCACCAGGTCCTTCACCAATTTCCCAGAAATTTGAAGCTAAAGGAATCATATGATTTTCTAATATACCATTTTCAATCCACAATTTCTTAGTAGCTAAATCATCAGGATAATAAGTAACATATAACTTTTCTTTTGGAAAGCCAAAATATTTTTCATCCATTAAAAGTTCACAAGCCCATGGTATAACCTGGTCTCTAAAATAATCACCAATGGAAAAATTACCTAACATTTCAAAAAATGTATGGTGACGAGAAGTATGTCCGACATTTTCAATATCATTAGTACGAATGCACTTTTGAGCATTAGTAATTCTTCGATGTTCTGGTCTTACTGAACCATCAAAATATTTCTTTAATGCCGCAACACCAGCATTAATCCATAATAAAGTTGGATCATTTTCAGGTATTAAATTAGCAGAAGGTTCAATGTAATGCCCTTTAGATTTAAAGAAATTCAACCAGGTATCTCTTATTTCATCAGCCGTCATTTTTCTCATATAAATTCCTCCTAAACAAATAAAAAAGCACTAAACTCAGGAACGGATTATAATCCGCGGTACCATCCTGATTCACTATTGTGCTCTTATTTTCAGTCGATTGTTGTTGACTAGACAGTTCCTAGGAGAGTGGCTTGAATTTCTTCTTCTTTCTCCATCAATAGAACATTTATAATATAAAAAAAACATTCCAAAATTTCAATATGTATATATTAAAAAATTAAAATAAGTAATTATCCTAATTGAAATTTATAAATTATAATATCTAAGGAGGTAAAAATATGCCACAACTAGATAATTTAATACAAAAATTAAATGTTGATATTAATAATGCAAAGAAAATCGTATTTTTTGGAGGAGCAGGAGTTTCCACAGAATCAAATATACCTGATTTTCGTTCTGCTCATGGGATTTTTACAAACAATTTAAGTGCTGAAGATATTGTTTCTCATGATTTCTTTTTTTCTCATCCTGATAAGTTTTATGAATTTTACAAATCAAAAATGGTATTTCCTAACGCCAAACCAAATATTACACATATTAAATTAGCTGAACTAGAAAAGAAAAAAGATTTAACAATAATAACTCAAAATATAGATGGTCTTCATCAAATGGCTGGTAGCAAAAATGTTATTGAACTACATGGAACTATCCATTCAAATCACTGCATAAAATGTCATCAATTTTATTCTTTAAAAGAAATTATGAATATGGGCTTAGTACCATATTGTCCAAAATGCGGTGGTTTAATTAAACCAGATGTGGTTTTATATGGGGAAGAATTAAATTATAAAAATATCGAATTAGCAATTAAAAAACTAGAAGAAGCTGATCTTTTAATAGTCGGGGGAACTTCTTTAAAGGTCTATCCAGCTGCTTCCTTTATAGATTATTTTAATGGGGATAAGAAATATTTAATTAACTTATCTGATTGCCCGGTATCTAATTTTACTTATTTAAATTGTAAATTAGGTGATGTCTTTTCTAAATTAAAGTTTTAAATAGATTATTTTCAATTTTAATTAAATCTTTTAATTCTTGTAAATTATTAAAAGTAAAAAAATTAAAACATGTATTTAAAAGATTTAATAAAACTTCCTCAACTTTTAGAAAATCTTCAAAAGAAAAAACTTTAACATCTTTATAATAAAAACTAAAAGATGTCCCTTTAGATAATTCAATAGAAAGTAAATAAAGATAAATAAATCTTTCACTTTCTTTTTTAAAATATTTCTTAATAGTATTTATAACTAAATTTTCTAAACTGTTCTTTTCTAAAAGAGGATTTAATTCAATTATTTTTCTATTAGAACATTTCAAAAAAGCTGGAACTAAGCTAGAATCAAGTTTTTTTAAATAAGAATCTAAATTAAAATTAATTAAATCATTCTTATCCAAATTTATACTTATATTAGTTAATACTTCTAAATATGAAGAAAAGACTAAAGGAAGATCGTAATCCATATATGTTAAATAGTCTTCTTGAAATTGACTTTTTAAGTCTAATAAAATTAATAAAGTACTAGCAAAAAAGCTTCTTTCAATTTTATTTTTATTTATAAAATCCTCAATTATTATTTTTTTCTTATTTTGAATAAAATATAAATCATCAATTTTTCTTTTAATAAAATGGGAACGAGAAACTAAGGGAGTAAACTTATATTGTTTAATAAATTTAAAAACCAATTCCAAAACCAAATCGTTATATGTTTTATAATAACTATCTAGGTATTTAGAATAATTTACTAAACTTGTTAGATCCTCTAAATTTTTATAACAATTTAATACCAAGTAACCTAAATTTTTTTCAATTTCATCATATAGATTTCTTCCTAAAAGCAAAGGATAGCCGCTTTTAGTAAGCTCATCAAAAGATTGGCACTGAGAATGATATAAATCAACACTTGCCATTAAAGTGAGATTTCTTTTTGCAATTTTAAATTTATTTTGTAATTCTAAATTATTAGAATAATTTTTTTGGACCTTATAATTCAAAATATCAAAAGATGTTTGTTCCAAATTAATATTGTATTTTTTAAAATCAAAATCATTTTGTAAATTTAAAAATACTAAACTAACTATTATTCCTTTAGCTCTTTTGTAATTTAATAAGTCCTGTCTTTTATTTTTTAATAAACTATCTAAAAAAGGTATTTGATAAGTTAAAGTAGAATAAAAATACTTTTCAGAATAAGTAAATTTATTTTTGTCTAATTTACTTAAACTAATTAAATTTCTTTTTAAAATGGATAAAGAAGATTTTAAGGAAGACTTTAAACTGCTTTTATTCATGATAATAAATTAACATAATTACTTTTAATTTAAAAGTGATAAAATTAAGAAGTAAAGGAGTTAATTATGAAAGATAAAAATTGCTGTTATTGTATGAAAGATGAAAATCCAAGCTTATATGAAAAGTTCGGTTATCGTGTTTGTGATTTAAAGGTTTCTACTCTTTTTGTTTTTAAAGAACAATCTCATTATGGTAGAGTTATTGTCGCCTATAAGGATCATGTTGGTGACATTTCTGAATTATCTGATGAAGAAATGGATTTATTTATGAAGGATGTTAAAAACGTTACTAAGGCTTTACACAAAGCTTTTAATCCAGATAAAATTAATTTCGGCGCTTATTCTGATACATTAAATCATCTTCATTTCCATTTAGTTCCTAAATATCATACTGATTCATTTGAATGGGGTGCTACTTTTGCTATGAATCCTAATAGAAAAGTTGCTACTATTGAAGAATGCAAAGAAATTGCTAACAAGATTCTTCCATATTTAGAAAAATAGTATAAATAAAATTAATCCATTAAAAAAGCCTCGTTTACTAATTTGTATTCGAGGCTTTTTACTTTACTTTTTAAATCTTGATTTAATCTTTTCAAAGATTGAGGAATTAGAAGGTTTATTCTTCTCGATTTCTCTAACTTTTTGTAAGCAATCAACTTCTTCCTTAGTTAAGCGAGAAGGCATAACAGGATTAATATGAATATATTGATCACCATTATTTTCATAGGAACGATTGGTTTTTACACCTTTTCCTTTAAGTTTTAAAATGCCATCAGGATTAGTTCCACCTTTAATTTCAACATCTAATGGGCCATATACTGTATCACAAGTGATAGTACATCCTAAAATTAAATCAATGATAGGGACATTAACATTGGTGTGAATATCATTACCTTCTCTTTTGAATGTTTTATCATCTGCCACATTAACTTCAATATACAAATCACCATTAGGACCACCATTATAACCATGACCGCCTTTACCAGAAACTCTAATAGATTCACCAGTATTTATACCAGCAGGAATCTTAATTTCTAAATTGGTACGAACATGTTTATAACCTAAGCCATTACAATCAGGGCATTTTTCAGAAATAATTTTACCTGTTCCTTGACAATGAGGACAAACCGATTGTTGAGAAACTGTACCAAATATCGATCTTTGTTGTGTTCTTATAACACCAGTCCCATTACAATAAGAACATGTAGTAAAACTAGTTCCATTTTTTGCACCTGTACCATTACAAGAAGTACAAGTTTCATCATATTCAATAGGGATATTAATAGTTGTACCATTAATAGCATCCATAAAGGCAAGTTTAATTCTAATTACCTTATCCTCACCTTTCATAGGACCTGCTTTTCTACGTGAACGATTAGAAGAAGTGAATCCACCACCGAAAAATTGAGAGAAGATATCACCTAAATCAACATCATCAAAACCTTGTCCACCATTGTTAAAACCATTAAAACCAGCTTGATTTGGATCAACTCCACCAAAACCAAATTGATCATATTGTTTTCTCTTTTGTGGATCTTTTAAAACTTCATAAGCCTCAGTAATTTGTTTGAACTTTTCTTCAGCGCCAGGCTCTTTATTAACATCAGGGTGATATTTTTTGGCTAACTTCAAATAAGCCATTTTAATTTCTTGGTCTGTAGCATTTTTATCTACTCCTAAGACCTCATAATAATCTTGTTTTTCTGCCATAATCCCCTCCCATAAAAAACCTAGAAGCTAAGCACTTCTAGGTTATATTATTTACTACTTCTTTTCAGTGTAGTTGGCATCATAGACGGTCTTACCATCTTCAGTATGAGGCTCACTACTAGTATTAGTTTCTGTAGTAGAACTATTAGTATTAGCTTGTTGTTGATAGTTACTAGCATTAGCAGCCATCTTTTCAAGTTGATCAAGTTTAGCCTTTAAGGTTTCGATATCATTCTTATCTAAGGCTTGTTTAACTTCATCTCTTAAAGCTTGAGTTTGAGCTTTGGTGTTAGCATCCATCTTGTCACCATTCTTAGCTAATTGATCATCAATATCACCAACTAATTGCTCGGCTTTGTTTCTAATTTCGACATCACCTTTTCTCTTTTCATCAGCTTCTTTATTAGCTTCAGCTTCTTTGACCATTCTATCGATTTCTTCTTTAGAAAGACCAGAGGAGTTAGAGATAGTAATTTGTTGTTCTTTTTGAGTATCTAAATCCTTAGCTTTGACATTAACAATACCATTAACATCAATAGAGAATGTAACTTCAATTCTAGGTTGACCTCTTCTAGCTGGACGGATACCATCGAGTTTAAAGTGACCTAACATCTTGTTATCGTGAGCCATTGGTCTTTCACCTTGGTAGACAACAACATCAACAGCAGGTTGGTTATCTTCAGCAGTAGAGAAGATTTGAGATTTAGTAGTAGGAATAGTAGTATTTCTAGGAATAAGTGGAGTCATAACGCCACCCATAGTCTCAATACCTAAAGTTAAAGGAGTTACATCAAGTAAAACAATATCCTTTAAATCACCAGCAATAACAGCACCTTGAATAGAAGCACCAATAGAAACAGCTTCATCAGGGTTAACTGACATATTAGGTTGTTTACCAGTAATTCTCTTAACTAATTCCTGAACAGCAGGCATTCTAGTAGAACCACCGATTAAAAGAATAGTATTTAAATCATTGAAAGTTAATTTAGCATCAGCTAAGGCTTTCTTGACAGGTTCTTCACATCTTAAGAGTAAATTCTTAGTTAATTCTTCAAATTTAGCTCTAGTTAAAGTAGTTTCAAAGTTGACAGGTCCATTTTGATTGAAAGCGATGAAAGGTAAGTTAATAGAAGCTTCTAAGGAACTAGATAATGTAATCTTAGCTTTTTCAGATTCATCCTTCAATCTTTGTAAAGCCATCTTGTTATCTGATAAATCAACACCAGATTGTTGTTTGATTTGGGCAACTAAATAATCAGAAATAGCTTTATCCCAATCATCACCACCTAAGTTAGTATCACCAGAAGTAGCGACAACTTCATAAACACCATCAGCAATATTTAAAATAGTAACATCTAATGTACCACCACCAAGGTCAAAAACCATTAAAGATTGTTCTTTATCAGTTTTAATACCATAAGCTAAAGCAGCAGCAGTAGGTTCGTTAATAACACGAACAACATCTAAGCCAGCGATAGTACCAGCATCCTTAGTAGCTTGTCTTTGAGCATCATTAAAGTATGCAGGACAAGTAATAACAGCTTTTTTAACTTCGTGTCCAATATTATCTTCTGCATATTTCTTCATATAAGCTAAAACTTTTGCAGAAATTTCTTGTGGAGTAAAATCCTTGTTAATGCAACCAATATGAACTTTATAGTCACTACCCATCTTTCTTTTAATAGAATAAACAGTATCTGGGTTAGTAACCATTTGTCTTTTAGCAGCATCACCAACAATTTCTTCACCATTACTCTTGAATGAAACTACTGATGGAGTAGTGTTATGCCCTTCAGGATTAGGAATAACTTTAACGTTACCATCAGCTTGCATGTAGGAAACTACAGAGTTAGTAGTACCTAAATCAATACCTAAAATAATTTCTTTTGCCATAAATAAAATCCTCCCTATTATTTATTTTCACAAGTTTCCTTGTTACTTTCTTTCTTTTCTTCATCCTTTTTAACTTTGCTTACTTCAACCATCGCTGGACGAATAAGTCGATCGTGAAGTTTATAACCACGGGTTAAGACCTTAGTTACTAAATTGTCTTCTTTACCTTCTTTTGTAGCAATAGCATGCATTTCTTTTTCATTAAACTTGCTTGATATTGCTGGCTCAATAAATGTAACGCCCTCATCTTTAAAAGCCTGGTAAATATTATCCAAAATCATTTTGAATCCATAAGCATAATTCTTAACAACTGGATCATTTATTTCAGCTTTTAAAGCCATTTCGAAGCTATCAAGTGTCGGAATCAGTTTTTCAATGAATGAAACTGAACGATACTTAATTAACTCTTGATGATCTTTTTCCAAAGACTTACGAGTGTTAGAAAGATCAGCATATGCTTCGTAGAACTTATTTTTCCAATTATTTATTTCATCTTTTAACTTTTGATTATCAGATTGAACAAATGATAATTGGTTTTTAAGTTTTTCAACTTCAGTAAGTTCTTTTTCTACATTCTTATCTGACTTTTCTTTCTCGTCAGTTTTCTTTTCTTTATCTAGTACTTTGTCTTTTTCATTTTTCACTTCTTCCGCCATCTTTTACCTTCTTTCTAGAGCTTTGATTTTTATTATCATCATTTGCTTCTTTAAAATACTTGTTAAGCTCATTAACAATATAATTTAAAGTAGAAATAATTTTCTTATAATCCATTCTCTGAGGTCCTACTACTGCTAATTTAGTTGATGGTAAATCAGCAATATTACAATCCTGAGAAACAACGACAACGTCTTTTTTATCTTTTGGAAAAGCTAGAGATACTTTTCCTTCATCACTTTCGTTAACAAGATTGGAAAGTTCAAGTGGATCATGAAGTAAGTCAATAATTGATTGTAACTTTTTTGAATCTGATTCATAATCAGGTAAATCAATTAAATTCTCACTGCCATAAGACTTAACTCTATCTTTAGCGAAACTTACGAATGCTTCAATTAATGAATCAAGAACAATATTGGATGATTTTCCTAAGATACTAGTTAAGATTGGTTTTAAAGCCAAGGTCTTTTCTGATAACTGATTAATTGAAGTGCCTGCTAACCTTTTATTCAAGATTTCAAGACATTTGGAGATATTATTTCCTTCTTCCTGATTTGCAATTACGAATGTCTTATTCTCAACATAACCACGATCAGTAACCATAATAGAAGTCATTGTAGTAGGTGATAATAGAACAGTAGATAACGAAACCAAATGTTCATCTTCTGATCTATTTCCTAACACAACAGCAGCCATAGAAGTCATATCAGATAAAACTTGACATGATTTTTCCATGATGTCTTCTACTGATTGTGATTTTTTAGCTAAGACTAATTGAAACTCTTTCTTAAAAGCCTCGTCAACATCAGTGCTGTTAACATTGTTTTTAATATGTTCCGCATAGTACTTGTAACCTTTAGAAGATGGAATTCTTCCGGATGAAGTATGGGTCTTTTCAAGATATCCTTCATTCTCAAGTTCAGCCATATCATTTCTAATAGTTGCTGAGGAGTATGGTAAATTATACTTCTTAAGTAAGGTATTAGAACCAACAGGTTGAGCAGTGATAACAAATTCTTCAATGATGTATTTTAATATTGCATCTTGTCTTGAATATGCCATAGCTTCCTTTCTTAGCACTCTTTTATCTCAAGTGCTAGTAAAAGTATAACTTATCTTTTAGCAAAGTCAAGGCTATAGTGCTAATTTTGTTAATTTTTTTTATATTATCCAATATAAATAATAAAAAAGAATAATATAAAAAATTTTGCTTGCTATTCATTTTTTAATATGTTTAAATAATACTTGCGTTGGATCAGTGGTGTAGCGGTTAACATGTCTCCCTGTCACGGAGAAGATCGCGGGTTCGATTCCCGTCTGATCCGCCAGCGCAATGGCCCGATAGCTCAGCTGGTAGAGCAAAGGACTGAAAATCCTTGTGTCGAGGGTTCGACTCCCCCTTGGGCCACCATTAAAGGTTATTTGTTTGATACTCTTGTTCAGGGTTTCAAACTTTTTTTATTTAGAACGATAAATATGGACTTTTTATAAATTAACGCCATGTAATAGTGATTAAAAAAAGTAAAATAGCCACTTTTTAAGTCCACTCTTACACGAACAGTGTTCACTAATACACGACAACTCACTTTTACATGGTGGCATGCACACCCCCCAAAAAAATCTAATTATTTGATTAACTTAATGTTTTATTTTACCTGATTATTTTGTAGGGGCAAAATAAAGAAATGATTAATTATTGAATCATATATGTAAATATCTTTTCTTGATCTTCAATATCTTTATTCTTGGGAACAGCGTA
>ERZ808262.95-NODE-95-length-73752-cov-13.281097_pt1 | contig 73752 bp, 63 predicted proteins | sample MGYA00520895_ERZ808262 | MGnify/ENA primary metagenome ERZ808262 (study PRJEB31516, sample SAMN03275588) | gut metagenome | biome: mammalia-associated habitat; material: feces | host: Papio cynocephalus | place: Kenya | collected 2012-08-02 ...
GCAAGCCCTCTCTGCTCTCAAATTTAGACGGATAAAAACTCATACCGCAATTCCGCGTGAGTGCTTGCTTGGTGAACGTGCCTTCGGCACTCTTTTTTTAATTAATAATGAATAATTGTCGGTGGGTATTACCCCACATCCCAAATAAATTTCGTTAGAACATTCAAATATTCCGCAACTGCGACAAAGTCGCAATATCACTTGCGCACTGCGCAAATTTCATTGTGACAAATGTCACAATTTCACGCACGCTTGCGTGCATTTCACTACATTGCTCAAACGGCGTTGCGGTGATGTCAATCGCCCACATCGTCATTCAGAGCGTAAGCATGGGAATCCCCTAAACAGAAACGAATACTTATTGGGCGATTGTCAAAAACCGCACTTGTTCTCGCAATTACTAACCGCGCAAGCCCTCTCTGCTCTCAAATTTAGACGGATAAAAACTCATACCGCAATTCCGTGCGAACGCTTGCTTGGTGACGTGCCTTCGGCACGTTTTTTTATTTTATAAGGAAATTCAACTACAAAGAAAAAGAAGTCCTAAAAGGACTTCTCTTGGCAGGGGAGACGCGACTCGTGAAAGCGCAAAGCGGCTAAAATAACGAAGCATAGCAAATTTATTTGCGCCGCGTAGTGTCAGATGCAACCTCAAGCGCAAGGAACATCGTTCCGCCGCGATTGCGTTGCGTGTTCGCGTCGCGGAAAAACTGCAAAGAAAAAGAAGTCCTTTTAGGACTTCTTCTCTTGGCAGGGGAGACGCGACTCGAACACGCAACCGACGGTTTTGGAGACCGTTGCTCTACCATTGAGCCACTCCCCTATGCAAATTTAATGCTTAATTATTATAGCAAGCACTTCGTTTTTAGTCAATGATTTGAGTTGAAATTCACCGCAATTATTAATTATTCATTATTAGTCGGCAAATAAATTCTTTGTCTTGCAAACAAATTCAAAATTGTGTACAATGAAATTATGAAAAAACAAGTTGAAATCTACACAGACGGTGCGTGTTCGGGCAACCCGGGCGTTGGCGGCTGGGGCGTCGTTATGCTCTACAAAGGTCACAAAAAAGAAGCGAGCGGCGCGGAAAAATCTACGACAAACAACCGTATGGAACTCACCGCAATAATACAAGGTTTGAAAATGCTCAAAGAGCCGTGCGTCGTCACGATATACAGCGACAGCGCGTATTCTGTCGAGCCTTTCCTCAAAGGTTGGATAAACGGCTGGATTATGAAGGGCTGGCGCACTTCGAGCAAGGACGAAGTGAAAAACGTCGATTTGTGGAAAGAACTTCTCTCTCTTATGCAAATTCACGAAGTATCTTACATCAAAGTCAAAGGACACGCCGACAACGAACTGAACAATCGTTGCGACGCTCTCGCACGCGGCGCAATCAAAGAATTGCAAAAAACGCTTCCCGCCGAACTTCCGCCCATTCCCGACGGAATTTGACGAACGGCAAGTAATATCAAGTGATATTGCAATAAACAAACACTAACGAGGTGAGATATGAAACAAATCAACAAAAAGCACCTGCTTTTCTTGATTCCCATCGGCATTTTGGAAATCGTAATGCTCGTTTTGGAATGTCTGCCCAACGGCGTTGCAATGGTATTCACGTTTCCCGATAGCGCAAGCGGAAACTTCATTAGCAAAGTCGAATATTATCCATATTTCAGCGATATGCCGTACGGATACGGAAACTTCTGCCCCGTCTTTATCGGAATTTTGACGATTGCGGTGATAATTCTTTGGATTGTCAACCTATTCGTAGACAAAAGAGGAATTGACAATGCAATATTCGTAATGACGATTCTCAAATTTATTTTCGGCGCGGTGGAACTTATATTCTCGCAAACGGCAATCAACTGGGCGATGTTTGCGTTGTCATTCGTTTTGGCAATATACTGTATCGCAAAAGCGGTTATCAACAAAGAATTTGCAAAAACGAAGAAACCGCAAGGACCTCTCGAGGAAACCGAAAACGAATAATCGACAACTTATGCACCGTTTGAACATATAAAATTAAAAAGCAAATCGACAACAAACGCAACGTAAAATTTTACGATAAAAATAACCCTAAATAAACACAATTAATTTGCAAACAAAAAAACCGCGATAAGCGGTTTTTTTGATGTTCTATTGCGGTATTTTTCAATAAAGCGCAATCAGTCGAAGTAATCGATTTGCATAGAATGGCGCACTTTTGCAAGCGTTCCCGCCGCTTTTGCTTTCGCTTTTTGCGTACCGTTTTTGAGGATTTCGTAAACAGCGTCGGGATTCTTTGCAAGTTCGAGTCGCCTGTCGTATATCGGTTTAAGTTCGGATTGCAAGACGTTGATGAGGAATCTTTTGATTTTCACGTCGCCCAAACCGCCGCGTCTGTAATGCGCTTTGAGTTCGTCGAGATTTTTGTAATCGGGCAAAAACTCGGCAAAATGCTCGTCGGTTGCAAATGCGTCGAGATACGTGAACACAGTGTTCCCTTCCACTTTGCCTTTGTCTTCGATACGAAGGTGATTGGGGTCGGTAAACATCGACATAACTTTCGTTTTTATCTCGTCGGGCGTGTCCGAAAGATAAATGCAGTTGCCGAGCGATTTGCTCATCTTTGCTTTTCCGTCGATACCGGGAAGTCTGCAACATTGCTTGTTGTTCGGCAAAAGTATTTCTGGTTCGACAAGAGTGTCACCGTAAATAGAGTTGAACTTGCGCACGATTTCTTTGCACTGTTCCAACATCGGTTCTTGGTCCTCGCCGACGGGAACGGTCGTCGCCTCGAATGCCGTGATGTCTGCGGCTTGGCTGATAGGATAAGTCAAGAATCCTACGGGAATACTCTTTTCAAAGTCGCGCATTTTTATCTCGGCTTTTACGGTCGGATTGCGTTGCAATCTCGAAAGCGTGACGAGATTCATATAGTAAAACGAAAGTTCCGTAAGTTCAGGCACTGACGATTGAACGAAAATCGTAGATTTTGCGGGGTCGATTCCGCACGCAAGATAATCGAGAGCAACTTCGATGATGTTGCTACGCACTTTTTCGGGATGTTCGGCGTTGTCGGTGAGTGCTTGCGCGTCGGCAATCATAATGTAAATCTCATCGAAATTTCCGCTGTTTTGAAGTTTTACTCTTTCACGCAGAGAGCCGACGTAATGTCCGATATGCAATCTTCCCGTCGGTCTGTCGCCTGTCAAAATAATCTTTGCCATAATGCACCTATTATTTATAAATATATACTATATATAATATATCACTACAATAGAAAGGCTGTCAAACTACTTGTGTACGCCTTTTTCAAAAAAATAAACCGTTGCCGAAGCAACGGTTTGTTTTTTATCAAACAAGGATTATTCAGCGGGTTCTTCAACTTTCTTTTTGCGAGTTGTCTTCTTTGCGGGTGCTGCTTCTTCCTCTGCCTCGTCTGCGAGGTTGAGGTTGAGGTTCTTGAACAAATCGCCGAGAGTTGCGGAAGAACTACCGGAAACCCATTCTTTGGGTTCGTTGGAAGATTCCTTCTTTGCGCCGCGACGTTCGCGTTTGCTTTCGCCGTCTGCAACTTTTTGTTCGAACTTCTTGACTCTGGAAGATCTCTTTGCCGCTTTTTCTTCGTCGGTTGCTTCTTCTTGACCTTCTTGAACTTGAGTTTCTTCAGGTGCGGGAAGCAATTCCTTGATAGAAAGAGTGATACGATTGTCGTCGAATCCGATGATCTTTGCTTCGACTTCTTGACCGACCGTCAACGCTTCGTTTGCGTCTTTGATCCAGTTGTGAGAGATTTGAGAAACGTGAACGAGTCCGTCTACGCCGTCGTCGATGGATACGAATGCACCGTAGGGGAAGATTCTTTCAACCTTGCCTTTGATGACAGTACCGACGGGGAACTTCTCTGCCGCAACTTCGTAGGGTTTCTTTTGAAGTTGTTTGTAACCGAGAGAGATTTTGCCGGTTTCTCTGTCCATTTTGAGGACTACGAAGTCGTAACTTTCGCCGATGGTGAGAACGGTGGAAGGATCGGTGATCTTGTTCCAAGAAAGTTCAGAGATGTGAGCGAGGCAATCGAAGCCGCGAACGTTTACGAATGCGCCGAATTGCGTAAATCTCTTAACCTTGCCGGTCACGATGTCGTGAACGTGGATGTTGTTCCAGAAAAGATCCTCTTTTTCTTTCTTTTCTCTTTCAAGAATGATACGTTGAGAAGCGAACAAATATCTCGACTTCTTTTGGGGTTTATCTTCGCTTTGAGCGTTTTCTTCGCCCTCAGCCTCTGTGTTTTCTTTTTCCTTCGGAGGCATAAGCGTCAAGCGAAGCGTTTTGCCTTTGTAATCTTCGAGGTTGCTGACGTAACCCATTCTAATTTGGCTTGCGGGAACGAAGATGGTGTATTGACCGAGTCTTCCTCTCAAACCGCCCTTGACGACTTCCGTCATAGTCAAAGAGAATTCGCCTTGAGCAAGAGCCTTTTCCGCTTCTGCTTCTTCGAGACGCACTGCGTCGACGTCCTTTTTGGACAAAGACACGTACTCTTTGTTGACAGCAAGAATAGTTGCTTGAATTTCATCGCCCTCTTTGAAGTCGGCAGGATTGTAGTTGCCGTCCAAAGATGCTTCACTCTTATCAATGAAACCGTCTTTCTTTCCGCCGATTGCGACGTAGATGCCGCTATCGCCGGCGCTGATGACTTTGCCTTTGATGCGTTTGCCGATTTTGTAGTTTGTATAACCCACGGAATTTTCAGATTTCAAAAGATCTGCCATAGTGGTGGGTGCTTTTTCTTCGGCTTTTGGTTGCTCTTGAAGTGTTGCCTCGTTTTTCACTTCAGTTTCGACTGTTTCCACAGCGTTCTTTTGAGTTTCACTCATAAGTCTTGTTACCTCCTGTATCAACCACGGCGGAGTAGAAGCCCCTGCGGCAATCGATACACATTGAATATCCTTGATAAATTTTGTTTGATTCAGAGCGTCGTTTGTGTTTTCGACGAAAAACGTATTCGGATTGACCTCTTTTGCCACATCGAACAAACGTCTCGTGTTTGCGCTCGTATGGCTTCCGAGAACCAAAACCGCGTCCGACTTTTCGGCGAGTGCGCGCGCTTCGTCCTGTTTCTCTTTTGTAGTATAGCAAATAGTATTGAAAATGCCAACTAAATTGTTGTGGTTTTTTTCAAAATTCTTTGCAAATTCTTCAATTTTTTCAAATTTTTCGGGCAAAATCGTGGTTTGAAACAAAATCGAAGTCGATTTTTCGCCGATTGACAGAGTTTCGCCGTCCGAAACGACCTTGCAGTTCTTTCCGGCATACGAGGCAACGCCTATCACTTCATCGTGATTTTTGTCGCCGACGATTATGATGTCGTCGCCCGTTTTCGCCCTATCCTCTGCAAGTTTCTGATTGCGCTTGACGACGGGGCAAGTCGCGTCGAAAAGTATCACGCCCCGCTCTTTCAATTCGGCTTCGAGTTCTTTGGTTATGCCGTGAGCGCGTATAAGCGCAACGTCCCCCTTTTTAAGTTTGTCGCAATCCTCGATTTTAAGGCAAATCGCGCCCTTTTGGCAAAGGTACTCGGTGACGAGTTCGTTGTGCACGAGTTCGCCCAAAGTGTAGATTTTTCCGTATTTTTCAGCAAGCGAAACGGCGGTGTTCACCGCCTTTTTCACGCCGTTGCAAAATCCCGCTTTCTCTGCGACGATAACTTTCAATTCTCACCTCGCAAACCGACGAATAACGCCGATTTCAACGTTACTTTTTCTTTTTGCCTTTGGTTGCTTTTTCGACGTACTCGTTGCAAAGGCGGCGAGTTTCGTCCATTTTCTCTTTGATGACATCTGTTGCGGCGTGATTTTCGTCAATCGAACGCGCGCCGTAAAATTCTTCGAGCGAGAACGGCTCGCCCACGTACAGCCAATTCTTTCTGAACGCTTTTGGGCTTTGATAATAAATCATCGGCACAACGGGGACTTTCGCTTTTATCGCAAAACGAGCCGTACCCGTCTTAAATTCCGCCATATGTTGCGTACCCTCTTTATTCCTCGTTCCTTCAGGGAAAATGAGCAGTTGCTTGCCGTCTTTAAGCACTCTTAAAACTTGCTTGACCGACTCTATGTCCGCCTCGCCTCTGCGTACGGGAATCGCACCCATTTTGTGCAAGAACCAACCCGCTACGGGATTTGTGAACAACTCGTACTTTGCAAGCGCATGCGCTTCTTTTTTGAAAAGCACGAAGTACGGAATCATCGAATCCATTTTGGAATAATGGTTGCAGGTAAAGAGCGCACCCTTAACCTTTTTAGCGTTTTCCGCGCCTATGACTTTTGTCGGCCACACAAGCATTTGTATGGGGCGCAAAATCACTCTCAAAAATCTGTAAAAAGCAAAACTTTTTTCGGGTTTATAATACGTTTTTATTCTTGCGAGCGTCTTTTTGTCCATTTTGCTCGACGGAATAATCGTTGAGGGTTTTTCGGCATTCTGTTCGGTCGGATTTGCGTTTTTGGTCTTGATATGCACAACCTCTTTGACGTGCGCAACGACGTCCTCAACGCTCATTTGCGTAGTGTCGACAAAGTCTGCGTCGTCGGCTTGTTTGAGCGGCGCGACCTTGCGGTGAGAATCGTTGTAATCGCGTTGAATTATGTCGCTTAAAAGCGTTTGATAATCCACTTTTTCGCCCTTTTCTTCGAGGTCTTTCATTCTGCGTTGCGCTCTTTCTTCGGGAGAAGCGGTAAGGAAAAATTTGCAGTTAGCGTTCGGAAGCACGAACGTTCCTATATCTCTGCCGTCCAAAACCACGTCGTTTTTGCTTGCGAAATCGCGTTGCAAATCCACCATTTTGTACCTCACGCACGGAAGCGCGGATATATCGCTTGCGGCTTTCGACATATAGTGTTCGCGAAGATACGGCGTTGCGTCGATACCGTTGACGATTATGCGTTGTTCGCCGTCTTTATAAACGATGTCCATTTTGAGATCTTCGAGCATCTCGGACACTTTTTGCTCGTCTTTGGGGTCGATACCCTTTTGAAGTGCGAGATAAGCGGTTGCGCGGTACATTGCGCCCGTATCGAGATAGATGATACCGAGATCTTTTGCCACCGCTTTTGCTATCGTGCTTTTGCCTGCGCCCGCAGGACCGTCTATTGCGATATTTATCATATTTCCTCCGACCTTTCAGAGTTTGAAGTCTTTTGTAGTTACAATTTTAGGCGGTTAGATTCCGCATTTATTCACTTTTGAGCAGATTGCGCGGATTTTTGATTATATCTCTTGCCGCGCATACCGCCGTCGCAAACGCAAGTTGCAGATTGAATCCGCCCGTCAAAGCGTCAATATCGATTGTTTCGCCGACGAAGTACAATCCCTCGACGTCCTTGCTTTCGCAAGTGGGTTTGAGACATTTCAAATCCACGCCGCCCGACGTCACTATCGCTTCTGTAAACGGTGCGAGCGACTGCACGTCAAAGTGCAAATTCTTTACGGTTTTTACAAATTTTGCGCGCTCTTCTTTGGTGATTTCGTTCACTTTTTTGCTCTCGGCAATACCTGCGCATTTCAAAACGTAAGCGTTGAGTCTTTCGGGCAAAAGCGCGCGAGTAACGTTCTTTATATCTTGATTTTTCCTCTCGTCGAAATCCCTCAAAACTCGTCTGTCAAGAGTGTTTTCGTCAAGAGCGGGTTTCAAATCGAGAGATAAAACGACGTTTTGTTTTCTGTTGATATACGACGAAATCGTTAGCGCAATGGGTCCCGACAATCCTCTGTTTGTAAACAGCATTTCGCCAAATTCGCTCGCAATCTCTTTGCCGTTTTCGTCGTTTGCGCAAAGATTGACGTTTTTAAGAGATATTCCTTGCAACGCCGACACGTTTTGCTTGACTATTATAGGCGCAAGAGCCTGTCGCGGCTCGACGATTTTAAGTCCGAAAGATTTTGCAAACGCGTATCCGTCGCCCGTCGAACCCGTCGACGGATAACTCATACCGCCCGTTGCCACGACGACTTTGTCGCACTTTATGTTTTCCCACGCCGTTACGACGCAAAACCCGTCGTCGGTTTTCTTTATTTGCTTGACTTCCGTGCCGAGTTTTACGTCCACGCCGAGATTTTCAATTTCGATTTGCAACGCTTTTATGACGTCGCTCGACTTTTGCGAAAACGGAAATACTCTGTTTCCCCTTTCCACGACGAGTTTCAAGCCCAAATCCTCGAAAAACGACATCGTGTTTTGAGGCGTGAATCCGTACAGCGACGAGCGCAAAAACTTCTCGCCTCTTACGACATTTCGGAACAAATCATCAAGTTCGCAATCGTTGGTGAGATTGCACCTACCCTTGCCCGTTATGTAGAGTTTTTTGCCGAATTTCTCGTTTTTTTCGACAAGGATAACGTCCACTCCCTCTCTTGCGAGAAAAACGGAAGCCGTCATACCTGCCGCACCTGCGCCGATTACGCAAACTCTCATAACTCGAACTTCGCCTCTTTCAATTTTTCTATTGTCGGCAAATCGTTTGCGAGCATTTGCACGGGCGTTACGGTTATGTAGCCGCTGTCGAGTTGATAGCAATCGCCGCCGACGACCTCGTCGACGTGCGGTATTCTGTGACCGTCAACGCAGAAATACGTCAAACCGTCCTCGCCGACTTTTTTGACGTACTTTTCCTCGTACGGCTGATATGCCACGGGCGCGATTTTCACACCCTTAACGTTTTCCTTTTTGACGTTTGGAATATTCAGATTTATCGTGACGTTCTCGGTTGCGAAAGACAAAAGCCTTTCGAGATTGTTCGCGGTAAATTCCGCCGCAAATTCGTAGTCGGGAACGCCGTGCGTTCTCAATGACACCGCAAGCGAGGGAATACGTTGGAAAGTACCCTCTTGCGCCGCGCCGAAAGTACCCGAAAAAATTATGTCGCTTCCCGCGTTGAGGCAAGTGTTTATGCCCGACACTACCGCGTCGATTTTCTCGTCTTTGAAAAGGTATTTCACGCCGAAAAGCACGCAATCGCCGGGTGTTCCGCTCACGGCAAAAGTGGGAATATCGTCGATAATTCCCTTATTTTCGTACGTAATTCCGCTGAAAAAACTCACCGAATGGCTCGAACCCGACCTTTCGGACATAGGCGCGACTATGCGCACGTCGTGATTTTTAGCAAGCGTTTTTGCAAGAGTTTTTATACCCGGCGCAAAATAGCCGTCATCGTTTGTAATGAGAATTTTCATACGCTCACCTAAAATTTAATTTTATTTTCCCCCTTCCTCACGTGTTTCCCCTACCGCCGTTCCCCCTCTGCATACTTTGAGGGAACCCACGGCGTCCGCTTCGCGTGGGGCAACACTGACGCGATTGACTTCGTAGCAATCGCTAGTTCGTTGCGAGCAACGAACGGCGGACGGGCTTTTGGCAATACAAATCGGCTGAAAGCCGTGTCACTCGTTCACGGGCGAAAAAAATCCACACTCGCCCGTTCACTTGTACTTTCCGTCAAGCTCGACGCTCGCTTTCTCGCCGCCGTTGCGGCTCGTGTTCCGTCTCGTTCAATTTATTGTTGTTGTTTATTTGCGATTGCATACAAGTATGCAATCTCAGCCTCGTTTAAGGGGCGATACGCACCTCTTGCAAGACCGCCGAGGCGCAATTCGCCGATAGCAACGCGCTTCAAAAATACGACTTTCTTTTCGACCGCCTCGAACATACGGCGGATTTCTCTGTTTTTGCCCTCGAAAATGATAACTTCGAGACGGGTAAACACGCCGCTCGTGTCCTCGTTGCACTCTATCGCCTCTCTTGCGAGAATGTCTTTGGGGTCGATGACCGCTTTTTTCGCATCCTTAACCTTTTCGATACCCGTGATTTTAACCTTGCTTCTGCCGTACTTTACGCCGTCAATAGTGACGCCCTTTCTGAGCGCGGCGAGGTCGCTTTCCTCGATAGTGCCTTCGATTTTTACGACGTAGGTTTTTGGAATCTCGCTCGACGGGTGCGTGAGTTTGTACGTCAAATCGCCGTCGTTGGTCAAAAGAAGCAAGCCTTCGCTGTCGTAATCGAGTCTGCCGACGGGATACAAACGCTTGTTTTTGTAGTCGTCACCGATAAAATCGGTGACGATTTTGCGCGGTTTGGAATGTTCCTTCAATTCCTCTACGATGCCCTTTGCGGCAAGTTTTTCGGCGCGATTCTTGATTTCTTCAAGTTCTTTATCCGTCTTTTTGCGGCCGCTCTTGTTGTCGTTGTCCTCGTTGAGAGTGGTCACGCAATTCTTCGGCTTGTAAAACAAAAGATAGTCGTAGTGTGTGACTCTAACGACCTTTTTTCCGTCCACAAAGACGACGTCTTTGGTTTCGTCGACGTCCGTGCCGACTTCTCTGACGACTTTTTTGTTGACGCTCACGCGTCCTTCTTTGACGAGTTCGTCCGCCTTGCGACGAGAACATACGCCGCATTCTGCAAGATATTTGTTGATTCTCATAAGTCCTCACGCGCTCGCACGTGGCAAGCGCACATAAATTAATCAAAGTATACAAAAAAAATACTAAAAGAGCAAGCAAATGCGCAAAATCCTTAAAAGCGCATTAAAAAAGAAAAGGCGGTCTGCCTTTTCAAAAAACGATTTTATTGCCGCTTTTACTGCGATTTTTGTTAAATTTAGGCGGTTTTTTTTGCCGATTATTTGCCAATTATTCGTCGTTTTTGCGCAGATTTCACGTCGTTTTTACGTCGATTTTGGCTGTTTTTAACTGCTTTTATTCAGTTTTTCCTTAGTCGAATTTATCGTTTTATTTCGGTTTCGCTTAAACGAATTCCACGATGAGTTTTTCGCTTCCGTCCTTTTTGAGCGGATATTTGACGTTTTGCCAGTTCGGCGTTACGGTTTGATTGACTTTGACTTTTACGACGTTGCTTCCGTTTGTCAAAAGTGCGTTGTCAAGCGGTATCATCTCGTAGTTGCCAAAGCCGAAATTCAATATTCTAACCGTATCGTTCCACATATCGCCGTGATTCAACACAACGGTTATAAGTTGCATATCCCCTCTTTTTGCGCCGCCCACGAGACATCTGCCGCTCTTTTTGGTGAAGCCGGTTTTCACGCCGTTTGCGCCCTCAAAAAGTTTCAAAAGTTTGTTTTTGTTAGCAATATATCTCGCCTCGCCGCTCACTTCGATTTTTCTCTGTTTAGTGCCGACGATACGCACGAAATCGGGATTTTCGTATGCCGTCGCGCAAATAAGTGCCAAATCGTACGCCGTCGTATAGTGGTTTTCGTCGTGAAGCCCGTGCGGATTTACAAAATGCGAGTTATGCGCACCGAGTACGACCGCTTTTTCGTTCATAAGCGAGGCAAACTCGTCTATACCGCCCGCAACTTCCGTTGCAAGCGTAACCGCGGCGTCGTTCCCGCTTCTGAGCATAAGACCGAAAAGCAAATCTTCAACGGTTATCGTATCGCCTGCTTTCAGATATATGGACGAGCCTTCCACACCTTCCGCAATTTCGGGCACGGTTACGATATTGTCGAGCGGCAAACGTTCGAGTGCAATCAGCGCCGTCAAAACTTTGGTCGTACTTGCAGGGTAGCACACCTCATCTTTTCCGTCCTCGTACAAAACGCGCCTTGACGACGCCTCGATACACACCGCGCCGCTCGCGCCTCTTTTCACCGTTTGCAAAATTTCATCGTCAATCGCATTTTGCGCGTTTTCTTCGATGTTTTTGCTAATATAATTCTCGTTTTTGTCGTTTTTTAGAATACTTTTGATAGGATAAACGACGTTTCCTATCGAAAAAGAAGAAATTATTGCAATCGTCAAACACACGACAGCAATCGCCATAACGACCGCTTTTTTTGAAAAATCGTCCATATTCTTCCCCCTTTTCAATCCTTTTTCATAACGTTGGCAACGCTCTTGAGAAGTTCGAGCCACTTGTTTTCTTCGCCGTCTACCCTCACGAATTTCTTTTGCGCGCCGCAGACGAGAAAGCCAATCGGGGTTACGCTCACCCCACCGCCGCTTATGCCTACGGGCGATTTCACTTTCTTTTCGCTCTCGTAGTCCGCACCGCCCGCGACGAAACCCACGCTGATTTTGCTCACGGGCAAAACGAGCGTGCCGTCGCCGTTTACGATAGGCTTTCCGACAATCTCGTTAAATTCTGCCGACTTTTTCAAACTGTCTATAGTTTGTCGCAATATTTCTTCAAAACTTTGCATATTACCTTCCCTTGCCGATTGCAATCGCTCTTGCAACTTGAACGGCGTTTATCCTTATTCTTATTCCGCACTCTGCGTCGAATCTGTCTTTGCTTTCGTCCTGAATCACCGTTTTTGCAAAAATCGGCAACATCTGTACGAGCGCGCACAGTATCGCGCCGTTTTTTGCGTCGTTTGCACCGACGTAGGCAATCAAGCCGTTTATATCGACAATCCCGTTTTCAAACAAGAAACGCGCGATTTTGCCAATTTGGGTCACGCTTACGCCGTTGTCGAAATTTTTGAGCGTCTTGCCGTTTATTTGCACTTTAAGACCTTCTCGCACGCAAACCTTGATTCTCGCAATCGATATGCCCGCAAATTTGAATTGCACGTTCAACGCTTCGCTTGCAAGCGAAAAATGCACCAAACAAGACAGTTTTACGGGAAATATGAGTGCGATGAGCAACGCTTGCGCGCAAATCAATACGACAGCAACCGCCATAAATCTATTTTGCGTATTATCTTTCTTTTTATGTACAACGAAAAGCGATAGAAAAAAACTTAAGAAATCGTCGAAAAAGTTATCGAAAAGTCGTTACAAAGTTAAAAAGGACATAAAACGCGGGATAACCGTAAACGGTTAAACATTATAAGAAATATACAAAACGGCTTGTTTCCAATAAACAAGCCGTTTTGTATAAGATTGATTTTTCGATGTTTTGCAATTAGATTGCCGAAAGGATTTTGTCAATCGAACACTTCAAATTGTTCGCCTTCCAAAAATTCGGGGATTTCTTCCTCCTCCTCGTCAACGTCGGCAGCCGCCGCAAGCGAAAGAGTTTCGTTGTCCACTTCGTCTTCGTCCATAATGGTGCGATTGTGGAAAAGCGTTTCTTGCGAAGGCGCATTGATAAGCATAAGTTTTTCAAGCACTTCGTCGTAGTCGGGCAATTCGTCAATGTTTTCGATTTGAAATTTCTTCAAAAACTCGTCCGTCGTGCCGTAAAGAAGCGGACGACCGACGGTTTCCTTTCTTCCGACCGCCTCGATAAGTCCCGCTTTCAAAAGTCCGGTGAGAGCGTATTCCGAGTTTTTGTTGCTTCTCATTTCGTCGATTTCAAGACGAGTTATCGGCTGTTTGTACGCGATTGTTGCAAGCACTTCGAGAAGCGTTTTGGTGAGTTCCTTTTCACGCAACGGCGTCAGCACGTCCGCGACGGTGTCGCCGTACTTCGGATTCGAGGAAAACTGAACCTTTCCGTTAAATTCCAAAAGCACGATACCCGAATCGTTGCTGTATCGTTTTTGCAAAGACTTGATGATAGAATTGAGTTTTTGCGTGGTGAGTTCAGGCACTTTTTCGCAAATGTCGCTTTTGAGTATCGCCGAACCGCTTGCAAAAATAATAGCCTCGACAACGTTTTCAATATTTTCCATCGTCACCCTCCTCGAAGTCAATCGGCACGTCTTCCGTACCTTCTATCGCAAATATCGTTATTTCGCCGAAAACTTCCTCTTGCTCGGCGCGAAGTCTGCCGTATTTGAGAAGTTCAAGCACCGCAAGGAACGTCGTCACGATGTCGCCCTTGTCGTAGTCCGGCTCGAACAAATCGGTAAACTTCATCTGCTTGCGTACGCTTATCATAAGGCGTATATTTTCCATTTGCTCGTGCACGGAAAATCTGTCCTTGACGACCTTTTTCGGAATAATCTCTTGCTCGTGTATGGCGGCGTTGGCAAGCACTCTTGCAAAGGCTTCGACGAGTTTGGGAAGCGAAAAATTGACGAGTGCGACTCGATAATCCTTGTCCGTAAACACGGGCGCGCGGTAGAAACGGTTGATTGTTTCGATTTCGCGCAACTTGTCGCTCTGTTCGACGAGCAAGGCGTATTCCTTGATTTTGTTGATAAGCAGTTGACGCTCGTATTCTGGGTCGTCCTCGGTGATTTCCTCGTCGTCTTTTGGCAACGTGCGAATGGATTTGAGGTACACGAGTTCTGCCGCCATCGTTATAAACTCGCCCGCATAGTCGAAGTCGAGTTCCTCTTTCGGCGTATTGCGAATTATCTCGACGTACTGGCTCGTAACTTCGGATATAAATATATCCTCGATTGCGATTTTCGCACTCTTTATAAGTTCGTAAAGCAAAGGAATAGGCCCGTCAAAGTCGCTCAAATGGTAGACTATTTCGGGTTTTGCAACGACAAAATCGCCCTCGATTGCCTCGGGCTCGATTATTTCCGCATTTGCGGCGTTTTGATTCGTCGAAACGGTCTGCTCGTTTGCCGTCGCTTCCGAATTACTTTGGGATTCGGAAACTGATTCGTTTTCGACGGATTCGGATTGCAAAACTTCCTCTTGCATACGAAATCCTTTTATAAGATAAATAACGTATAGATATTAACACGCGCACGCAAAAAAGTCAAAACAAATCGAAATAATGCGCCACACACGCCGAAAACCGCTTAAAACAAGCGGTTTTCGTAGCTTTTGTTATTTGTCAAAACAATTTTAGTTTAGATTTTCAATCGTTATCGATTGAATTTGCTTTTCGACTAATTCTTTCTCTACGCTCTGCAAATCGTTTATTTTGAGGTTGACCAGTTCTTTGCGATTTCGCCGATTGCGTCGAACAAGTTGAGTCTTGCCACGTCCTCGTTTGCGACTACGCCCACTCTGTCGATAACCACGCCGTCTTTAAGCAGATACGCTTCGCCGACCTTGTCGCCCTTCTTTACGGGTGCTTTGACGGACGAGGGCAAATCGAATTTGATTTCGTATTTCGCACTGTCGTCGCGCGCTACGAATCTTGCCACGTCGCGTTCCACACCGAGCGCAATATTCTTGCTCTTGCCGCCCGAAACGGCGAGTCTTACGTCGAGATTTTCACCCGATTTGAGCATAATTTCGTTTGCGAAGTTCGAAAACGCATAGTCGAACATCGAACTTATCGCGGCGTTTCTGACTTTTGAACTTTCCGCGCCGATAACGACCGCCACTACGCGCATATCGCTCTTTTTAGCCGTTGCGCAAAGGCAGAATTTCGCCTCGCTCGTGAATCCCGTTTTACCGCCGTCGCAACCTTGATAGAAGCGCACGAGTTTATTGGTGTTGGTTATTGTCGTGGTTCTGCCGTCGGGGTGCTTGTAGTCTTCGAGCCAAATTTTCGCGTACTCGAAATACTCTTTATGCTTGACGAGTTGACGGAACATAACCGAAACGTCCTTTGCGCTCGAAAAACTTTCCGCGGCAGGCAAACCGGTACAATTTTTGAAAGACGTGTCGTTCATACCGAGTTCTTTTGCCCTCGCGTTCATTTTCGCGACGAAATTCTCGATGCTGCCCGATATGTGTTCGGCAAGCGCGACGCACGAGTCGTTTGCAGAAGCGACGATAACGGTTTTGAGAAGTTCACCCGCCTTATGCGTCGTTCCCGCGTCCAAAAACACTTGCGAGCCGCCCATACTTGCCGAGTTTTGGCTTATTTCCACGTCGTCGTCAAGGGATATATTCCCTCTTTCGACCGCTTCGAGGGTCAAAAGCGACGTCATAATCTTCACCATACTCGCAATAGGCAGTCTTTCGTTTTCGTTGCGTGCGTAAAGCACCGTGCCCGTTGCGTAATCCACCATATACGCGGATTTACCGACGGTTTTGAAGTCGGTTGCGGCTTCGCATACCGACGTATTCGTCGCAAATACAGACGCCAAAACAAATGCGGACACCAGCATAACGCAAAGCAGGATTGCGCAAACGCTTTTAATCACGCCGTATTTTTCGGATTGTGTATTAAAGGTATTGTTTTTCATTTTTCACCTCACGCTTTTCGTTAGCGTGTATAAAAAGTCGAAAAGTATGCAAAAACGCGCTGTATTCGCAAAAATACGGCGGATTTTCAGTGAAAAATCGCTCGCAAACAGCGTTAGAAGCACGGTTTTCGGTCTAATATAGCGTGACGACGATAACTTTGAAAATCGAACCGACGATGACAAACAGCACGAAAGCAATCGCGACGTTTATCGCAAAAATCTTCAGCGTGTTGACAAACGAGGGTTTGAGACCGCCGTTTTTGCAGCCGCAATCGGGCGCAACCGTAACCGTGGCGCAAAGCACGAAACAGCAAAAAGTACAGAGGAAAAACGGCAGATAAATCAAAAGCAAGTTGACGAGTCCCGTCGTTTCATATCTACCTATCAGCGCGACGGAATACCACCCCGTCGCAAAACCTAGCGCGAAAAACGGTATCACGATCAAAAACACTGTTTTGTCGTTGATTCCCGCAAGCAAAAATACGGCGTAGCATCCCACAAGCGCAAGCAATGATATGAAAAACACTTTCACCGCGCCGAATTCCATATCCGCGCGCGCAACTCTGTCGAATCCGTCTTCGCCCACCGACCTGAACGCCGATATTATGCCGACGGTAATGCCCAAAACGAAGATAATACTCGCGCAAATAATAACCTTTTTATTGTCCGAAACAAAAGTTTTCAAAGCGGATATAATCGACTTCGTTCTGAGAGAGCCTCGCATATATAAAGCATATGAAGCGCAAACGCCGATATGACAAAAAAAGCAATTTTGCGTGACGTTTGGTAGGAATTTGCCAAATAAACCGACGATAAAAATGCTAATATGCGCTTGTGAAAGAAAACGAAATCAAAACCAAAGAATATCTTTTGAAACTCGGATTTCAACCCAACCTCAAAGGGTACAGACTGCTTGCAAAACTCATATGTTACGCGCTTGACGGACAAGACATACTTCCCTTGAAGTATAAAGGCTATGAGACGCTGTCTACGGATTTTGCCGCCTCGAAAGCGAGCGTGGAAAAAGACATACAAAACGCAATTTCGGCGGCGTTTTTGCGCGGACAAGTTGACGTGCTTTATACGGAATTTGGCGAAACTCTCGACGAAAACAAGGGCAAACCCACAAACAAACAGTTCGTTCTCACCGCTCTCGAACGGATAAAATAGAACGCAAACTTAACGGCGCATTTTCGCAATATAGTGCGTTAGAACATCGAAAACAAATCGTTTTATCAAATAGCAACAAAAAACACCCGAAACGACAGCAGCCGTTACGGGCTAAAAAAGCAAGACGGGCGGATAAATCCACCCTATATTTATACGTCGCACGAGTGCAACGAGTAAACCTCTTTATTCAATCGCTTTTTCAAATCGCTTTATTCAACGATTTTATATATAACCGCTTGATTAATATTCACTTTACGCAACGGATTTATAACCGTTTGCGCAATCGTTTCAAACGTTATGCAACCAACTTGAAGTCTTCGATTCGCAAATCGCCGAAACACTCTATACTTTGCGCCTTTTCAAACATAAATCTCGAATGAACGGCGTAGCCTCTCGTCGGATCTTGCACGAAAACGTGGGTTATCGCACCTATCAAAATGCCGTCTTGCACGATGGGACTTCCGCTCATACCTTGCACGATTCCGCCCGTTTTTGCGATAAGTTCCTTGTCGCTCACCTTGACGACCATACCCTTTTCAGCCGCTTCGCTTTGCGACACGACTTTGACTATTTCCACGTCGTAGAACTTGGGCGACGACCCGTCAACGGTGGTCAAAACTTGCGCCTTGCCCACTCTTGCTTCGCCTTTTGCGGCAATTCTATACAAATCGCCGTCGGCAGTCGCGGTATATTTGCCGTACAAACCTATTTCGGTGTTGTCGCAAATCTCGCCTATACTCTTTGAAAGTCTGTTTACGTCCGCAATCAAGCCGCCCGCTTTGCCTCTTTCCCCTTTTTCGACGCCGCTGACGGTTGCGTTGTATATCTTGCCTTCGTTGAGTTCCTTTTCAAGCCCCGTGTCTGCGTCGGAGATTTTATGTCCGAGTGCGGCAAACTTGCCGTCTTGCGTGACGAATGTCAACGTGCCAACGCCTCCGACGTCCTCTTTGAGCGCAAGACCGAGTTTATACTTTCCGTCCGCTTTGTCCTTTGCCAGAACGGCGGTATCTTTTTTGATTACGTTGCCGTGCAAATATTGAAAAGTGATTCTCGGATTCGTAAGTTCGGATAACGTTTTTTTGAGTTTGTAGAGCGAATCCACCTTTTCGCCGTTGAGCGAAAGAAGCACGTCGCCCCTATCTATTTGCGATTTTTCAAGCGGATATACGTCGCCGTTTTGTGTTGTTACACTTCCTTTTGCCGCAACGATAAGACCTTGCGCCCGAATACTTATGCCAATAGGTTTGCCGCCTATTCTGACGTAATTCTTGTCGCTATTTGCGCAAGTCTGCATTTTGTCAAAAAACGAATTGTCGTGCAAAACCGCTTGATTTTCGACAAATGTATTCTTGATTTCGATGTTTTTTAGAACGCTCATATTGCAAATCAATGCACAAAAAGCGCAAAACAGCAAAATCAGCGTTATTGCCAAAAACACCCTTCTTTGCGTTTCGATATACTTTTGTTTGTCTTCATTCTGCATACTTCTATGTTGAGCAAAAAGAAAATTCGTTTGCTTGTAAATTTATGTAAAAGAAAAACGAACGCCAATCGACGTTCGCTTCACTGCCAACCCTTTAAATCGGGAAACCAAAAAAACCTATCAAAAATTCACTCTGGCGGTTTATTTACTATTATTAAATTGTCATACGTTATTTTTCGGACTCGAGTATGTTGCGCGCCATATATACGCCCATAACCGAAGCCATCATAAGACCTCTCGTCCAACCGCTGCTGTCGCCGAGGCAATGCAAACCGTGAATGGATGTGTTGAGTTTGTCGTCCATTTTGATTTTGTTGCTGTAAAATTTGAGTTCGGGACTGTAGAGCAACGTTTCATAACCTGCAAAACCGGGAACGACCTTATCCACCGCTTGAATGAAGTTGATGATGTTGAGCATTGCTCTGTACGGCATACCCGCGGTGATGTCGCCCGCAACCGCGTCTTTGAGCGTGGGACGGACGTTCGAGAAGCCGAGTTCCCTTTGCCAAGTACGCTTTCCGCTCAATATATCGCCGTAGCGTTGCACCATAATCTTGCCTGCGCCGAGCATATTCGTGAGTTCGCCCACGCGCTGTGCGTACGCTATAGGCTCTTTGAACGGCTCTGTGAAGGAATGCGAGCAAAGAATCGCAAGGTTCGTATTATCGCTTTTCTTTTCCTTGTAACTGTGTCCGTTGACGACTGCCAAATCGTTGTCGTAGTTCTCTTGCGACACGAATCCGCCTGGGTTTTGGCAGAAAATGCGCACTTTGTTCTTGAACGGTTCGGGATAACCGATGAGTTTGGACTCGTAAAGCACGTCGTTGACTTCTTCCATAATCTCGTTGCGCACTTCGACTCTCACGCCGATGTCGACGACGCCCGGGGCGTGCGCGATGTTGTGTTCGGCACACATCTTTTCAAGCCAGTCCGCGCCGCGTCTGCCCGTTGCGATAATGGTTTTGTCCGCAAAGATTTCCTCTTTGTTGCCGCCCTTGCTGTCCTCGATATACACGCCTTTGCACTCGTCGCCTTCGAGAATGATGTTGTCGCATTGCCTTGCGAAAATGAGATCGACGCCGTTATCTCTCAAATAGTTTTCGATTGCAAGGTACAAATCGTGCGCTTTTTCCGTGCCGAGGTGTCGAATGGGGCAATCTACGAGTTTCAAGCCTGCCTGAATCGCTTTTCTGCGGATTTCCTTGACTTTTTGCTCGTTTCCGAGACCTTCGATATGCTCGTCCGCGCCGAATTCGAGATATATCTTGTCGGTGTAATCGATGAGTTCCTGCGCCTTATCCGCGCCGATGAGTTGCGGAAGTTCGCCGCCGACTTCGTATGAAAGAGAAAGTTTACCGTCCGAAAACGCGCCCGCGCCCGAAAAACCCGTCGTAATATGGCAATAGGGCTTGCAGTTGCGGCACTCGCCGCCGAACGTCTTTGGACATACGCGCTTTTCGACAGGTTGTCCTTTTTCGATTATGCACATTTTTTTCTTGCTTCCGTTGCGCAAAAGTTCGATTGCGGTAAAGATTCCCGCTGGGCCTGCACCGACGATACAAATATCGTATTTTCTCATTTCAACCTCTGAATGTCGTATTTTTCAAACGAACGTATAAAATAATTTATTATTTTACGCCTCGTTTTTTCCGTCGCGAAAAGTTTTGCACCCCCGCGACCTGTTGGATTATAATGCCAAATCGCCGCATTGTCAACACTTCGAGTTCGTTTTGACAAAATGTTTTTTACGCTTTGTCGATAATTGTCAATTTTTGCAAGCCTGCGCCATAAAATATACAACTCGGAGGACTTTAATGGCTTTGGAAAACTTGCTGACTCTTTTGAAAAATCTTATCATATTTTCTTCCTATATGACGGAAAAGAGTTCTTTTCCAAAGCCGTTGTCCAAAGAAAAGGAGCAAGAATACCTCAAAAAAAGCGCGAACGGCGACAAGGATGCAAAGGAAATCCTCGTAAAGCACAATCTTCGCCTCGTGGCGCATATCGCAAAAAAATACGCCAACTACGGCGACAACGACGAACTTATATCCATAGGCTCGATAGGACTTATGAAAGCAATCGAGAGTTTCAAAAGCGACAAAGGCACTTCCCTTGCCACCTACGCTTCGCGCTGTATCGAAAACGAAATCCTTATGACTATGCGCACGAGCAAAAAGCACCGCTCGAACGTGTCGCTCAACGAACCCATAGGCGTTGACAAGGACGGCAACGAACTCGTGATTATGGATATGCTCGAATCCGACCAGAACGTCATCGAGGACGTGGAAAACTCGATAATGATGGAAAAACTGTCGCAAATCACCAACTCCGCGCTTGACGAAAGAGAGTATCAGATAATCAAACTGCGCTACGGACTTGAAAACACGGGCGCGCTCACCCAGCGCGAAGTTGCAAAAAAATTCAATATTTCACGCTCGTACGTTTCACGAATCGAGAAAAAAGCCCTCGAAAAAATCAAAAAAACCGTCAACAAAGACGATTTGATGTAAATCGCACATTAAAAAACGCAAAGCGAAACGAGTTACGCTTTGCGTTGACGATTTTCATTTTTTAACTTAACAAAAACTTCTTATTCAAATAAATCGCTTTTCTTTAAGCAATCGTTCGTTTTGAATCCGACGTTTTTATCAAAATCAGTCGTTTTTCTTGGTCATTTCCTCTTTGAGTTTGACAAGGCTTTCGATTTCGTCGAGCAAGGTGTTGATGTCCTTGAATTGACGGTGGACGGACGCATAACGGACGTAAGCAACTTCGTCTATGCTCTTTAAGCCTTCCATAACCATATCGCCGAGCGCGGTGGAAGAAATCTCTTGGTCGAGCGAATTGAGCACCTTGCGTTGAATATCGCCTACGAGTCTGTCGATTGACGACATCGAAATGGGGCGTTTTTCGCACGCTTTCATAATGCCGATTTTGATTTTATTGAGGTCGAACGCTTGGCGAGAACCGTCTTTTTTGATGACCATTACGGGCGTCGATTCGACGGTTTCATAAGTCGTGAAACGCTTGCCGCAAACCACACACTCTCTGCGACGGCGAATGGAAGTGCCGTCCTCGTTTTGGCGGGAATCTACAACTTTGCTGTCCATACTACCGCAATATATACATTTCATTTGTCTACATACCTCGACTTTTATTGCGAATATTATACAATATATTGTAAAAAATGTAAACCTTAATTTATGAAAAAATACCATATTTAGTGGGTTTATAGGTCAATTAAGCACAACGAGCGGACGGTTTTTGCGCATTTTATACATTTTTTATGTTTCAAAGCGGATTTTGTCGGAATAAAAAAGGCGACGCGGAATATCATTTAGTATGGCACAAAGACAATACTCGTTTGCGGAACTATCAAGAAAGACCGTGATAAACGTTGCCGACGGCAAGGAACTCGGCAAGGCGTGCGACATTATTTTTACGAATTGCGGAAACGTTTGCGGAATCGTCGTGCCCGGCAAAAAGAGCCTTTTGAAAAGCATTACGAGCGCGGAAACCATATTTATCCCTTGGAATCGGATTATGAAAATCGGCGCGGACGCGGTTTTGGTGGAACTCGTTGGCAACTACGCAATGACGATGGCGGAAGACTCCGCCCAAACCAACGAGCAAAACAAGGATATATCTTATTGATAAATTAAAATATATATAAATATTATTCGCTGTTGTTATCGTTGTTATCGAAACCTCATTGTTAATGGAACTTTATTGTAATCGAAACCTCAATGCAATCGAAACGTCATTTCTATTGAACATTGACATTGCAACTTCAATCGATATAAAAAATACGGCGATTCGCCGTATTTTTTATTGGTTTTCGCAACAATTTTTAGAGTTTTGACGGCTGATATAACACCGCCGAAAATCAATTCATACACGATTTTATGCGCTTTATCGCGGATTTTTCAAGGCGTGATACCTGCGCTTGCGATATGCCAACGATTTTGCTTATCTCTATTTGCGTTTTGCCGTCGAAATAGCGCAATCGCACGACTTCCATTTCGCGTTCGGGAACGTTTTTCAACGCTTCGTGCAAAGCGATTTTTTCCGTCCAGTTTTCGCTCGTTTCTTTCTTGTCGGCAAGTTGGTCGATGAGTTCCTGTCCTTCCTCCGCGTCGTTATAAACGGGTTCGTAAAAAGATACGGGTTCGCTCACCGCGTCGAGCGCGCAAGCAACTTCGCAAAGCGGTACGCCGATTTCTTCGGCGATTTCCGTCATCGTCGGGTCGTTTGCGTTGAGTTTTGACAAATCCTCTCTCGCTTTCAACGCCTTGTACGCCGTATCGCGCATACTTCTCGACACTTTAATCGTGGTGCGGTCGCGTATTGCGCGCCTCATCTCGCCTATTATCATAGGCACGGCATACGTTGAAAATCTGACGTCGAGATTTACGTCGAAATTGTCGAGAGCCTTCAAAAGTCCGACCATACCGACTTGAAACAAATCGTCCGCGCTTTCCGACGACTTTGAAAATCTGCCCACGCAAGACAAAACGAGTCGCATATTCGCACGCAAAAACAAATCACGCGCTTCACCGTCGCCGCGCTTGATTTTCAAAAGCAATTCGTCGCATTCTTTTGCGCTTATCTTGGGTAGCGTTGCGGTGTCGATTCCGCATATTTGAACTTTGCCCATACAAGCCTCCTTTGAGTATGTACTTGTACGGGTAAATTAAATTCAGTGCGTTAGATATGCGATTTTTCGATATTCTTAACGAAATATAACTGATTCCGACCGAGTTCAGCCGATTCCGACGGATTACGACCGAGTTTAGCCGATTCCAACGAGTTTTAGCCGAGTTTTTGCATATCTCGCTTCAAGTTGTCTACGATTTTCTTTTCGAGCCGCGATATGTAGGACTGCGATATTCCCATCATATCCGCAATTTCTTTTTGAGTCATTTCATCTTTGCCGTAAAGTCCGAAACGAAGTTCGAGAATCTGCTTTTCGCGGTCGGGCAACTTGTCGAAAGTGTCCTTCAATATCTTCTTTTCGTCGCACGCCTCGACTTTGTCGTATACGGCGTCGGGGTCTGTGCCGATTATGTCGCAAAGAAGAAGCATATTCCCTTCCCAGTCCACGTTCAGCGGCTCGTCGAGCGACACTTCGGCGCGTTGCTTACCCGTCTTTCTTAGGTGCATAAGGATTTCGTTTTCTATGCACCGAGAAGCGAACGTGGCAAGTTTTATGTTCTTGTCGGGATTGTAACTTCCCACCGCCTTGATAAGCCCTATCGTGCCGATTGACACGAGGTCGTCCATATCCACGCCCGTGTTGTCGAATCGCTTGGCAATGTACACGACAAGGCGCAAATTATGCTCGATGAGCGACAATCTCGCTTCCTCGTCGCCTGCAAGGTACTTTTTTACGGTTTCCGTTTCCTCGTCGGGCGTGAGCGGCGACGGCAACGAATTGCCTTGCGATATGTAGTTGACAAACGATTTCTCTTTCAGTCCGAGTTTCTCGAGCAACTTTTGAAACAACGCTTTGATTTTGCTTTTCATATATTTTCTCCGTTATTTACGTTTTTATGAGCAGAAACGATATTTTTTATCGAACGCTCTTTTCCACTCCGTCGAATATTGCAAAAAAACCGTTTAGAACATCGAATTTTGCAATATTACGTCGTAGTCGCCGAAGTTTTGTTCGCAGAGTGCGCCGAGTGCGTTTTGTGCTTTTTCGCCTACCTTAACCGCATCGAAGCGCACGACGGGCATACACTTATCGCCGCTTACGGTGTGCGCATTTACAAATCCTTCTATGGTGCGCTTGCCTATTTTTTCACAAGCGGATTTTGACAGTATAACTACGGGCAAACCGCTCAAATCGTCGGTGAGCAGATTTCCGCTGTCGCACAAGCCTTTGAGTTTGAAACTAACGCCGTCAACGTCGATTTCGACGTCTTTTAAGACTTTTCCGCTCGCGCTTCTCTTTTTGGCGATTACGAGCCCTACGGCGATACATACGAACGCCGCCGTTGCGACGATACCGAGAATCGCATACAACTTTATATCGACGTTAAACGCATACAACAAACCGTACACGATACCGCCGACGAAGTACGTTACGAGACAGAAGCATGCAAGCGTTTTGAGATAGTCGCATATCTTCTCTTTTGCCTTATCGCCGTCGCATTTTGAAAGCAACACGCACATAATCGGCGCAAGCAAAACTTTGACGAGGATTTGTCCCCATTTGGGCGCAATCGCAAACGCAGTCGCCACCGCCGCGCCGATTATCGACGTAACAGCGAGGCGGATTTTGCCCACTCTCTTTCGCCTTATCGCAAGCGTTGAAAGAGATATGCACAAATCCACTGCGAGATTGTTGAAAACGACGAGTTCTACGTATACGTTCACGAAAACAAAATAGCGTAAATCAAATGAAATTTCTTTCCTTCCGTGTCGATGAAAAAGCAAAAATCCTCGCAAAAATTTGCGAGGATTTTGTTTGATAACTCCAATTAATTTTTAGATTTTAAGCGGTTAGATTGGCGATTTTGTGCAAATCTGCGCTTTTCGCCTCAATCAGTCTCTGTCCCTTTTCAATCTGCGAAGGAATGCGGGGACTTGCTTTTTGGTGACGTCGATTCTCGAAGATTGAACTTCGTTTTCTTGCGTAACGGGTTGCGGCGTCGGTGCGACTTGGGGTTGTACTACGGGTTGAACGGGCTCTGCGGGTGCAACCGGTCTTTGCATTTGTCCGAACGTGGGTCTGTTTGCAAAGATATTTTGGTTGAACACGGGTTGCTCTACTTCCGCTTGTTGTTCTTCTTCCTTTTCGTCTTCTTCAACGTTGGAAGCCGCTTGCGAAAGCGCGGTTGCAAAGGATTTGGGCGGTTGCGGCGCGCTGCTTCTTGCAGGCGCAAGGTTTCTGTCCACAAATCCGGTTGCGATAATCGTGATTTCGATGTCTTTCTTGTCGGGAACGAACGCCGTGCCGAGAATGATGTTTGCGCTGGGGTCTACGACCTGTTTTACGATGTCGCACGCTTCGGTGACTTCGCCCAAAAGCATATCCTCGCCGCCGGTGATGTTGACGATGATGCCGGTTGCGCCCTCGATGTCCGTTTCGAGAAGCGGACTGAACACTGCGCCGCGCACTGCTTCGATGACTCTCTTTTCTCCCTTGCCGTAGCCGATACCCATATGGGCAAGACCTTTGTTGGAAAGAATCGTGCGAACGTCTGCAAAGTCGAGGTTGATAAGTTCGGGATTTGCGATGACGTCGCTTACGCCCTGAACGCCTTGACGAAGCACGTCGTCAGCGATTTCGAACGCACGTTTGAAGGAAATGTTCTTGTCAAGCACTTCGATGAGTTTTTGGTTGGGGATAACCAAGAGCGTATCGACGAAGTTTTTGAGGTTTTTGATGCCTTCTTCGGCGTTTTTCATACGTTGCGCACCCTCGAAGTTGAACGGTTTGGTGACAACCGCGACGGTGAGAATGTTCATGGATTTTGCAATCTCTGCGATGACGGGGGCCGCACCCGTACCCGTTCCACCGCCCATACCTGCGGTGATAAACAAAAGGTCGATGTCTTTGAGAGCGGCTTTGATACGTTCGCGAGATTCCTCGGCGGCCTTTCTGCCGATTTCGGGGTCAGAGCCTGCGCCCAAACCGCCCGTCATATTCGCGCCGAGTTGAATTTTGCAATGCGGAGGAACAAGGGACATATTGAGTGCTTGCATATCCGTGTTCATAACAACGAAACTTGCGCTCTTGATGCCTGCTCTAATCATGTTGTTGACGGCGTTGTTTCCGCCACCGCCCACGCCGACTACGACGATGTTCGCCTTGCCGGGTTTCTTTTGAGAAACGGGTTGGAACTGTTCGTGAGTTTCTTCTTGTTCAATTTCCTCTACGGCTTGTTGAACTTCCTCTTGCGTGGCTTCTTGCACGGTTTCTTCTTCCTCTTGGGAAGTTTCGTCGCTCGGCGTCCAACCGAATTTTTCAAAATCTATCATTTTTTACCTCCGTTGAATAACTTTTTTATAAACGCTCCGAAGTCGAACTTCGACAGATTGTCCGCCATAATTAGAAGCGACGCTTTCGAGCAGTCGTCCGGTTTGACGAATCCGGGAAGTTTCGGAGTGATGATTTCAATATTTTTTCCGAGTTGTTCGCTCAGATACTTCTTTGCGCCGCGCATAGAGGCAACGCCCTCGCCCGTGAGATATACGGGCATATACGACGGTGCGTCTTCTTCGACGCTTTTGAGAATGTCGCCGATGATGTCGGCAAACACGTCGAGTCTGTTCTTTGCAATTTCGCAAGCATCTTGTGCGTATACGGCGTTTTCGCCGTCGCTGACAAGCACCGCTTCGTCGCTGTAATTGAGATTGAGGTCAACGAGGCGTTTTGCTTCTTCCGCCATATCGAAAGGCACGTCCAAAGCCTCGAATATATCCGCGCAGATGTGCGCGCCGCCCATAGAAAACGACTTCATTTCGAGGATTCCGTCGCCCTTTGCAATGCTGACCGACGAGGACAAATATCCGATGTCGATGAGCATATACACGTTGTCGCGCTGTTCCTTTTCAAGCAAAGCCATACACTCTGCCCAGCAAGTCGCAACGTATCTGACGTCGGTGAATCCGAGTTCGCTTGCAACGGTGTCGAACATCTCGACGAACGCTCTTTCGCAAAGCATATAACTCACGCAAGCCTCGACTTGTTGAGCGTCCATATCCCTTACGTCGCTGTATATCTTGTCTTGCCCGTCGATGGCAAAATAGATTGCCGAAGTGTTGATTGTCAGATATTTGCTTTGGTCGAAATCGTCGCCTTTTTTGAGAAGATAAGAAATGTCGTCGTCGATGACTCTGCGTTGTCTGTCAAGTCTCACGGAAACTTCTTTGGTGACGACGGTGACGAATTCGGCAGGTACGCCGATAAAAAGACGTTTGGTGCGAGAGTCCGCGTTCTTCATTGCTTCCAGAAGAACCTCTTTTGCGATTTGCACGGTTTCCTTGCCGTCGAACCACTCGCCGTTTTCGTAGCCTTGATGTTGTTTTTCGACAACAGACTTAATGCCGAAAACGCTCTGCGCCCTCTTTGAGCCTACGATTGCGCTCACAAGGCGAGAGTTGACGTCCAAAACGGCTATGTCTTTTGTGAAAATCGAACCCATATTCTTCCTCTTTTTTCTAAAAAACACGCTATCGCGCGTATTATTTATAATATAATTATATTAAAAATACTTATCGTGTCAACGGATTTTTATCAAAAATTTGCAGAATCCGCCTATTTTTTGTCTATAAAGGCGTTTTATCGTAAAAATAGGCGCGTTTATCTGTCTTTCGTGCGCAGAACGTAGCCGCCGAGCGAGCAGAACATATCCTCGATATTCTCGTAGCCTCTGTCTATATATTCGAGTCCGTACACGCGGCTTTCCCCCGATATTTTGAGTGCGGCGATACAAAGAGCCGCGCCCCCTCGCAAGTCGCTCGCGCTCATTTGTCCGCCGCTTATCATATACGGCGAATCGGATTTGCAGCAACCCTCGACAAGCGCCGTGTTGTCGGTTATCTTTATTCTCGCGCCGAGTTTTGCAAGTTCGCGCGCGTGGGCAAAGCGGTTTTCAAACACGGTTTCGTCGATTACGCTCACACCGTCCGAAAAACAAGCCGCGCTCAAAAGTTGCGGTTGCATATCGGTGGGAAAAAGCGGATATGGCGCGGTCGATACGCGCACCGCATGCATACGCCCGTTAGAGCGCACGCGAAGATAGTTGTCGTCGCCCTCGATTTTGCAGTCCTTGTTTTGAAGCGCGTTTATCACCGCCCCCAAATGCTTTTTATTTGCGCCGTATATCTGAACGTCGCCGCCGCATACCGAAGCCGCGCAAAGCAAAGTTCCCGCAACGATTCTGTCGTCGACGGGCGTAAACCTCGTGCCCGACAGTTCCTTTACCCCCTCTATCTCGATAACCGACGTACCCTCGCCGCGTATGCGCGCGCCCATTGCTCGCAAGCACTCGACGAGCGACACGATTTCGGGTTCTCTTGCGCAATTCACGAGCGTGGTTCTTCCCTTTGCCAAAGCCGCGCACATAAGCAAATTTTCGGTTGCGCCGACGGACGGATATTTCATAAGAATTTTCGCGCCGATGAGTTTTGCCGCCCTGCATTTTATGCCGCTTTGGTCAACGGTTATTTCCGCCCCCATTTTTTCAAGTCCGTCAAGGTGAATGTCGAGGGGTCGGCTTCCTATGTCGCAACCGCCGGGAAGCGAAGTTTCCACCTCGCCCACCGTTGCCAAAAGTGCGCCGAGCATAAACATAGACGAGCGCATATCCTTGCAAAGTTCGTCGTTCACGCGCGACGTGCGCGCTTGCCCTCGCACGATTATGCTCCTGCCGTCGCGCGCGACGTCCGCGCCCAAAGCGGCAAGCATTTTCGACATTGCTTCTACGTCGGTTATGTAGGGACAGTTTTCGACGATTAAGTCCTCTTTGGTCAAAAGTCCCGCAGCAAGTATTGGCAAAACCGCATTCTTTGCCGCATGCACCTCGTACGCGCCGAAAAGTTGATTGCCGCCGATAATTTTTAAGTGTTGATTTGACATAATTCCTCGCATTTCGACCGTTGGTCGTGTTATGGTTTCGCAAACGAAGTCGGTTGAAGATACGGTGCGGAATTTCTTGCGATACTCTGCAATACGCCCACCGCGCACAAGTACGCTACGAGCGAACTTCCCCCCGCGCTCATAAACGGCAACGGAAGTCCCGTCGGCGGTATCGCGCCGCATACCACCGCCATATTGAGCATTGCCTGTATGCTCGTAACCGCAGTTATGCCGAGCGCGAGATAGCACGAATATCTGTTAGACGCCTCTCTTGCGATTTTCAGCCCTCGCTTTGCGAATACGAAAAACAAAATCATAATCGCCGCTATGCCGAATATGCCCGTTTCCTCGCCAACTATCGACAAGATGAAATCGCTTTCCGCAAAAGGCAAAAACAGATACTTTTGCCTCGATTGAAACAGTCCTACGCCGAAAAGTCCGCCGCTTCCGAGCGCATAGTAGGATTGAATGAGTTGATAGCCTTCCTCGAGCGGCGATTGCCACGGGTCGAGAAACGCCAAAAGCCGTTGCATACGATAGGGTTCGACGAGTATCAGAGCGACCGCGCCGAGTACGACGGGCACGATTAAAAGCGCAAGATGTTTTATCCTCGCGCCGCTTGCGAACAGCATTGCGAACACCACCGCCACCACACACATAGTTATGGACATATTGGGTTCGAGCATAATAAGCACGCACACCGCGCCGCCCGAAAACAAGACGAACAGCACGTTGACAAACTTTTTCATATCCGCTTCGCTTGCGAATCGTGCAATCGCCATAACCATAAAAAACTTGGCGTATTCGCTTGGTTGTATGGTGAAAAATCCGAGATCGAGCCATCTTTTCGCGCCGTAACTTTCAACGCCCAACACGGGAAGAAAAACCATACCGAGAAGCGCGAGTCCGACGAGATACAAAAGCGGCGAAACCTTTTTGAGAGTCGAGGATTTGACGTTCGACAAAAGCACGCTCGAAAATACGCCGATAATCAATGCGACCGCTTGCGTTTTGACATAATGAAAAGCGTCGCCCGTCTGCACTTTTGCCGAGTAGCAAGAAGCGGAATATATGAACAAAAGCCCCAAAAGACTGAGCAATATCGCAACTATCGAAAGAACGTAATCCCCTCTGCCGTTTCCGACAAAGGAAAGCGACGGCACACGTTCCGCCTTGCCGAGTCTGCCGTATGCGCGCTTCTCTCTTGCGCGAGAGTGTGTGCGAGGCGTGCGCAAAGCGCGCGCCCGCTCGTCCGCATATGCTCGCTCTGCGTGCGCACTTTCGGCGCGTGCGCTACGGGTATCTGCGCTATGCGCACGTGAATTGCGCGTGCGCTCGCCCGAACTTGCGTTTGCGTGATTGCCCGCACGTGCAGTATCGCTCGCATACGTGATTGCGCTTGTATGAACGCTCGTATGTTCGCTCACACTCGGGTATGCGCGCTCGCTTGCGCTCGCGACTTGCGAGTGCGTGTCGAAAGCGTTTGCGCGATTCATCTTTTCGAGAGATAATTCGCTATCTGCGAATCGAATTTTTCCGCTCGTTCTTCGAAGTTTTCGTACAAATCGAAACTCTTGCTTGCGGGCGAGAAAAGTATGCTTTCGCATTTGAGTTCTTTTGCCGCCTCGAACGCTTCGGATATTGCGCTTTCAAGGCTGTCGCAAACTCGCACGTCGGCAAAGCCGCAAGTTTTTGCCGCCTCGTATATGACGTCTGCGTTTTCGCCTTGCGCCGTGACCGCTTTGACGTTGCTCGGCAAGTGGGAAAACAAGTTTACAAAGTCCTCGCCGCCCTTTTGTCCGCCGAGCATAAGCACGCAATCGCCCACGCTCGAACACGCGCACAAGCACGCGGACACGTTGGTGGACTTGCTGTCGTTGTAGACGTACACGCCCTCGGCAATCGCTATGAGTTGTCTGCGATAATGCGGACGTTTGAAGTCGGCAAGCGCGGAAGCCGTGCAGAAAGCCGACACGCCCTTTATCATACACACCGCAACCGCCGCGAGTACGTTTTGAAGTTCGTCGCCCTTGAAGTCGATTTCCTCGACGGGTATGACGGGATTGCCTCTGAAGCATACGAATCCCGACGAAATGTACGCGCCGCTCGGCTCGGTATGCTCAATCGAAAACGGCACTTTTCGAGATACCGCCTCGCAAACGACGTTTGCAACTTCTTCGTCGTCGGCGTTGAACACGAGATAGTCGCTCTCGCTCTGCGCGCGGAAAATATTTGCCTTTGCGTTGACGTAGTTTTTCATCGTCGCGTGGCGGGTCAAATGGTCGGGTTTTATGTTGAGCAACACCGCAATATCCGGCGAAAATCCCGCGCTGTTTTCGAGTTGGTAACTGCTCGCTTCGATAACAGCCGTTTCGGTTGCGTCGAGTTTGTCGGCAATCGAGGAAAACGGCACGCCTATATTGCCTACGGCGTGCGAGTGTATTCCCGCTCTTTTGAGAATGTGGTCGATAAGCAGCGTAGTAGTGGTTTTGCCGTTCGTTCCCGTGATTGCGATTTGCTCGGCAACGCACACGCTCGAAGCGAGATTCAACTCGCTCGTGACGGTTTTGTTTTCAAGCCTCGCGTCCAAAAGGAAATCTTTGTCGGGATTTACCCCCGGGCTCAACACGATTAAATCGGCGTCCTTGAATACGCTTATGCTGCTCGTCGCTCGCTCGCGCGTCGGATCGTCGTCGTAAACTATCGCCCTCGCGCCCTTTTCTATCAACAATTCGTATGCGGAAATACCGCTCGCTCCCGCGCCGTATACAACGACGTTTCTGCCGACAAGTTTCATATTGCCCTCGCAAATATCAGCGTCAGCGCGCCCCCTACCATACTCGCCACAAAATATATCGTCACGATTTTAGACTCATGGTAGCCTTTCATCTCTAAATGGTGATGAAACGGCGCCATAAGAAAAATGCGTTTCTTCGTGAGTTTGTAGTAAAGCACCTGCAATATAACTGATATGCCCGATACGACGTACATTATGCCCGATGTGACGATTAAAAGCGGATTTTTTGAAAAAATCGCGACCGTTGCGCACGCCGCGCCCAAAGCAAGCGAACCCGTGTCGCCCATCATTATCTTTGCGGGGAATCCGTTGAACACCAAATATCCGAGCAATCCGCCCAAAATAGACACGCAGAAAACGCAAAGTGACAGAATTTCTTTTGCGTAATCGCCGTCGCCGCTCTTTATCGCGTCGTCGTAAACGAAGTACAAGAGCATAGCAAACCACAAAAAGTACGCCACCGACGAATAGCCCGCAAGTCCGTCCAGTCCGTCGGTGAGATTCACGCAATTAGTCGTTGCGACGTAGGCAAGCACGACGAAAGGAATTATCCCCCAACTCATATTCAGCGTACAGGTCGTAAACGGCAAATTTATTGCCGCGCCGATGTCCTTTGACGCGTACACGAACCAACCCGCTGCAAAACTGAGTCCGAGTTGCCCGATTATCTTCTGATAGGGCTTTAAGCCGAGATTGCGGGCGTAGCGGATTTTTATGAAATCGTCGAGAAATCCCAACACGCAAAAACCGAACGTGACCGCTATCGCCACGAGCGAGAATCGCTGAAATTCCACGAGGGAAAACACGAGCGTCGGAAGCAAAAATATAAATCCGCCCATAGTGGGCGTTCCGCTCTTGTACTCGTGCTGTTTGACGTAGCCGAGAACGGTTTGCTTTGCTTTCAGTTTGCTCATCAGTTTTATGACGAGCGGCGCAACCATAAGCGAGAGCGCGACCGACGATATAAAATACAACAAAATCTTTACGAGCGCGCTCACCTTGCGTACCTCGCAATCATATCGAAATCGCTGTACGGAATCTTTTTACCCTTAATTTCGAGATAGTTTTCGTTGCCCTTGCCCGCAAGCACGAGGGTGTCGCCTTCTTCCATTTCCGAAAGTGCGAATCTGACCGCTTCGGGTCTGTCGACGATACACTTTACGTCCTTTATCGTCACGCCCCACTCGATTTGCTTGATTATGTCGAAAGCGTCCTCGCTTCGGGGATTGTCGCTCGTCAAAATTATATAATCGCTGTATTTCGAGGCGATTTTACCCATTGCCGCGCGCTTTGTTTTGTCGCGCTCGCCGCCGCAACCGAACAAGGTTATAAGCCTCGATTTGGTAATCGTTCTCGCCGTTGACAAAAGATTCTTCAACCCCTCGGGAGTATGTGCAAAATCGACTATTATCGTGCCTTTTTCGGTGTGTAAAACGGAAAACCTGCCCTTTACCGCCTTGATTTTCCTCACCGCGTGCATTATGGTTTCGCCGTCTATGCCGAGTTCGTAGGCAACGCTCATCGCGCCCAAAAGATTGTATACGTTAAACTCGCCGAAAAGCGAGGATTTGACGTCGATTATCTCGTCGTTGAGATTTGCGACGAACTTCACGCCATCTATGTCCTCGACGACGTTCACCGCAAAACAATCGGCGGGATTGTACAAGCCGTAACTTAGGGTTTTTATATCCTTTCTTCCTTCCAACCTCGACAAAAGTATGCGACCGCTTTCGTCGTCTACGTTTACTATCGCCGTCTTTGCGTTGCCGTTTTCGAAATAGGACATTTTTACGCTTTGATAGTTGGAAAAATCTTTGAAATAGTCGAGATGGTCTTGCGATACGTTCGTCAAAATCGCAACGTCCGCTTTCAAATCGCCGAGTTTTTCGAGATATATGGCGTGCGCGCTGACTTCGGCAATCACAACTTCGATGCCCCTCGTGCGCATTTTGAAAAACAGTTCGTTGAGTTCGTACGGGTCGGGCGTTGTGAGGCTCTGTCCCACCTTTTCGCCGAGAATATAGTGACCTTCCGTGCCGATAAGTCCCGTTTTTACGCCCGCGAACGTCAGAACGGAATCTATATAATGCGCCGTCGAGGTTTTGCCGTTCGTACCCACGACCGCAATGAATTTCATACCTTCCATCGGGCGCAAAAAACGGTTCTGACAAACTTGCGCGTACGCTTTGCGCGCGTCGGTTACGAGAACGTATTTTCCGCTTTCGGGTTCTTTTTGAGTGAGCGCGATAAAATCGCAATCTATTTCGCAAAGATGGTTGTTGCCGTCGTCGTTCACGCCCTCGAGACATACGAACAAATCGCCGTCCTCAACCTTTCTCGAATCGATTTTTATCTCTTTTATTTCCGCGCTCAAATCCGCGTTCGTCTTTTGAATCTCTACGCCGTAAAGCAAGTTTTCAAGTTTCATAAGTTGCGTCCTCCAAGGGTTGATACACTCATAATAATGAGTGTAGAAAACATTATCAACCCAACCGCAATCTTAGACAAAAACGGAAAATCTTTTCGCTTTATTCGGTCAGCAACAGCACGGCGTTTCGCTTGTCCACTTTCACCCCCGCGAGCGGATATTGCCCCGTAACGACGTTGCCCTCGCCGTCCGTTTCGCAGTACAATCCGAGTTTGCGAAGTTGATTTTTCGCTTCGTTTACGCTCATACCCGCAAAGGACGGAAGGATAAATTCCTCGCCGATAACCTCTTTTTCCTCGCCCGTATACTGCGGCTCGATTCCGAGGTAGGCGAACACGCTCTCGAATATGTCGCCCACCATTGGCGCGGCAACGAGCGAACCGTAATAGATATACCCTTGCGGCTCGTCAACTATAAAAAGCACGCCGTAATTCGCTCCCTCGCTCACCGAAAATCCGAGAAAGGACGATATATACTTTCCTCTTGCAATCTGACCGTTTTCGTACTTTTGCGCCGTACCCGTTTTGCCGAGTATCTTATACCCGGGAACGTACGCGCCCTTACCGCTTCCCGTCGTGACGACGCGTTGCAAAAGTTCGCGCATAGTGTTCGATGCGGATTCGGATATAACCCTATCGCCGCTAAAAAGCGAGTAACTCGCAATCGTTTGCGAATTTGATTTCACCTCGCTCATAACGTGCGGCGTAACCTTGATTCCGCCGTTTATCACGCTCGAAGTCGAAGCCAAAAGCCCTATCGGCGTAACCGCGACCGCTTGTCCGAAGCCTATACGAGCAAGGTCTACGTTTTTGACGAGATTGCGGTCAATGAATATTCCGCTCGTTTCACCCGTCATATCCACGCCCGTTTTTCGAGTAAGACCGAACGCGGACAAATAGTCGTAAAACGAGTTCGTCCCCATTCGCAAAGCACATTCCATAAACACGCAGTTGCAACTGCCCTCGACCCCTTGTCCGAAATCGATTGAGCCGTGACCTTTCGCTTTCCAACATCGGATTTTCTTGCCGTCCACCACTTTCGACCCCGCGCAATAGAATCTGTCGCTCGTGTGTACTTTGCCCGAATCGAGTGCGGCGGCAGACGTCAGAATTTTGAACGTAGACCCCGGTTCGTATACCGTTGAAATTATGCGGCTCTTTGAACTTTCAAACAGCAACGTCAAATCGTCGCGCGGCACGTTGTTTAAGTCGAAAGACGGATATTCGCAAAGCGCGGCAATTCCGCCGTTTGAATAGTCCATAACTATGCAGGCAACCCCTTTGGGATTGAATTTAGCAACCGCGTTGCGCACCGCGCCTTCGACTATGCTCTGTATGCCTGCGTCGAGCGTGGTTTTCACGTCGAGTCCCGCAACCGCGGGCAAATAATATCCCGATTCCTTGTCGAGCGACCGCCCCACGAGGTCGGTTTCCGTCAAAATCTTGCCGTTTACACCTGTCAGATATTTGTCGTAGTAGGCTTCCAGTCCCGTCTGTCCGAATCCGTCGCTCGAACAAAATCCCAGCACTTGCGTCATAAAATCGCCGTAGGGATAATAGCGATAGTTGTCCTCTGAATAGTAGATTCCTTTGAGTCCCGACTCGTATATTCTGTTGAGTTGCTCTTTGGTCGCTTTCGTTGCTACGGCAACTTCGCTCGTGCGCTTTGAAATCTTTTCGAGAGTGCTGTCGTAAGGATAGCCGAAAACGTCGCACAATAAGGTTGCAACCGCTTCTTTGTCGGGCGTGCTGCTCGGGCGAACGTACAGATTGTATCTCGTGGAAGTCGAAGCAAGCACCTTTCCGTTTTTGTCGAGAATCTGCCCTCTCGGCGCGTCGGTAGGCACGTCGCGAAGCCATTGATCCACCGCTTTAACTTGCAAGGATTCGCCCTCGACAACTATCACCGCAAACATTTTGGCGAATATTCCCACAAACAAAAAGACCATCAGCAATAGAATTGCCGACAGCCTTTTTGTTGGATTATAAAGAAGATTGGGTTTTGTATGCTTTTTTGATTTATACGCGAACTTCATATTGAGAATCTATTGCAAAAGATTCCGTATTATTCGCTTCTTGGCTCGCTTTTATTTGCGAAGTTGGCGTAACCGCCTTGCCTTGATTGATTTTGGTTGCGTTTACGATGATGAGCGACGCAACGAGCGCGATTACGGCAAGATATACGCCGAGTATGATTTTGCCTTTCGTGTTGAGACGAGCGCGTTGTTTTTGTTCGCTGACGTTTTGCGTTTTTTGAGCCTTACGAGCAAAAAGTCCCATGCGCCCTGCCGCTTGTTGAGCGTTATCCTCGAATACGGGCGTGTTGCTCATATCGGTGTGAGCAAGTCTTGCGTAAAGTTCATGATCGCTCGCTCTCTCGGTGTCCTGAGCCGTGAACTCGTAGAAACCTTGGTGTGCGGGTGCGGATTGACGAACTTGCGGCTCGGCGTATTGCACTTGGTCGTAAGTTTGAACGGGTGCTTGCTCTTGATATTGAACGGGCGCGTATTGCGCTCTTTGTTGCAAAGAATCGTAGAAGGGATATTCTCTTTGTTGGTATTCGACGGCTTGCGGCGCGACGTAAGGACGCGACGCTTCGTAGTTTCTCACACTCTCGGTCGAACGGACTTCCCTTGCAGGTGCCATATCGAAATTGTAACGCGAGTTTTGAACGGGTTGCGCTTGCGTATATTGATTTGCGCGCGAAGTCTTGAAGTCTTCGTAAGAGGGAAAACTCTCAACGCTGCCGCTTGCGACTTCTCTTGTGTTTCTGCCCAACAATTCGTCTAATGTGATTGCCATATCTACCCCTTTTAGATTATCGATTTTCTTTTTTTTAACCCTGATAGAATATCGATTTCCCTTCTCTTTAATTTTATAGTTTTTTATCTTTGTTTTTGTTTGTTTTTCGTTGTCGCTTTTGCCGCTTTATCGTCTACACTCGCTCGACGATTCTGAGTTTCGCACTTTGCGAGCGCGAATTGTTTTTCATCTCTTCTTCGCTTGCGACGATCGGTTTTTTGTTGACCAACTCGACTTCCTTTACCTTTCCGCATACACACACGGGAAAGTCGGGCGGACAAGTGCAAGAGAGATTGAGTTCTCGAAACGCCGATTTGACGATTCTGTCTTCGAGCGAATGAAAGGTGATAACCGCCATTCTACCGCCCTTTTTCAGACGTCGCGCCATTTGCATGATTGCTTCGTCCAAAGCGTTGAGTTCGCCGTTCACCGCAATGCGTATCGCTTGAAACGTGCGCTTTGCCGGGTGTCCGAATTTCCATCTCGTCTTTGCGGGGTAACTGTCTTCGACTATCTTTGCAAGTTCGAGCGTGGTTTCAATCGGTTTTTCCTTTCTTCTTGCGACTATGTTTTTTGCAATCACTCTTGCAAGTTTTTCTTCGCCGTAATCGAAAAGGATGTTTGCGATTTCTCTTTCGTCGTATCCGTTCACGATGTCGTAGGCGGTGAGCGGTTGCTCTCTGTCCATACGCATATCGAGCGGTGCGTCTTTCATATAACTGAATCCTCTTTCGGCATTGTCCAGTTGATAACTGCTTACGCCGAGGTCGAGCAGGATTCCGTCAACCTCGCCTATCCCGAGCGAATCGAGTTCGGATATGAGGTTTTTGTAGTCGTCGTGTACGAACGTAACTTTGTCTTTGTACGGTGCGAGTCTTTCGGAAGCGGCTTTCAGTGCGTCGCTGTCGCGGTCCACAGCAACGAGCCTTCCGCCCTCGCCGAGCCTCTTGACGATTTCAATCGAGTGTCCCGCGCCGCCGACCGTGCCGTCGACGTAGATTCCGTCGCTCTTGATTTTCAGTCCGTCGAGACATTCGTTCAACATCACGGGTACGTGTGCAAATTCCATTTTTACACCCCGTACTTTTTGAGGTCTTGAATCATCTTGTCGATCTTGCTCGGATCGAGCACGCCGTATCTCGCGTCCCAAGCCTCTGCAGGCCAAACTTCGAGGTAAGTTGCCTTTCCGACGAAAACCATTTCCTTGTCGATGCCGAATTTCTCTTTTATGTTTTTGTCGAGAGAAACTCTGCCCTGTGCGTCTTCTTCGAGAGGTCCGCTGAACGAGAACACCGTCGATGTAAATTCGTCCGTGTCCGACGTGTACGGATTTTGGTTGATGAAAGGTGCAAACATTTCCTCGAACCTTTCTTCGGGGACGATGTACAAGCAACCGTTCTTGCCCGGAAGGTAATACGGGTTCGAGCCAAGCCCTTCGCGGAACTTGACGGGAATCCTGAACCTATTTCTCTCGTCGAGTTGATGACGAGCGTTTCCAAGCATAAATTTCGGCATTTGCTTTTCCTTTTTGAGGGCACTTCACCCTTCACGCTTGTTATTGTATAACAATATAAACGACTTGTCAACGGAAATTTTCCAATTTTGACCCAAAATTTTTTCAAGTATTTAGTATAGATTTTAGACTTTATGCAATTTTGATTATGTTCACAAGTAAACTATATGCAAAACGCAATTTTCACCGTATAATCGCTTTCGCAAAAGCCGTCTTTTCAGTGGATTTTGCCATAAAAACGCGCAAGATTTTTATAAATTTTCGCTCGATTCGACGTCTGTTATCCCCTATTTTTCCGTTACACATTCGTTGATTTTTGCCACTTTATACCGCTTTTCGATCAGAAAAATTTTCCGCTCGCAACAAAAAATCTCATCTCGCATATATTGTGGCAAATATAAAAGGAGGTAAAAAGATGTCTTTTTGCAACAACAACTCTACAATAGACAGATGTCCCGGGAACATCAACGGCAATCCGATGAACGGCTTGTGTGAAAAAGTTTGCATCCAGACCACCAAAATCTTCGACGCCTGTATGATGCAGACAAGCATAGATTCAACGGTGACTCTCACGAACATTTCGCCTGCAAACCCCACGCTTCCGCTCACCTTCGTCAGCGGCTCGTCAACCTCGTCGGTCGGCACGATTACCGCCCTCACGATAACCCCGATTGCCGACAGAGCGGGACTTTCAAGAGTAACCGCAACGATTTCGATACCCGTTCAAATCGCCTACACCGATGCAAACGGCGTTGCAGGCACGGGCACGAGCACCGTGAGTATCGCCCAAGACGTGGTTATGTGCGTGCCGTCGGGCAGCGTAATTTCGCCCGTCATCGCGGCAACCGTCAATATGGCTTCGCCGAGAGGTACTTACGTGAGCGACTACACGTTCTCGATAACTTGTTGCGTTACTGTCATTCTCAGCGTGCAAGCACCCGTCAATCTTCTCGTACCGTCATACGGCTACTGTAAGATTCCGCCCTGCACGGAATTCAGCCAAGACGCTTGTCAAGGCGTGTTCGATTTGCCCTTATTCCCGTCTTGACGAATAAGGGTGATTGAACATACAATTCGATATAATCGAATTGACTTAAAAGGCGCGGAAAAATTCCGCGCCTTTTACAAAATCCGTAGTTTGATTATCAAAAACGTTTCATTTCTTCTATGATTTTTTATGATTTGTCACTCGTCAAAATTCAGCCGCTTATTTTCATTCTGCCGTTTTCCGATTTATCGAGTTTTCACAATTTGCACACGCTCTCTCATTATCCCAATTCTACGGCATATCACGCTTTTTGCTGTTCCGCATTTTTTCATTCGTATTTTTTCGATTTCACGTCAATAATTGATAAATAATAATTTATATGATATATTATCCATATGAAAGTTTTTGCAATAAGCGATTTACATCTATCCTCTGCCGTCGAAAAACCTATGGATATTTTCGGCGACGGCTGGCAAAACCACTTCGCAAAAATCAGCGAGGATTGGGAGCGAAAGGTTGCCGACGGCGACCTCGTTTTGCTTGGTGGCGATATGTCGTGGGGATTGACAATCGAACAAGCAAAACCCGACTACGACGAAATTGCGAAACTCAAAGGCAAAAAGTACGTCGTAAAGGGCAATCACGACTATTACTGGGGCTCGCTCGGCAAAATGCGCGCGACATTCCCCACTTTCAACTTCATTCAAAACAACGCGTATAGAGTGGAATCGGAAAGCAATCCGCAAAAAGCGGTTGTCATCGCCGGCTCTCGCGGTTGGAATATTCCGCAAAAGGACACGGCAGAAGAGGATTTGAAAATTTACAAAAGAGAATTGATACGCCTCGAACTTTCTTTGTCCTACGCAAAAACTATGCAAAAAGAAGGCGACGTTCTCATCGCGATGCTTCACTATCCGCCGTTTGAAGCAACTTATCAAGACACCGAAGTTACCGCGCTTCTTGAAAAATACGGCGTGAACGTCGTGCTGTACGGACACTTGCACGGCAAGAGTGCAAGGGTAACGCCGACACTCAAAAAGCACGGCATAACCTATATCTTAACGTCTTGCGACCTTGTTGACAACAAACTCATAGAAGTGTGTGAAATATAACTAAACAGACGTATTTTTGACCAAAGTATTCTAAAATTTATCGATTTTTAGAGTAAAAATTAAAAAAATATGTTGATATATTATAAAAAGTAACGCTTGCAAAACTTTGTTTGCAAGCGTTATTTTCTTTTGGGGTGCGGGGTCAAAACCCCGCCCTCAATTATTAATTATTAATTTGCTTGGCATTGGCAAGCAACGTTTCTATTCTAGTTAGTACGTTTTCCTTACCCGTTTTTGCAGACGCCGACGTGACGAGAATATCTTTCGTCCCGACGCAAAGAGCAGTTGCAATGACGCTCAAACACTTTTGTTGTTGCGCTCTTGAGAGTTTGTCCGCTTTCGTTGCTATAATCGTAAAAGGAATATTGTATGAGTACAAATAGTTGATAAGCATTTTATCGTCGTCGGTTGGTTCGTGGCGCATATCGACAAGCACGAACACGTTTATGAGGCGATTGCTCGTGCGCAAATAGTTTTCGATAAGTCCGCCCCACTTTTGCTTTTCTTGCTTGTTTACTTTCGCATAGCCGTATCCGGGAAGGTCAACGAAATAATACTCGCCGTTGTTTATCTCGAAATAGTTGAGCAAACGAGTTCTGCCGGGTTCTTGCGAGGTCTTGGCAAGTTTGTTTTGGTTCACCATAAAATTGATAAACGAGGACTTGCCGACGTTGGATTTGCCCGCAATCGCGATTTCGGGCACGCCGTAGTCGGGCAACTTGCTCGCGTCTGCGACGGACGTTACGAATTTTGCTTGTTTTATCATCTTTTGCACCTGTTATTCTCTGCCGTTTTTGACGTCGTTTTCGACGCAAAAACTATAAAAATAGCGCATTAGATGCGCTATTTTCGTTTGTTATGCGATACAATCTGTTGTTTTTTCTTCGATTTGTTTTCTCACCACGATAGGCTTTTCCGTCTTGTCGATGGAAGCCTTTGTGACGATAACTTTCTCGATGTCTTTCTCGGACGGAATCTCAAACATAAGTTCGAGCAACACGTCTTCGAGAATTGCTCTCAATCCTCTTGCGCCGGTGTTGAGTTGAATTGCCTTTGCCGCAACCGCTCTCAACGCGTCGTCCTCGAATTCGAGCGTAACGCCGTCGAGGGCAAATTGATATTTGTATTGCTTTACGAGTGCGTTCTTCGGCTCGGAAAGGATTTTCACGAGCGCGTTCTCGTCAAGCGCGTTCAAACCAACTACGATAGGCACACGACCGACAAATTCGGGGATAAGACCGTATTTGATGAGGTCGGCGGGTTGCAACGCTTTGATAAGTTCGTCGTAACGATAATCGACGGTGCCTTTTACGGCAGAGCCGAAACCGAGTTTTGAATTGTCCTTTCTTTGGTCGATAATCTTGTCCAAATCCACGAATGCGCCGCCGCAAAGGAACAAGATATTCGTCGTATCGAGTTGATAGCACTCTTGATTGGGGTGCTTTCTTCCGCCTTGAGGCGGAACGTTTGCAACCGTACCTTCGATTATTTTGAGCAACGCTTGTTGCACGCCTTCACCGCTTACGTCGCGCGTAATGGACACGTTTTCGCCTTTCTTTGCGATTTTGTCGATTTCGTCGATGTACACGATGCCGATTTCGGCGCGCTTCAAATCGCCGTTTGCCGATTGAATGAGTTTCAAAAGGATATTTTCGACGTCCTCGCCTACGTAACCCGCTTCGGTGAGCGTCGTTGCGTCCGCAACCGCAAAAGGCACGTTGAGAATTTGCGCAAGCGTTTTTGCAAGCAAGGTTTTACCCGAACCCGTAGGACCGAGCAAAAGCACGTTGCTCTTTTCGATTACGACGTCGTCGTTGGACTTGGAGCGCATTTGATTTATACGCTTGTAGTGATTGTACACGGCAACGGACAATACGCGTTTTGCGCTGTCCTGACCGATAATGTATTCGTCGAGTTTCTCTTTTATCTCTTTGGGCGTATAAAGACTCATACCGTCGTTTGCGGTTTTTTCGTCTTTTCCGAGCAAGTAGACGCACTCGTCGATACATTCGTTGCAGATATTTATGCCGTTCGGGCCGCTGATGATTTTTTCAACCTCGCTTGCGCCCCTGCCGCAAAAACTGCAATGTTGTTCTTTATGATAGTTTTCCATATACTTGATTATACTCCTTGTTTGGCAGATTTCTGCCCGCTTCGTCCGCGGCGCAAACGAGGCGTATTCTCGTATCGTTATTTTTGCTCTTTACTTTCTAGAATAAAAGATTTTGTCGACAAGACCGTATTTTTCCGCTTCTTCGGCGTTCATATAGAAGTCTCGGTCGGTGTCAACCTCGATTTTAGAAAGAGGTTGCGACGTGTTTTGAGCAAGAATATCGTTGATACGCTTTTTGGTTTTGAGGATTTCGTTTGCCTGAATCGCAATATCGCTCGCTTGACCTTGCGCACCGCCGAGCGGTTGGTGAATCATAATTTTTGCGTTAGGCAAAGAGAATCTCTTGCCTTTTGCGCCCGACGAAAGCAAGAACGCGCCCATCGAAGCCGCCATACCGATACAAATCGTGGATACGTCGCACTTGATGTAGTTCATCGTGTCGTAGATTGCAAAACCTGCGGAAACCGAGCCGCCGGGGCTGTTGATATAAAGGCTGATGTCCTTCGTGGAATCCTTGCCTTCGAGATATATGAGTTGCGCGACGACGAGGTCGGCAACGCTATCGTCGATTTCACCTGTGAGGAAGATGATTCTGTCTTCGAGCAAGCGAGAGTAAATATCGTATGAGCGTTCGCCTCTGCCGGTTTGCTCGACAACCATGGGTATAAGTTGATTTCTGATGTTCATTATATCCTCCGTTCGCCGCGATATACGGATTTTTCAGAGCCGATTTTCGCGACGGATTTGCGCTTTTGCAAATTTCCGAGTTTTCGATATTGCAAAAGCCGATTTTATGCGCTTTCCGCCTGCGATAAGCAAGCGGAAAGCCTAAAACGTTGTTTTCAAGTGCAACGGCACTCTTATTCTACACAAAATTTCAATCGATTATTCTGCGTCGGTTGCGGATTTTGCTGTCTTTTTGGTTGTTTTTTTGGCAGCAGGCTTCTTTTCTTCGACTTTTGCGTCATCGGCTTTGACTTCCGCTTCGCCTTCGGCTTTCTTGGTGGATTTCTTTGCCGCAACGTTCTCTTTTACGAGGAATGCGAGCAATTTTTCGTTCATAATAGAGTTGACGATATAATCGATTTGCTCTTTGTGCAAAGTCTTCTTGAATTCCTCGACGGTTTGAGAAGAATCGCTTGCGAATTTCTCGAGCTTTTCGTCGATGTCCTTGTCTTCGATCTTGAGATCTTCCGCTTTGATGAGCGCTTCCATAACGAGACGTACTTTAACTGTCTTTTGCGCTTGATCTTTGTATTGATCTTCGAGTTGCTCTCTGGTCATATTGAGATATTTGAGATAATCGTCGAGTTTCAAGCCTTGATACATAAGACGATATTCAAATTCGTGAACCATATCTTCCGCTTCGTGATCGATCATTGCTTGCGGAATTTCGACGGTGGACGCGTCGACGATCTTCTCTACGATTTCGTCTTCGAGATCACGCTCTGCCTTTTCTTCGGCTTCTTTTGTGAGGTTTGCCTTGATGTCCGCTTTGTACTCTGCAAGAGTGTTGAATTCGGAAACTTCTTTCACGAATTCGTCGTCGATTGCGGGAAGTTCTTTGACTTTGACCGCTTTAACCGTGCACTCGAACACCGCTTCTTTGCCCGCGAGTTGTTCCGCTTGGTAGTTTTCGGGGAAAGTGACGTTGACGTTCCTCACTTCGCCTGCTTTTACGCCGACGAGTTGTTCTTCAAAACCGGGAATAAAGGTATTGCTTCCGAGTTCGAGATCATAGTTTTCCGCGCTGCCGCCCTCGAATTTTTCCCCGTTTACGCTGCCCACGAAGTCAATCGTGACGGTGTTGCCGTTTTCGGCTGCGGTGTCGACGTCGATAAGACGCGCTTGTTTTTCTTGCTCTTGAGCAATCTTTTCGTCAACTTCTTTTGCGGTGACTTTGACCGCTTTCTTTGCAACGGAAAGACCTTTATATTGTCCGAGTGTAACTTCGGGTTTGACAACCATAACGATGGAATATTTTACGCCGCCGTCTTCGGTCATATCAACGTCGCAAACGCTGTCAACCGCTACGAAATCGTAATCCGCACTCTTTTCGAGTTCCGACAAAGAAGAATCGATGAGTTCGTTTACGGCGTCGCTGAAGAATACGCCTTGACCATACATACCCTCGATAACCTTTTGGGGTGCGTGACCTTTTCTGAAACCGGGAACCGCATATTTATGCTTGGTTTTTTCGTAGGCTTGCTTGATTGCTGCGTTGAAAGCGTCCTTGTCAACCGTGTAGTTGAACTTAACTTGGCTCTTTTCCAACTTTTCTGCTGTGTAGTTCATTTGTCCTCCAAGTCCGCACGAGCAAAGTCATTGCCTAGCGGATATATGTTTTCTTAACAAGTGATAATGATTATAACATAGATATTATTAAAAATCAATTAATTTTGTCGCATAGGATTGCGAGTTTTTATTCTCTCGCCGCTTGCGCGCCTTATCTTTCGATGTCACAAGAAAAAAGAAAGACCTAAAAAGACGTAATTTATTGATTTTAGCGGCAAAAAATACTATACTGACCGTATGGGAAGCGACCTTTTCGCATTGAGTGCGCTCGCAAAGGAACTCAAAGAGGAACTTGTCGGCGCAAGAATAGACAAAATTCAGCAACCCGAAGCGGACGAGTTGCGCTTTTTCGTGCGCGCAAAAGGCAAAAATCAATGCCTTGTCGTGTCCTGCAACGCCGGCGCGCCCCGTATTCACCTAACCAAAAGCAAAAAAACGAGTCCGCAAGTCGCGCCGAACCTTTGTATGCTTCTTCGCAAATACTTGCTTTCGGCAACGATAGGCGACGTTTCGATATACGATTACGACCGCATAATACGCGTTCGTTTCGACGCTAAAACCGAAATGCGCGACGAGGCGACTTTTTATCTTTTCGTCGAGATTATGAACAGATACTCGAACATCGTTTTCACCGACGAAAACCTTGTCATTCTCGACGCGGTGAAACATCTTCCCCTCGACGTCGAGCGCAATCACGTCGTGCTTCGCGGCGTGCCGTATTCGCCCGTCGAACAAAAGAAAATCAGTTATCTAACCGATTGTTTTTCGATTTTTGACGATTTCAACGGCGGCGATTTGCACAGATTCATACAAGACAATATATCGGGATTTTCGGGCGCGACGATTGAAGAATTGTTGCTTCGGGCAAACGTAAATTCAAACGTCGAAAAACTGTCCGCAAACGAAAAAGAACGCCTTTGCAAAGCCGTCAAGGATTTTGCGAGCGTGTACTCAAACGAGCCGAAAATTCAAATTCAACCTTGTATTATAAACAACAAGGAAGTTTATCCTATTCTCTATCGCTCGCTTGCCGATTCGACGGAATCCAACGTCGTGCGCTTCGAGAGTATGAGCGAGGCGTACGATTCCCTTTTCACCGATTGCGACAAGGATATTCGCAACAAGGCAAGACTCAAATCGCTTGCCACAATTGCAAAACACTTGCGCCAAAAAGTCGAGAAAAACATTGCGATAGACCTTCAAAAACTCGCCGAATGTGAGGATATGGACAAGTTCAGACTTTGGGGCGAACTTATCGTAAACTACATCTATCTGATTAAAAAAGGCGACGAAAAACTCGTTTGCACCAACTATTACGACAACTCGCAAGTGGAAATCCCACTCGATTTGCGCCTTTCGCCGTCCAAAAACTCGACTGCATACTACGCAAAATACAACAAACTCAAACGCACCAAAGAATTTGTGAGCCAAAAACTCGAAAAGGACAAAAATTTGCTCGAATACGTCAAGTCGATAGAGGACGAAATCGCAAATCTACCCTACGAAAGCGATACGGTCGCAATCGAACAAGAGTTGACTATGCTCGGCGGCACGAAAAAGAAGTCCGCAAAGAACAAAATCCGCAAAGAAAAAGCCGAACCGCCCTACGTTTATTTTGTGGACGGATTCTATATTTACAGAGGCAAAAACAATATCCAAAACGACGAATTGACGTTCAAAATCGCCTCGTCAAACGATATTTGGCTGCACCTTAAAAACGAACACGGCTCGCATACGATAATCGTTACGGAAGGACGACAAGTCCCCAACAAAGTGCTGAAAATCGCAGGCGAAATAACGGCAAGCACCAAGCAAGCCTCTTGCGAAGTGGACTACACCGAACGCCGCAACGTCAAACGCAAACCCGACGGACACCCGGGGCAAGTGATATACGTCAATTACAAAACTATGGTGTCCGAACCGAACCCGCACAAAAACCTCGAAACGCGCAAATAATGCGCGTTTTTAATTTGTATGTGAATTATAAATATTAAAAACAAAAAAAATAGAGTTGATTTTATAAGCAAGTAAACACATTAAACGCCGATATACGGCAACCCTAATTTACTAATCGTAAATGAGTTGACAGTCAAGGGGTGCTGTAAGGAACGAAGTGACGGAATAGCGATTGCTACGCTTGCGTCAATCGCGTCCAAAGTTAGGCGAATACTCACACATTTCTTAAACGTTGATATTTGGATGAAGAACAAGGAAACACCCATCGGATGGCAACCCTAATTTACAAGGCGTAAATGAGTTGACAGACGATGGGCGTTGACGCAGTTATTCGCCAAATAGCGGCGTTTAATTTTTGTTGGACCATATAGGGGCAGGAACTCTCCCCCCACGCTCAATTAGTCTCGACGGCGAAGTTTGATTGATAGGCATAATGGGTGCTGTGCCGAGAAGTCCGCCGAAAGATACGCTGCCCGAATTTTTGCCGTAAACGGGAATTACACGGACGGCGGTGGTTTTGTTGTTGACTACGCCGATTGCGGATTCGTCTGCAATCATTGCGGAAATAACGTCGGCAGAAGTGTCGCCGGGGATTGCAATCATATCGAGTCCGACGGAACAAATTGCGGTCATCGCTTCGAGTTTTTCGAGGGTTAGAACACCTTTTTGTGCGGATTCTATCATTCCGATGTCCTCGCTGACGGGAATAAACGCGCCGCTGAGTCCGCCGACGTGCGACGAAGCCATAATACCGCCCTTTTTCACGGCGTCGTTGAGCAATGCGAGAGCGGCGGTCGTTCCGTAGCCGCCAACTACGTCAACGCCGATTTCTTCGAGAATATGCGCAACGCTGTCCCCTTTTACGGGCGTGGGAGCAAGGCTCAAATCTATGATTCCGAAATGAGCGTCAAGGCGTTTGGACGCTTCTTGCGCGACGAGTTGCCCTACTCTCGTGATTTTGTAAGCGACTTTCTTTATGGTTTCGGCAACGACGGTCAAGTTTTCGCCTTTGACGTGTTTCAACGCTTCTTCCACTACGCCCGGTCCGCTTACGCCTACGTTTATGACGCAATCGTTTTCGCCTACGCCGTGGAACGCACCCGCCATAAACGGATTATCCTCGACTGCGTTTGCAAACACGACGAGTTTTGCACAGCCTATGCTGTCGTTTTCCCTCGTCAGATATGCGGTTTCTTTGATAATTTTGCCCATAAGGGCAACCGCGTCCATATTTATGCCCGCTTTGGTCGAGCCGATGTTTACGCTCGAACATACTTTTTTCGTGCAAGCGAGCGCGGCGGGTATGGATTCGATAAACTTCTTTTCGTACTCGGTCATACCCTTGTGTACGAGCGCGGTATATCCGCCCACAAAGTCCACGCCGATTTCGTCGGCGCACTCGTCAAGGACTTTTGCAACCTTTATCGAATCGCCGGTGCGAGCCGTGATTATGCTTACCGGCGTCACGCTGATTCGCTTGTTGACGATAGGTATGCCTATTTCGTTTGCGATGTCGTCGCAGACCTTGACGAGATTTTTCGCCTTGCTCACGATTTTGTCGTGTACCCTTTGGCAAAGAACGTCAATATCGTCGCTCACGCAGTCGAGAAGGGATATTCCCATCGTGACCGTGCGCACGTCAAGGTGTTCGAAAGATATCATTTTGTTGGTTTCAACCACTTCGTTCGCGTTTATCATTTTTCAACCTCAAATACGGTGCATCGACGTGAAAACCTGCTCGTTTTGTATGCGGATTTCAACGCCGAGTTCCTCGCCGAGCTTTGAAAGAGATTTGCTTATCGTCGCAAAATCCGCGTTGGACTCGGACAAATCGACAAGCATAATCATTGTAAAATAGCCCTGCATAATGGTTTGAGAAATGTCTTGCACGTTGATTGCAAACTCGTAGAGCCTCGTGCTGACTCTTGAAATTATGCCTCTTTGGTCTTTACCAATGACAGATACAACCGCTTTCATAGTCGTTCCTCAATGATTTATATACTTGCAAAAATTGATTGCACGTTGAGTTTAGCATTGTAAATGCTATATGTCAATTTGATACGCAAAAGCCCGATTTTTTCGGGCTTTTTCGACGTTATTTTGAAGTTTTGTCGACAACTAAACGTTGCGGCGACGTTTTCCTCTCTACACGAAAGGTTATTCGACAATCGCACCGTCTTTGAGATTTTCGGCGATTTCTTTGCCGATTTCGTCGGCTTGTTCGCTGCAAAGTACAATTTCCTCGTTTTTATCATCGGAACATTCGGCTCCGTTTTCGATTTCGGTTTCCTCTACGCTTTCATCTGTAAGAATGTCGAGAGTGTCTTTATCCTCGGTTTCGACGGCATTTTCGACCTCGATATCGATAGGAAGCGTAACCGCTTTCTTTGATGCGAGGCACGGGAACAATGCAAAGAAGTGGCTTCCCTTACACACGAAGATTTCGCGCATAAGAATGAAGGATACGAATGCGATTGTGCCGCCGAACGTGACGTCGCTCATATAGTGAGCGCCAACGACGATACGGCTGATTGCAACGAGCATCGTGATGACGACAGGTGTGACCCAGCAAGCGATTTTGCCCGCTTTTTTATGCTTGAAGTCCACGACATCGGGAAGCATAATAAGCGCATACGACATACCTGCTGCGCAAGTATGACCTGACGGGAACGACTTAAACGCATCGCTTGCGCCGGGATATGCGTCGATAAACGAATTGATTATCGCCTCGTCGGGTTGACCGTTACGCACGTACCAAGGCGTATAACCTTGCACCAACCCTGCGTTGATAAGACGTTGACCGACGTTCGAGTTGATTGCTCTGAATCTCATACGACCGACGGGGTCTTTGACGATGAGGATAATAATATTTGCAAGCACGCAAGCCGCAAGAGCCGCAACCACCCACCATACGAGCCTTTTGAGCGTTTCCGCTTTCAAAGGACGAAGCGCAAGCACCGTAAGAGCCTGAATCGTGAGCGCGACAAGAACTTGACTTGCAATCACCGCGCCGTTGTGACGATATTCATACACCGCCGAACCTGCCGCGCCGATTTCGTTTGCGGCGTGCTCGATGACGTATTTCATAATGTCTTTGATATAGAACCACCAAGCGACAGTTCCCGCAAGCGCAAATATGACGGCAAGAGCAATCGCCCATTTCTTTTTGTCAAAGCATTTTGCGAAATACCAGCAAAGTATCACCGTGCATATACTCAAAAGAATATAAATCGGCGACGTACCGACAACCTCGCCCACTACGCCGAACAAATCGTTTGCAAGATATTCGCCGGGTTTCAATGCGTTTTTGGTGAGAATTTTGCTCACTTGAAAGTCGCAATAAGTCGCAACCAAAACGAGAGAAACGAACAACACCGCAAACAAGCAGAGCGCAATTATTGTTCTTGATTTGATATTAAGAGATTTCATACAATAACCCCTATAGATTTATTACTTTACATATTTTAGCATACAACAGCGATTTTATCAATACATACCCCAAAAATTGCATTTAAATAATATGTAAAACGTATTTCGATTGTAAATTTGTCCGATTTTTGCTCAAAAGTATTCGCATATTTGCCGAATTTTAAAATACTTTTTATATTATCGACACAAGTTTGCAATCTCGAAGTACGATTTACGATTTGAGGATATAATATGCCGAGCGGCAAAATTCTGCCACCCTAAACTTATTAAAAGAAACGCACAGACAAAAATTGGGTATTGCAATATAAAACGGTATATGGTATATTGAACATAGGAAAGATTCCTGCTATGTTTGTGATGATGCTCTATTTTGAACCACAAATTTTATACGGGATGACGCGTCCGACCAATATGCAGAGATGTCAGGCCTCGCAATTCAGTGGAAGACAGAAACTGCACGGCAGTCTTTACCCACCCTGCTATACGGCGGGTTTATAAAATGGCATCACACGGCGGTGCGGGACAATCAAGAGAAAAACAGTCGCTCAATCGAGCGACTGTTTTTTGATATACTTTGCGCCGAATGCCGATTAAAAAAGCGATATTCTTGCAGAATACACGCATTTGCGTGTCTTCTTTTTTATATCGCTATTTTAATCTTTCTACCGCACAGAGAATCTTTGCTATCAAAACAAGATGGATAAATAATCAAGCCACAATTCCGCAAGATTATCTGTTTGGTATTGCGCCAATGGCGCAAGCGGTTAGCAAGATATTTTTATTTATCCGCCTGCGTGCGTAGCACGCATTCACCAAGCAAGCACTCGCACGGAATTGCGGTTTGAGTTCTTGCCCGTCTTATTTTGAGAGTAAAGAGGGCTTGCGCGGTTAGCAGAGTGACAAACAAGCGTGGCTCTTGGCAATAGGCAAACTTGTCTGTTGCCATTGCCACAGCGACCGTTTGTCACTCACGCCAAAAATAGCGCGCTTGAGAGACTGCTATCGCCGATATATTTTAAGCGCGATATTTGAATGAAGAACAAGCAAAAGGTCTTTGACACAGTTATTCGCCAAAAATAGCGCGCTTGAGAGGCTGCCAAATAGATACATAACGCGAAAGAGACACCCAAACAGCAATTCTAGTGTACATAGACGTACACGAATTGATGAGTGGGTGTCTCTGACAAAGTTAGGTGCTATTTGGCAGCCTCTCAAAATGCCCAGTTGCCGTTGCGGAAAATGGCTACATCCACCCCCTCTCTCGTATGCGCAGTCACGTCAAGATCTTGCGAGCCGATCATAAAGTCTACGTGTATGATGGAATCGTTGATGCCTTTTTGACGACATTCTTCGAGAGTGTATTTGTCGTAATCTTTGATACAATTCTCAAAACCGCGACCGAGTGCGAGGTGACAACAAGCGTTCTCGTCGAACAAGGTGTTGAGGAAGGTTATTTCGGAATTGCGAATGGGCGAATCGTAAGGAACGAGAGCACATTCACCGAGATATGCGGCGTTTTCGTCCATAGAAATCATTTGTTTGAGAAGTTCCTCACCCTTTTCGGCGTGTACTTCGACCGCTTTGCCGTTTTCAAATCGCACGGAAAAATTCTCGATGAGTTCGCCGCGATAGGAAAGCGGACGAGTTGCATAGACGATACCTTCCGCTTTGCCCTTCATAGGCGACGTAAAAACTTCCTCGCTCGGAATGTTAGGATTGAACTCTACACCGCCGAGCGTAAACTCGCTTCCGCCGAGAAAGAGTGCGTCGGGAATGAGTCCTACGGTGAAATTAGTGCCGTTAGATGACGTATAATGCAAGGATTCTATGCCGAGCGAATTGAGATAATCGTATCTTGCCTTGAGGTCGGCGTTATGCTCGTTCCAAGCCTGAACGGGGTCGTTGCCGTCCGCTCTGGACGTGTAAAGAATGGCGTTCCAAAGTTTCTCGACAGCCTTACCGACTCTTTCGTTCGGAAACACTTTTTTTGCCCACGCTTCGCCCGGTACTGCGGCGATACACCATTGATACTTGTTGTCCATTTTGTCGCGAAGAGGTTTTACGATGGGATAAATCGCACGTTGAGCCTTTGCGACTTTTGATTGGTCCACGCCTTTAAGTCCGTCGGGGTCTTCCGATTCGATATAGATGACCGCGGGAAGCGCGTCAACCTGATGTTTGAGTTTTTCGACTTGCCACTCTTCCATCGTGGAAAGAGATTTGAGCGAACGATAACGATAATTGACTTTCGTGAGCGGTTGATAATCCCACTCGACCGTAACTTTCTTTGCGCCCTTGCGATAGCATTCCTCTGCAACCATTTTTACAAATTCGGGTTGGTCGAGTCCTGCGCGGATAATTACTTCTTGATTTTTCTGCACGTTCACGCCTTTTTGAGCGATAAGACGAGCATATTTTTGCATAGTCGTTTTTTTCATACACTACACCTCTGTGTGTTCGTTTAATATGAATATTATATCATATTTTACCGTTATTTCAACAACATTTTGCACCATATATTTGTAAAACAAATATTTAGATGATGAAGAACAAGGAAGAACCGTCCGAACCCTAATTTACTATTCGTAAATGAGTTGACGGAAGGACGGCATTAACACCGTTGTTCGCCCAATGTGCAAGAGATTTTAATCGCGATATTTGAGCGTCAGACAAGAAAGGCACATCTTGAATCAAAACCCAGTGTACATAGACGTACACGATTTTGAGGCAAGATGTGACTGACGAAGTATCACGCCAAATAGCGCGCTTAACGCTTTACACTTACAGTTTCATTGCAACATCCCAAGCACCCCAAATTACAGTGCGAAGATTGCCTACTTTTGCGCTGTCGCCGACGAGGTGGACGTGTTTGCCCTCTTGCGCGACGGGTGCGGGTCTGTAACCGACGGACATAATGACGGAATCCGCGGGAATCTCAAATTCTTTGCCGTTTTCTTTGAGCGAAGCAACTTTAACGCCGTTGTCGGTGACAGAAACGAGTTTGGTTTCGAGATACACGGGCACTTTGTGAAGCGCAAAGTATTCTCTCAAATAGGACGAGTTTGCAAGGCATACGCCCTTGACGGCGATAAGGTCGTTCTTCATCTCGACGATTGCGGGATGTTTGCCTTGAAGTTGCAGTTCGTATGCGATTTCACAACCTGTCAAGCCACCGCCGATGATGACGACGTTGTCGCCGACTTCTTTGTTTCCGAGCAAGAAATCGCACGCTTCGACGGTCTTTTCGACGCCGGGGACGTTGAAACGTCTTGCAACTGCGCCCGTTGCAACGACGACTTCGTCTGCGTCGAGTTTGTTCACGTCGTCAACTTTGACGCCGTACTTCACTTCGATACCCAAATCTTTGATTTGCTTTTTGTACCACTCGATAAGTTCTTTATCTTTCTCTTTGAAAGACGGTGCTGCCGCCGCTACGAAAATGCCGCCGAGATCGTCGGATTTCTCGTAAATGGTGACTTTATGGCCGCGCAAGGTTGCGACTCTTGCAACTTCCATACCGCCGATACCACCGCCGATGACGGCAATCTTCTTGGATTTTGTTGCGGGAACGATCTTGTATTTCTTGGATTGCATCGTGTGCGGATTGAGTGCGCAACGAGCCATACCTGCAGTGTCGGACAAATCCTGATCGTTTGCAACGCCGTTGTAGTGTGCCATATTGAAGCAAGCGTTATGGCAGCAAATGCAAGGCATAATGTCGTCTTCTCTGCCTTGGATGAGTTTGGTGATCCATTCGGGATCGGTGAGGAATTGACGAGCGACGCCCATACCGTCGATTTTGCCTTCCGCAATAGCCTTTGCGCCTGCTTCGGGGGTCATACGACCTGCGCAAACGACGGGAATATCGACTGCTTTTTTGAGTTCTTCGCAATCTGCGAGGTTGCAGTTTTGCGGCATATATACCGGCGGATGCGCCCAGTACCACGCGTCGTACGTACCGTTGTCCGAGTTGAGCATATCGTAGCCTGCGTCTTGAAGCATTTTGGCTGCGATTTTGCTTTCTTCCATATCGCGACCGACTTCGACGTAGTCTTCACCGGGAAGTGCGCCTTGGCGGAAACCTTTGGTCTTGGATACGACGGAATATCTCAACGAAACGGGATAATCCTCGCCGCATACTCTCTTGATTTCCTTGACGATTTCGATGGGAAAACGGTATCTGTTTTCGATTGAACCGCCGTACTCGTCGGTACGTTGGTTGGTGTATTTCATCGTGAATTGGTCGAGCAAATATCCTTCGTGAACTGCGTGGATTTCAACGCCGTCTACGCCTGCGTCTTTGCACATTTTTGCGGTTTTGCCGAACGCTTTGATAAACTCGTGAATCTCGTCGATCGTCATTGCTCTGGACGGCACTTTGTCACTCCATCTGTTGGGATTGGGACTCGCGCTCATCGTGAGTTGATCGATGTTGATAAACGGCTTTGCGATTGCACCCAAAACTTTGTTTGTGGCAAGCATTTCCATCATTTTGGTGATTGCAAAAGAACGTCCGAAACCTGCGGTGAGTTGCACGAACATCTTTGCGCCCGTCTTGTGGATTTCTTCCATAAATGGTTTGAGGTGTTTGAACGAACTCTTGCTCTTGTAGAGCCAGTTTCCGCCGATAACGTTTCTGATGGGCGCGATACCCGGCAAAATAAGTCCGACGTTGTTCTTTGCCCTATCGAGCAAGAAGTTTGCGGCTTCTTTGTCGAAATGATGCGGTTCCATCCAGCCAAATATTGAAGTTCCGCCCATAGAAGTCAACACGATGCGGTTTTTGATCTCGCATTTGCCTATCTTCCAAGGGGTAAATAAACTTTGATATTTAGGATCCATAATTTTCTCCTTAAATATTTTTAATACAAATGTATTTTATATTATAACAAAATAAAAAGCAATACCGAATTTGATATTTTTTTATCAAAACAAACAAGAAATTTTGAAAAAGACGTAACGGCGCGGAAAAAGCGATGGTTTTTGAGAAAATATATATTTTTTTGCTTGCATACGGCAAGAAATTATGCTATTATCACAAAGCAATAACGATTTGCCCTCATGGTCAAGCGGTTCAAGACGTCGCCCTCTCACGGCGGAAACTAGGGTTCGATTCCCTATGGGGGTACCAAATGAAAAAAGCACATCTCAATGATGTGCTTTTTCGTTTTTATAAGTGCATTTAGGGAATCGAACGGACGTTTTTACTTAACTTAAACGGAAGCATTTGACTTATCGTATCACCACAATCAAAACCAAAGTCCGCCGAAGAATCCCAACATACCGAACAATCCGAGTATCGCAAGCATAAGCGCCATAAAATGCATAATCCACCTCTCTTTTACAATATATAGTATGCTATTCGCTTGCCGATCTTGACTTGACAATTTTGCCTTATATGCTATAATCACATCGTCACATCAAATTGAATAAAAATCCACAGACTACTAACGGCAGTCTTGTTTCCGCATATAATCTGTGGGTTATTTGGTGTGACAACTAAGCGAGGAACAACTGTATGTGTCATCTCGCTCGGGATGGCACATTTTTTATTTTGGAGGTAAAAAAATGAGACAACGAAACGACTTAGACTCTTATAGTTATATAAGCGCAGGCTCAAAAATTATCACAGTGGCAACAATTATTCTCAGTATAATGGTTGTGCTGCTCGGCGTAATTTCAAGTATTGTTTACAATATGTGGTGGCTTTTCTTGATTATTATTCCATTAGGTGGAATATCCATTGCAGTATTTTATATTTTGGGGAAAATGGCAGTTACAACTTGTCATAATATTTATGTAATTAAAGCAAATACCGACAAAACATTAATGATTCAACAATCAAAATTAAGTGATAAACAACCAAAAGAGGCAAACATATTGAAACAAATTGAAATACTTAATAAAAACGATACAGATGAGGATTTCGATTATGTTAATCTTCCCGAATACGACGAATGTCCCTGCTGTTTTGCAAAAATATCGCCGAACGATACCGAGTGCCCGAATTGCGGATACAAACTCAAAGAAAAATAACTAACATAAAGAAAAACGGACTGCAAATCGCATATCCGTTTTTCTTATAGAATAGGGGAAAATTATGACTGTTTTACGTTTTTTAAGATGATTGCGTATTTATACGCGTTTATTCAAAATCGCAAAATTTTGAATATCTAACGCGGTGTTTTACTTTTGTTTGATAAGCGTTTTGTAGCCTTTGTTGACGCGCATTGCGTTGAGAATCGCAACTATTGCCACGCCGACGTCGCCGCAAACCGCAATCCACATCGTCGCGCTGCCGAGAACGCCCGTCGCGCTCAACGCCATAATAAGAAGTTTTACGGCAAGAGAGCCGACGATGTTTTCGTACACCACTCTCATCGTCTTTTTGGAAATACGTTTTGCAGTGGATATACCCGTCAAATCGTCTTGCATAAGCACTACGTCGCTCGCTTCGATTGCCGCGTCGCTGCCCACGCCGCCCATTGCGATGCCTATATCCGAACGCATAAGCACTGGTGCGTCGTTTATGCCGTCACCGACAAAGCACAGCACGTCGCCTTTCTTCTTTTCGGCAAGCATTTGCTCGACGTTTTCAACTTTATTTTGCGGAAGCAAGGACGCTTTGTATGCCGAAAGTCCGATTTTTCCAGCCACGTCGGAAGCGATAGCCTCGTTGTCGCCCGTGAGCATAACCGTTTTGCAACCCATTTTGTTGAGTTCGCCGACGGCGGATACGGATTCGTCCTTGATTTCGTCGCTTATGAGAAGCGAACCGACGTATTCTTTGTTGTGAGCAACGTACACTACCGTGCCTATTCCGTTGTGCGCAACGTAAGGAATATCGTATGATTTCATAAGTTTTTCGTTGCCGCAATAGATGACGTCGTCGTCTTTTATCGCAAGCACGCCGAAGCCCGCTACGTTCGTAAGCGTATAACCACCCTCTATTTCACCGTTGTAGCAAGCCACGATAGAGCGTGCAATCGGGTGATTCGAGTCGTTTTCCGCAATGGCGGCAAGGCGAAGAATCTCGTCTTTTCTGTCGGCGGGCGCAACATCGGTTACGGCAAAGTTGCCTTTTGTGAGCGTTCCCGTCTTGTCGAACACGAATACGTTTGCCTTACTCATAAGTTCGAGATAGTTGCTACCCTTGATAAGAATACCGAATCTCGAAGCCGCGCCGATACCCGCAAAGAAGGAAAGAGGCACGGAAACGACGAGTGCGCAAGGACAGGAAACGACCAAGAAACTCAAACCTCTGTATATCCAAGTGTACCAGTCTCTCGTGACAGCGCCGCCTATAACCATAAGCAAAATTGCCGCCACGACCACGCTCGGCGTGTAGTATTTTGCGAATCTCGATATAAAGTTTTCCGCTTTGGATTTCTTGCTCGAAGCGTTCTCAACGAGGTCAAGTATTTTAGAAACCGTCGAATCGTAGAATACTTTTGTCACTTCAACTTCGATTTGCGACGTCAAATTGACGCAACCGCTAATAATTTCTTCACCTTCCGAAAGTTCTCTGGGAAGGGACTCGCCCGTGAGTGCTTTGGTGTCGAGAGTGGTTAAACCGCTTGTCACGATACCGTCGAGAGGCACTTTTTCACCGGGGTAAACCACGATGACGTCGCCAACCTTAACTTCGCTCGGGTCGACTTGTTCGACGACCCCGTCTTCCCTCTTGACGTTGGCATAATCGGGTCTGATGTCCATAAGTGCGGAAATTGATTTTCTCGATTTGCCGGTTGCGTAACTTTGGAAGAACTCGCCGACTTGATAGAACAAAAGCACAGCGCAACCTTCGTCGAAGCCTTCTTGTTCTCTACCCGTCACGCTCGTGTAAATGCCGAGCGCGAACGCGCCGAGAGATGCAACGCACATAAGCAAGTTTTCGTCAAGCACTTGACCGTGTACGATTCCTCTTGCCGCCTTGAACAGCACGTCGTATCCGATGACCATATACACGGCAAAATAGAGGAAGAACGGCAAAAGCCAGCCGTACTGTCCGCCGACAGCCTTTGCAAGTCCTATCGTCTTGTCAACGATGAGTATAACGAAGAACAAACACAGCGCAACGCTTATGCGAATGAGGTTCTTCTTTTCTTTTCTTGATAGTTTGATTTTTTTCATAATCCGCTTTGTCTATATTGAGTTTGAGATTAAGATTTGTTCGCTCGCCCATAAAATGTAATATTTGGATGAAGAACTTGGTCACAATCGTTCTTTGAGATGAAGAACAAGGAAGACGCTTCTGCACGGCAACCCTAATTTACTTGACGTAAATGAGTTGTCGTGCAGTGGCGTCTGACGCAGTTATTCGCTCAAAGAACGATTGTGCAGTCGGGTTCGATTTTACGGCAAGTCTTCACAACCTTCTTCATAATCTCGTCAAAGTTTGCGTCATCGGCTTCGATGGTGAGACGTTGAGCCATAAAACTGACGGACGCGTTTTGGACGCCGTCAAGTTTTTGAATGGCACATTCCATTTTTGCGGCGCAATTTGCACAATCGAGATCTTCGAGTTTGTAAACTTTTTTCATTTTCGTTTCTCCTTAACGATTTATATGCTTCCCTTTCGGGTCAAATCCTATATCGGTTTGTTTGTTGAATAGTTGGATTATTGAACAACTATTCAAATATTGCTTCTAAAAAATCAGGGTTTTACACCCTGCGTTTTTTAGATTCGAGAGGAATTATTTCTCCTCGTTGACGTGAGTCAGACCGCATTGCAGTATGAGCGTAACGTGGTCGTCGTCGAGAGAATATCTGACTTCCTTGCCCTCTTTCGTGCCTTTGACGAGTTTGATTGCACGAAGCACGCGAAGTTGGTGAGATACGGCGGAAGTGGTCATACCGAGTTTGTCGGCGATGTCCCCTACGTTCATATCGCTTGCTTGCAAGCAACTCAAAATTTTCACGCGGGTCGGGTCGCCAAGAGCCTTGAACAATTCTGCAAGCGCTGATACCACGTCGTCGGCGGGAAGCGTTGAATTTTGGGTTTTGTCTTTGATTTCTAATGTCATTTTTCTCTCCGACATTTGAACTGTTATTCAAATGTTCATTTATATATTATTCCCGATTATGTCGTTTGTCAACGGATATTTGCAAAAATATTAAATATTTTTCGGGTATTTTTACGTTTTTCGACACTGCGGCGGATTTTCGACACGCAATATCAATCAAAGTGTAAACTATCGAACAAAATCGAATTTAACAAAAAACTTTTCCCGTGCAATATTGATTTTAATTTATGTATAATGTACAATCGTATAGAAGAATTATTTGCGCGCGTATGCGTGCATAAGGAGGAAATATGAGCAGCAAAATGCAAAGACGTCTGCCTTTGATGTTCGTCGTCGCTCTCGCAATTGTTCTTGCGAGCGTTATGACGTTCTCGATTGCAGGCATTGCAAACGCCGACAGTCAAAAGACGCCGACCAACTCTCTTATGATCGGTCAATTCAGCGACATCCACTACTTCCCTGTCGACGATTGCTATCAAGACATCCAAAGTCCCGACTACAAAACGAGCGACTTCTACAATTCTATGACGGGCGACACCAAACTCGTTATGGAAAGCGGTATGATCCTCAAACAACAAATCGAGCAATACATTGCCGACGCGAAGAAAGGAAAAGCACCGCAATACGTTTTCGCTTCGGGCGACCTTAGCAAAAACGGCGAAGTCACCGCGCTCGTTGACGTTGCAAACGCGTTGCGTTATATGCAAAACGAGATAAGAAAGGTATCGGGTTATGAGAACTTCCAAGTTTTCGCAACGCCGGGCAACCACGACCTTTACAACACGTCGGGTGCGCTCTACTCGAAAACCGACGGTTCTAAGCGTGTTTCCGACGCATTGACGACTATGCAATTCGCTCTCGTCTTTGCAGGCTTGGGCTATCCGAACGCAAACCTTGACGGAAGCGACGGCGCAATCAACCTCACCGAATATTTGCCCGCAGAGTACTGGTACGGCGAGTATACGACAAACTATATTCCGTCCGAAAATGCGGATACTCTTGAAATTCACTACTACAACGAACATCTCGAAGCGGTCAACAATATGGACGCTTCCAAAACGACCGCCGACAAACTCAACGAATACTATCAAATCGGCGACGTAAACAACGCTCTTTCCTTGTCTGCGGAAATCAAAGTCGAAGGCTACACCGATTACGCGATTATGGTTATCGACGCTCACGACAGAGAGGCGGCAGAAGTCGGCGCATACGTCAGAGTGAACGAAGCGGAATATAACGTTATCAAAAACAAAAAGCAAGCAAACGGCGCGGACTACACTTTCTACGGCGCAACCGAAGAAGGCGCAGTCGATACATCGACGACAATCAACGCCGAAGCCGCTTTCGCTGCAGGTAAAACCGTGTTCCGTTCGACGGGTCTCGACCACCTCTGCGGCGGCAGACTCACCGAAGGCGTGCTTGACTGGATGCAAGAATTCTGCGAATCTCAAAACGCGTCCAATCCCACGCTCGGCGAAAAGACAATCATCACCTGTTTCCACCAAAATGCGCTTCCGCACTGGGAAATGGAAGACGAAATTCTCAAAGACTTTACTATTTACAACTGGGAAAACACCGCAAAACGCTTGCTCGATATGGGCACTCGCTACGTCTTCACCGGACATATGCACGTTTGCGACGCTATGACCTACACCGACGTCGAGGGTAGAACGCTCTACGATTTTCAGACGGGTTCTTGCGTAAGTTACTATTCACCCAGAAGATACACCACACTCGAAAGATATAATTTTGACGGCAAACTCGGCGAAACCTGCATTTCTTCCGTATTCTGCCTCGACGACATCAGCGCAACGCCGTTTAAGGAAGTGCCGAGCCACAACGTGTTCACCGCACCGGCATTTAACGACGAGGCTTTCCAAACCGCGTATAAAACATATAAAGACAACAAAACAGAGAAAAACTGGCAGGCTGTCGTTGCAACCAACCCCGACTATATCGCGTATATGATTAACTACGAGGATATGAATACGCTCGGCTACAACGACTATATAAACAAACAAATCTATTCGATTCTTGTCGAAAGAGTCGTCGATCATTTTCTCAATCAAAGCACTATCGACGGACTCGTCGACACGGTTATGAATATGGTCGGCGGCGACGGAATGGTTCTCGGAATCGTCCGCAGCACCTTGTTTGCAGACTTCAAAAAGAGTGGCGATGACGACGAGAAAAAATTGTATAAAGAATACGGCAATATGGACTCCGACGAAAAGACCGAAGCCCTCAACGGACTCGTTCAATACATTCTCGACACCGTTCTCGAAGGCGTGACATACGTCCATAACGGCACGAATTACAATTCCGCACTCGACCTCGTGAAAGCGGTCGTCAACGAAGTTCTTTCTTGGAAATTCGGCGACGACAGCATCGTATCCGCAGTCAACCCCGAAAACAGCGGCAAGATGCAGATTACCGACATCGCTTCCTTCATTATGACCGCTCACACGATGGGTATCGAGATTTCTCTCGACGAAACGGCAGAATCAATCAAAGCGATTTTCGGTGAGGAACAAAAGGTCGAAGAAGGCAAAGATTACCTTTTCAAACACCCCTACAACCCCACCTATCGTTTGCGCATGGTGGCGGCAGTCAAAGATATGCACGAACAACTTGTCAGCGGCAAATTCGTTGAAAAATTGCTCACGACGTTGCTCGATCCCATCTTCACCGAAGACGGTTCGTTGCTCAAAACCGTTCTCAATCATAAGTTCGATTTCAGCGACGCAGTTGACAAAGGCTACATCACCGAAGCGGCGTTTGCTCACCTCAAAAAAGGTTTGGGCTCGCAACTTCCCTCTTTATTGAATATGCCGTTTGTCAAAAATTTGCTCGCTAATTACGGCATTGAGCTCTCACTTCCGACAGATTTCTCTATCGATGCGGAAAACTTCGTTCTCGTTAACACCATCAACGATTTGCTTCCCGCAATCAAGACTCTCGTTGCAAAACTTCTCGGATTCTCGCTCGAAGGTCCTGACGTTATATCCATCGTTCAAAACTTCCTCGACAGTTATCTCGTCGACAGTTTCTATAAGGGACTCGGCGGCATTGCCGACGACATCGTGATTGCGTTTGCAACCGACGTCTATCCCGATATGGACGACTTTGCACACCCCGAGGCGCCTTCCTATTATCAACCCAACAAAGCGTATGAAAAGGACGGCGTGCGCCTCTCTTACCTCAGCACTCTCAACAAAGGCTCGGAAGTCGGCGCAACGTTCAACGCAGCAACGCAAGACAACGGCAGAGTTCCCTCTCGCGTGACTGCAAACTTCGATACCACCAACTCTACGACGTCCTACACGATTAAGTTCTACACCGAAGAAAACGTGTACGGCACGTTCAGACTCTTTGACGAAAACGGAAACGTAGTCGGCGACGTAAGCACTTCCAAATCCGCCGCACTCAAAGCGTATGCGACGAACAAGACCGATTATCTCGACACGACGGCTTACAAAGAGTTCTCAAACGGCGTGAAAGCGACCGTATTCACTCAAACCAAACCGCAATACATTCCGCTCATCGACCTCGGACTTCTCTGTCTCACTCACGGTCAAATCGTTGATGACAATGACACCCCGTACATCTACGGCGATCGCGACAAAGCGGTTGCAAACAGCGTTATATACTGGAACGTCCACACCGTCACCATCAACGGTCTCGAAGCAGGCAAAACCTACTACTACGACATTCTCGGCAACTACGAAACGGACGGCGAACCCCTCGAATTTTCTTTGGTCGAATACATCAAGACTCAAGGCTATGAAGGCAACACCCTCACCTTCACGACGGCTGTCGGCAGAGACGTTGACGCTTTCGAGTTCCTCACTATCGCTGACATTCAAGGTATGATTCAAAGTATGTACGACAACAGCCACGAGGCAGTCGACGCACTTCTTAAAGACGAAAGAGTCAACACCTTCGATTTCATTCTCAACGCAGGCGATATGTGCGACAACGGCAAGAACTTCAATCAATGGGGCATGGCTCTCGACACCTATCAAGACCTTACTCTCAACACTTCCGTGTTCTTTGCTTCGGGCAACCATGAGAACAAAACGGGCGCAATGAGCAGATACTTCAACTACACCGAAAAGGTCGGCGAAGAAGTTAAGGGCATAAGCGGCGAATACTATTCCTTCGATTACGCAAACGCACACTTCACCGTTCTCGACACCAACGACGCGACCACCGACGGACTCGGCGCAACTCAACTCGAATGGCTCAAAAACGACCTTGCAAACACCGACGCTAAATGGAAATTCGTGCTTATGCACAAGAGTTTATACAGCGCAGGTTCGCACGCGTTCGACGGCGAAGTCAAGGCTATGAGAACTCAACTCACCACTCTCTTTGCAGAGCAAGGCGTAAACGTCGTATTCGGCGGCCACGACCACACCTACACCGCCACTTATCTCGTTGACAAAGACGGCAACGTCGTTGACAAGACGAGCAAAGACGGCGTGCGTTACACGGGCGACGGCGTTCTCTACATCACGCTCGGCACACTCGGAACGAAGTTCTACACCTACAGAGAGAACGATATGACCACCGACAAATTCAACAAGGACGACAGCATTCTTCATACGCTCGATTCTCAAACTTTCGGCAAGGTCAAAGTCGAAGGCGACACGATCACTTTCACGGGTTACTACTTCAACAGAGCAACCGGCAAGATCGATCAAATCGGCAATAGCACCGTTCTCGGCACAACGCCCGTCAAGGACAACAAACTTATGGTTATCCTTCTTTCCACCCTCATTCCGGGCGTGGCAGTGATAGGCGTAGGCACAGGACTTGGCATCTACTTCTCGAAGAAGAAAAAAGCAAAAATAAGTGCTTAATAAAAAAAAAATGCGCTCACCGAATGGTGAGCGTTTTTTTTAATTAATAATGAATAATTAATAATGAATAATTTTGGGTGGGCTCTGCCCACACCCGATTATATATAAATCTGCAAGATTCGATGCGCTAAATCGATGCATAACGCGAAAGAGGCACTCGATCGGCAACCCTAATTTACTAATCGTAAATGAGTTGTCGAGCGAGTGCCTCTGACAAAGTTAGGCGCGATTTAGCACATCGAATCACTAAGTTTTCGTCCACCAAGTATATGTATATGCAAATGTCCGACCGACTGGCAACCGTCCTCACCCTTGTTGGATACGAGACGGAAACCGTTTTGAAGTCCCAATTCGTCGGTGAGCGTAGAGAGTTTTTTGAGGCATTTTGCGAGGGTTTGCGCTTGAGAGTCCGTCATCTCGATTATGTTTGCGTAATGCTCTTTGGGGATAAGCAAAAGATGTACGGGGGCTTGCGGATTCAAGTCCTTTATGATAATCATATCGTCGTCTTCGTAGACTTTCGTAGACGGGATATCGCCTTTTACGATTTTGCAGAAAATGCAGTTGTCCATATCGATTTCTTCCTTTTTTTATTTTACGGTGTCGTCTGCAACGCCGTCGAGATAGATGTGCGTGGGCGTGATAAGACGGATTTCGTTATGCGCGCCGTTTTTCGAGTATACTTTGACGTAGTTCGGGGAATGTCCGCACCAAACGCCGTGCGTTTGAGTTTCAAACAGCACGTTCGTTGGCATACCGAGTTGCTTGTTGAGGTAGTTGCGCACAAGTTCGTGCTTGACTGCGCTCATACGTTTTTGACGGTCGAGCACCACTTCGGGCGGAAGTGTGGGCATACGCCCCGCAACCGTTCCCCTTCTCGACGAATACGGAAAAACGTGAATATCGGCAAATCCGACTTTTCTTGCAAAAGCAACACAGTTTTCAAATTCCTCTTCCCTTTCGCACGGAAAACCGACGATGATGTCCGTCGTAATCGCCGCGTCGGGATAGTATTCTCTGATAAGTTGCACTGCCGTATAGTATTCGTCGCAGGTATAGTGGCGATTCATCGCTTTAAGCACTCTGTCGTCGCCGCTTTGCAACGACAAGTGAAAATGCGGACAAAATCTCTTTATGCCCTTCGTCGCGTCCAAAAACTCTTTTGACACAACGCCGACTTCGAGCGAGCCGAGTCGCACGGCAAAATCGTATTTCGAGAGCATTTTCATAAGTTCGGTGAGCGACGAGCCGTTATCTCTGCCGTATGCGGAAAGATTTATGCCCGTTACGACCACCTCTTTTGCGACGTTTTGCACGTCGTCGAGTTCTCTTTCGATACTCTCGATAGCGCGCGAGCGGCTTCTGCCTCTGACGTAAGGAATCAAGCAGTAACTGCAAAAGTTGTTGCAGCCGTCCTGAACCTTGATAAAATGCCGCGTGCGAAGATTCACGATTCCGTCGTTATCCTCAAAAACCGAACTAATATCGAACTTATCGGGAACGATTTTGTCGAACTGTTCTTCTTCGCCCTTAAATTCGGAGACGATTTTGCGAGCGAAATCGAGTTTTCCGTCGCTACCCGATATGTATTGAACGTTGTTTTTTGCAAATTGCGAAAAATTGTTTTGTGAAGCGCAACCGCACACGAAAATCTTTGCGTTGGGATTGACTTTGAGTATTCTCGCCACCGATTGACGTGATTTTTTCTCTGCTTCGGCGGTTACGGCGCAAGAATTTATGACGTAAACGTCGGCAAATTCAAGCCCTTCTGCAATCTCGAAGCCAGAGTGCTCGAAAATAGCGAGCATTGCGTCCGTGTCGTACTGATTGACCTTGCAACCCAGCGTAAATACGGATATTTTGGGAAGTTTGTCATTCATAATCAAGTTCCCCCAGAGTGTCCAAAAGTAAAGCGGAAGCCACGATAGAGGCAGTTTCCGCACGCAAAATACGTCTGCCGAGCGTCACGATTTGCGCGCCCGCTTCTTTTGCGATTCTCGCTTCTTCGGGGGTAAAACCACCCTCTGCGCCCACAATCAAAGCAATCTTTTTGCCGCTCAAATCGCAATCTTTTATGCGGTTTTTCTTCTCGTCCTCGTAGGCAAACAGCACTTTGTCGAAGTCGCCAAACGACTTTACGACGTCTTGAAAATCGCAAAGTTCGCAAACTTTGGTGAGATACGCCGAACCGCACTGTTTTGCGGCTTCGAGCGCGATTTTGTCAGCCCTGTCCTTTGCGAACTTGGTTTCCGCCGTATTGCTCGACAGAAACGGACAAACTTCGTCTATTCCGAGTTCGACCGCCTTTTGAATTGCAAAATCGAGTTTATTGTTCTTCAAAAGCCCTGCAAACAGCGTGACGTGCACCCTCTTTTTGTCCTGCACTTTCTCATCGTCCACCGACAAAATCGCTCTGTCGCGGTCGATTTGCTTTATCGTGCAGTATCTTTCTATGCCGTCGTTTGCGCACACAATCGCTTTGTAACCCGTTTTGTAGCGAAGAACTTTCGTCATATGCAAAAACTCGTCGCCAAAAACGACGATTTCACCGTTTGCGCAAACGTCTTGCGGATTGACGAAAAACCTTCTGATTTCCATATTCTAATCGGGTTAATTTTGTTTTCTTTTGAGTTTGAGCGCGCGCCAGTCGTCCATTGCCATACGTTCGACGATTTCGTAGCCCGCATCCTCATAACATTGTATCACTTCGTCGAGTCTCGTGTCAATTATACCCGACAACACGATAGTTCCGTTTGGGCGCAAATGTTTGCCTATGCTCTTTGAAAAGCGCATAAGTATGTCGGCGGTGATGTTGGCAAATATAAAATCCGCTTGTTGGTCGCCTTCGAGCAAATCGGCTTTCTCTATTGTTGCGTCAACTTTGTTGAGTTCGGCGTTACGCTTTGCAAATTCCACCGCTTGTTCGTCGATGTCGCACATATACACGCTCTTTGCGCCGCAAATCTTTGCCGCAATACCCAAAATGCCGCTTCCGCACCCCACGTCGATGACGTCTTTGCCCTCGACGTCCATAAGTTCGAGGCACATTTTCGTCGTTGCATGCGAACCCGTGCCAAACGCCATTCCCGGGTCAAGGCGCATAATCTTTTCGCCCTTGCTCGCCTTATATTCTATCCAAGTGGGAACTATGGTTATATTCTTCGTTTTTATGGGATTATAGTACTTTTTCCACTCGTTTTCGTAATCCGCTGCGTCGATTTCGCCAAGCAGTATTTCGCCGAATTGCACGCCGTTTTTCTTCATTTCTTCGAGATTCGCTTCGAGCGCGGCAAGAAAACCCGTGTCGGTGGGCTCGTACATCGTGGAAACTTTGACCACTTCGCTTTGACTTAAAACGCTTTCGTCGACGTAGTCCCAGATAACGTCGCTTTTTACGAGGTCGAGGAAGTCTTGTTTGTCCAAAATAGAAACACCGCCCGCACCTGCGTCAAACATTGCTGACGAGATGAGGTCGGCGTCGTTATGGTTTGTAAAAACCGTAATAGTTTTGTATTTCATTCGTTATACTCTCGCATTTAAGCGGCTTAGATTGCCGCTTTTGTGTGATTTATCTTATTTTGCCTTCTCATCGTACGCTTTTTTGAGCGGATATTGTTTCTTCTGGTCGGAAACCTGATCGAATTGTTTGAGAAGTTCTTTTTGTTCCTTACTCAAACTCTTGGGAACTTCAACGACAACCTTGACGAACATATCGCCCTTTCCCGTGCCTTTGAGTTTTTTAATGCCGTAGCCCTTGATCGTAAAGACCGTTCCGCTTTGCGTACCTTCGGGGATTTTGATTTCTTTATTGCCGTAAAGCGTAGGAACCTTTATAGTCGTGCCGAGCGTTGCGTCCACGATTGAAATAGGCACTTCGAGCAACACGTCGAACCCGTTTCTGGAAAAGAGTTTGTGCGGCGCGACTCTGACTTCGACGTACAAGCCGCCCTTTTCACCGCCGTTCGAGCCTGCGTGACCTTCGTTGTCGTATCTGACTCTTTGTCCCGAATCGATACCGGCAGGAATGTTGACCTTGACTTCGCGCACCTTTTCGAAACGCCCTACACCACCGCAAGTCGGACACTTTTCCGTGATAATCTTGCCCGTGCCGTGACATGTTGGACAAACGCCTTGCGTGCTGACCTGACCGAACGGCGTACGTTGAGTAGTGGTGACTCTGCCCGTGCCGTTGCATTGCGTACAAACCTTGAACGCCGTGCCGTCCTTTGCGCCCGTACCTTTGCAGTCGGGGCAGTTTTCAACTCTCTTGACGTTGATGGTTTTTTGCGTACCGAATGCCGCTTCCTCGAACGTTATTGTAACGCCGACAAGAATATCCTGACCTCTTTGAGGCGAATTTGCGCGTTGTGCTCTCGACGAACCACCGCCGAATCCCGAAAAGATTGACGAGAAAATGTCGTCCATATCGAATCCGCCTGCGCCCATACCACCTGTACTGAATCCGCTAAATCCGTTGAATCCATTACCGCTAAATCCACTACCGCTAAATCCGTTACCGCCGAAACCCGCACCGGCCTGCGGTCCGTTTTCATCACCGTAAGTGTCGTATGCCGCACGCTTTTGAGGATCGGAAAGCACTTCGTAGGCGTGGTTTACGTCCTTAAACTTCGTTTCTGCGTCCTTCTTTTCCTGCTCGCTTGCCGAAACGTACATATCGGGGTGATATTTCTTTGCAAGTTTACGATAGGCGTTTTTCAATTCGTCTGCCGTAGCCGTCTTTTCGACGCCGAGTATTTCGTAATAATTTTTTGCTGCCATAATCTATTCTTCAACCCTATCGGGTTGCCTTTATTCGTATTTAGGTGCTTTTTGCACGTTATCTCGATAACTTTAATACATTCGATAAATCGAGTTTCTTTTTTATACGTCTCGGCGCAACGGTTGCCCGTTGCGCCTCGATTCGTTATTGTTTTGGTCTTAATCATTCAACCGTTCCGTCTACGCCGCCGTCCGGATTTGCGCCGCCTTGGAAGTCTTCGGGATTAATTCCCGCTTGCTTTGCCGCTTCTGCAGCCGCTTCGGGGTTTTGTTGATAGAACTTCGTGAAGATGGGGTCGGTGACTTTCGTCAATTTCTCGACAACCGCTTTCACGTCGTCTTCGCTTTCTGCCTTTGCAAGTTCTTCGGTTGCGGCCTTCGTCGCTTCGGTGACTTGCGTCTTGTCTGCTTCTTCGAGTTTCTCGCCGTTTTCGCTTACGAATTTATCGACAGCGAAGATAAGTTGTTCGGCGTTGTTCTTTGCGTCCACGACCGCTCTACGCTTCTTATCCTCTTCTGCGTACTTCTCTGCGTCCTTGACAGCGGCGTCGATGTCCGCTTCGGTGAGGTTAGAAGACGCGGTGATGGTGATGGATTGAGATTTGCCCGTTGCCTTATCGCAAGCCTTGACGGATACGATACCGTTTGCGTCGATGTCGAAGGTGACTTCGATTTGCGGTACACCGCGCGGTGCGGGTGCGATACCGACAAGTTCGAATCTGCCGAGAGTCTTGTTGTCGCGAGCAAATTGTCTTTCGCCTTGCAAAACGTGAATGTCGACTGCGGTTTGATTGTCTGCTGCCGTGCTGAATATTTGCGATTTGCTCGTAGGAATTGTGGTGTTCCTGTCGATGAGTTTCGTGCAAACGCCGCCGAGAGTTTCGATGCCGAGTGACAACGGCGTAACGTCGAGCAAGAGCATATCTTTCACTTCGCCTGCGAGAACGCCGCCTTGAATTGCCGCACCGAGAGCCACGCACTCGTCAGGGTTGATTCCCTTATACGGGTCTTTGCCGGTGATGCGTTTGACGGATTCGTAAACCGCGGGGATACGAGTCGAACCGCCGACCATAATGACCTTTGCGATGTCGTTGTAACTGAGTCCTGCGTCTTTAAGTGCCTGTTGCATAGGACCTTGCGTTGCCTTGACGAGATCTTCGGTGAGCGAATCGAATTTTGCTCTGGTAAGTTCCATATCGAGGTGCATAGGCACGCCGTTTTCCATTGCGATGAACGGAAGCGAGATCTTTGCTTTGGTCACGCCGGACAAGTCGATCTTTGCCTTTTCTGCGGCTTCTTTGATACGTTGCATTGCCATCTTGTCTTTGGTGAGGTCAACGCCGTGTTCTTTCTTGAATTCGCCGGTGATCCAGTCCATAATGCGTTTATCGAAGTCGTCGCCGCCCAAACGGTTGTTACCTGCCGTCGCAAGAACTTCGAATACGCCGTCGCCGAGTTCGAGGATAGAAACGTCGAACGTACCGCCGCCAAGGTCGAAGATGAGGACTTTTTGATTCTTATTTTCGTCCTTATCGATACCGTAAGCGAGTGCCGCCGCCGTAGGCTCGTTAATGATACGTTTCACTTCCAAGCCCGCAATCTTACCTGCGTCTTTGGTTGCTTGACGTTGAGAGTCCGTGAAGTATGCGGGAACGGTGATAACCGCTTCCGTAACCTTTTCGCCGAGATACTTCTCTGCGTCGTTTTTGAGTTTGGTCAAAATCATTGCCGAGATTTCTTGCGGCGTATATTCTTTGTTTTCGATTTTTACTTTGTAATCGGAGCCCATCTCTCTCTTGATGGAACTTACCGTATGTTCGGGGTTTGCGACCGCCTGACGTTTAGCGATTTCGCCGACGAGTCTTTCGCCGTCCTTTGTGAACGCCACGACGGACGGGGTCGTTCTCATACCTTCGGCGTTGGGGATAACCACCGCTTCACCGCCTTCCATAACTGCTACGCACGAGTTTGTAGTGCCAAGGTCAATACCGATAATCTTTCCCATATTGTTTCTCCTTTCTCCCGCTTTAACGGGAATATAAAAATTTTTCTTATTTTTGTTTTTTATGTTTTCGCATTGCTGCGGAAATGTCTTATTTTTTTGTTTTCTGTTTGTTGTTTTGCTTCTATACTCTTTGCTTATTCTTCCCAATATCCGACTTTTACGCTTGCCGGTCTTAAAAGTTTCGTTCCGAGCATATATCCTTTTGCAAGCACTTCGACCACCTTGCCTTGTTTCTTTTCGTCCTTGACTCTTTCAACCGCGCTCATAAACTTTGCGTCGAAGTCTTTGTCTATTGCGTCCACTTCGGAGAGTCCGAAACCGCCGAGTGCGCCGAGAATCTGACTTTCCATCATATTGAATCCCGTAAGAGCCGCTTCGTCTTTGACGTACTTCCTTGCGAGGTCGCAGTTGTCAAGCACGGAAAGCATCTTTTCAATCACTATGGATTGTCCAAGTTGCTTCATATCTTCGGCAATGGAATTGTTGCGCTTGCGATAGTTGTCGAAATCCGCTTGCAGTCTTTGAGTCAAACCTTTGCAGGTTTCTGCCTCTGCGATTGCCTGTCCGAGTTTTTCTTCGAGTGCGGCGATATACTCCTCGTCGCTCAGCCCCTCGCGTTCTATCTCGAAGGACTTTTTCTCGTCCTCTTTGACTTCCGCTTCCGATTGCTCGTCGTTTCGGCTTTCGACTTTATTTTCGTTTGTGTTTTCGTAATTATCTTTGTTTTTCATTTCAGTCCTCGTTGTTCTTTTTGTCTTTCACCACGCTCGCGATTGTTTTCTTCATACAATCGAGCACGCCGATAACCTTTTTATAGTCCATACGTTCGGGGCCTATAACGCCCGCCTCGCCGACCACCTCGTCGCCCACTTTGTACGAAGCCGTGACGATTGCGCATTTATCGACGCCCCTGTCTTCCTTTCCTATTCGCAAAGAAAACTCAATCGAACTATCATTGTCTGCAAGCAGAGTGCCTATATTTTTCTTGTCCGATATGACCGAGAGGAAGTTTTTTGCGTCCTCGACGTTGTTGTATTCGGGATAGTCGAGCATTTTGAGCGCGCCTTCGACGAAAACGTTTTTATCTTTATGTTCCGACAAGTAAACACGCAGAATGTCAAGCACATCATCGAGAATACTCTCGAAACCTTTGAGTTCGACATCGATTTCCGTAAGGTCGAATCTGTCCATATCCTTGATGTTTCTGCCTCGGAAAACCTTGTTCAGCACCTTTGTTGCCGTATCTACGTATTTCGCATTTACATTCTCGGGAATGTCTATCGTCTTGTCGGTAATCATTCCTCTGTTTGTAACGATAAGCACAAGTGCTTTGCCGTTTTTAAGCGGCACGAGTTTAACCTCGTCGATGAATACGTCTTGCAGGTTTTTGTTAACAACAAACGATGTGTAATTTGTCGCATCGCTTATTATTCTCGCCGCCTCTTTGGATATATTCTGTATCTTGCCGAGTTTGCTCATAAACCTATTGCGGATACGCGCTGTTTCTTGATCGGTAAGCATATTGTCGTTATCGGAAGCACTGACGGTTTCCACATAGAACTTATATGCTTGTTTAAGCGGTATACGTCCTGATGATGTATGCGGTTGTCCGATATATCCCAGTGCTTCGAGCGCGCTGAGTTCCGACCTCACGGTCGCAGAACTGACTTCGGGCAAATACTTGCTTTGAATATCCGAACTGGACACGGGCTGCCCCGTAGATATATACAGGTCAACCAATGCGTGCAGTATTCTTTTTTTTCTTTCAGTCAACTCTTTTCTCATAACGTCTTTCCTCGCTATGACTTTTAGCAGTCTTTCGCTTTGATTGCTAACAGTATATGTCCTCTTTTGCTAATTGTCAATACTTTTAGCAAAAATTTTTTAGATTTTTTTTGTTATTTTTATTTATCTTTTTCAACGGCGAATCGCCTATCTCGCGCCCCGCCTATTTTTGCGGATATTATATTGATTATAATGAATAATAAAGTATATAAGTATACTATAAGCGCGCGCATAAAGCGTCTGCGCCCTTTTATGTGGATTATACGGAAACGGCATATCGACGGCACAAGCAGACCGAGATTTGAAAAAAGAACAAATGAGAATTGCACATAGTCTTATCAAAGTTACGAAACGGATATATGAACGTGGCAATGCAGTTTTCGCGAACATGAGAATCAATTATAACGAAGAATTTTTGATATAATGCGAAAAATAGATTGCATTTTCATTTGAAGTTTGTTATAATCCAAAAAGCAATTTGAATTTGCTAGTGTGGCTCAGCAGGTAGAGCAGCTGATTCGTAATCAGCAGGTCGCCGGTCCGAATCCGGCCACTAGCTCCAATAAAAATCCACCAGCCTAGCTGGTGGTTTTTAATTTGAGGGTATAACCCTCT
>ERZ808262.96-NODE-96-length-73652-cov-14.370830_pt1 | contig 73652 bp, 73 predicted proteins | sample MGYA00520895_ERZ808262 | MGnify/ENA primary metagenome ERZ808262 (study PRJEB31516, sample SAMN03275588) | gut metagenome | biome: mammalia-associated habitat; material: feces | host: Papio cynocephalus | place: Kenya | collected 2012-08-02 ...
ACCGCTAAAGCTCCACTGAACCACCGGACTATCCGGTGGTTTTGTAATACAAAAACAATCCGCACCTTTCGGGTGCGGATTATCCAAAGTGAAGTTGAACTTGCTTATCTCAGATGGTTTCCTTTGAGGGAACTTCGCCTTTGAGATAAGATTCGATTGCCATACGGATTGCGTCTTCTGCAAGCACAGAGCAATGAATCTTTTGCGGCGGCAAACCGTTGAGTTCCTCGATAACTTGCTTGTTTGTGAGTTTGAGTGCCTCGTCGATCGTCTTGCCGATGATCATTCCCGTTGCCGTCGAACTCGAAGCAACTGCCGCTGCGCAACCGAACGTCTTGAACTTTGCATCCTTGATGACGTTGTCTTCGATACGCATCGTGATTTGCATAATATCGCCGCACACTTCGTTTCCTACCGTGCCGATTGCATTGTAGTTTTCAACCTCGCCCATATGTTGGGGATTCTTAAAAACTTCCATAACTTTTTCGTTGTACATATATATACTCCTTAAAGGCTATGCCTTGATTTATTTCGTATTTCACGCACTAATTGTTTTTACGGCGCTTCGTGCTTTGCCGTTTCTGCCCTTCTGCCCTATTACTTTTTGTAAAGAGGCGACATATCTCTGAGTCGTTTTACTATCTTGACGAGTTCTGTGACCGTGTAATCGACTTCTTCCATCGTATTGTGCTTGCCGAACGTGAATCTTATCGAACCGTGTGCCGTGCCGACGGGAACGCCGATTGAGAGCAACGTTCTTGACGGTTCGAGCGAGCCTGACGAACACGCAGAACCCGACGAGGCGCTGATTCCCGCAAGGTCGAGCGAGAACAAGATGGATTCGCCTTCTATATAGCGGAAACTGAAGTTTGCATTGTTGGGAAGACGTTTAGAGGTGTCTTTTGCGCCGTTGTAGTAGATGTCGTCGATTTCGTTCAACACGCGTTCTACGAAGTGGTCACGAAGCGAGGCGACGTATTTGTCGTCTTCTTCGATGGTTTTGAGTGCGTCGTCGAGTGCGACTGCCATACCCACAACGCCCGGCGTGTTGGTCGTGCCGCCGCGATGCGCTCTTTCTTGCTCGCCGCCGGTGAGCAACTTTTCGATGCGGATGCCGTTTCTGACGTACAGCAGCCCCATTCCTTTCGGACCGTAGAACTTGTGTGCAGACATAGAAAGCATATCCACGCCCAAATCCTTAACGTTGTACTTAATCGCGCCCGTTGCCTGCACAGCGTCCGTGTGGAACAATACGCCGTGTTTGTGTGCAATCTCGCAGAGTTCTTTGATAGGTTCGACCGTGCCGATTTCGTTGTTTGCAAACATTATGCTCACAAGAACCGTGTCGGGACGAATTGCCTTTTCGAGATCTTCGGGCGATACGAAGCCTTCGTTGTCTACGGGAAGATAAGTTACTTCCCAGCCGTATTTTTCGAGTTGCTTGCAAGTGGTGTAAATCGCAGGATGCTCGATGACCGACGTGACGATATGTTTGCCTTTTTGAATATTTTGAAGGGCAATGCCTTTGACAGCCCAGTTGTCCGATTCCGTACCGCAAGAGGTAAAATAGATCTCGCTCGGTTTTGCGCCTATGCAATTTGCAAGCATTTGACGAGCTTCGTCAACGGCTTTTGCGGCTTCGCGACCGTATATGTGCTGGGAATTAGGATTGCCGAACACATCGGTAAAGTAAGGCTTCATAGCCTCGAACGCTTTGTTCGATAGCGGCGTCGTTGCCGCGTGATCGAGATAAATTCTGTCCATATATAACCTTTTTGCGCTTTCGCGCTAAAATTTAATTTCCTTTTGTACGTCGCAAGTTCGATTTGAAGAACCGAAAGCAATTCTCTCGAATCCGCCCGACGTTCTCAAATGTGAAACTCGTTTCATATTTTGTATAATAGGTATATCACCTGCGGGCTAGATTGTCAAGCGTACAAATTATATTTGTACGAGAATTATTCTTCGTCTTCGACGTCGAGAGTTGCGTTGTGATAAACGTTTTGAACGTCGTCGAGTTCTTCGAGTTTGTCAATCATCTTGATGATGGTTGCTTGTTGTTCCGCGCTCGGCGTGACGTAGTTGTCGGGAATCATATCGACTTCTGCCGAAAGCACTTTTACGCCGTCTTTTTCGAGTGCTTCGCGCACCGATTGAAGTTTTGCGGTGTCCGCATACACCTCGAAAACGTCCTCATCCTCGGAATTGATGTCCTCGAAACCGTCGATTTCGAGAGCGTACATCATCAAATCGTCCTCTGCGATGTCCTCTTTTGCGATGGTGATGACGCCTTTGCGCTTGAACATAAATGAAACGCAACCCGTCGTACCCATCGAACCGCCGAATTTGTCAAACAAGTGACGAACGTCGCCTGCCGTGCGGTTTTTATTGTCTGTGAGCGCTTCGACGATGATTGCCGTTCCGCCGACGCCGTAGCCCTCGTAGGTCATATCTTCGTAGTTGATAGATCCGAGTTCGCCGCTTGCCTTCTTGATGGAACGCATAATGTTGTCGTTGGGCATATTGTTGTCTTTTGCTTTGGCAATTACTTGCGCGAGTTTGCTGTTGCTGTTGGGGTCTGCGCCGCCGTCTTTGACTGCAACTGCGATTTCGCGTCCGATTTTGGTGAACACGTTTGCACGCGCCGCGTCGGTTTTGCCTTTCTTTTGTTGAATGTTATGCCATTTGCTGTGTCCGCTCATATTGTTCTCCTGTTTATAAAGTTTGATACATCGAAACTGCGGTTGCGACCGCAACGTTCAATGATTCGATTTCGTTTTTCATAGGCAACGAATAAGCGTTTTTCGCCGCGCGTTTGAGAGAATCTCTCACGCCGTGCGCCTCGTTGCCCGCAATCAAAAGCACGGGCGTAGACGGTTTGTTTTGAAGAATATTCATTCCGCCCATGTCCAAAACCGCGCTGTTCGTTTCGCTCATAAGTTCGAGTGCGTCGCTTTCGTTTATCTCGTGCAAGCGCACTCTGAAAAGTCCGCCGAGCGTCGCCCTTACCACTTTCGGCGAAAACACGTCCGCCGTGTCCAAAAGGTATACGTCGTTAAAGTCGCACGCGGCAGCCGTACGCAGTATCGTGCCGAGGTTGCCGGGGTCGCTCACGCCGTCGAGCAAAACCGCGTTGCCTTTCGGCATAGCAAATTCGGTTGACGGCATTTTGCAAATCGCCACTATGCCGTACGGCGAAACCGTGTCCGCAACGTACTGCATAACCTCGTCACTCACATAATACACTTGCGCGCGCGTAAAAGCAAGAGCCTCGCGAGATTTTTCGCTACCCCCCTCGCCGAACAAGTGCTCGACTTCGCCCTGCCTTTGCAAGGTTGCAAGCACGTATTCGACCTCTACGCTCGACGGCATATCCTTTATTACATTCGTCCCTTCAACCAAAAACAGTCCCGACTCTTTGCGGAACTTCTTTTGAGAAAGCGAGCGTGCCTTCTTCACGAATTGATTTTTGGTGGAAGTGATGATTTCTGTCATTCTAACCGCCTTAAATATCGGCTTTCGCACTCAAAAGCGAGAGCAAAAATCCGAAAACGGTTCTAAATCAATGTTGCGCATAAAACCTATGCGCAACATTGAAAAACGATTATTCTATTATGCAAGAGCGTTTTTTGCGCTGTCGCAGAGTGCCGTGAACGCTTTGGGATCGCTGATTGCGATTTCGCTCAAAACCTTTCTGTTGAGGTCGATACCGGCAACTTTAAGACCGTGCATAAGAGTTGAATAACTCATACCGTTGATACGTGCGGCAGCGTTGATACGAGCAATCCAGAGGCTTCTGAAATCGCGTTTCTTTTGCTTTCTGCCGACGTATGCGTACACGCCGCTCTTGAGAAGTTGTTGCTTTGCAACACGATAAAGGGAATGCTTACCAGCATAGTAACCCTTTGCTTGTTTCATTATTTTTCTACGCTTTTTGACTGCGTTTACTGCTCTTTTAATTCTCATTGTTCATTCTCCTTATTTGTACGGCAACAACTTTTTGAGTTCTCCGCATCTCGTTTCGTCTACGTATTCGATGGAACGAAGATCTCTCTTTCTCTTGGTTGTCTTCTTGGTAAGAAGGTGGCTGTGTGCAGAATGGCCTCTCTTGTAAAGACCGTTTGCTGTAACGTGGAAACGCTTCTTTGCTCCGCTATGTGTTTTTTGTTTTGGCATAGGTCTGCCTCCTATTTTATTTTGCTTTTGCTTGCTGAGCAAGCAACAATAGTGTCGTTATTTCTTTTGTGCCGGCGCGAGAATCGTGTAAATCATACGACCTTCTTGCACGGGCTTTTTCTCGACGGTAAATTCGCCGCCGACCATCGCGATGTAGTCTTCAACGATTTTGACCGCGATTTCGGGATGCGCTTGTTGGCGTCCTTTGAGTCTTATCGACGCTTTGACTTTATTGCCGTCCGCAAGGAATTTTGCGGTTTGTTGGGCAAGTCTCGTAGTGTCGCCGATGTCGATTGTCGCAGAAAGGCGGATTTCTTTGATTTCCATCACTTTCTGATTCTTTTTGGCTTCTTTTTCGCGTTTTTGTTGTTCGTAGCGATATTTGCCGTAGTCCATCAATTTGCAGGTCGGAGGCTGAACGGAAGGCGGTGAAACCTTGCAGATGTCAAGCCCTTTTTCTTCCGCAATCGCTCGTGCATCTCTCATCGAGATAACGCCGTACTGTTGACCGTCGTCGCCGATGAGGCGCACTTCTCTGTCTCGGATTTGTTCATTGATTTGCAGTTCTTTCAAATTGCTACTCCTATACACCTCGAAAGGTTTATTACATAAAAAAGAAGTGTCGAAGCAAAGTTGCCTCAACACTTACCGATTGTCCTTATCATAGACAAGACTTTGTGAAGTGAGAACCATATCGCCGAAGGCTGATGGTGAAAGGCAATACCTTTGCTTTGCTCGTATATACTAACAAAAATAGCGACTCGTGTCAAACGAAAGTCGAATATTTCCGAAAATTTATTTAATTTCGGCAAAAACGCTTATTTTTAGAGTATTTTATGAGCGTTTTCGGGGTTGCAAAACTATTTTATTTGCTTGGTTGCGACTTCCAGTAAGGCGAGTTTTGCAAAGTCGGAAACGGTCATTACGCCCAAATCGCCGTCGGTGCGGTGACGGACGGAAACGACGCTTTCTTGCGCTTCCTTGTCGCCTACGACAAGTATATACGGCACTTTTTCAAGTTGCGCGTCACGGATTTTCTTGCCGAGTTTCTCGCTTCTTACGTCCGCTTCAGCGCGCAAACCCATATCGAAAAGTTGATTGCGAATATTCGTCGCGACATCTGCCGTACGGTCGGTGAGCGACAAAACGCGCACTTGTTCGGGCGCAAGCCACATCGGGAACGCGCCGTTGTACTTTTCAATAAGCATTGCCAAAGTGCGCTCGTAACAACCTATCGACGAGCGATGAATTATTATCGGGCGAGCCTTTTCGCCGTTTTCGTCGATGTATATCATATCGAAGCGCGTAGCGAGCGAGAAGTCGATTTGAACGGTGAACAGCGTATCTTCCTTGCCGTGCACGTTTTTGCCCTGCACGTCGAGTTTAGGCCCGTAGAACGCCGCTTCGCCCCACGCTTCCGTATGCTCTATGCCGAGATCGGAAAGGATATTCTGCATTGCGGTTTCCACTCTGTTCCAGTCCTCTGCCGTGCCGACATACTTGTCGGGATTGCTCGGATCCCAGCGCGAAAAACGATAACCGACGTCGTTTTGAAGTCCGAGAACGCCGATAAGGTATTTTATTAGGTCCACCGCGCCCTTAAACTCGGATTCGAGTTGCGCGGGCGTGCAGATTATATGTCCGTCCGAGAGCGTGAACTGGCGTATTCTCGTAAGACCGTGCATTTCGCCGCTTGCTTCTTTTCGGAATTCTATTGCGGTTTCCGCATACCTTACGGGCAAGTCGCGGTAACTTTTGAGTCCGTTTTTGTAGATTGTGAATTGAAGCGGACAAGTCATCGGGCGCAAGCACAAAATTTCGTCGTCAACGTCCTCGTCGCCGATATAGAACATCTTGTCCTTGTAGTGATCCCAATGCCCCGAAATGATAAAGAGGTTGTTTTTGGTCATAATCGGGGTTTTGGTGAGTTGGTAACCGCGCTTTTGTTCCTCGTCCTCGACGAAGCGTTCCATAATCTGAATAATGCGCGCGCCTTTGGGCATCATAAGCGGAAGTCCTTGCCCGATATTCTCGTCGGTCATAAACAAACCGAGTTCTTTGCCGACTTTGTTGTGGTCGCGCAATTTGGCTTCTTCGAGTTTTTGGATATACTCGTCGAGGTCTGCTTTTTTCTCGAAACAAGTGCCGTATATGCGGGTGAGCATCTTATTTTTTTCGTTGCCCTTCCAGTACGCGCCCGTGAGCGAGGTGAGTTTGAACGCCTTGATTTTGCCCGTAGACGTGAGGTGCGGACCTGCGCAAAGGTCGATAAAATCGCCTTGCTGATAAAAGTATATTTTCTCGCCGTCGGGAATATCCGCCAAAAGTTCCGCCTTGTATATCTGCTTCATCTTCGCAATACGCCCTTCCGCCTCTTTGCGAGTGCATTCTATGCGGGATATGGGCATATTTGCCTTGATTATGCTTTTCATTTCCGCTTCGATTTTACCGAAGTCGGCTTGGGTTATGGGCGTTCTGAAATCGAAATCGTAATAAAAACCGTTGTCTACGGCAGGACCGATTGCGAGTTGTACGGTGGGATAAACGTTTCTGACCGCCTGCGCAAGAATATGCGCGCAAGTGTGGCGATACACCCGTCTGCCGTCCTCGTCCGCAAACGTAAGCACTTCAAACGTGCAATCTTTGTCCAAAACGGTGTCGAGAGAAGAAACGACGCCGTCGATTTTGCAAGCAAGAGCGTTTCTTGCAAGAGAATCGGAAAAACTCTTGATAGCGTCGAGCGCAGACGCCCTACCGTCGATAGAAATAATTTTGCCGTCTTTCAATGTCAAATTCATAGCAAGCCTCCGCGCAATCTGCCTTACCACAGCAGTACGCACAAAATAGTGAAACAAATTATAAATACGGCGGCGATTTCTGTCAACGAAAAACCGCAAATAAAAAACCGTTGCTACATATGGTGGTGACGCGCTCAAACTATGACAAAAAAGCGGCGTCGAAACACATTCGACGCCGCAAAAAAACGTTTTGATTGTTTTACGCTTTGATGACAAAACTAAACTCGTGATAACGGTTGGGAAGTATCTTGTAACGTTTTTTCGTGCAGGCAAGTGCAGGTACGTCGCCGCCTACGCCGCGTTGCGCGCCGTCTATGCACACTTCAACTACGCCGCCGTGTTTGAGTTCGTGCGCGTGCGTCGCTTCTTCGAGTGCCTCTTGTGTGTAGTCGTGTACGCTGAATTCAAACGGCTTGTCGCAAGCAACGAACGTAAGTCCGTCCTCGCCGCCCACTTTGAGCCAGCGTGCGTCGGTGTGATTGCCGTTCTCTTGCGGAACAAGATAGTTATGCTCGAAATCCGCAATTTTGCCTGAATAGATGCCGAGTTTTGCGGCGGATTTTCTGTCGCAATAGTTCTCGTGAGGTCCTCTTGCGAAGAACGTCATATCGTCGGAAGTTGCAAGCCCCATTCTGAAGCCGTATCTCGGCAACGAGAACATATTGTTCTTCACTCTCATAGACACTTTCAATCCGTCTTCGCCCGCTTCGTACACGGTTTTGAGCGACCACATTTGCGGCGAGCAAGACCAGTCTATCACGAGCGACTTGTCCGTTATCGTCATATTCGACTTGACGAGGTGGTCCTTGCAAGACTTGAAGTAGGTTTTGCCCAAGAGCGCGATTGCAACGGGCGGAACTTGCGGCGATTTGTCGTTGTCGATTGCGGCGCGCCAAAAGTTGAGCATAATCGGCGATGCGAGTTTTTCCTTGCCGTCCACGACGATTGAGGAAATACAGCCGCCGTTTTTGGACACGGTTGCACGCATTTTTCCGCATTCTAACACAATCTTTCCGTCTTCGTTGAAAACGGTTTTGCCTTGCGCGCTCTTAAACTCTTGCGGAACGTAACCAGTCATATCGATTTGCTCGCAAGCCACGACGTCGCCGTCCTCGAACACGTCAAAACTGCCCTTCACCACCGCGTAGCAGTTGATTGCAACTTCGCCTTTGCCTTGCGGAATCGCAAATGGCATATCCACACTTCCCTTTTCGAGAGGTTTGACGGATGGCATATCAACGATTTTGGTTTGGGTCACAACGCCGTTTTGCAAAAGCTCGAATCTCAAAGCAAACTTGTCGAGATTTGTGAACATATATTCGTTCGTAAGTTCGATTTTGTCGCCCTTACGCTCGAATTGCACTTGTTGATAGACCTTTGCGACCTCGTAGAACGCCGGATTCGGGCTTCTGTCCGCTCTGACGATACCGTTGAACGCAAACGTGCCGTCGTTTGGTTTGTCGCCCCAGTCGCCGCCGTAGGTGTATTCGACGACGCCGTCTTGATTGACGCGCTTGATTGCTTGGTCGGCAAAGTCCCAGATATATCCGCCGCAAAGTCTGTCGTTCTTTCTAAAATGTTTCCAGTAGTCCTCGAAGTTGCCCAAACTGTTGCCCATACAGTGCGCGTATTCGCATTGAATGAACGGTTTGTTCTTGTACATTCTCGGCGTGAGCAAATGTCCGAGCGGCGCCCACAACGCCATAGAGTGAATGTGGCATCTGTTGTTGGCGATTTCTTCCATTTGTTCCTCTTTGGTGTACATCTCGCTCATAATGTCGGTAGTCTTAAGGTATGCGTCAGGTTCATAGTGTATGGGGCGAGTGTTGTCGAGTTCGAGCGCGGCTTTTTTCATTGCGGGGAACGCTTTTCCGTTTCCGCTCTCGTTGCCGAGCGACCAAAAGAGTATGCACGCGTGGTTGCGATACGTCAAAACCATATTTCTCATACGCCAACACACTTGCTCTGTCCATCTCTTGCTCGAGCGAGGAATGCGAGTTGCAAGACCGTGCGTTTCGAGGTTGTTTTCACACATAACCATAATGCCGTACTTGTCGCAAAGTTCGTAGAAGTGGCGGCTGTTGGGATAGTGCGAGGTTCTTATGCTGTTTACGTTATGTTTTTTGAGCAGAAGAATATCTTTTTCGGTGTACTCTCTTGGCACGGCGTGACCGAAGTCGGGGTGAAATTCGTGACGGTTTACGCCTCTGATTTTCAACTTTTTGCCGTTAAGCGTTATGTAGGGTTGCTTGCCGTCGATTGACGGTATAATCTCGACCTTTCTGAATCCGAAATCTATCTCGCGCATATCGTGGAAAACGGTCTGCCCTTTTTCCTGCGACGTGAACGTAAGACGAAGTTTGTAAAGATACGGATCTTCCGCGCTCCAAAGGTGCGGATTGTCTATATTTTCCACCATTTTGACAGCCATAGACTCGTCTTCGTCAAGACCGAGTACGGCAAAGTTGCCCTCGCACACCTTGTTGCCGTTTCTGTCGATAAGTTCGATTTTGACGTCGGCATCGGAAATCTCAACGCCTTTTGCGCAGTACACGCTTGCGTCGACCAAGAGTTTGGCTTTTGAATAATCCTCGTTGAACTCTGCGCGCGCGTACATATCCTCTATGCGCACGTCGGGAAGGAAAATCAAGTTGACGTCGCGGAAAAGTCCCGAAATGCGCCACATATCCTGATCTTCGAGATAACTGCCCGTCGTGTAGCGGTAAACGATGATTTTAAGTTCGTTTTCGCCAACCTTGACGTAAGGCGTAATATCGTATTCCTGATAGTCGAATGTATCCTCGCTGTATCCCACGAACGAGCCGTTGACGTACACTTCCGCACCGCTGTTTGCGGCAAAATTGACGTGTATGCTTCCGCTCACCTTGTCCAGCGCGAACGTGCGCCTATAAACGCCGCAATTGTTTTCGTTTTCGTTGATGTGCGGCTTCCCGGTTGTGGCAATCGGATAAGGATAACGGATATTCGAATAAATTGGTTTTCCGTAGCCTTTGAGTTGCCAGTTGGACGGCACTTCGATTTTGTCCCACGTTTTGGGATTTGGGTCGAGAATCGCCGCAGACACGTAATATTTGAAGTCCCATTCTCCGTTCAAAAGAAGGGTTTTGGCATTGCCGTTTCGGTCTATCGGGAAGCCTGCGCCGTGCTTTTTTTCAACGTTGACGCAATAAACGTCGGGATTGTTGTAGCAATTTTTCATAATCTTTTTCCTCTCGCGGTTAAAATTATTGTTCGTCCGCAACGTAAAGTATTCTGCGGCAGTTTGGACATTCGGCATAATCGCCGACGTTGCGAAGTTTGGATTTTGTATCGTTGTCCACTTCCATCATACAGCGACCGCAAAGGCAATTCTTGCTGTCGTATTTTACGAAAGCGGGCATTCTTTTCGCGCCTCTGAGCGCAAGATAGGTGTGCATAACGTTTTCGGGAATCTCGCCTTTGAGAGCGTTGAGTTGCGATTTGATTTCAACGACTCTGGGTTGGAATTTTTTGACGAGATTGTCGTATTCCGCCTTTGCGCCCTTGTACACGTCGGTGGCTTTTACGCCTTGATCCCAAGTCTTTTTGTAACTGTCGTTGACTTGATCGATCTTTGCCGCCGCGCCGTTAGCCTCTTTCTCGAGAGCGTTGATTTTGTCGGCGATTGAAGCCACCATTTTGAGATAGTGATCCGCTTCGTTTGCGTCTTGTACGTCATCCAAAATGCCGTCGAACTCATCAAGTTCCTCTTTGAGTGCGTCGATTTTGTCCTTCATTGCGGCGTAGCCTGCAAGCAGGTCGCTCGCTTCGGCTTTGAGTTTGCCGATCATCTCGGTTGCGCCTTCCAAACGCGATTTCGCAACGGCGAGTTTTTGACGTTCGTCGCTCTTTGCGACCTCGTTTTCGAGAGTCATAAGTTCTTGGTCTATCTTTTGGTATTGAAGTATCTTGTCAAATTTCATTGTATCCTCCGACTGTCTTGAACGGACAGTTTTGTTTTGCTTTTATAATTCTCACGCCGCTCGGCGCAATGATTTGTTCAAAAAGGTTTTGCACGATAATTTCGCTTGCGTAGTGCGAAAATTCGACGATGGGAAACTCGTCGTTTTCGGAAGCGACGTAAAGGTGATGCTTAAAGTCGCCGCTTACGAACACGTCCGCGTTCGCTTTTGCGTTTTCGTATGCCGAATCGCTCGCGCCGCCGCCGCAAATTATCATTGCCTTTTCAATAGTTTTATTTTTGTCGCCCGTGTATTTGACGGAATCGTCTTTGAGGGTAAAAGCAACGTGCTTTGCGAAATCTTCGAGGGATTGCGCCTTTATATCGCACACTACGCCTACGCCGTTGGGGCAAAGGTTCTCGCCGCCCAAAAGCGTTGCGAGGGTCATACAAAGTCCGTTTTCGCACTCGTCGAGGTTGGTATGCGCGCTGTACACCGTCAATCCGTTTTTGAGTATGTCCCTTATAATTTCGCCTTTCGACTCGGCGGTGTTTATGCTCTTGATTGCCGAGAAAAAGAACGGATGGTGCGTGACGATAAGATTGCAGTTTTGCTCAACCGCTTGCTTTACGACGTCTTTGGTGAGGTCGAGAGCAACCATAACGCCGCTGCATTCGTCGTTCAGATTGCCTATCATAAGACCGGGATTATCCCACGCCTCTGCAAGCGCGACGGGCGCAAATTCTTCTATCGTATCAACTATTTGTCTGTGTTTCATTTCTTTATCCTTAATTCGAGGATTTGCCGCTATACGAGTTTTCCGTCTTTTGCGGCGATTTTTCCACTGCGACTTTATTGCCCGTTTGGATTTTTGTCGTTTCGGCTTTTATTTGCGTTTTTGCAAGGCGTTTTCGAGTTTTGCGATTTTCTCTTTCAATTCGACGGCTTTTGGGTTTCGTTCGAGTATGTTTTTCATACCCTCGATTTCCTTGTTCGCAAAGAACGCAAAGTTGTCGCTCGTATCGAAAAACGCGCCGTACGCGATTTGCTCGCTTGAAAGGGTGCTTTCGCCCTCGTTCGTTTTCACGATTGTGTACGTTTTGCCCGCACATTCGAGCATTTCGTCGAAAACTATCGTGTGCCCGCACTTCGCTATCGCCGCTCTCACCTTTTCGGGGTGGGTGTTGGCAGAAAGAAGATAGTGCGAAAAACGCTTGCATTGCTCGTTTGCTCGCAAAATTATGTCGGATATGACGTCGCCGCCCAAGCCCGCGATAATAACGGTGTCGACTTCCCTGTCCGCAACAGGTTCGAGTCCGTTTCCGAGCCTCGTGGTCATAACGTCTTGCACGCCGTTTTCCTTTGCAAGTTCTTCGGCTTTTGCAAGCGAGGGCGCGGAAATGTCCGTCGCGATAACTTCGCTCGCTCTGTCCGTGCTTACAAGATAGTAGCCGAGTTTGCCGTGGTCACAGCCTACGTCCGCGACTTTGCCGTAATCAACGAGGTTGGCAATTGCGGTCAGCCTTTGGTCGAGTCGTATTGGCATCAGTCGAAATCTTTGAGTTTTTTGAGGCGGTTGGGATGGCGAAGTTTGCGGAGTGCCTTTGCCTCGATTTGACGAATACGCTCACGAGTGACGTTAAACTCTTTGCCGACTTCTTCGAGGGTTCTGGGGTGCGAATCGTCAAGACCGTATCTCAAACGAAGCACTTTTTCTTCACGCGGGGTGAGTGTGTTGAGCACTTGAATGAGTTGTTCTTTGAGCATATTGCCCTCGGCGACCTCGCTGGGCGACTGAGAGGTGTGGTCCTCTATAAAATCGCCCAAATGGCTGTCTTCTTCCTCGCCGATAGGCGTTTCGAGGGATACGGGGTCTTGCGCGATTTTTTGGATTTCGCGCACACGCTCGACCGAGCAGCCGAGATACGCCGCGATTTCTTCAGCCGACGGCTCTCTGCCGAGTTTTTGAAGAAGTTGACGAGTTGCTCTGACTTGCTTGTTTATGGTTTCCACCATATGAACGGGAATACGAATGGTTCTTGCTTGGTCGGCGATTGCGCGGGTGATTGCCTGTCTTATCCACCACGTTGCGTACGTCGAGAACTTAAAGCCCTTCGTATAGTCGAATTTTTCAACCGCTTTCATCAAGCCGAGATTGCCCTCTTGAATGAGGTCGAGGAATTGCATACCTCTGCCGACGTAGCGTTTTGCGATGGACACGACGAGACGCAAGTTCGCTTCGCTCAAAATATGCTTTGCTTCCTCGTCGCCTTCTTCCATACGCTTTGCGAGTTCGATTTCTTGGTCGGCGGTCAAAAGAGGCACTTTGCCGATGTCTTTAAGGTAGATTTTAACCGAGTCGTCAACGCTCGAATCGATGATTTTGTCAAGCGCGATGTCGTCGTCCTCAATCGTTTCTTCAACCTTTACGTTTTCGTTTTGCAAAGCGTTGAACACCATTTCCATATCTTCCGCAGTTGCGTTGAGGTGTTCGAGCCTTGCCATTATATCGTCTTCGCTTATCGAGCCTTTGCTCTTTCCGTACGCGACGATTTTGTCAATCTCTTGTTTCAAAAGTTGTTCTCTGTCCACTTATATTCCTCCTCGGTGAATCAAAGTTTGTCGTTAATGTCTTTGGATTTCAATATTTTCTGCAAGCGGGATATTTCCAAAATACTCGCTCGCTTTGCTTCGGGGTCGAATAGGTCGTTGTAGCCTTCTTTCAACCTATCGAGGCGTTTTGCGATATGTTCGTTTGCAAGCATAAGCACGCAATCGTTGAAGTAGTCCGCCTCGCGTATGGTGTCGGCAAACTTCATATTTATGTCCAAAATCTTGCCGATTTCCTCGTTTTCGTATCCGAATTTGCTGAACATCGAGTTCACAAGGTCGGTATTTACGGGCATAGTCTTTGCCCACTCGAACACTTCTTTATGTACGTCGTTTGCAAGCCACTCGGACTTTACGACGCTTACGTCCGCAAATTTTTCGCCTTTGAGAATACGATTAAGCACGAATCTCGACGCGCGAAGGGTCTTTGCAACCTTTTCTTCGTCGTTTTCTTTGGGTTGTTCGATTTTGGGCGGCCTTATCATACCCGCCTCGTCCGAAAGAGTCGCCACTGACACGCCGCTCTTTTTGGACACGATTTCCGTATAAACTTCTCTTTCTGCTCGATTATCTATGCTTTTGAGCACTTTAAGAGCGGATTGAACGTATTTCGCTCTGCCGTTCACCGACCCTAAATCGTTTGCGTCGGCGCAAAGTTTAAGTTTGTATTCGATGACGGGCAATGCCTCCTTTTGCTTTTTGAGGAAGGCTTCCGCGCCGCCGTCGCGCACGGTTTCGTCGGGGTCTTTGCCCTCGTCGAGAGATATGACTTTGACGTTCTGCACGAACTTTGTGAGAATATCCACGTTGCGTATCGTCGCTTTTTTGCCCGCGCCGTCGCCGTCGTAGCAAACGTACAGATTTTCCGTCATACGCGACAACTCTCTCGCCTGCCCTTCGGTGAGCGCGGTTCCCATACATGCAACCGCGTTCTTTATGCCCGCTGCGCCGAGCGATATAACGTCCATATAACCCTCGACCAAAACAAGTTCCTTATATGCAACGCCGTTGAGTTTTTTGTCGCGCTTTATGAAGTTGATTCCGTATATCGTGCGCCCCTTGTCAAACAGCGTGGTATTTGTCGAGTTTTTGTATTTTGCAATATCTTGCTCGCCGTGATAGATACGTCCGCCGAACGCTATGACGTTGCTCATACCGTCCATAATCGGCACGATAACCCTGTTTGCAAAAGCGTCGTACGGGCGTTGAGTGTTGGCGATAAGTCCGCATTCTTCGAGGTCTTTGAGCGAATAGCCCTTGCGGCGCATATACCCGACCATACTCTCGCCGTCGAGCGAAAGTCCGAGACCGTAGCGTTTGCACACTTCGTCGTCGAGACCTCTTGCGTGCAAATACTCTCTTGCGTCCTTGCCCTTGTTTTCATCGAGAAGATTGTTGCGATAATACCTCGCAACGTCGCGCATAAGTTGCTTCAAAACGTCGCTATGCTCTTTCTTTTCGGCGTATTTGGGGTCGAATTTGACTTCGGGAAGTTGCATTCCCACTTTGTCGGCAAGGATTTTCACGGCGTCGTAAAAGGACACCGATTCCATTTCCATAACGAACTTTACGACGTCGCCGCTCGCGCCGCAACCGAAACAATGATACCAGCCGTTATTCACGCAAAACGAAGCCGTTTTTTCATTGTGGAAAGGACAGCAACCGAAATAACGTCCGCCTTTTTTCTGCAAAGGGACGTACTGCGAAATGACTTCGACGATGTCGCATTTATATTTGAGTTCTTCCATAAACTCCGGGGTAAAACCGCCTGCCATAGTGCCTCTAAAAATATTTTTCTACATATATATACGAAGGAAAGCGGCGTTTTTCCTAAAATTTATTGAAATAACAGTTAAAATTAATTATATAAAATAAATAAAGGTTGCTCTTTCTCTAAAAAAGCAACCGACGTGTACTCTAAATAAAGTTTCCCCTTTCCTCACGTGTTTTCCCTATCGCCGTTCCCCCTCTGCACAAGTTTGAGGGAACCCACGGCGACCGCGTAGCGGGGGACAACACTGACGCGATTGACTTCGTAGCAATCGCTAGTTCGTTGCGAGCAACGAACGGCAGACGGGCTGTTGGCAATACAAATCGGCTGAAAGCCGTGCCACTCGTTCACGGGCGAAAAAATCCACACTCGCCCGTTTACTTGTACAGTTCGTCGAGCTTCGACGCTCGCTTTTCTCGCCGCCGTTGCGGCTCGCGTTCCGTCTGCGAAATCGCACATTCCGCTTATGAGTAGGCTACGAATGAGTTTTCATTTAACCGCTTGCGCACGCAGTGCGCTTCACCAAGCAGATAATTTGGCGAAACTGTGGCTTGAATCTTTATCCGTGTTTGAACTGATAGCACAAATTCTCTGCGCGGTTAGTAGCGCAAAAATCAAGCAAGGCTCTCGGCAACACGCAAATTTGCGTGTCGCCGTTGCCTCAGCGATGATTTGTGTGCTTTTCTATGTAACTTACAACGTCGCCGACGGTTTTGAGTGCGGCGATTTCGTCGTCGTCTGCCGTGAAGCCGTATTCGTCCTCAACCGCCATAATGAGCGTTACGATGTCGAGGCTGTCAAGTCCCAAATCTTTTATAATGTCGCACTCGAGCGTAACGTCGTTGCGATTTTTGCCGAGTTCGGTTTCCATAATGTCTTTAATTTTGTCGAGAATCATATATCCCTCCTGCTCTTTGTTATTTTATTGTACCACTCGCTTTGAAAAAAACAAGTGCCTCTTTTTTTGTTTGCGCCTATGCACAAAATATTAGTCGTTTATCGCGTTTACGTCTATTTCGTAGGCTATCACGTTCTGTTCTTCGGCGCATACGCAAGCGTGATACTCGTCCCATACGGGGAAATGCTCGAAGTGCGCGTCGGCGGGAATTTCCTTTCTGAATCCCGAAAGACCCTCGCCAGTGAATTTGAGATAACTCTCTCTTTCCGTCCACTTTTCAAAGAAGTCCTCTACGTCTTTAGCGTCGATAAAATCGAATTTTTTGTAGTCGATTTCGCGGATTTTCTCGATGTCAACGCCTATTTTGGAATGTGAGATTCCGCACATCATCACGCCGCCCGAATGTGAAAGATTGAAGTACGCCTTGTCGGTGTCGAACCTCGGTTTTTCGCCGTCTATGCGGACAATTTCCACTTTGCTCGGCAATTCCGCGCCGTAGCGCGACATTATATCCTTGTAGTTTTCATAGCAAAACTTGACGAATTTGTCGCTGTCCACTTGTCCTCTTGCAAAAAACAAAACCATACTTATTCCTCGACTCTCAAAAGCGAAACGACCTTGTCCACGCCGTCGAAATTCTCGATTTGCGAAAGCGTTTTTCTAACGTTGCTTTCCTTCGTTTCATAGGTTACGAAAACGACGTAAACTTCGCCGTTCTTCCCTTCTTTTTGCAAAACCGAACGGATAGATATACCGTTTTTTGCAAACGCCGCCGCAATTTTTGCAAGCGTGCCTTCGCTGTCGCGCACGGCGAGTCTGACGTAGTATTGCGATTTAAAATCGGTTGCAAACGCCCCCTCGTCCACTTCCTCGCACTCGAAATCGTATCTTCTGTGCACGTCTTTCGAGGCGGCGAACACCACGTCGCTCACAATCGCGCTTCCCGTAGGCAACGCGCCCGCGCCGCGGCCGTACAACATAACGTCGTCTACGCTGTCGCCGTGAATATACAGCGCGTTGAACGAGCCTTTTACGCTTGAAAGCGGATGATTTTTCGGCAAAAACGCGGGATGTACTCTCGCTTCGATTTTGCCCTCGTCCGTCAATTTTGAAATCGCAAGCAACTTAATCTCGTATCCGAGTTCCTTGCCTATCGCAATATCCTCTACGCTGACGTTCGATATGCCCTCGCGATACACTTTTTCGACGGGTACGCGCTTGCGGTACGCCAAAGAGGAAAGAATACTGTTTTTGTACGTTGCGTCGAATCCCTCTACGTCTGCGGTGGGATTCGCTTCGGCATAGCCGAGTTTTTGCGCCTCTTTAAGGCAAGTTTCGTAATCCGCGCCCTCGTCGCTCATTTTGGACAAAATATAGTTGGTAGTGCCGTTGACTATGCCTTTGAGCGATGTTATGCGGTTTGCTTGCATAGAGTCAGTAAGCGTGCGAATCACGGGAACGCCGCCCACGCAACTCGCCTCAAAATAGAGTCCCGCGCCGCTCTCTTTTGCGGCGGTTTCGAGTTCGTGCCAGCACTTCGAGAACATCTCTTTGTTTGCCGTCACGACGCTCTTTCCCTTTTTAAGCGCTTTCAAAAGGAAACTTTTTGCGGGTTCTACGCCGCCGAAAAATTCCGCAACGATTTGAATTTCGTCGTCGTTCACTATATCGTCGATATTCTGCGTTATTTTTGAAAGGTCAACGCCGAGTTGCTTGCACCTATCGATATTCCTTTCGAGAATACGCTTGACTTCGATGTCCAAGCCCTCGTTTTTCTTTATAGTTTCGCGCATATTGTTGAGGATTTCGTAAGTTCCGCCGCCCACGACGCCGAGCCCCAAAAGCGCAATTCCGATTTTCTTCATAAAGCCTATATCTTTCAAAACAGCCGCAAAAACGAGTTTTTAAGTCCGTTTTGCGCCGCTTAACTCATTTCTTTTTCTTGTTTCTGTCGTAGATGTATTTCAATCCTTTGAGCGCAAGCGCGCGGTCGGTGACGTCGATAAGTTCGGGTTCGACGTTCTCGACGAGTTCGCTAAGTCCGCCCGTCGCAACCACTTTTGCGCCCTTCATTTCGTCGAGTTCCTTGTACTTGCTCACCATATATTTCACAAGACCGGTGTAGCCGTACACTATGCCGCTCTGCATACAACTTTTCGTGTCCGTACCGACGATATTTTGCGGTTTTTCGAGTTCTATTCTCGGAAGTTTCGCCGCCGTCGTGACGAGCGATTCGGTTGCGGTTTTGATACCGGGGGCAATCGCGCCGCCGATGTACACGCCGTCTTTGGTGACGAGGTTGAACGTCGTCGCCGAGCCGAAATCCACCACTATGACCGGACCGCCGTAAAGGCGATACGCCGCCGCCGCGCCCACGATTCTGTCCGTGCCGAGTTGCGTCGGGTGCGCATACGCAAGTTTTATGCCCGTGTCCGTCTTTGACGAAACGATAAGCGGCGCTTTGCCGATATAATAACGGCACATATGCTCGATTGTGTAATTGAGAGCAGGCGCAACCGAAGACATAACGCACGCGTCTATATCCTCGAAATTTACGCCGCGCTGTTTGAGCAAGTCGTAAAGCACCATTCCGTACTCGTCAGCCGTGCGTGAAGCCTTTGTGGAAACACGCCACGAAGCAACCAACTCGTCGCCGTCGAAAACGCCGTATTTGACGTTGGTATTGCCGATGTCCATAGTGAGAATCATATTTGCCACCTCGCGCCGTAGCGCAGTATAATCATTACCAATCAATTATAACAAACAACCGAGATATAATCAACAACAAAAAAACTCTGTCAAACACGAAAATTCTCCGTCCGACGCACATTCTTTTTTTACACTCTAATAATTCCAAAAAACGAAAAACCGCAAAATAAAAGCGGCAATCTCTATAAATCATTGTTTTATAAAAACCTTATTTATCGCAAAACCGTTGCAACCCTTTATTTTGTCGACAAACGGGAGCGACAACGCGCGTTACGTTACTGCGCTCAAATTTTCCTTAAGGGATTGAGTCGGGTTCAACGCGTCGTCAACGGAAAACGCGGCGGTCGATTTGGTCTTCTTTTTCGTCTCGACGTCTTTGAGCAAAGTTTTCAAATCTTCGGAATTTTTGGATTCCTGAACGGGCGTGTTTTGTATTGAGAGTTGTTGGTTTGTGAGCCTTTCCGCTTCCTTGCGAAAATGTTCTTCCATAACGTCTTTCGTGGCGTTGCTGTTTAGCGAAAAATCCTGCGCCAAAAACTTTTTGAGTTCTATCTCGACTGACACGGCGACGCTTTCGACGTTGAGCGCGTCTTTGTCGAAATGATACCTTTCTTTCATCTGCTCGTATGCGCCGAGCCACTTCGCGCGGAAAAGGCGCAATCTTTCGAGTTCCTGCCTGTATCTCGATTTTACGTCCTCGGTCAATCGGTTTGCGTTTTCGGTGGCGTTGACGAGAGCGAGTTTGATTTGTTCCTCTCTGCCCTTAAGCACTTCTATTTGCAATTTGAGAGATTCGTTTTCTTGTTTGAGTTCGTTCACTCTGTCTCTTTGACCGAGTTGAATCTCGTCTGCCTTTGCCTGTTCCAAAGCAATGTAGCCGTCGACGGCGTCGCGGTCGTAACCTTTTCTCGATAGCGGAAATCTCGTTGCGTTTTTCTTTTTCATAATACCTCGAAAAGAAGATTGTTTTCTATGAAAAAGATACCAAGAATCGCACGACGTCGGCGAATAATGTTTTGCCGAAATATGTCGTTTTATCTGCAAAAACAGTATTTTATGTTTATAATTCGAAATATAAAATGCTCGTTTTGTAAAAAATAAATATCGGACTTCATATAAAAAGCGAAGGCAGTTTTGCCTTCGCTTTTTCAAAATTGCGTCTTACGTTTTTATAAATCCGCAACGCAAATCCGTCGTATAAATCCGCAATGCGAATTTGTCGATTTTTGCGTTTGCGATTCTTAATTCAGTGTTCGCTGTTAAGAAGTTTATGCTTCAAATCCCAAAGTTTTTGCGAGAGGTCGACCTTGTATTCTTGCGTGTTGACGACGCGTCTGTACTCGGGGAAGAACGATGCGATTGACTTGTCTTCTCTATCGCAAATCTCTTTGAGCGTGGGCATATCGTACACGAGTTTTCCGTCATTGAAAACAGGCACCATGAGTTCTTTGAGTTCGTAATCGGTGAACGTGGTCTTTTTCCAAGTTTGTTCGGGGTGAAAAATCGTGAGGGGTTTCGAGGTGTCGAAAGTTTCGTCTTCGAGGCAAATCAAGTCCGCTTGCGCCATACCGTCCTTAAATATACGCACAATCTTTTTCACGCCGGGATTCGTGGTCTTTTCGTGGCTGTTGGACACTTTGATTTTCGGTACGAGGTTGCCGTCTTCTTCGAGAGCGCAAAGTTTATACACGCCGCCGAGAGAAGCGTTGTTGTAACTCGTGATAAGTTTCGTGCCTATGCCGTAGACGTCGATTTTGGCGTCTTGCGAATTGAGTGCCAAGAGTATGTCCTCATCGAGGTCGTTGGTTGCGAATATGAGGCAATCCTCGTGTCCCGCTTCGTCGAGCATAACTCTCGCTTTGCGGCTAAGATACGCCAAGTCGCCGCTGTCGAGGCGGATTCCGACGGGTTTGTGTCCTTGCGCTTTGAGTTTGTCGAAAACCTTGATTGCGTTGGGAACGCCGCTTTTGAGAGTGTCGTAAGTGTCCACCAAAAGCAAGCAGTTGTCGGGATAAATTTCGGCGTACTTTTCAAACGCTTCGAGTTCTGTGTCGAAAGACATAACCCAACTGTGCGAGTGCGTACCCGTGACGGGGATTCCGAAAAGTTTGCCCGCAACGACGTTGGACGTGGTTCGGCAACCGCCTATGCAAGCGGCGCGCGCGCCGTAAATGCCCGCGTCCGGACCTTGCGCTCTGCGAAGTCCGAACTCGCTGATTTTGTTTTTGGTGCACTCCCTCAAACGTGCGGCTTTGGTTGCAATGAGCGTTTGGTGGTTCACAAACGTAAGAAGCGCGGTTTCCACGAGTTGCGCTTGCCAAAGGGGCGCGGACACCGTGAGAATAGGCTCGTACGGAAACACCATAGTGCCTTCGGGTACGGCTTTTATATCGCCAGTAAACTCGAAGGTTTCGAGTGCTTTCAAAAAGTCCTCGTCGAAGATTTCGAGCGAGCGCAGATACGCGATGTCGCTGTCGTCGAAATGAAGATTGAGGATATAGTCTATCGCTTGTTCGAGTCCTGCCGCGATTGCGTAGGAATATCCGCCGCTTCCGCGATAGAAGATGTCGAACACCGCCCTTCTTTCGTCAAGTTTGCAACGGCGATAGCCGTTCATCATCGTCAGTTGATAAAGGTCGGTCAACAGCGTTAGATTGTTGGTCTTGATTCTTTCTGTCGTGTAATCGATGTTTGTCATATTGCACCTTTTTCGCAACGGAATTACAGGGCGTAAACGTCATGCTTTTTCATAGCGTTGAATCTGCGTTTATAGTCCTTGGGAACGTGATAATAATCTGCGCTTTGGAAGTCGACGGGGATATAATCTGGCTCGCTCTTTCTGACGTATCCGATTTTGAGCAGCAATTCGGCAAAGAATTTCTTTGCTTTGTCCGAAGATTTTTGACTGTCCTTTGCAACGTCTTCAAAGAGTTTTCCCACAAACTTGTAATTTTTTACTTCGTATTCGGTGAGTATCGCACCGTTTATACCCTTTTGCGCACTCTTTCTCACGTCGAGATATGCAAGGCGCGAGGTGCGAGCGAGTATGTACAAAACGCCGATGACGAGCGAGAGTATCGCAACGATAAGGCACGCGGTTTTGGTGACGGGCACGGCGTCCATACGCAAAAATTCGAGCCAGAATCTGCCTATGCAGTACCAGAACAGATAGAAAATCATCAAGATTCCGGGGTATTTCTTTTGATAGTCTTTCTTCCACATAAGTACGCAGAAAATCGCGCCTATAGTGTTCCAAACGCCCTCGTAGAAGAAAGTTGCGCAGAACCAGTTTCCGCCGCCGCCCGCTTGGATATGCGAATTAACGACGCTCTCGAACGCATCCTCGACGCCGCTCGGGTCAGTGATGTACACGCCGAACGGGAAGAATTGCAACGCTTTGTTCGTGATGGGCAAGCCGAAGGCTTCTTGATTTACGAAATTGCCCCATCTGCCCACGATTTGACCTATAAGCACGGGGACGACCACAAGGTCTACGACGTTCAGAAAGTTGGTTTCTTTTTTATGACGAAGCGAGAAGAACACCGCGCCCAAAAGACCGCCCACGAGACCGCCGATTATGGTTATGCCACCTTCCCAAATCGCAATGATATGCACAAATTTATCCCAACCGTGATATTTCTCTGTAAAGAAATATTCGTCCGCGCGCGGAATGACGTACAAAAGCCTTGCAAAGACGATTGCAAGCGGAATGAGCCACAAAAACAGTTCCACCGCGTCTTCCGACGATATGCCGATTTTCTTTGCTTGCCAACAGGCGTACAAAAGGCCGAGAAGCATACCGCACACGATGAGCAGTCCGTACCACTGCACCGTGAGTCCGCCGATTGAAAATGCGACTCTCGGGTCTTGCGCCGTCGATAAAAGGAAATTAATCATATTTTATTCCCCTATATTGAGTTTGGTTGCGCCGCTTTGACGAATTGCGAGTTTAAAGACGTTTTCGTCGCCGAACATAACGTTGAGCGCGCCCTCGACGCCGCTCGCTTTCTTGTTTGCGAACACCAATATCGTGCCTGCAAAGCCGCCGCCGTGAACGCGCGAAGCGACTACGCCCTCGATTTTGACCACTCGGTCGAGCGCGTTTTCGAGGTTGTGATTCTTGCCGGCGGGCGAATAGGTGTTTTGAAGTTTGTATCTCGAACTCAATCCCGACTCGTTCACGATGTCGAGAAACGCTTGCTCGTCTTTTGAGTCTATCGCTTTCACGGCATTTTCCACGCGTTCGTTTTCCTCGAAGAAGTGTTCTGCGCGAAGGTACGCTCTCTCGCTCACCTTTCCGACGATGTTTTGTTTGTCGCGATTCCACTTTTCGGGCGAAATCTCGTGCAAGAGTTTTGCGCCGAAGCAAGCGGCGACTTCTTTCATCTCGTGCGGTATTGCGGCGTAATCGTCCGTGAGGTCGCTATGGTCGCCGCCCGTTGCGATGACGTAGATGTCAAGATCGTCAAACGCCCAGTGCGCTTTTTCGATGACGGGATTGTCGAAGTCCGCAAAATCTATGAGATTTACGCCACCGAGCGCTATTGCGCTTTGGTCCATAAGTCCGCACGGCTTGCCGAAGAACGTGTTTTCGGCGTACTGCGAGGCTTTTGCCTTGAACACCGCGCTCAACTCCGAATCGTTGTACATAACGTTGAGAATTTCCGCTATCGCAAGTTCAAATGAACTTGACGAGGAAACGCCCGCACCTTTCGGAACGGAAGACGTCATACACGCGCTGAAACCGCCGACGTTTTTGTTCGAGCGTTTGAAGTAGTCCACCACGCCTTTGATAAGCGCGGTAGACGTGCCGATTTCGCTTACGGAAAAATCGGGTTTGGACACGTCAACGCGAAGCATAGGATAACCTTTGGATTTGACCTCGATTATGCCGTCGCTTCTTGTCGATACGCTTGCGAGCGTGTCAACGTTTATCGCGGCGCAAAGCACCTTGCCTCCGTTGTGGTCGGTGTGATTGCCAACGATTTCGATACGACCGGGCGACGAATAAAATTCGACGTCGGAGGTGTTGAAAACGTCTTTGTGCATTTTGAAAAGTTCTTCGAATCTGTCCGTCTGTTCTCTTTGGCAAACGCCGTAAATGTCGTTGCAGACGGCGCGAAGTTTCTCGTTGTCGATATTGTCAAACGTCATAATCTTTTCCTTTGATAGCATAATATGCTATATTGTAGCACACAACGGACGTCAATGCAAGGCAAATAAGAATTTGTCGGACGGCAAATATCTTTGCAAAAAAATATCGCAACGCAACCCTTTTCGACTTGCACTGACAAAAAGCGTATGTTATAATGTGTTCAATCATCATTTTTGAAGTATTTTCGGAGGTTTTATGCCAAGGATTTCTTTTGAAGAAATTGCAAAACAGAACGTTGCAAGGCTTTTGGATTATGCCCAAAACAAACTGTATTTGAGTGATTTGGACGCCATATACGCCCAAAACCAACTGCTCGCCGCACTCGGACTCACCGAGCCTTGCGAGGACATTAAACTCGGCTCGTACGACATATACGACGTTATGAGCGCGCTTTCGGATTTTGCCGTGCGCAAAAAACTGATAGACGAGAACGCAAAATCCAATTTTGAAACCAAACTTATGGGTTACGTTATGCCCTCGCCCTCGAAAACGGTCGAGATGTTCGACGACGAAGCAAGTTACGAAGGCGTGGAAAAAGCCTGCGATTTCCTTTGCAAACTCGGCTTCGACAGCCTGTATTTAAGAGGTAAGGACTACGAAAAGAACATCGTGTGGCAACACGAGGGAAAGCGCGGCAACATCACGGTCACCGTCAATCTTTCAAAACCCGAAAAAACCCCCGAACAAGTCCGCCTCGCAAAAGAAGCGAAAACGGGTTATCCCAAGTGCGTGCTTTGCGAAGATATGCTCGGATTCGTCGGCAACGCGGCAATGCCGGCTCGCCAGAATATCCGCATAATCCCCTTCGAACTCGACGGCGAAAACTGGTTTATGCAATTCTCGCCGTACAGATATTTCGAGCAACACGTCATTGCGATTTGCAAGCAACATCGCCCTATGTGCGTAAGCGATTCTACCTTTGCGAGAATGGCGGATTTCGTGGATATGTTCCCCCACTATTTCATAGGCTCGAACGCCGCGCTTCCCATCGTCGGCGGCTCGATACTCGCGCACGACCACTATCAAGGCGGCAAAAAAGTGCTTCCCGTGTTCTCTCGACCCTCTCGCAACTACTTTAAGGTTGCAGGCTATGCGGACGTCAACGTTTCAATCGTGGACTGGTACAACTCTATCGTACGAATCGAAAGCAAAAACAGAATGCAAGCCCTCGAAGTGGCAAACAAATTCAGACACGCGTGGGACGTTTACACAAACGAGAAAATCAACGTCGTTTGCGCAACCGAAAAGGACGGCGAAAAAGTCCAACACAACGCAATCACACCCATACTTTCCATAAATTCGGACGGTGAGTACCAATTCAATCTCATCCTTCGCAACAATCGCACGGACGAGGCGCACGCTTTCGGAATCTTCCACCCGAGAAAGGAGTTGCACAACATCAAACAAGAATCCATAGGTATAATCGAAGTTATGGGCTTGTTCATATTGCCGGGCAGACTTGCAGGCGAAATGACGCAAATCCGCGACATTCTCACGGGCAAAACGCCGCTCGATTTCAAGTCGTTGGCAGAGGAAACGCATCCCCTTCACAAGCATTTGGGTATGATAACTCAACTTGTCGTCGACAACGGAACGAACTGCCGAGAAGAAGTTGCCGAAAAAGCCGTGACCGACTATATCAACGATGTGTGCGAGCAAATTCTCGAAACCACCGCCGTGTTCAAAAACGACCAAGAAGGTCAAGACGCGTTTGTGGATTTCATTCGCTCGGTCGTGGATTAATCTTTCAAAACTTCACGAAACAAACACTTTATCAATACAAAAACGCCGTTTTAAGCGGCGTTTTTCGTTAAAATCTTATTTTGTTAAAATCTTATCCTTATTCTTTTCAAGCGACTGCAATACGTCCATAGAAGCAGACACATAAAAAAAACCATAAAAATGTGAATCAAGTTGTAAACACCTTATTACATTTTCCGCATAGGCCGTGAGACCGTCCAATAAAATAAAGATACGAATTGAGTTGTAAACGCAATATCACACCGCCCGCATAGGCTGCGAGGCCGCCAAATAAAATACTACATACTAATCGAGTTTGTAAACGCAATAAATCGATGAATAACGCGAAAGGCACGGCTTGAATCAAAACCCAGTGTACATAGGCGTACACGGTTTTGAGGCAAGTCGTGCCTGACAAAGTTAGTCGCGATTTAGTGCGCTTACAACTCGATTCGGGAAGAAAGGGCGCGCGACAAAGTACTCTCATCCGCATACTCAATCACACTACCCTCTGGCAATCCTCGTGCGATACGAGTAACTTTGATTCCCATAGGCTTGATGAGACGCGCGATGTACATTGCGGTCGCTTCGCCTTCGACGTCAGGGTTTGTGGCAAGGATAACTTCTTCGACGCCGTCGAGTCGGGATAACAATTCTTTGATTCGTATATCGTTCGGACCGATATGTTCCATTGGCGAAATTACGCCGCCCAAAACGTGATATACGCCTTTGAAATCCTTGACTTTTTCAAGAGCGACGATGTCTTTGGGTTCTTTGACAACGCAAATCGTGGTGGGTTTGCGAGTTGCGCAAATGTCGCAAATCTCGTTTTCGGTGTAGTTGCCGCAGATTTTGCAAAAGTGAACGTTTTGCTTCACCTCGCGAATTGCGTCGACGAGTTCGTTCACTTCGTCGTCGGGCGAATTGAGAATCGCGTATGCGTAACGAGCCGCCGTCTTTTCGCCGACTGACGGAAGTTTGGATAATTGTGCAATAAGTCTTGCAAGAGGTTCGATGTATTTCATTTAATTAATAATTAATAATTAATAATTAATAATTGCGGAAAATCCAAAATTATCGATTATTAAAAACTAATTCCTTATTTCAAACTTTATTAGTTCCAACGCCCTTTGTCGTCGTGATAATTGCAGTGAGCAATTTTATAAGTTCGTCGCAATCGAAATAGATGCTGTCATATTCTTTTTTATTGAGAGTATCGCACGCAAACAAAAGATTCAACCAGTAATCTCGTTTCGTGCGCTTCTTTAAGCGCGATTTGCAACTTATTTACAAAATCGGCAAGCGAAGCGGCATATTGCGACTCTGGGATATTTGCACCTATGCTTGTTCCGCTTCGCAATAATTGTTCAAAAATCGGTCGCTCGTCTTTATCCTTCAAATGTCGATACAGTTTGACTATTCTAATTGAAAAATCGAACGACTTATTCTGTATCGCTTTTTCTTTTTCGTTCATACTCTCAATATTTTGTGCGTTCGGCTGTTTTCTTCTTTTATGTAGCGCGTTCAACTGACTTTCAATGCGATGTGCATTGAAGTTTTCGGATAAGGCTTCGCCTTCCTCAATTATTAATTATTCATTATTAATTATTAATTCTCGGGCGAAGTCAGTTAGCAACCGCTCACTTAGAACAAACCGCCTGCACCGCCGAGAGGTCCGAGCAAGTCTTTGGACAATTTGTCCGCTTGTTGCGTTGCGTCGTTGAGTGCGGCAAGCACCATATCTTCGAGCATTTCTACGTCGTCGGGGTCAACCGCTTCGGGTTTTATCGTCACAGACACAGGCGTTTTGTCGCCCGTGAGAGTCACTTCAACCATACCGCCCGCCGCGCTGCCCGTAACTTCGGTTTCCGCGATTTCTTGTTGCGCTTCTTGCAATTTTCTTTGCATTGCTTGCGCTTGTTTCATAAGTTGTTGCATATTACCGCCGCCAAATCCGCCGCCGTATCCCATTGTTCGTTCCTCCGAATATTTCGATATTTTTTTATTATTGTCGCGCGCTATGCGCCGTTTTTGCCGTATTTTTGTCGTTATTATTTGATTTCCAAAAGCGAGCCGAACATCTCTTTGACAAACGGCAACGCCTTGTCCTCGTCGAGATGTCGCTCTGTTTCGATGACGAGTTTGCGATGCGAATCCACGCTTTTGAAAGCCTTGTTTATCGCGTCGCGGTTTTTCTTGTCGTCGAGCAAGTTGAGCGTTGCCGCGTCCGCGACTTTGACGTGATACTCGTCGTCCGTCATTGCAAACTGCGCGTCCTGAGTGGACAGAGCAAGAAGCGTGTAGCCGTCTTGTCGAAGTTCGGATGCTACTCTGAGCCACACCTGCCTCGCATCCGTCACGACAGGTGCCGACTCAAAATCCGATTTCCTCGCGTTTGCAAGCATTTTTTCGAGTCGAGCCACTCGCATTTGCAGTTCCTCGACCTTTACGTCCCTATCACCGCCGCTCGCCGCAAGCACGACTGCCGCCTCGAACAATATGCGATGTTGCGCGCTGTAACGGAACTCGCCTTCGAGCGATGAAAAAATCTTCATTATGCTCATACACTTTTCCGTCGAGTACTTCTTTGCCATTTCGGCAAGGGACGAATATATCGCTTCGGGCAAAGCAAGCAAACTCTTTGCGCTCGAACAGTTTTTGATATACAACACGTTTCTAAACAGCGTTGCGAGGTCTTGCGCGAGAATAGGCACGCTCTTTCCGAGGTCGCAAAGATTTGCCACTTCTTGCAAAGCCTTGTCCGTATCGCCGTCCGCTATTGCGGCGGCAAGCGATTGCAGTTTCTTCGGGTCTGCCGCGCCAAGCACTTCGAGCACGCCGTTGTAGGTTACGTTCGAGTCGCAATAACTCACGCACATATCCGCAACGGACAACGCGTCGCGCACGCTTCCCGCGCCTGCCGAAGCAATGAGGTCAACCGCCTCGCTTTCGTATTTTACGTTTATGTCGTCAAAGATGTCGCGAATACGCTTTGCGATAACGCCGTTTGGCACAAGTCGGAAATCGAAACGCAAACACCTCGACAAAATCGTCGCGGGGATTTGATGAATTTCCGTCGTTGCGAGAATGAAAATCGCGTGCGACGGCGGCTCTTCCAACGTCTTGAGCAACGCGTTGAAAGCGGCTTTCGAGAGCATATGAACTTCGTCTATGATGTAGACTTTGTACTTGCCCACCGTCGGCGGAAAACCGATTTTGTCCGTCAACTCTCTTATCTGGTCGACAGAGTTGTTGGACGCGGCGTCGATTTCGAGAATATCGAAATTCGAGTTTGACGCAAGTTCCACGCAGTTTTCGCACTTTCCGCACGGCGAACCGTCCGCAAGCGGCGAAAGACAATTCACCGCGCGCGCAAAAATTTTGGCAACGGAAGTTTTGCCCGTGCCTCGCATGCCGGTGAAAATGTACGCGTGTCCGACGTTGTTGTGAGCAATCTGATTCCTCAGCGTACGCACGATGTGATCTTGCCCGATAACCTTGTCAAAGGTGTCGGGACGATATTTGCGATATAATGATGTATATGCCATAAAAAGTATTATAAACTAAATAATCTAATATGGCAAGAATAAAAAACTTTTATAAATCATTCATCAACGCTTGTCTGCAAAGCACGAGTTGAACGAGTTGGTATCTTATCGACGAGGTGACCGAAGCGGCGGATTTTGAAAAATCGATATTGTCCAAAAGCGCGAGAGTCGTCACCAAACCGAGTTTGATTTGGGTTATGTGTTCGTCGTTTGAATTTGCGACTTTTTGATAAAAAGCGGACTTTATATCCTCGATTTGCGTGTATAAAACCTTAATTTCGGTTTTTGCGTCGTCAATTCCCATACTGCCCGCATTGAGCGAATCGGCACACTCGAACATCTTGTCGAACGCAATTTGAAAATAGCCGAGCGCACTTTCAACCGCGCTTTTCATATCGTCCTTGCACCACTTGAAACTGCCTTTTGCTATGTTGTATTTTTTTATATACAAACTTTTGTCCGAAAGTTTTGCAAGCACGGCGTTTGCCTCGTCCTCGCTCTTGTACACCGCGTACACAATCTCGATTTTCTCGCCGCTTTCAACGTATCCCGCGCCGCCGCGCGACTTTATCATTTCCGCACTTTGCCGCGCCATCGCCACAGTCGAATATCCGCCGCAAGCAATCCCCCACACCGTCTGCGACTCGCTCTCGACCTTGTTAAACACTTTCAAAAGTCCGCCTTCCGAAAAGGACAGACACAGCGCAAGCGTAATCATAAAACACAGCACTATCGTGCATACGACAATGATATTGTCTTTCGCCATTTTTCGCATAATAAAAGATATGCGCGCAAAATTCGTTTAGCATCGTTTGCCGAATTTTTTGCGCGCGCTATACTTTTATTTGCCTTTCAAACGTCAAAATAACGCTTGATTATTTGCGATTTTTTGTCTATTATTTGGAGTTTTTGGTTTTCTATTTCCGATTAAATATCCTGTTTTATAACCTACAAAAAACGTCAGTCTTGTTTGCTCGGCAAGCACTCTACGAGCACTGCTTTCGTATCGGATACGATGCTGTATTTGCCTTCCGCAACGTACGGGAGATAGAAGTAATCACCGCGTTTTATATCTTTCTTGTAGTTTTCGCCGACGATTTGCGCGTTTCCTTCAAGACAGATGTACACTGCCGGCGCATAACTCATAACGAAACTTCCGCCGTTCTGAACGGTATGGCGCACTTCCGAAAAGCAAGGCGTATCGTCATAGCCGATAAGCACTTCTTTCTTGTATTTGTCCGTATCGACAACGGTCTTCGGCGATACTTTTGCGTATGCCTTTGCCGCGTCGCCGTATATGTCGTAATTGATTGCGTCGAGTGCGACGTCCTTATCGAGTCCGATGTATTCTTCGTTGTAACTGATGTGATAATCACCGCACCAACGTTCGGGTTGAATGGTGAAATCCGTCGGTTCTTGCACTTCAATAATCGTGCAACCTGCGCCTATTGCGTGGATAAGTCCCGCGCGAATAAGCCACAAATCGCCCACTTGCACTTCTACGCCTGCAAGAAGATTACCCATTATGTCTTTTTCCACTTCACTGCGTTCTTCGAGTGCGGACAATTCTTCCTTTGTGATTTTGTCTTTGAATCCGAAATAGAGTTTCGCACCCGGACGAGTTGCAATCACGAGCCACGCTTCCGTCTTTCCATATTCCGAGTTGAAATATTTTCTCGAAAAGTCTTTCGTCGGGTGTACTTGGAACGGCAATCTCGTTGCGCTGTCCAAAAACTTGACGAGACAATCGTATTTACGGTCGCCCAAAAGTTCTTCTTTATGTTCGTTGAGCAAATCGTCAAAGAACAAATCCGTGCCTTTTACGACGGATACGCCGTCACGTTTTCCAAAATACTTTGGATTGATTGCTCTTACCTTGCTTGCAACCCATTCTTCGGGGAACATATTGTCCGTTCCATCATCGAAACCGTCCGCAAAAATCTCTTTGAACGGTTTGCCCCCGTGATAGATACGATACACTCTGTTGCGTTCAAAAAATATAGGTTGCGACACTATGCTTTTAATATCGTTCATAATTGTATTGCTCCGTAAAATTCTGTGGCTTTTGCGCCCTTGATATTGCCTTTCATTGCAGCACTATCAAGATTTTCTTTTGTCATTTCTCTGCCTTCTATTGCCGCAAGGAATGCGCCGAAAAATGCGTCCCCTGCACCTGTCGTGTCAACGCATTTGCAACCGCTTATGCTCGGCACAACGCCTTTGATACCGTTGTAATAATACGCGCTACCGTCTTTTCCGAGAGTTACGAGCAACAGTCTGTCTTTGACGTACAGCGACTCTGCCGCCTTGTCCAGATCTTGTATGCCCGTGTAATCGGCAAGTTCGTCCTCGGAAAACTTGATAATGTCCGCACACTCGACAAACGGCGCATACGCCTTTTTAGCATCCTCGAAATCACGATAAATATCCTTGCGGAAATTCATATCGAAACTGAGTTTTACGCCTAAGTCTTTGGCTTTTTTCGCAATCTTTTTGGCAAACTTTCTGCCCGTTTCTTCCGAAAGCATAAGCGAGCCGAGATGCAAAATGCTCAAATCTTCGTATTTATCGAAATTTATCTCATCCAAGTCGATATTGAAGTCTGCCGTATCGTGACGATTAAACGCAAAATCGCGCTCGCCGTCCGTAAGCGTAACGAAAGCAATCGTCGTGTTGCGCTCATCGTCCGTTTGAATGTCGAGATAATCCAAATTCGCCTTTTGCGCTTCGGCAGCAACGAAACGCCCTATAACGTCGTTTCCCACACGTCCGACAAACCCGACTTTTGCACCGCTTTGCTTTGCGTTGACCGCTAGATTGAACGGCGCGCCTCCGCAAAACGCTTTGAACGTGGTTACACCGTCAATATTTTCGCCAATCATATCGGCAAGTATTTCTCCGATAGACAAAATCATCTTTTCACCCTCATAGACCGCAATTTATTTTTTTTTTCTCTCAAAGCGAGGACCTTCTTCCCCAACCTTACCGGTCGGAACAAATCCACACTTTTCGAGCACTCTGATTGAAGCAAAATTGTTTACGTCTGCTTCCGCTTCGACCGCCGTTATACCTTGTTGAGAAAAAGCCCACTTCACGGCAGTGTCGACCGCCTCGGTGGCATATCCCTGTCCTTGATAAGGCTCATAAATACCGTAGCCAATCTCGGTGGCACCGTTTGCACAGATACCCTTAAAACAGAAATCGCCGACCGCCGTCCCCGCTTGGTTCTCGATTATCCACACGGCATAAAAATTCCACTCATCCGGGTGGGTTATGCAACCGTCCAGCATCTCTTGATATGCGCTTTTCAGTTCTTCGTCCCGCTCGACGGCAATCATCCTTTCCATTTCTTCCTTCGTCGCAGGATACATCGTCAATCTTTTGCTCTTTATCATATCCGTTTTCATTAAAGCACCGTTCTTTCAACCATATCGACGTTTGATGAAAAACCGTGAAACAACCGAAGTTGATTATAACTCGCATCCGCTGTTCTTTTCAATTGCCAAAACATCGAATTTGGATTTTTTCGTTTATTATTGTAGCATATCGATATTAATTTTACAATGCTTCGTGCAAACGCAACCACATTGCATTCAATAACCAATACTTTCTTTATCCTTAAAATTATTAATATTAGAAAAAGGAAAACCCAGTCAAACCTTTCTGGTTCAACTGGGTCCATCCTGGTGCGGATGACAGGACTTGAACCTGCACACTATCGTACAAGAACCTAAATCTTGCGTGTCTGCCAATTTCACCACATCCGCAAAAACATCATTATTATAGCATAATTTCGTTTTCTGTAAAGCAAAAACAAAACTGTGGGCTGTTTATGCCAATTTTATAAAATATTTTTTAACTTTATGGCAAAAAATTGTTGCATTTTGCTAATTGATTTGATATAGTAATTTGTGCTTGCGGGAGTGACTCAGTGGTAGAGTGTCACCTTGCCAAGGTGAAAGTCGCGGGTCCGAATCCCGTCTCCCGCTCCAACGGAAGCAACGACAGTGTGAGTGAAAAAGAATCTATGGGAATCAAGCAATCGGTTGACTGGGATTCGACTTCACACAGTGAAGTGCGATGCAATCGCAGACCCGCAAGGGTTAGCACCGAAGGTTGTCGCGAAAGCGACCACACCGTCTCCCGCTCCACGCGTAAGCGAAATTGAACGATCAGCAATGGTCGTTCAACATATCTAGGGCGCGACAAAGACCGCTTGAAGCGTAATTGTCGCCGAGATATGCATCCTTAGCTCAGTTGGTAGAGCAACTGACTCTTAATCAGTGGGTCCAGGGTTCGAGTCCCTGAGGATGCACCACAAAAAAGCCTCTAAACAGTAGATGTTTAGCGGCTTTTTTCATTTTTCGCTACTGCTCGAAAAATCCGCATTTTGACATCAAATTAAGGAAATTTTGATGTCAAATTTGATGTCAAAAATTCGATTTTTTTTGATGTCAAAATTTTGGATACCAGTCGCCGTAAATATCATAGATATTTTGCGCCACTTTGCAATGTTTCGCCACTTTGCAAAAGTTTATAAATCGATTTTTATTATGATTAACATTTTGAAATGCGCAATCGCACATATGACCACTTCGGCACAATAAAATAAACTAATCTAATATACCGAAGCGGTCATATCGCCATGCGCTATAACGGCGCAACAAATATGAGACTTTCACGCTTTCAATTACACATATGCAATAAACGCAATTTATGAAAAACACTTTGCATACTTTGATCCGAAAACGAAATGCGACGTTCCGTACAACTTTTTAACATAGTTATTCATTCGCACTCTATAATTGTTCGGTATTCCAAAGCCGTTCAATAACACCCCGAATCTGTCTGCCATATACATATAAGCAAACGCATTTGCGTCAAGTTCTCTCACGTCTCCGAAATAAGCGTTATGCTCGCTATTGTTGCGAATAACTCTATCTGCTTTCCATTCCTGAACGATACTGTCATTCTCTCTCGGCTTTTTTGCCGTTACTTGCCGAAACTGATAATAATGGCGCATTTCATGAGCGACGATATGTATTAGCCTATATACCCGATTTTGGTCGTCGCAATCGCGAAACACTCTTTGGAATTTTTGATAATCATAATATATCGCACTTTCCACCCCTCTATTTCCTTGGGCAAAAATCATAATCGTTGCCGTATCGAACTGCGTCTCGAAAATGTTTGGGGCTTTTGAGTAACCAAATATTTTCAAACAATCGTATATCGTGTTTTCGACAACGTTTATAAATTGGCGTTTTCTCAATTCCGGATTGCCTCTTCTCATATATTTTCCTCGCTTCTCGACCTATTACGTTTGAAATCCGAAATCAATTCTTCCGTCCTGTCTCGTTTTATATTTTGCTCTTGGATAAGATAGCGTTGCAAGTATCGCAATAAATCCACATTTTCAACGATGATTTTTTCTGCCTTTGCATAGCACTCGTTCGCAATTTGCCCAAAGATTTCATTGAGCTTTTCAATGAATTTTGGACTGTACGGAAGTCTTCTGCATCTATACTCGTCATACAAATAGTCAAATCCGAGCATACCCGTTTCGGACATTCTGAACAACAAATCGTTTATTGCAGACAAATCGGAATATGTATCGTCATACGTTCTGCCGAAAATCGCCTTTTCTGCCGCAATACCGCCAAAAAGAACACTTATGGCATTTTTGAAATCATCAAGGCAATAATAATCCTTGATTACAACATCATCGTCTTCGTCATAATCGTCTGAATCTTCGTCGTCGCAATCGTCATCTTCACAGTCATCGCCCCAATCGTCTGAGACGTCGGATATTACATTTGAAAAAAAGTCGTTGCATATGTTTCCTTTCTGCAAATCGAGCATATAGTTGGCATTGTTACAAAATGTGTTTGCGACAATAAAATATCCGAGGTTATGGCAACTCGTTATTCGCTTTTCTTCTTCGTTTTTTTCACGTTGAATATCTTGCAAACTTATTTCGCTGATTTTTTTGAAAACAAGCGATTCGGATACGTGATTGTTTTCATCGGATTCCAAAATACATTCGTTTTCAAGCCGTTTAGGCAACGTTAAAATTGAAAACTCAAATTAAAATATAAAATCGATTAAGAGACAGACATATGAAAATCAAGCAACAAAAACAGTTAAAAGAGTTTTTTGATTGAAAAATTTGGGGAAAGCAAGGGCGAAACGTTGCTTTCAAAGCAAGAAAAGACATCGACAATGAACGAAAGACCCAATCTCGACACGCGGCTCGACGGAAAGACGTTCCGCGGTTACTATTATTTGAAAGAGGAATTGATTGATTTCTGTCACAAACACGGTTTGCCCGTCACGGGCGGGAAAATCGAACTGACGGACAGAATCGCGCACTTTCTCGACACGGGCGAGTTGCTTCCGCCCTCTAAAAAAGAATCGCGCGGCAACGGCGCGGGCGAAATCGACGAAAACACGATTATCGAGCAGAACGTCGTGTATTCCGAAAAACTCAGAGCGTTTTTCATTGCAAAAATTGGCAAAAGTTTGAACGACGCGATTGCGTGCCGGAAGTACAAAAAGAGTTTGCAAGGTCTCAACCGCTACGAACGCGCCGACCTCGTCGCTATAGAACGCAAAAACGACTGGTTGGCGCAAACCGCTTTTCAAAAGGATTTTTTCTTATCGCGCATTAATCCGTCCCCTCTGACAATACTATTATAGATAGAAAGAAACGTCTATAAAAAAGAGGTGGACAATGAAGAAAGGAAACAATTTGCAACTCAAAAATCTGAACGTCGTATACGGCGTTGCATTGATTGCGACCGGCGTGCTGTTTTGCGTATTGCGCTCGTCTTTCGTGAGCGCGATGCTGACGGTTGCGGGCGTGCTGGCGGTAATGGCAGGCGTGTTGAATCTCGTGTGCAGAAAATGGGTTGTCGGCGGCATCGAAATCGCACTCGGCGTGGTTGTCATAACCTGCGGTTGGACGGTTGTCGACGTTGCGCTGTTGGTGCTCGGAATCGTGCTGTGCGTTTACGCAATATACTCGCTCGTTACGCAAATATCGATGTTTAAGCGTGCAAATACGAGGGATAAAGTGTTTATTCTGCTGAATCCTATCGTAACGTTTATCGTAGGCATATTGTTTATCGTGGCAAAATGGTATATGATTGACGCGGTGTTTATCGTGCTCGGCGTGGTGGCGATTTTGGAAGGAATAGCGCTTATGTTCAAGACGGATTCGGCGGAAAACTCCAACGAAACGGCGGCATAAACAATGCGGGAAAACATCAAAAAACGCCGTTTTTTCGGCGTTTTTTTGATGTTTTTTCAATGAAAATATTGTGATTTTTCGCTTCACTTCAACAAGTTTTCGGCGTTGTCGAAGTTGCGTTGCACCGCTTCGAAAACGTTGGCGAGTCGTCTGCCATCAACGAAGCAATGGTTGACGGTGACGTTCAAGACCATAACGTACTTGCCGTTTTCTATGCGGTACTTATCCCACGCGATTCTCGGACAAGAGGATGATTCGACGTTGTCGTCGGGAAGCGGATGCGTGAACGATTCTATGCTCAACCACGGCAAACAAGTGATGTAATAATCGTCGTAGTCGCTCGAATCGTTGTACTCGTTGTCAAACTCGGTTTGCGCTTTTTTCTCGTCGATGATTTTGCGAGTTTGCTCGTAAAATCCCTTGTAGTCCTCAATCATTTTGAAGCCCGCATTGGCGAATTTGCCCGAGTCCGTCATAACGGTAAAAGTCGGGTTGATGACGTCGTAAAGGCGGATTTCGCCTCTCACCTCGCGCATACGCATTTCGGGTACGGAATTGAGCGCTTTGGTCACGAGATAAAGCGTGTTGGCAAAAAAACTCGTGCCGTTTGCTTTGGACGCTTTCACCACTTCGCCGACGTCGACTTTGACGTTCATTCCGTAGCAAGGATTTGCAAAGGTCCTGAACCATTTGTATTGCGAGGGATTGTCGAGTTTCTCGATGCTTATCGTTTGGTACATATAATCCTTTTGCCCGCTTTGTCGGGCATTTCGTTACTCTTGTTCGTCGAATCTCAAATACGCTTCTTTCAAGATTTTGGCGCAGTTTTCGACGCCTATCGCAGACGTGTTGAGAGTGATGTGATAGTTGCTTGTATCCCCCCATTCGCCGTCCGTATAATAGCGATAGTGTCTTGCTCTCATACGGTCGTTTTCCTTGATGAGTCTTTCGGCTTTTTTGGGGTCGTCTGTGCGTTGAAAAACTTTTATGACCCTTTCCACCCTCGACGGCATATCGGCGTGGATAAACACGTTGAGGCATTTGCACTTGTCTTTAAGCACGTAGTCCGCACAACGTCCGACTATAACGCAAGCGCCGTTTTTGGCGATTTTTTCGATTGCGTCCGCTTCGCAAGCGTAAATTTTGGATTCGATATTTTCAAAATTGTTTACGAGGTTTCCGCCCCACATACCCGACGTAAAAGCAAACGAGGATAATCCTTTCATTTTCTGCTCGTTTTCTTTGATGAACTCTTGAGCAAAGCCCGAATCTTCGGAAGCCATAGCGATGATTTCTTTGTCATAGAACGGAATATTGAGTTCTTCTGCAAGCAATTTGCCGACAAATCTTCCGCCGCTGCCGTATTGCCTCGATATTGTGATAATCGTGTTCATAAAACTCTCCTTCCGAGCGGAAAACCGCTCGCTTATCTACATATTTATTATCAATCATTTGCGCAAATTCGTCAATACGCAATTTGCGAAAAATGCACATTACTTTTTTTTTGTCTGCCTTGCCACATGATTTAGTTCTTAGTTTTATTGTCGAACTTTAAGCATATTTTTAATCGATTTTCAACTTTGCATTTTTCGCATTACCTAACATTTTCTTGCGATTGCTTTTGCGGTTGGAGCACAAGGCGCAGGCGATTGACTTTTCACCGCTTTGAAACTATAATTGTCACATCAATATCGAGAGGTATTTTATGCCATACACGGTGTATCTCAAAAAAGGCGAAGAAAAACGCGTGCTTCAAGGTCACAGTTGGGTGTACGCAAACGAAGTTGCGCGCGTAGAAGGCAAGGATAAAAACGGCTCGCTCGCAACCGTGCGCACGCACGACGGAAAGTTCGTCGGCAAAGGTTATATAAACCACCTTTCAAAGATTCTCGTTCGCATTTTCATTCGCGACGAAAACCAATCCGACGACGAAAATCTTTACGCCGAACGCATAAAAACCGCAAACGATTGCCGCACCTCGCTCGGCTACGACGATTGCTATCGCGTGGTTTTTGCGGAAGCGGACAACCTGCCCGCCCTCATCGTTGACAAGTATTCGGACTATCTCGTGTGCCAGTTCCTTTCCCTCGGCATAGACAAGCAAAAAGACAAAATCGTCGATTGCCTCGTAGGTATTTTCAATCCCAAAGGCATATACGAACGCAGTGACGTTGCCGTGCGCTTAAAAGAGGGACTAGACGAGCGCGCGGGCGTGATTTACGGCGAAGTTCCCGACAAAATCGTCGTCACCGAGAATGGCTTGAAAATGTCCGTGGATGTGAAAAACGGACAAAAAACGGGATATTTCCTCGACCAAAAAGAAAACAGATTCGCAACTCGCAGATACGCAAAAGGCAGAGTTCTGGATTGCTTCTGCAACAGCGGCGGATTTTCCGTCAACAGTGCTCTCACTGCCGACGAAGTTATATCCTGCGACATCTCGAAAACCGCGCTCGACAACGTGAACGAGAACGCGCGCCTCAACGGAATAACCAATATAACCACCAAGTGCGGCGACGTGTTCGACGTGCTTCGAGCATACAAGAACGACGGCGAAAAATTCGATTTGGTCATTCTCGACCCGCCCGCATTCTGCAAGAGCGCAAGCGAGGTTAAGGACGCGTACAGAGGCTATAAAGACATCAATATTTTGGGTATGAAACTCGTAAAAAGCGGCGGCTATCTCATATCCTCGTCTTGCTCGCACTATATGACGTTCCCCTTGTTTGAAAAAATGCTCGTCGAAAGCGCGAAAGAAAGCGGAAAAATCGTGCGCACTGTCGAGATAAAATCGCAAGCCCCCGACCACCCGTCCCTACTCTGCGCCGAAGAAACGCAATATCTCAAGTTCTTCGTTTTGCAAGTTATGTAAGTTTCATTGCATTTTCAAGATATAAAGCAATAAAAAATAAACGCGCCGATACGGTGCGTTTATTTTTTATAAATCTTCCGCAACCCTCGCAATGCGAGGATATCATCCACGCATAGCGTGGATATCATACGAACGAAGTGAGTATATCACCGTTGCGAAAGCAACGATATCATTACACCAAAGGTGTTATGCGACGGCATCGTCGCTTTTCGTATCGGTTACAACGTGTACGTCAAGTTGATTGAACGGTATCGTTATGCCGTTTTGGTCAAATGCTTTCTTGACGTTTTCAAGCATATCGAAATTCACCGTCCAGTAATCCGCGTTCTTGCACCATACTTTCGTCGAAATGTCTATGCTGCTTGCGCTCTGCTCGGATACGCGTATAGACGGTTCGGGGTCTTTGAGTATGAGTTCGTTTTGCGCGCATACGTCCGCGATAACAGCCTTTGCCTTTTCAAAATCGTCCGAATACGAAATCGAGAATTTGAGGTCTACTCTGCGCAAATCCTTTTCGGAAAAGTTTACGATTTGGCTTGTGGAAAGGTTGCCGTTGGGCAAATACACGACTTTGTTGTCCAACGTGCGCAATCTCGTATGACAAATGCGAATGTCCTCGACCGTGCCTTCGTAGCCGCACGCCTGAATGTAGTCGTCGTCCTTGAAAGGTCTTGTGATGAGGATAAGCACACCGCCCGCAAAGTTTGAAAGCGTACCGTTGATTGCAAGACCGACGCCGACACCCAACGAGGCTATAAGCGCGGTGATTGCGCTTGTATCGATTCCCACGTAGCCGATAAGCGCGATGACGACAAGCACTTTGAGTGCGACTTTCACGACGTAACTGACGGTTTTGTAAATGGTTTTGTCGATTTTCTTGTTCTGCGCGACCTTTTTGTCCGCGCGTTTTGCGATTTTTTTGCAAATCCAGTTGATAAGTGAAAAAGATACGATCATAATCGCGATTGCGATAACGATTTTGATACCCGTGTTTGTGAGCCAGTTTTGAACGGTTTGCCACACTTGTTGCCAGTCCATATTACATCTCCTAAAAACTTTTGTACATAGCGCACTTTTGCGCTTCGTCAAGTGATTATACCCTCAAACCGCCCTTTTAGCAACATAAAAAACAATCAATTTTTCATCAAGAAACGCTTTTTGCCTGTCTTGTATATTTTTCGTTTGACATCAAACTTTTTTCGTGTATAATAGAAAGGAATTGAAATCCGAGGAGGTGAAAAAGATGTCAACAGTTAGAGTCGGTGAAAACGAAAGTTTGGACAACGCAATCCGCCGTTTTAAGAGAAAATGCGCACGTGACGGCATCATCGGTGACCTCCGCAAAAAAGAGGCTTACGAGAAACCCAGCGTAAAACGCAAAAAGAAAGCGGAAGCGGCTCGTAAGAGAATGTACAAATCATAAACCACAAATTCTCGCATATATTGCGAGAAGACGGAGGTATGGCTCAGTTGGTTAGAGCACACGGTTCACATCCGTGAGGTCACAGGTTCGAGCCCTGTTACCTCCACCAACATCCGAAAAACCCTACTAAACAGTAGGGTTTTTCTTTTGTTTGTGTAGTTATCATTGCTCGAAGGTGCGTTCCGCACCGCGCAAGTTACAATATAAATTCTATAAAAAAGCGTGCGAAAAGCACGCAATTTGGCAACGGGACGTTGCAGAGATAAATTCGATGCGAATATCTCGAAAACGGTTATTGATTGTCTTGGGCGTTTTTGGCTTCGCGGACGGCTTTGGCAAGTTGTCCGGCGCACGAAGTGTCCTTAAATCCGCACTTCACGTCGCCGAGTTTGCGCTCGATTTCGTCAACGGTCATTCCCTCAACCAAAATGGGTATTGCTTTGAGGTTGCCGGGGCAACCGCCGACAAAGTGTACGTTGGTGATTACGTCGCCGTTGATGTCGAACGATATTTCTCTTGAACAAGTGCCTTGCGTGCGATAATTGTAGTGCATTTTATCCCTCTTTTTTTACGATTTTATATGATTTTCAGTGATTCTATTGCGGCAAATTCGATTTTACCGCTTGTTCGGATTCCATTGCATTTTACTATGCAAAATCCGTTCGGTCAACGATATTTTTGCGTTTTTACAAATCAGTCGAGGTCGTATTCAATCAAGGTTTTGCCGCCTTGCAATGTTTTGACTTCGATTTTATGTTCGTCCAAAACCGCATACGAGCGTTCCACGCCTTCGGGTGACAAACCGAGTGCGCCGACGCAAACGTAAATCACGCCGTCTTTGACTTCGAGCATAGCGCGGTGGAAGTGTCCGTAAAATACGACGTCGCCCTTCTTTGCGTTCTTAGGCGGCAAATCGGGATTGCACTTGTGACCGTGCGTAAAGAACAGCGTACGACCGTACCATTCGCGCGAGAAGTCCTCGCCGATGGGAAAATCGCTTATCATTTGGTCCACTTCGCTGTCGCAGTTGCCCTTGATTACGGTGATAAAGTCCTTGGATTCGTTGAGCATCTTGGCAACCGTCATAGGTGCGTAGCCTTCGGGGAACGGGTTGCGCGGGCCGTGATTGTATATGTCGCCCAAAAGAACGACTTTTATGCTCGGATCGCTTTTGCGAGCCTCGTTTACAATATCGAGGAATCGTTCTATGTTTGCGCTCGAACCGTGAATGTCTGAACCGATGTAAAGTTTCATATCGAGCCTCCTTTTTATCGAAACGAGTATACCACACCGCCGCGCAGTAGTCAAAGAGTAAGCGGAATTTGTGGCGGAAATTGCGATATTTTGTCTTGCGAGGTTTGCATATATATGTTATACTATTGTAAACTATATGGAGGAAAATATGAAAACAGTCAGACTTCGCACACCTTTCGAGGTTGGTTCAACACCGCTCGCGGAATATCCGCGTCCGCAATTTGCAAGAGATAGTTACGTCACGCTCAACGGCGAATGGGATTACGCCATTTTGCGTAAGAGCGAGAGTTTTAACGGCAAATATCAAGGCAAAATCCTCGTTCCGTTCTCACCCGAATGTTTACTTTCGGGCGTTCCCGAAGGCACGAGAGTTACGCCCGACGACGTGCTTTACTATCATCGCACGTTCAATCTCGACGCAAACTTCGTCAAGGCAGTCACGATTTTGCACTTCGACGCAGTTGATATGATTTGCTCTGTCAAACTCAACGGCATTTCCGTAGGCGAGCATATCGGCGGCTACGTTCCCTTCTCTTTGGATGTTTCGGCAGCGGTCAAAGTCGGCGAAAACGTCATCGAAGTCGTCGTTACCGACCCCTGCGACACGAGTTATCACACCCACGCAAAACAATCCTCTAAACCGGGCGGGATCTGGTATACGCCGCAATCGGGTATCTGGCAAAGCGTATGGATCGAGAGTATGGACGAAGTGTACCTCAAAGACGTCACCATCGTTCCCGACATCGACACCGACACTATCAACTTCAAATTCGACAAATCCGCAAACGTACCCGTTGACGTAATTATTATGGACGGCGCAAAAGCCATTTTCAGCGGTCAATTCGACGGCGATACGGCAAGCATAAAACTCGAAAATTACGAACTTTGGTCGCCCGAAAACCCCAAACTCTACGATGTGGCGTTCAAAGTTGGCAACGACATCGTGAAATCCTACTTCGGTATGCGCAAATTCAGTTGGGTCACCGACAGCAAGGGCTTCAAGCGTATGGGCCTCAACAACAAACCCTACTTCCACACCGGTCTTCTCGATCAGGGCTACTGGTCGGACGGTATGCTTACCCCGCCCTCTAACGCCGCTCTCGAATGGGACGTCAAGATGGTCAAATCTATGGGCTTCAATATGCTCAGAAAACACATCAAAATCGAGCCTTTGCGCTGGTACTACCATTGTGACAAAGAAGGCATTTTGGTTTGGCAAGACATTGTCAGCGGCGGAACGAAGTACAATTTCTTATATATAGGTCTTTTGGCAACGCTGTTTGAATATCACATCAAAGACGACAACGAATCGGGTTACAAGAAACTCGCGCGCGCGGACAAAGAAGGTCGCGACGAGTTTGAAAACGAACTTCGCGTCACGATGAATCACCTCAAAAACGTCGTATCCCTCGCTGTATGGGTTCCCTTCAACGAAGGCTGGGGACAATTCGACTCGGTGCGCATAACCAAAGAAATGAAGAAAATCGACCCCACCCGCCTCATCGACAGCGTAAGCGGCTGGAACGATCAAGGCAAAGGCACGTCGGACACCAAGAGTTTGCACATCTACTTCAAGCCTTTGTTCGTGCCCAAGAACGACGATCGCTGCTACATTCTCAGCGAGTTCGGCGGATACGCAATCAAGACGGAAGGCCATATGTACTCGCCCGACAATCAATTCGGCTATCGTATCTACAAGAAGCCCGAATCGCTTGCAAAGGCAATCAAGAAACTCTACGAAAAGACGATCGTTCCCAAGATCGACAAAGGTCTTTCTGCAACCGTGTACACGGAAGTGAGCGACGTCGAACAAGAAATGAACGGTCTTGTCACCTTCGACAGACGCGTCATCAAAGTGCCTGTCGACCTTATGCGTGAAATCAACGCGCAACTCGTCATCAAAGACTGACAAAAAACATCGCTATTATGCGCTTCGTTTCTTCGGAAGCGAAGCGCAATAATATTGCAAATTTTCAATTTTAACGATACGAAAGGTGAAACTATGAGCCTCGCAGATCAAATTTTTATCGAAACTTGCCGCAATATACTCGACAACGGAATCAGTGACGAAAACCTCGAAGTGCGCCCCAAATGGCTTGACGGAACGCCGGCGCACACCATAAAGAAGTTCTGTATCGTCAACAGATACGACCTCGCAAAAGAATTTCCGATTATCACCCTTCGCCGCACCGCTTTCAAATCCGCAATCGACGAGATTCTCTGGATTTGGCAGAAAAAGAGCAACAACGTGCACGACCTCAACTCGCATATCTGGGACAGTTGGGCGGACGAAACGGGCTCTATCGGCAAGGCGTACGGCTATCAACTCGGCAAAAAGAGCATTTATCCCGAGGGCGAATTCGACCAAGTGGACAGAGTTCTTTACGACCTCAAACACAATCCGCAATCGAGGCGCATACTCACCAACATTTATAACTTCGAGGACTTGCACGAAATGCACCTCTATCCTTGCGCGTACTCGATGACTTTCAACGTCACGGGAAACAAACTCAACGGCATTTTGAACCAAAGAAGCCAGGACACGCTCACGGCAAACAACTGGAACGTCGTGCAATACGCCGTGCTTCTTCATATGTTCGCGCAAGTGAGCGGACTTGAAGTCGGCGAATTCGTACACGTCATAAGCGACGCGCACATTTACGACCGTCATATCCCCATCGTAGAGGAAATTTTGAAGAATCCGCAATACCCCGCGCCGACTTTCAAAATGAACAAGGACGTAAAGAACTTCTACGACTTCACCGTTGACGATTTCGAACTCGAAAACTATCAGTACACCAAACTCGACAAAAAAATCGAAGTTGCGATTTGAGTTTTGGCAAAACCAACGTTAAATATAGCAAAAAAACACGCCGAAAACGGCGTAAAAACAGCATAAAAGCGCGTAAAAAGCGCGTAAAAACGCACGAAAAACGCCGTTATTTTTCAAAAAAATGAAAACTATTTTTGCAGTTGACAACAAATGGGGACTCGGCAAGAAAAACGACTTGCTGTTTTCTCTCAAAGAAGATATGCGCCATTTCGTCGCACACACGAAAGGCAAAACCGTCGTTATGGGAAGCAACACGCTTCTCTCTTTTCCGAACGGTATGCCGCTCAAAAACCGCACGAATATCGTGCTAAACCCCAACGGCACGGACGAAGACGCAAAAGCCAAAGGATATATCCTCGTCAAATCCCTCGACGAATTGTTTGCAACGCTCAAAAACTACGACGGCGAGCAAACCTACGTCATAGGCGGCGCAATGATGTATCGCACGCTTTTGCCCTACTGTGACACGGCGTACGTCACCAAAGTTGACGCAGACGGCGGCGCGGAAGTATTCCACGAAAATCTCGACGAACTCGACAACTGGCAACTTGTCGAACAAGGCGAGCAAATCGACGACAACGGCTACAAAATCCGTTTCTGCACTTATAAAAACAATAACGTAAAAGAGTTTTAGATTATATCCCTTAATCGAAACTTCCCCCTTCCTCACGTGTTTCCCCTACCGCCGTTCCCCCTCTGCATAAATTTGAGGGAACCCACGGCGTCCGCTTCGCGTGGGGCAACACTCGGTGCTCGCATAAATAGGGACATTTCTCTCATTATGCCACTGCGCTTTGTGCGCCAGCTTCGCACCCAAACGGCGCAGTCGCTTGTACTTTCCGTCAAGCTCGACGCTCGCTTTCTCGCCGCCTTGCGGCTCGCGTTCCGTCACCGCAAACATTTTGCTTTGAAAATCAATCAAAAATCCCGCAAAATGCGGGATTTTTGATTGATTCGTTGATAATTTAAACTCAATTGTCGCTTGCAATGATTTTGTTGAATTGCTCGAGAAGCAATGCCATTTGTGCCGCTTCTTCGCTTTGTTGTTGAGTTTGTGCGGGTGCAACGGGTGCAGGTTGAGGCGTAACGGGTTGTTGATATACGGGTTGCACGGGTTGTTGGTAAACCGGTTGCGGTGCGGGTGCGGGTTGAACAGGTGCCGCTTTGGGTTGTGCCGCTCTCTTTACGACGGGTGCCGCATTGACCTTCTTGTAGCCTGCGTTAAGCACGGTTTGCGTGGTCGCTTTTGCGTAGAGCATAATGACCTTGTTGCAGAGAACGGAATTCTTGTCGGGTTCGATGACGCCTGCAACGACGTCTTTGCCGTATGCTTTCAAGTAAGCGATAAGCGGAGTGATGTCGCCGTTTCCGTAGATAAGGAAGAAACCGTCGATGTTGGGGAATTGAGCAAGTCTTGCCGCGTCGATAACTTGACGAAGGTCGAGTTTGCCTTTTCTCTTTTTGGGAAGCGCAGAAAGTGCGTCGTAACTGTTTTCTTGGATGAACTCGCCGTAGTCTTTGGTACGTTTTGCGGAATATCCGTAGAATTTGCACGCTGCGATTTCACCGATGCGAGAAAGTTCTTCAAGAGCGGATTCAAACACGCTGAAAGGAACTCTGACGCTTTCGATGTCTGCAAGAACTACATATTTTTTGCTTGCTGCCATAATCTTCTTCTCCTCTTTCAAGTCGCACAAAGCGGACTTGTAATAGTCTTTTTATATTGATAAACTCATTTTATAACAAAAAAAGCGTTTTGTCTATACTTTTTTTGCTCTTTTGAAATAAAACGCCCATTGCTGAACGAAGCCGGCGTTTTCACCGTACTTTTCAACGAGCAAATCGGACATTTTTTCGGGCGAAACGCCCTCGTATTCGCTCTCGAACGCTTTTTTTATCCAAGTGTCGACGGGAAACACGTCAAAGCGCGAAAAACCGAACAGCAACGCGCAATCGGCAACCTTTCTACCAACGCCGTGCAAGGACAAAAGTTTTGCGCGCAGTTCGGGCGTAGAGAGTTTTTTCCACTCGTCGACGTTTTCGTCAAGCATAGTTTTGGCAACTCTGTCGAGATATTCCGCCCTATACCCTGCGCCTATTTTCGCATAAAAGTCCGAGCCTGCGCTCGCAAGTTTCTCGACGCTCGGAAAAGCGTGGTATTCGCCCATATCTTCACCCAAAGAATCGCATATACGCTCGATTATGCCTTTTATTCTCGGAATATGGTTGTTTTGCGACACGATAAATGAAAAAATCGCTTCAATCGGGTCTTGACGAAGAATGTGAATCCCTTTGCCGTACTCGATTGCGTCGGACACAAATCCGTTGTCTGCGACTTTTGCCTGAATCGCCGCATAGTCGGTGTCGAAATCGAAATATTTTTCAAAAAAGTCCTTGTCGTCGCACTTTACGACGTACTCGCCGCCCTCGTCGGTTATGCGCGCCATATGGTTTTTCGCGCAAACCCTGAACGTATCGCCCTCCTGCACGAAGCGAAAAACCTGCCCGCAATCGAGAGTCTGTCCGATATCGAAAGTCGGCGTTTTGGGAATTGAAAATTCGATTTGGTTCATAGTTAAGTATATTGCCGTGCGCGCAAGATATTTCATTCAATATATTGCACGCGCACTTTTGCGTACGTGCGCATGCGTATGCGCGTGTTTATTATAGAAAAAACCGCCCTAAATTCGGGCGGTTTCGTTTTGACTGTTATTGCTCTTGTGCGTAAACGGAAACTTGTTTTCTGTCTTTTCCAACACGCTCAAATTTCACAACGCCGTCGATAAGCGCAAACAACGTATCGTCTTTGCCGATTGAAACGTTGTTGCCCGGATGATACTTCGTACCTCTTTGGCGAACAAGAATGTTGCCTGCGAGAACGAATTGACCGTCAGCGCGTTTGGGGCCCAGACGCTTGGATTCGCTATCACGACCGTTGTGCGAAGAACCCGTTCCTTTCTTATGAGCGAATAATTGTATATTCATAAACATAATCATTCTACCTCCAATGTTATAAAGTCCGAAAAGTTTTCATAGAGGTCGGACGCCCCTAGATAAGCAGTTCTCAAAATCACGTCCGCGTCGTGCGCTTGAGAGGAAGTCATTGACTTTGGCAACATCGCGTACAGATAACCGTCTTTTGCGTCGGTTTCATACGCTATGTTCACGCCCACTATGTGCATAATGCCAAGCACCGCCGTTTGCACTACCGAACTTAACGCCGCGCACACTATGTCCGCGCCCTCTTCGGCATACTCGCAATGCCCACTGCATTCAACACCCACGAACTTCCCGTCTTGTGTCGAGAACTTGACCTTGACCATCGCTTAACCCTCGATTGAAACAATCTTCAACTCGGTGTACGGTTGACGATGACCTTGACGCTTTCTGATGTTCTTTTTGGACTTGTAATGGAAAACGTAAACTTTGGGAAACTTGTCTTGTGCGTTGACTTTTGCACTGACCTTTACGGATTGTGCGTCTTGTCCAGCTTTAACGTTTCCGTTGTCGTCGACGAGCATAAGAGTTTTGAGTTCGATGACGTCGCCGATTTCAGCGTCGATTTTCTCGACCTTGACGAGCATATCTTTCTCAACCTTGTATTGCTTGCCTCCGCATTCAACTACTGCGTACATTGTTTTTACCTCCTCTAACCAGTCTCGCCGACATAGGTGCAATCTTTGATTGACTTAAAAACCACTTTCGAGCGGCTCGACATTAAATTTACCAAAATGCAAGAGAATTGTCAAACGTTTGTGAGTAATTAATAATGAATAATTAATAATTAATAATTGTGGAAGGCGAAGCCTTAATCCGAAACTTATTCGAAGGCTACTCGTACACGGAATCTGCATATTCGAAGACGAGATGAAACCATTGTACGCGAACTTGTAGAGCGGACTTTTAACGGACACTCATTCGAAGCGTTCTTGTACTACTACTCTGCCCGTTCGAAGACGAACCACGAGCCGCAAGGCGGCGAGAAAAGCGAGCGTCGAAGCTCGACGATTAGTACCGTCCGACTGTGCCGTTTGGGTGCGTAGCTGGCACACAAAGGACGGTGGCACGGCTTTCAGCCGATTTATATTGCCAACAGCCCGTCTGCCGTTCGTTGCTCGCAACGAACTAGCGATTGCTACGAAGTCAATCGCGTCAGTGTTGCCCCACGCGAAGCGGACGCCGTTGGTTCCCTCAAATTTATGCAGAGGGGGAACGGCGATAGGGAAAACACCTGAGGAAAGGGGAAATTCTAATTAGAGTACACGCCGTACACTTTTGTAGAGAAAGAAAAAACGCCCCTCTTTTTTTTCGAGAGGGGCGTTGACAAAGTTATTCGCCAAATAGCGCAGTTTTACTTTAAATAAGAGCCTCAAATAGATGAAGAACAAGGAAACGCCCTTTTGCGAACCTGCCCAGCGTACTAAGCCGTACGTGACAGGTGAACAAAAGGGCGTTGACACAGTTATTCGCTATTTGAGGCTCTTATTTTGTGCCGAAGATACGGTCACCGGCATCCCCCAACCCCGGCAAAATGTAGCCGTTCTCGTTGAGTTGACGGTCGAGCGTCGATACGTAAACTTCAACGTCGGGATGTTCGGAATGTACTTTTTCAACGCCTTCGGGCGCGCCGATTATCGCAAGGAATTTGATGTGTTTGCAGCCGCGTTTTTTGAGAAGCGCGATTGCGTCGCAAGCACTGCCGCCCGTTGCGAGCATCGGGTCTACGAGCATAACGACTTTGTCCTCGATGCCTTGGGGCAATTTGCAATAATATTCTTGCGGTTCGAGGGTTTCTTCGTTGCGGTACATACCGATGTGTCCGACCTTTGCCGCAGGGAAAAGCGTGAGGATTCCGTCAACCATACCGAGTCCTGCGCGAAGGATAGGCACGATTGCGATAGAGTTTTCTTTCACGACGGTTTGTTCGACGGTTTCGAGCGGCGTTTCGACGGTTATGGTTTGGGTGGGAACGTCCTTGAACGCCTCGAACGCCATAAGCGTTGCGATTTCGCCGATGACCTCTCTGAATTGTTTGGTCGTTGTGTTTTTATCTCTTATGATTGCCACTTTGTGGCGAATGAGCGGATGATCCAGAATGTGTACGTTTGCGTATTCTTTCATAGTTTTACCTCCGTATTTTTGGTATATTCTTTTGTTTTAATACTTATTTTTTGTCGGTAGATTCGAGTTTTTCTTCTGCTCTTTCTTCTTCGCGAAGTTCCTCTACGACTTCTTCTTCCCTTTCTTTTTCTTCTGCCGCTTTAACAACGTCCACGCCGACGTCGAACGTTGCGTTGGGTGCGACTGCGCCGGTGATGAGGCTTTGCGGTTCTTCTACGACTTCTTCTTCGTTGCCGTCGCCGCCCTGTTTCTTTTCGATTGCGTCGATGATTGCGTGTACGACGATACCGAGCACGAGCGCGGTTGCGATGGAAGTGATGGTGATGGTCTTGGTTACGGTGCCGTCGCCTGCAAGCGCATACGGAATCTTGATTGAAAGTCCGCCGATACCTGAGATGAGGATTGTGGATACGGTAAAGAGGTTCTTGTTGTCGCCGAGATTGATGTCTTTGAACATTTTGAGACCGCTGACCGCGATGAATCCGTAAAGCGTGAGGCATACGCCGCCCATTACACAAGCGGGAATCGTGCGAAGAAGTGCCATAAGCGGGCTTATGAAGGAAAGCACTATGCACATACAAGCCGCAAGGAAGATTGTGGATACGGAAGCGTTTTTGGTGATTGCGACGCAACCGACGGATTCGCCGTAAGTGGTGTTGGGGCAAACGCCGAACACCGTGCCGACAATAGAGCCGACGCCGTCGCCGAGAAGGGTTCTCGAAAGACCCGGTTCGCCTTCGACGAGGTCGTGACCGATAATAGAGCCGAGGTTCTTGTGGTCTGCGATATGTTCTGCAAAGACGACAAGCGCGACGGGTACGAATGCGAGTACGACTTCGCCAACGCCCGCCCAAGTGATTGTGGTTGCAACGCCGTTGGTTGCGGTGCTGACCGCTTCGCTGACGTTGCCCGTGACGAGTTCTTTGATTGCCTCGATAAGAGCAAAGTCGGGATAGTTAAGGAAGGATTGGAATTTTGCGCCGACGCTCGCAGTGGAATCGCCGAGAGCCGCAAAGTTGTCCACGAGGGGTTGCCAGTTGACTATCTTGAGATATTCGACGTGGCAAGCATATCCGAAAATCGAGAAGAATGCCGCGACCGCATATCCTGCGCCGATACCGAGAATGAACGGAATGAGGCGACCCATTTTGAATTTCTTTTGAGTTGAGCAAATGCAAATCGTTATGAGCGTCACAAGGCCGCAGAAAAGCGCGACGAGGTTGTAACTTGCATTGACGGTTGCGCCGCTTGCTTTGGTGATGTCGCCCATTGCGCTTCCCGCAAGAGAAAGACCGATGAGTGCGACGGTGGGTCCGATGATGACGGGGGGCATAAGTTTTGAAACCCACTTGCTGCCGGCAAACTTGATTATGATTGCCAAAACGACGTATACGAGTCCTGCGAGGATACCGCCGAGGATTACGCCGCAATATCCAAAGCAAAGCGCGGTCGAGAGCGAACTCAAAAACGCAAACGAACTCGAAATGATAACCGGGCTCTTAAATTTGGTGAAAAGCAGATACACTATCGTGCCGAGGCCTGCGCCGAGGATTGCCGCGGGGATTTGAGTCGGCAGACCGATAATGGTCGGAACTGCAATAGTGGCAGCCATAATTGCAAGCACTTGTTGGAATGCAAACACGAGGTTCTTGCCAAAAGCAGGTTTGTCATTGACGTCGTAAACGAGTTGATTTTTTGACATTTGTCTTTCTCCTATATATATTTGTTGTTATCTTCTTACGCGCCTAACGCCGTTTGAGGGCAAAAAAAAGATGTCCGCTAGGGACATCTACGTTAGGCAATTTTTGAATCAATCGAGGGAAAGAGGCACTCGTCAAAGGAAGAAAAAACAATTTTTGCAACAGAGGCTGTTGCGAGAAGAATTGCTTTTTTGAGTTTGACAGCACTTTGAGCCATAAAGCCCTCCGATTCACATTTGACAGTATGTTAGCACAAACGAAAGAATCGCGCAACCGATTTCGACAAATTTTTCGCAAGAATACGAATTGTGTTATCCGAGGGATTTCGAGAAAAGAAAGGATTTATTCGGGTGTGGGCAGAGCCCGCCCGCAATTATTAATTGTTAATTATTAATTTTTTTCAATATTTCTTGCAGAGCAGACAACTCAAAATTAGGCACGTATTCTTCCGTCGCGCTGTCAAGTTCTTGTGAAAATCCGTTTTGCAATCCTGCGACGAAAAACGCTTGCGTCGCCCTATCGTACTCTTGTTCGGTTATGCGCCTCGACAATATCGGGTGGTTAAACACGGCGGGCGTTGGGAAATACTGCCCCATAAGTGAAACGTACATCGTATCGTCAATCGAAGATATATCTTGCAAAACCCCTCTCGTGTTTTCAAGTGCGCAAGGCAAAACGAGGTGTCTTACAATAACGCCTTTTTTCATCATTCCGTCGCTGTCGAAAACGTCCTCGGGTTGCTGACGGCGCATTTCTTTTATCGCTTCGAGAGCGACTTCTCTATACCCTTTTGCGTGCGAATATTCCCACGCCAAATCGTTGTCGAAATACTTGAAATCGGGCAGATAAATATCCACCAAGCCTTCGAGTTTTTTGAGATTCTGCACGGTTTCGTATCCGCTACTATTCCACACAATCGGTATTTTAAGTTGTCGTTTTGCAACTTTAAGCGTGTCTTTGAGCAAATTCGTGTAATTTGACGGCGTAACGAGGTTTACGTTGTGCGCGCCTATTTGTTGAAGATAAAGCATAAGCGACACGAGTTCGCTCTCGCTCACTTCGAGCCCTTTGCCTTCGTGCGAAATCTCGTAGTTTTGGCAGAACAGACAGCGCAGATTGCACCCCGAAAAAAAGATAGTTCCGCTACCTCTCTCGCCCGACAAACACGGTTCTTCAAAATGATGCAATCCGACTCTGGCAATCTTGTACATAATTCGGCTTTTTATATGGTGATATTTGTGTCGGGCAAAGGCGATATTCTGCTTTGCACGCAATCGGATAAGGCTCCGCCCCTCCGTATTTATTATCTTTGCTTTTTCTCTGCCTCATGCAAAATCAGACATCGAAACAACTGCCGCCTATAAACTCTCTCAAAAGCGAGTTGCACGGGATAAGACTTTCGTCATCTATCGTCTTGAAATATTTGAGATATTTGATAAGTCTGTTTGCAACGATAAATTGCGGGTCGGTGTCCTTGATTTCTTTGAGTGCGGGCAGCGCGAGTTTTTTGAGTACGCAAAGTTCGTAAGCAAGCGCGGAATTGAACACGAAGTCCACGCCCTCTTGCCACGGATATATCCATCTGAATTCGCCGTTTCTCACGCTCGACCACATATCTATCGTGTTCTTTGCGGGATAGTTTCTGAACTGCATATCCCTCACGATTCTGCGGATAAGTCGCAAGTCCGTTATACTGAGCGGCGAATGGTCGTCAACGTTTATGGTAAGTTGCGGCGCAATGTAGATTTTGAATTTTTGGTGCTTTGGTATGGACGCGGTGAGTTTTTCGTTGAGAGCGTGTATGCCCTCTATTATTATGGGGCTATGCTCGTCAACTCTTATCGTGCGTCCTTTTTCCTTTACGCCCTTCGAAAAATTGAAACTCGGAAGCGTGACTTCTTCACCGTTTATCAAATCGAAAAGGTCCTTGTTGAACTGCTCGATGTCGAGGCATTCGACGTGTTCGAGGTCAACCTCGTTTGCCGCCTTGCCCTGCTTTTTGCATATCTTTTCGCGTTCGAGATAGTAGTCGTCCATAGAAATCATAACGGGATTTATGCCCCTCGATATGAGTTCTATGCGCACTCTGTTGCAGAACGTGGTCTTGCCGCTCGAACTCGGACCCGCAATACAGATGAGGCGGATATTTTCGATGTCGCTCTCGATTTTTCTGCCGAGTTCGGAAAGCATAGAGTTTTGCCTTGCTTCGCACATCTGCACGAAATCGAGAACTTTGCCGTCCTCGACCTTTTCGTTTATGTCGGCAACAGTTCCCGTTTTCGTCTTGTTCGCCCAAACAGTCGCTCTTTGAAGGGTTTTGCCGTAAGTGCTTTCTTCCACAAATTCGGGTATCTCGGCGTTGAGTTCCGAGCGCGGATATTGAATGATTATGCCCGGGCTGTACGGCATAAGGTTGTAACTGAATATGCACCCCGTGGACGGCACCATATACGCGTGCAAATAGTCGTAATAGTCACCGCAAACGTAGATGTTCACCAAACTTTCGGGGCGATACGGCAATATGCGCAACTTGTCGTCGCGTTGCATCTTCTCGAAAATCTCGCGCGCCTCGTCCGTCGAAACGGTGATACGCTCGATAGGCATATCAGCCTTTATGATTCGGTCAACTTCTTTGCGGATTTCGTCCGTCGCCTTGGACACGTTGAAACCTTTGGTGAGAATCTGGCAGAAAATCGAGCGCGACGCATTGTAACCGAAGCGTATGCGCACGTCGGGATAAAGATTGTGAAACGCCATTGCCACGATATATCTCAAACTTGCCTCGTACGCCTTTGCCGCTTCGTTGTTTTCGATGCCCAAAAACTCGATTGTCTTTCCGTCGTCCTTGCTTGAAAGTTTGCGATTGAGTTCTTTGATTTGCGAGCCGAGTTTGCACACGGCGTATTTGCGCCTATCTTCTTGTTTTAGCAAGTCAAGCACTCTCGTGCCTTCCTTGACTTGCTTTTCGATTCCGTTTACAAAAACATTTATCATTTTCCCCTCACTTTGCGCAAAACCGATTGTGCAAAACGCTTGATTGATTATTTTCACATAATTATACTCGCCGTTTCCGCCAAATATAAATATTTATGACACTTATAGTATTGTATCATACGAAAACCCCGTTTTCAAGACGGAAATATTTTCGCAGTTTTTGATAAGGATAAAAGGATTTGAGATGGCATACGTTGAAATTTTTGGATATGTTGTAAAAGTGCGATATTGAGATGAAGAACGCGTTTTGTAAAAGTGCGATATTGAGATGAAGAATGCGAAAGGCACGGCTTGAATCAAAACCCAGTGTACATAGGCGTACACGGTTTTGAGGCAGGGTGTGCCTGACACAGTTAGTCGCTCAATCACACAATTTGTAAAAGTGCACCAAATCGATGCATAACGCGAAAGAGGCACTCGAACGGCAACCCTAATTTACTAATCGTAAAAGAGGCAAATTTATAATCAAAATATTTTTATATTAAAATTGCGTGATTGAGATGAAGAACGCGAAAACGCCCCTTATATGGCAACCCTAATTTACTATGCGTAAATGAGTTGACAGATAAGGGGCGTTGTAAGGAACGAAGTGACGGAATAGCGATTGCTACGCTTGCGTCAATCGCGTCCAAAGTTATTCGCTCAATCACACAATTTTAATGGGAAGGGTGGCAAACAAGGTCATACCACAACCCCACCAACACACCGTACGCAGGGTTTATGCGATTTTCGTCGATGTCGATGACGTAGGTGTCGCGGAAGGATAAAAGTTTTTTGCGTGCTTTGACGGCGAGAGTTTTGCCATTTGAGTCGAGAAGATAGGCTTTCATATGGAAAGGACCTGCCTTAATTTTGAAGTTAAGATTGCCTTGCGACGATACGGCGCGACGGAAGCACAAAAACGGCAACTTCTCGTTGATGACGCACACTTGATTGCCGCGCGCGTCGGAGATTGAAAACCAAGACGTGAAAACTTTTTTAAGCTCGGATTGCATACGCGCAATCGGCGCGCCGTCGGGCGTAAACAGAACGACGTTGGTCATAAATCTGTCCCACTGTCTTTCGGCAAAGAATACGGTTTGCCCTTCTTTGGTCTTTATTTCGAATTTTGCACCGACGGTGAAATACTTTTGTTTGATGATTATCCTCATAATTCCCTCCGACAATTTGCGAATAATATTCGTACTAAATGTAGTTTATCATACAATATGAATATTTGCAAGCATATAACATATATTTGTTTGACGAAAGCGAACAGTCGTCACTTGTTTTCGATGTCGGCAAGAAGTTCGCAAACGCGCTTTTTGAGAATCGGGTGAAGTTTGTACGGGCAAAGTTCGGCAAGCGGTTTGAGGACGAAATATCTATTGTGCATATCGATATGCGGAACGCAAAAATCGTTTGACTCGATGACGCAATCGTCGTAGAAAATTATATCGACGTCAAGGGTTCTGTTGCCCCACCTCTCGTTGCGCACGCGCTCGCCGTCCTTTTCGATTTGCGATACGACCCTCAAAAGTTCCTCGGGACTATACAAGGTTTGAATTTTCACCGCGCTGTTGACAAAATCGTTGGTCGCAACGCCGCCGTACGGGGCTGTCGAATATCTCGAACTTTCCGTTACGTCCTTTATATTGTCGTCGGCGCAAAGCCTTGAAATCGCGAAATCGAGATATGCGTTTTTGTCGCCCATATTCGAGCCGAGCGCAAGGTAGACTTCGTGCCATTCCTTTTCAACTTCGACAGCGGCGTAATCGAACACGCCGCTCATTGGCGCGTCCGGTTTTTTGACGGTGAGAATCACCTTTTTCGCGGGGTATTTTTTGAGCAATAATTCAGCCGAACGCGTTGCCAAAGTTTCAATCAAATCGAAGCAGTTGTTTTCACAAAACGACTTTAACGTCTTTTTTATGTCGCTATAACTTATGGTTTTGGTCAAATCGTCGAATTTTGCCGCTTCGGAAAAATCGTAGAAAATCTCTGCCGTAAACACAAATCTTTGCGGCGTAATTTTTTCTTCGGGATTGCACCCGTGGCAGGAAGTTATTTGGTAGTTTTTGAGTATTATTTTGTCCATATTTTTCGTGTTATTTTGAAAGATTTATAACGGCAGTATTTTCTCTCACGTCGTGGACTCTGACGAACAATACGCCTTGCTTTACGGCGAGAATCGTAGAATCGAGAGTTGCCGAAAGTCTCGTGTCGGGCGTGCCGCCGAACATGGATTTTCGCGACGTGCCGAGCAAGAACGGATACTCGTCGAACATATCCAAAAGTTTGTCGTAATCCCTCAAAAGTTGCCAGTCCTCGTCGTTGTTTTTGTTGAAACCTATGCCGCCGTCAAGCAATATTCTGCTTTTGTCGAGACCTTGCGACAAGAGCGAATCGACCGCTCGCATAAGTCCCGTTTCCTTGTCGAAAAAGAGGTCGGGAATTTTGGATTTGCGCCTATCGTGCATAACGCATATGGCAACGTCGTTTTGCGCGACGACTTTTGCAAGATTTTTGTCGGCGAGGCAACTTACGTCGTTTATCATATCCGCACCCAAATCAATTGCCGCTTGCGCAACGTCGGGATAGAACGTGTCAACGCTCACAAGTGCGTCGGGGAACGCTTTTTTTATGCTTTCGACTGCAGGCAAAACTCTTGCCATTTCCTCGATTGCGCTTACGCTTTGCGCACCGGGTCTTGTGGACTGCCCGCCTATATCTATGATTTCCGCGCCCTGTTTCAAAAACTTTTCGGCGGTTTCAACCGCGTCGTGAGCGTGTCTGCTTCCCGCAAAAAAACTGTCCGGCGTGACGTTGAGAATTGCCATAACGTGCGTGCCGTCCGTAAAAATTTTGTTGCCGACGTAAAAATCGTATTCCCTTTTTCCTCTCATTTTATCCCCTCGATAAGCATTTTTTCGACGAGTTCGTCTACTTCCCCGCGCTTTGCGAAAGTGACTGTTTTCGCACCGATTTTCTTTACGCCTCTTGCGCTCATACAAGTGTGGTGCGCCTCGATTACGACGATTACGCCCTTCGGATTGAGTTGCTCGAAAATTGCGTCGGCAATCTGCGCGTTGAGCCTTTCTTGCAGTTGCAACCGCTTTGCGTAGACTTCGACCACACGCGCGAGTTTTGAAAGTCCGACGACTTTTCCGCAAGGAATATACGCGATATGCACCTTGCCGAAAAACGGCATAAGGTGATGTTCGCAAGTCGAAGAAAAGTCTATATCCTTTTCGACGACGACTTCGCTTCCGCTCTCGACGAACGTTTTTGAAAGATGAGTTTTAGGGTCGTCGTTATAACCTGCGGTTAGTTCTTCGAGCATACGGGCAACTCTGTCCGGGGTCTGCAAAAGCCCCTCGCGCATAGGGTCTTCGCCTATGGCTTCGAGAATGTCGTAGACTGCTTTTTTGATTTTTTCTCGGTCGATATTATTGTTTTTCATAAGCATATTTATTTCGTTTTTTTATTGTCGTTAAGGTTTTTAAAAAGCGTGAGCGAGCCGCACAGAATCACGACGTCGCAATCGCCTCTCAATGCGTTTTGCACGGCGGTTTTTATATCGTTTTGCACGTCGCAAATCCCCTTGCAAAGCGGCTTTGCTATTGCGAGCAAATCTTCTTTTTGCATTGCTCTCGGGGACGGCGGCGTAACGCAAGTTATTCTGTCTGCAAGCGGCGCGACGATTTCGCAAATGCCCTTGACGTCCTTGTCTTTAAGCACGCCCAAAACGAGATGAACGCGCCTATTTTGAAACAAATCCTTTATTGCGTTTGCAAGCGTGGTTGCGCCTTGCGGATTGTGCGAACCGTCGAAAATAAGCACTTTATCTTGCGGAATCGTTATGTTAAAGTCCTCTTTTGCGTTTTTGACGACTTGAAGCCTTGCTTTCCACACGGTGTTTTTAAGTCCGTTTTCAAGCGCGGTCTGGCTTATTGAAAAGTGCTTGTTCCTCAGTTGCTCGACGGCGCAAATCGCTATTGCGGCGTTTATGAGTTGGTGCTTTCCGAGCATAGAAATTTCGTACTCTTTGCCGTCGTACAAAAAGCGTTGTCCGTTCAAATCGCCGCTTAAAAAAATCGGCTCTTTGCACACGACCACTTTTGCCTTGCGATACTCTTTTTTGCCGTCCTTGAAAACGTAGGGGGTTTCGATTTCTTTCATCACTTCCGCGGGTTGATTGCAAGTGACTGCGACGTCTTTGATTATCGCCGCTTTCTCGCTTGTTATTTGCGAAAGCGTATTCCCCAAAATCGCGCAGTGGTCAAGACCTATCGGCGTTATCACCGCAAGTTCCTTATTCTCGATTGCGTTGGTTGCGTCCCACCTGCCGCCGAGTCCCGTTTCAAGCACGCACACGTCGCATTCCTTGTCGAAAAACGCGAGCATAGCGACGGCGGTTTCGATTTCAAAAGCCGTCGGATTAAATTCGCCTATGCCGAATGCACCTCGCAAAATGCGCTCGCTTTCTATGCACTCTTTTACGACGGTGAGATACTTTGCAACTTCCTCGTCCGAAAGCGGTTTGCCGTTTATCAGCCACCTTTCGTTGTAGCAGAAAACGGACGGCGAATTGTAAGTGCCGACGTTGTAGCCCGCCTCTTTCAAAATCGACGTGAGATACGCGCTGACCGAGCCTTTGCCGTTCGTACCTGCGATATGCACGAATTTCAAGTGTTTGTCGGGCGCGCCGAGAAGGTCGAGAAGTTCGCGCATACGCTCGATTCCGTAGTCCGAACCCGACCTTTCGATATTCTTTATGTAGTCGATTGCCTCTTGATAAAACAAAAAGCACCCCTTTTGGAAGCACTCGCAAAAAACCTTTTATGGTAATATGTGAAGTCCGGAGTGAATATTGCACCGCGGGCAACGCCCTTCGTCCGCCGACACCCCACGTTCGTACGGCACTTAACGCGCAATTTCTACTACTTCCATAGATGATAATTGAATTTTAACACCAAACGAATATATAAGCAAGACTTTTGCGAAAAAACGCAATCGAATTAATCGGCGCGGAATAAAACGGCACAGTTCGACCTTTCGGACATAAACGGATAAGCGAGTATAGTCCGCTCGCGGCGTAAATTTGCAAGGCTTGCGACGAAAAAAATAATTGCCTAACCGTACTTTATGTTTTATACTTAATATAATTATTAAAAATTCATTTCATTAAAGAGGTGCGCTTATGTTTGCAACCGCAATAGGTGCGAGAGAGTTCTCTTTGAGAGACCCGATGGTGTTCATATTGTACGGCGTGGTGCTGGCGTTTATCGTTGCGTTGTCGCTTTACTATATGCTGTCGGCGTTCAAAAGAGCGAAAGAACTCGGCATCGAATCGTCCAAAATCAAGAAAGTCATCACGACTTCGGCGACGTTTTCCATACTTCCGGGACTGGGAATCGCGCTCGGCGTAGTGACGCTCATCGGCACGCTCGGCATAGCCTTCCCCGCAATCAGACTTTCCGTCGTAGGTTCCCTTCAATACGAAACGCAGATGGCAAACGGCGTTGCAGAAGGACTTTACGGCTCTATGAGCAATATGATTGCGCACGGAATTTCCGCACAGGACTTTGCGACTATGGCTATGATTATGACCATCGCAATTTGTTCGGGCGGCGTCGAAGTGCTGTTCTTCTACCGCTTGTATCAGCCGAAAATCGGCAAACTTATGGCAAAAACCACGGGCGGAAAGAAAGGCGGCGTGAATATCGGCGACCTCGTTTTCCAAGTGTCTTTCATCGGTATGGTCATCGGCTACCTTGCAATGAGCATCGAAACTCTCGCAAAGAACGTGACCTTCATCGACGGCTACTACAACTTTATCGCGGTTTTGGTCGCTATGGGGTGCATGTACGTTTGCGACGTGCTTATAAACAAGGCTAACTGGAAATGGCTCGACAGTTTTTCCACACCGCTTTCTATGCTCATCGCGATGTTCGTCGTGGGCATTATAAGTTTTTGCGCAAACAGGTACGGCTGGGCTCTCTCGACGGATTTGTCCGGTTCGGCAAGCGAAGCGGCAGAGGCGGCGAAAAATGCCTTTGCTATGATACTGTAAGGAGGTGCGATTATGTCCAACAAAGTTAAAGTCACAATGGATTACAACCTCAAATCGCACATAATAGGCAAAATCTGGATGGCATTGTCGCTTATCATTTTCTTTGCCGTACCGACAACGATTTGCCTCTACTACGACGTTAAACCCGATATGACGGTTATGGGTACGTCCGCCGTTCTCATTCCCTTTATCATCAACTTCTTCTCGGGCATTTTCGAGCCGATTATCTACTCGCCTATGCTCGGCGTGAACAGTGCGTATCTCGCGTTCATCACGGGCAACCTTTCGAACCTCAAAATCCCGTGCGTGGTCAAGGCGCAAGAGATTTGCGGCACTAAACTCGGCACGGAAGAAAACGAAGTCGTGTCCACTCTCTCGGTTGCGACGAGCACCCTCGTCACGACCGTGATTATCGCGATTTTCGTGCTTATACTCGCAGTCAGCAACGTCGAAACGGCAATCAAAAACACGCCGTGGATTACGCCTGCGTTCACTTGCGTCGTATACGCGCTTTTCGGTTCGCTCGGCGGAAAATACGTCGTCAAAAACATCAAACTCGCAGTGCTGCCGCTCGTCATCATCGTTGCGTTCTCTCTCATTTTGGGATTTGCCGCACCGTCGCTCGGCGTAGGCTCTGCATATCTGTTTGTGGGTATCGCGCTCTGCGCTATCTTCGGCGTGCTTCAAGTGGTGCGTGAAAAGAAGAAAGCAAAACTCAAAGAGGAACAAGAACACCTCGAGCAAATCGCAGTGTCCGACGTCGAACTCGAACAAAACGGCGAAAACGTAACGGCAGACGAAACCGCAGACGAAACCGCAGACGAAACCGCAGACGAAACCGCAGACGAAACCGCGGACGAACAAAACGCAAAATCCGAAAAAGCGGAAGCCGAAAGCGAAGAAACCGCCCTCGAAGAAGCGGAAAAAGAAGCCGAACAAATTGCCGAAGATACGCAATCTGTCGACTGATAAGCGAACTTTGACAGAAATCCGACGAGCAATCGTCGGATTTTGTTTTGCTTGCGCAATATGCGAGTTTGCATTTTATAGTTGTTATTATCATTTATAAGTGTTATAATCAATATAATTCTCAAACAAAGAGGAATCTAATGGACATTATTATCAGCGGTTTGGGCGCAGTCGGAACCACCTTGATGCAAGAACTTGCGGACGAAGGACACAACGTCGTCGTGGTGGATCTCAACGGCGACAAAGTGGAAAAAGCCGTCAATCAGTTTGACGTCAAGGGCGTTATCGGCAACAGTGCGAGCGCAGATGTGCTCAAAGAAGCAAACGTTGCTTACACCGAACTTTTCATCGGCGCGACAAACCACGACGAATTGAATATTCTTTGCTGTATCATCGCAAAACGACTGGGCGCGAAAAAGACTATCGCGCGCGTTTCCAAGCCCGAATATCTCGAATTGTTCGGCAACGAAAACGACCTCGGCATAAGCCTTCTGGTCAATCCGCAATACGAAGCCGCACTCGAAATAAGCCGTATGCTTCGCTTCCCTTCCGCAATCAAAGTCAACGAATTTTCAAACGGTAAGGTGGAACTCGTGGAATTTCGAGTAAGCGGCGATTCCGACCTCGTGGGGCTCGAACTCAAAAATCTCGGCAACAAATTCAAAAGCAAAGTCCTCATTTGCGCCGCGCAAAGAGACGGCAAAGCCATCATTCCGGGCGGCGATTTCGTCATTCAGGCAGAGGACAGACTTTTCCTCACGGCAACAGCGAAAGACATTTCCCTTTTCTTCAAGCAACTCGGTTGGAACAAACAATCAAAAGACGTGATTATCGTCGGCGGTTCTACGACGGCATACTACCTTTGCCAAGAACTCGACAAACTCGGCATACACTCTAAACTCATCGAAAAAGACAGACAAAAAGCCGAGATGTTCTCGCAGGACTTCAAGAAGGTCAACGTCATTTGGGGCGACGGCACGGATCAGGAATTGCTGTTTGAAGAAAACATCTCAACGACCGACGCTTTCGTCGCGCTTGGCAATATCGACGAACAAAACATCATTATGAGTATGTTTGCCGCCTCGCAAAACGTGCCGAAAGTCATCACAAAAATCGACCAACTCGGCTACTACGATATGCTTCAAAAGAGCGGCATTTACAGCGCGGTTTCCACAAAAAACTCTACCGCAGACCACATCATACGATTCGTGCGTCTTATGAGCAACAAGTCGGGAAGCACCGTCAAGCGTATGTTCCACATCATTGACGACTCGACCGAAATTCTCGAATTCGAGGCGAAAGAGAACTTCAAAAAGTTCGATATTCCCCTTCAAAAACTCAATCTCAAAAAGCATTTGCTCGTTGCAGGCATAATCCGCAAAGGCGTGCTTATCACCCCGTCGGGGCAGGACGTTATCAAAGAAGGCGATAGCGTCATTATCGTCACGCTCGAAGAAGGACTTGACGATTTGCGAGATATTCTCGACAACTGAGGCTTATGAATTTACGTTTGCTTGCATTCGTTCTCGGCGAAATCGCCGTAATAATAGGCGCGTTGATGTCCATTCCTCTCTTTATGGCGATAGGATACGGTGAAGACACGACCATTTTGGGCTTCGGCATCGCAATCGGCGTATGCCTGTTGCTCGGCGTAGTCGGTATTCTCGTAAGACCGCCCAAGGACAAACGCGATATGCGCTCGACGAGCGGCTTTGCTATGTGCGCTCTGTTTTGGATTTTCATCGCGCTCGTGAGTGCGATTCCTTTCCGCGTATCCGGATATATCCCCAACTACATCGACGCACTTTTCGAAACCATTTCGGGCTACACAACGACGGGTTCGAGCATATTGCCAAACGTCGAATTACTGCCGAAATCCTTGCTTTTCTGGCGTTCGCTCACGCAGTTCGTCGGCGGTATGGGCGTGCTCGTTTTCGTGATAGTTTTCATTCCCAAAAACGACAAGATGTCAACCGCTCTGGCAAAAGCGGAAATACCCGGACCGCAATTCGGCAAAATCGTGAGCAAATTGCGCTTTACGTCCCTCATTCTGTATGCGATTTACATTGTGATGACCTTCATATTGGTCGGCATACTCTGCGCGCTCAAAATGCCCGTTTTCGACAGTTTCTGCCACGCTTTCTCGACTGCATCGACAGGCGGATTCGGCATAAAAGCGGCAAGCGTTGCCGCATACAATTCGGTCGGAATCGAAGTGACTCTCACAATCTTTATGCTTCTGTTTTCCGTCAACTTCACCGTCTATTACCTCATTTTGATAGGACAATTCATCAAAGCGATAAGAAATGAGGAACTTATTTGGTTCTTGGCGATATTTGCGGCGGCAGTTGGGTTGATAGTCGCAAATCTTATGGCATCGAAGACCTACGCAAACTTCGGCACTGCCCTCAAAGACGCCGCCTTCAACGTGTCGTCGCTTATGAGCACGTCCGGATTCGGCACGGCAGATTATACGAAGTGGCCGGTGTTCTCTCGCATAGTGTTGTTTGCGGTTATGTGTATAGGCGGTTGTGCAGGATCTACGGCAGGCGGCTTGAAAGTTTCGCGTATCGTTATGCTCAGCAAATCGTCGATTATCAACGTCAAAAAGACCCTCTCGCCACGCTCTGTTTACACGGCAAAAATGGACGGTAACCCCATTGACGAAGCAACAAGGCGCAACGTCAAGAGTTTCTTCATCATCTACATGTTCATTATGTTTGTGTCTGTGCTTCTCATATCCGTCGGCAACAACGATTTCGGCACATACAGCGCGTTTGAAACCAACTTTTCAGCCGTCGTTGCGTGTTTCAACAACGTAGGACCGGGAAGCGGTGCGGTAGGTCCGACGGGCAATTACGCAAGTTACACGATTTTTGCGAAACTGGTGCTTTGCTTCGATATGTTGCTCGGAAGACTGGAAATTTTGCCTATTCTACTTCTCTTTAACTTCAAATCTTGGAAAAAAGCGTAAAACAGCGAATAACTGCGGCAGAGCCTCGCGCGCAAACAGTCACGTACGACAAAGTACGCTTCTGTCTGCTTGCGAGGCTCTTTCTTGTTCTTCATCTGTTTTACACTTTCTTCAACAAAAACGAGGTGTTGAGTAGCAAGTTGTAAAATAGGATTGCTATCAGAGGGGCGTTTCCTTGTTCTTCATCTGTTTTATGCCTTTTTCAACAGAAACGAGGTGTTGAGTGATAAATTGTAAAATTAGGGTTGCCATTCAAGCGATTTTTCCTCGTTCTTCATCTGTTTTACACCTTTTTCAACAAAAAAAACGATTGCATATTGATTAAAATCTCGCTTTATCCATTTCCTTCTTGTTTTATTCTACATTTTGTGTTAAATTAATTGTATATCACAATTAATAGGTGGCTGTTATGAACGAATTTGACGAAAACAACGTCCAAGTTCAAAACGACGAGGCGCAGACTGCCGATAATGTCGAAAGCGTAGACGGCAAAAAGTTTGTGCATATCGACAAGTCCAAACGCATTTTCGACATCGTGTATCTTGCGCTTTGCTCGGCGTTTATGCTGGTTATGTGGTGCACGGGTTACAACTTCCTGCCCCTCGTCGCCGACATACTCGCAATCGTCGCGGGCGTATTCATTTTTGCGCGTATGCTCGCAAAAAGCAACGTCGGACTCTATATGTGGATTTCCTATATGGTTTGCATTTGCGGACTGTTCGTGTTCTTCCTCATATGGGGTGCGGAAAGTTTTGGAAAGAACCTTTGGTACAACTTCGTAATCGTTCTTTTCCCCGTGCTTCTTGCAACCCTCGTGTATCTTGCCGACAAGTTTATCGCCAAAAAAGCGGCGTTGAAAGTGACTTGCGCGGTATGCGCGTTCCTTATGGTCGGCACGGCAATCGTGTACGTTTTCTTTATGAACTTGCGCTGCCGCCCCACCGTCGAGAGTTTACAAGCGGGTCACGACGACTATCTTGCGAGCGTAAAGAACAAGTACAACACGAAAAACGACAGCCCGAACGTCCTCGTCATTCTTATGGACGATATGGCGTACAGCGACATCTCTGCGTACAGTTATCTTGCCTCGAAAGTTAACGGCGAAGGCGGAACGGTGACCGATTCCGTAAACGCCACGATAAACACCCCAAACATCGACTCGATTGCCGACGGCGGAATTATGATGGACAACTTCTATTCGGCGTCCCCCGTATGCTCGCCCTCGCGCTTTTCGATACTCACGGGCAGATATTCCTCGCGCGGATATTTGGACAACGTGGTGTTCCCAAGCGACATTCAATCCAATCCGTGGTCGCCAACGCACTTTCTCAATCCCTATCAGTTCCTCAACAACGTCGACGGAATTTTGGGCGACGAAATCACGTTTGCGGAAGTGTTGCAAGCGGCAGGCTACAACACGGGTTGCATAGGTAAGTGGAATCTCGGCGACTACGGCGAGTACCTTCCCACAAGCCAAGGCTTCGACTACTTCTACGGCAGTTATTACGTCAACGATATGACCCCGTACAACTGGGTCGAGGACTACGTGGACGAGAGCGGCAACTTCCATTCAAAGGAAGTGCGCACGCACAAGGAAAACCTCGACCAATCCGAATCGACGAGATTGCTCACCGCGCAAATGCTCAACTTCATATCCTCGTCGGTTGAAAACGACGAGAAATTCCTCGCCTACTACACCACGCCGTGGCCGCACTATCCTATCTACTCGGACAACAGCGGAAGCGGCAAAGGCAACACGAGCGACGACACCTACGTTCAATGTATAGAGGAATTCGACAAGTATCTGGGCGACATTCTCAACTACCTCAAAAACACGCCCGACCCGAGCGGAAATGGCTCGCTTTATGGCAATACCCTCGTCGTATTCACGTCGGACAACGGCCCCGGTAGAGAGGGCGTTACGGGCGATATGAGAGGCAGAAAAAACACCACCTTCGAGGGCGGTATGAAAGTGCCGATGCTTGTCAGTTACCCCAACGGCGGCGTAGGCAGCGGCGATGCAATCGCAACCGAAACGTACAACTACTATCAATGGGAAAACAATTCCGAGCCCACCTCGCAAGAAAACGTTGCAAGCAAGGTTAAATCGAGCGTGGCAACGAGCGCAACGACGAAGCATATCGACGCAAGCAGTATGAACTTCGACTTGTTCAACACCATTTTGAGTTACTGCGGCATCACAAACGAGGACGGAAGCGTGTATCTTCCCTCTGACAGAATCATCGACGGCGTTGACCTTACCTCGCTTTGGAACTGCACCGTCCCCACGTCCACGCGCGTACACAAAAAACTTTTCTATCTGAAAAAAGGCAAATGTCAAGCCGTGCAAATGGCGGTGGAACTTGACGGAACGACCTACGACTTCAAGTACTACGACAGCGTGCGAACCGAAAACTCGGCGTTCATCGACCAAGTGTACAAGAACTATCTGTTCAATCTCGACACCGACCCCGCCGAAGGATACAGCGTATCGAAGACCTATCCCGAAATCGCCTCAACGTTGCTTTCGGAACTCAAAGCCTTCCGCAAAGAAATGAAAACCAACAGACGAGGAATAATCAAATAACGAAATTATTTCTAAAAAATAATGGCGATTTGAATCTTCAAATCGCCATTATTTTTTCATTGAATTTTGTGTCGTTGATTTATGTGCGTCATATTTTTTTCTTACTTATGATACACGAGTTTCTCGATTTTGCTTTCCCACTTCGAGATTTTTGCTTCGTCGTAGGTTTGCGGGATTCGCTTTGCGATTTTTGCCGCTTTCTTCGAGCGCATAAGCATATTGTTCATTGCAAGAAGAAGCGGAAGTCTCGTCCACCCTCTAGCAACTTTGACGACGAGGTCTTTGGGCGAAAGCACGATGAGTTTGCCCGTTGCGCCGGCCGCCATATTGCTGTCGTCGACAACGCCTTTTTCAAACAGCCAATCGAGATCGGCGGGTTTTGCGCCCAAAAGCCAGCGTTTGAGAATGTCGATGCCGATGTGGTCCGCGCCGCGAAGTTTATAGTACTCGACTTCGTATTTCCACAAATCCTCTTTCTTGACCGAGTTGGATTTTATGATTACGTCTGCGAGTATGCAAGCCGCTTTCATAGAATTTTCAATGCCGCTTCCTATCATAGGAATGGTCATAAACGCCGCATCGCCGATTGCGGCATAGCCGTCGGCAACCATTCTCGTGAGCGGATACCTTATAGGAATAATGCAAGTGCGACCGCCGCGCACGACTTCGTCGCTTATTATGGGATTTGACGCTTTGAGAGCCTTGTACGCTCTGTCAAACGTTTCCTTTGACAACTCGCCCGCTCTGCCGATAAGCACGTTTACAGTGCCCGCAGGGTCGATTATGCTCCAACTTATGCCTTCTTCACCGAGATGTTTGAGATACGCTTTGTTGGTGTTTTCTGGGTCTTTTACGCCGTCCGCTTTCTTGTGGAACGCGCGATACGCAACGAAAATCTCGTTCTTTTGCGGATTTGCCGTGACGTGCGCGGCTTTGGGAAGTTGACCTCTGAACGGCGACATTGCGCCCGAATTGTCAACGACGAGGTCGGCGTACACCTTTTCGCCGCCAACCGCAACGCCCTTAACCTTGCCGTCCTCTACAATGAGGCTTTCAACGGGTGAAGAAAAGTGGAAGTCCACGACGTCCTTTGCTCTGTCAACGTATTGCTGGGCGAGGATTCGTCTTTCCGTCGACCAGTCTAGTTCCTTTTCGGGAATGTGCAGACTCACCTCTATGCGCTCTGCCGGCGGAACGAACGTCCAGTTGCGCTTGGGAAAATAAGTCCCCTCTTTCGGCAACGGAAGATTAAACATATCGAATGCGTCGCGGTTTACGTCGTCGTGCCAGTCGTACGACAAGTTGTCGTATGAATCCTTTTCATATACGCTCACGTCGAAGCCTGCTCTTGCAAGCCTTTCGCTTGCCACGAGCGACGCCATACCTGCGCCGATAAATACAATTTTCATAATTTCCCCTCTTTATATGTTTATCGTGATTTACTCAAAAAAAAGCGTCAAAGATTAGTTTCGTCGAGATTGTTGAGTATAAGTTGCAAAAGCGCTTGCAACACTTGCTTTTCGTTGTCCTCGAAGTGTTTGAACGCCACTTGATAGAACTTGTGATTCGCTTCCGCAATGAGCTCGGCAACCTTTTCGCCCTCGGACGTGAGCGAGAGTTTCTGCTCGCGCTTGTCCACTTCCGAAATGGACGCACAAATAAGCCCCTTGTCGCGCAGTTCTTTCACGCTACGCGAAACGAGAGCCTTCGATACACAGGCGTTTTGTGCAATATCGCTCGCCATACCCACCACCCCGATACTCGAAAGCACCACGATTTCGTTTGGCGTAAGGTCGTAGTCTTTCAATTCTCTGAGTTGATAATCGGTGTATTCTCTGAGCAATTTTCTGAACGCCGCAAAAAAATAAGCCGTATTTTTCAAATCCATATCGATATTATAACATCAATTTCGCCGCATTTCAACAAAAACTAAAAAGTTAACTAAATCAACGATTTTTGCGATTGCTTGTCTACACGGCGTGTTTTGCGATTCATAACTTTTTGCCATTCGCAACACGCTACTTCTTAATTTATGATTTTTCAATTTGTTTATGTTTTTTCAATTTTTTTTCTCGTTTGTAACGTTATTTCTTTGTGATATGTTCGTTTTCCGTTTCCGTATATGAAAAGCCGCACGCGTTTTGCGTGCGGCTCTTTCGTCGATTGACGACTCATTTTTTATTCGTTGTCTTTTTTGTCGGGACAATCTTCTTGCTTGTCGCATTCCGCGCAGTTGTCGTCGCAAGTTTTTTCTTGCTCGATTGCAACCGCTTGATTGTCTTCGTTGGGGAAAACCATTTGAGGTGCGCCTTCGTTTTGACCGTCTTGCGTCGCTTCGTCAGCGATTTCTTGGACGAGCTCGCTGTTTTCGTCGTGAGCGTGCTTTCTTGCTTCGATTTCAGCCTTTGCCGCTTGCTGTTCCTTCTCGTTGAACTTGTAGAAGAAAAGCGGAATAACCGTCAAGAAGAAACTGATTGCCGCAATACCGACGAGCATAAACCACATTGTGTCTTTGCCTTCGGGGGTGACGGAACTTGCGTCGTTTGCCGCAACGCCTGCCATATAGTAAGCCAAAACGCCAACGAATGCGCCGACTGCCATACCGATTTTGTTGATGAGCGTTTGCATTGCAAAGCAGATACCTTCCGCTCTTTCGCCGGTTTTGAGTTCGAGATACTCAACCGTGTCGCCGATCATTGCGTAAGTGATGATGTTGCCGAAGCCCGAAGGAATACCTGCGATAACGAGTGCGATGAGCAACACAACCGTCGTTGCCGTGCTTGTGTATGCGCCGCGGTCGCAAGCGATACCGACGATAAACGCGATGAGCATTGCAACGCCGCCGACGATATGCGACCAAATATAAGTGTTCTTTTTGCCGAATTTCTTTGTGCACCAAGGAACGAGCAAGGAAGCGATAAGTCCGCCCGGAACGATTGCCATAGTGAACAAGGAATACATAGATTCTTTATCCATTATGTATTTTGCAAAATACAAACCGCCCGTGTAGGTGAAAAGCATTCTTGCCGCGCCGCCGATACCCGAAAGCACGATGAGCATCAAAGGCTTGTTCTTGAACAAAAGTTTGAGGTTGTGTCCGAGCGACGGGGGATTTTCTTCGGTTACGTTTCTTTCCTTCGTGTTCTTGAAACCGAGATAGAAAAGCGGAAGCGCGATAACGCAGCAGATTATTGCGATGACAAAGTAGATCCATTTGAGCATATCGCCCTTTGCGGCAGGATCGAGACCTTTGGTCATATTGTCGGTGATGATCGGGGTGATAACGGTGACGATACCTGCGCCCGCCGTGCAGAACAAACGCGCGATGGTGAGCAAGTTGCCTCTGCGATAAGTGTCGTTGCTCATTGCGGTGGAAAGTCCCCAGTACGGAACGTCCGCAACCGTGTAAACCATACCCCAAATGACGTACATTACGGAAATCGCCGCAAAACCGCCGTCGTTTTTCGGATACCACGGCAAGAAGCATATCGTCGTCATAAGTGCGATAGGCAAAGCCATCCACTTCATATACGGACGACATTTGCCCCACTTTGTACGCGTTCTGTCAACGATAGAGCCCATAATCGGGTCGTTGAGTGCGTCGAAGATACGTGCGCCGAGCATAAGAAATGCAACTGCCAACGCGTTGAAACCGATTGCGTCCGTCATAAAGACGGTCAGATAAGAACCGATAATCGTGCAAATAAGGTTTTGACCGAAACCGCAAAGAGAATAACTGAAGCCTTCTTTGGGTTGCATTTCGCCGTCGCCGGGCGTTGAGCCGAACAACTTGTGTGCGAAAGCGTTGAGTTTAACCTTTGCGCCGACTTTTTCTGTCGTTTGAGAAGAATCACTCATAATTTCACCACATAGCATATATTTTGTTTATAAAAAACAATACTACTGTATTATTATAACAGCAATCGTTCAAACAATCAATATAAAAAATCGCATTGTCACATTTTAATAAAAAACACTATCGACCGCTTGCTATTCACATCGTTTAAAAAACATTTCGTCGGCGTTTTTTTGCAAGAAAAAGCAACCGTCAAAATTCGGTTGCTTTTGCAATTTGCACGTTTAGATATGCGAAACGATACGTTAAACTCGTTATTTGTTCATAACTTCGAGGCATTGCGCAAAGAATTTGGTTGCGGTTTCCATTGCGTCGATGCTCACGCGCTCGTTGATTGCGTGAATACGTTTTTGGTCGTCCAAAGTCATCAAGAACGGCGTGAAACGATAGATGTTGTCGCATACGTCACCGTAATAGCGGCTGTCGCTGTTTGCGATAAACATATACGGCGCGGTGACCATCGTCGGAAAAATTTGTTTGATCGCAACGTTCAGATCGTGCCACGGTTTTACGTCGATGGGCGAAACGGCAGTCGCTTCCGTACCCTTGCCGTGTCTTTCGACGTTGACGTTTTTGCCGAGAAGTTTTTGAGTGTATTCAAGCACTTCGTCGCTCGTCACGCCCGTGATGATTCTCGTGTTGATATTCGCCGTAACCTTGGGCGGGATGACATTTTCGGCGTCGCTTCCGTGCAACATCGTTTGTGCGAACGTCGTCGAAATAAGCGAGTTCGTGAGCGGTATTTTTTTGAACACGAATTTGAGCAACGGGCTCAAAATATCCCTGTTGACGAGAATAAATCTAAACGGGAATTTGACGTGCGGCGCAATGAGTTTGAACGTTTGCTTCGTCGCGGCCGTCCATTTGCTCGGCATCGGATGCTTGTCGAGTTTGACGAGTGCCTTGCCCAAAATTGCCGCTGCAGACGGTTTCGATGGATTGGAAGCGTGACCGCCCGCCTTTTCGACGGTTAAAGTCATATTCATATTGCCCTTTTCGCAAGTTGCGATAAGTCCGAACAACTTGTCCTCGCCTATCATCTTGCCGTCGATAATCGTACCGCCCTCGTCAACTATGTATTCGAGACGAATATTCTGTTTTTTGAACCAGTCGCAAATATGCGCCGCGCCTTCTTCAGTCCACGCTTCTTCGTCGTGACCGAAGCAGAAATACACGTCGCGCTCGGGTTGCCAGCCTTCCGACGATAGTTTTTCGGCGGCTTCCAAAAGGGAAATCATAGTGCCCTTCATATCCTGCGTTCCGCGCCCCCAGATGAATCCGTCGTCTATCGTTCCGCCGAACGGCTCGTAATCCCAACCCTCTTTGGGTGCGGGAACGACGTCTTGGTGCGCCAAAAACGCACCGGGAAGCAACGTCGAATCCTTCCCCGTAAACTTGAACACGAGGCTGTAATTGTTTATGACGGTCTTTTGCGCCGCCTTATGTACGAGCGGATAAGTCTTTTCGAGCCATGCGTGATAGTCCAAAAACGGCTTGTCTATCCCCTCGAATTCGCCGACCATAGATACGGTGGGAATTTGAACTGCCTCGGAAAGGTGCTTTGCGATAAGGTTCTTGTCGAAATCTCTCGCTTTATACTCGCCCGCGTCTATTTCTTTGGGCTTGCACAAGAGCGTACGGATTATCATCGTTGTCAAAAGCATAACGACTTACCTCTTAATCTTGATATGAATATTATAATATCGGTTTCTCGCATTTGCAAGGTTTATCTGCCGAATTACGCTACAAACGTTGCAAACTTTATCGTCTTTATCGTTTTGCAATGCCGACAAAAAACGGCGCGGAAATCGAATTGCGCTCATGCGTGCGGCTTTTTAATACCGGTTTTGATTTTGTCAATAGGTTTTTACAAAAAAAAATATTTTATAAATCGTACATTTTGCACTTTTTGTAAAATAATCGATTAATTATGTAGTTGACATTAGCGTACTTTTATTGTGTTATTATTTTACATTTTATGCATTTGTGTAAAAATCATAAAATAAGGAGCATGCTATATGGAATATATTCAACGCAACTCTTACCTCCAAAAACTTATAGACCGAAAAGATAACGGACTTATAAAAATCATCACAGGCATTAGACGTTGCGGCAAAAGTTATTTATTGTTTACTTTACATAAGGATTATCTCTTATCTATCGGTATAAAAAAGCAAATATTATTCCTATCGATTTGGATGATGAAAACAATTCGGAATATACAACAGCGTGCTTCTATGCTAAGATGAGAGTAGTTCATACGAATCCTCCTTGGAAATTCTGTTGTGGTAAACTAATTATACTAGAGATTCGTATGAACTGTTTTTTTTACAGGTGTTGCACTTGAAAGTATAATTCACCCTACAATAAAAATCCACCAGCCTAGCTGGTGGTTTTTAATTTGAGGGTATAACCC